>Ga0247770_1000154_pt1 | contig 62172 bp, 52 predicted proteins | sample UWRJL136409B6_FD_179943 | JGI IMG/M metagenome (GOLD analysis project Ga0247770, IMG submission 179943) | Plant litter microbial communities from Arlington Agricultural Research Station in Wisconsin, United States - UWRJ-L136-409B-6 | ecosystem: Environmental > Terrestrial > Plant litter >...
GCCTCCACACGCACGCGCACAGGAATCAACGTTTTTGGCCGCCGCCGCCACTGACCCAGCCGAGGGTTTCGCCGCTGTCACCTGCTCACCGTCCGATCTAACGCTCTACCTGTCTCAATTGCTTGCTCCAGGACCATGAGCAATGTTAGGGTCTGAGGACGGCCATGCATCCGGCGCTGTAACCACCCAGCAAATCACAGCGAACCGCTCGGAGCTTGCCGAGGCAAGCGACGCGCTCCCAATGACCGCGAGAGCTGGAAACCGATCAGAATTCAACATGGGCGCGCCAATTGGCCGACAATCGTCAGGGAGGAGGAGAGAATTCCGTCGTCCGAGTACGAAAGGCGTTCTACTATCCTTATTATCAGTATCTCCTGCTGCAATGGCCGCCTGCATCCCTCTCCAGGGGTCCACGGCCTGTTCGGCCTTCCAATCGGCCTCAGTGTCAACCGACAGCTATTTGGTCGGGCTTTTGTACGTTGGCAACGCGTGTTTCATTCGGTGGAGATGCGACCATACTGTCGCTGCCCAGCCTTTCCTTGGTGTGTTGTAAGCTAACAATACTCTCCAGTTCTTTTCTTCAGTTCGTTTCAGATGTGAAAACTTTCGATGAGCGGTTGCAATCATACTTGCAAACCGATTACATCAGGGAAAAGTAAGTCTCCTTGGGTAACGTGTTACTACTTGCCGAAATCTAACCCGGCTGCAGATACCAGACCCTCATGGGGTGCGGAGGCATCAGTTTCACAAACACCAGTGATCTGTACGCGCGGTTTACGACCACTGTAATATGTAATGCTATTATCCAGAACTCCATCGAGAAATGCAGTCTGTCCCCGGCGAATTCCAGGCCGGTGTGCGCCGAGACATGCGTAAGTTGCAAAGTTGGCTATGTTCCCCGGTTGTGTTTACTGACTCTGCCCGCAGGCCCAATTTGCCGAGAGTGAAGCGTATGTGGTGGCGGACAGCAAGCTCTGCGCCAACCCAGGCAGCAATACCATTATTCAGATCAGGGCAGACTTCACCAACTGTGCGCTGCCCGCGAACGCCCTATCAAGTAACAATTGTATTTCGGGGATCACGAACGAGCGCGAAAACTGCGGGTATGCCAACAGCACGCTGGGCCTTTGTTCGTACTGCGCTTCTGGCGGTATTAACTCGACCGACACTTGCTGCTACAACTCCAAAGCCGAAAGTCGGTGTGCTGGGGTTGTCCTCCCATCGATCACGCCCTCAATGACGTTTACCACGTCGCTCCCAACTGCCACACCTTCGTCGACAGGCGTTCCTATTGTGGCTGAAGGGAGCCGGGGATTATCGGGTGGCGCGATTGCCGGCATTGTTATTGGTACTCTTGGCGGTCTGGCATTGTTGGCACTTCTCATCTTTTGTGTGTGTAGGAACCGGCGAAAGAGACAAGGTAGCCAGGACGGAAGCGTCTTTAATCAGCCTTCACCAAGTAGGAAAGGGGCTGTTCCGCCACAAATGATGACGCAGAACGTCACCCCTCAGGGCTATGAGGTCCTCCCGGGCGGTAGGATAGCGCGGATGTCGGCTATTGAAGGACATTCTGGTGACGCTCCGTCACATCAAACGGGCCGGGACCTGGGCTTGGGCCCCGCCTCCGCGGTGGCCGCTTCATCGGGGTATGCCGCAGGTAGCAGAAGAAGGGGCGACGACCACTCCTCCTCTGATGGGTTTGGCGATAGCCCCGAGTCTGATCGTGGGACTCCTGGTGTGCTTCGGCCCCCTCCGACAACCTTGAGGAGGAACGGCTCCCTCTCTAGCAGTTCAGTTCTGAACGGCGAAGATCCGCAATCTCCGACAAGCGCCGGCGGAATGTCGTCGCCGCAGGGGATGGCAAGCCAGCAGTCGGAACAGCTGCCTTTCTTCAAAGACTACTATTCCCAAGACGATATCCACCCTGGCGATCGTGTAGCGGTTCTCTGGGCGTATCAGCCACGGGCCGCTGACGAGTTCAACCTCGAGCGAGGGGACATGCTCAAAGTTGTGGGTATCTGGGATGATGGGTGGGCGACTGGCATCATGGTGGACGAGCGGGCAGAGGAATGGGAGGCTCGCCGACAAGCCCAGCGGGACAGCGGAGTCTCGAACACGTCAGGCAGGTTACGGGATACATCGCCCCCTGTGAGCGGCGAAATCAAGGCATTCCCGCTGGTGTGCGTGTGCTTGCCGGAGCATTGGAGGAAGACGATAGAAGGCGATGGCTCCACCGAGACCGGATCAAGTGCCCACCAACTGACAACCACCACCGGGTCTTGAACAGCTTATGTTTATGATGCGATACAAGATACAAATTCTTGAATAATGTCTCGATGAAAGCCTTTCTTCTTCGGCTGGCATTGGCTATGGCGTTCGGTATCACGACATGCTTTTCCGCAGCTTTGAGCCCCGATACAGACCCATCATTTCTCTTGCATCTGGCAGCTAGATCATGCCGGGAAGTATCGCATCGGCTGCACCGGTCTGGCGTTCGACCTGTTCTTCACAATGCTTCCCAGTCCCTTGCACATAGACTCCGAAAAAAAAAAAAGAAAACCCAGCATTCAAGACGGCTGCTTCGACGCTCCGAGACGTCCCGATATTCCTCTTCCGCCATATCGGCATTTTAACTGCGAGGACTCTGAAGGCAACTCGACAGGGGGCTTATAATAAGCTAGTCTAATTCTGGAACCACGAATGCAACGCGCCCTCCTTTTCGTTTCGATGCTTGTTCTATATACCCGGGTTTGGAGCCAACATTGGCGTTGGGGGTGGTGCTTGGGAGGGCGCTTGCTGTGTAATTGAAGTTGGCCGCGGCCTTACGAGGTGCCACAACGTATTTTGGAGTGGAGGTTTGGTTATGGAAGTGAGGGAAATTAAAGAAGAATATTCATCTAGGCCAGGCAGAGCCTACCTGCGTGCTGCAGATAGCACCCAGATATTCTGCGAGCATCTTCGGAATCCGCATGATGCTTAGCTTTACTTTAGTCTAACAACGCGAAAGTGTTACGCTGGACTTCTTGGTGTCACCGCAGCCATACCGTTCCCGAAATTCGGTCGCTTGATATTGAAGCACATCGCATGGCTGTTTCATCGCGCAAATAGGTGAAACCCTTGGTGCTAGTGCGCTTGACAGTCTGGTCCCAGCTATCGTTCCATGCTCTGTCTCGATCGGGGCCCGAAGTGGGTTACTATTCATATGATCGGGGATTCTGAGGTATAAGTTCCGGATTCTGTCTTGCGGGCCGGCCTGGACATTCGAGAATAGCGGGGCCGTTTCGAGGACAGTCTGGTCTCACGGTTGCGCCCTCTAACCCGCAGACAAAGTGATACCGCGTCGCCCAGCCGCCCTTTGACGAGCGGGATATGTGTTGGCTTCGTTGAGGACGTTGAGGTGGGTCTATCAGTTAGACCCAGCTGCCAACAGGGTGCTGGCCACGGGGCATCTGATGGCATCCCCCACAATGGGATGGAAGCAACCACGCATTTGTCACAATTTAGCCCAAACTTGATCGTACGCAGTATGAGGTGCACCTGTGCCTAACTTTGAGGCTGGTGACAATGAGCTGAGATAACGGTTTACTTCCTGCTTGTGGGATACAGTGGGGAGCTTACTGGGGGATCCTGGAGGTTGGTAGATGCGCCTTATCTTATCGCTGGACCAGCTGATTGGCGTCGCGTGTGCGTGCCGTCATGGGAGCCTCCCTGCACCACGCCGCCTTCTTCAACAACTCTTCAATGAAACAAGCTACCAACAAAGCGACTGTGGTATCCAACCCCTCGCGCGTCTTCTGCCCCCAGAAAGCTCTTTCAATAGCGGATTAGACGCCCGTGGCGCAGAGACCCGACTCTTGCCGCTGAGTCAAGATGCAACGCGGCCCCCTCACTCTTCGTTCTCGGTAGCTAGGCATCGGGCGACCTCGACCTACCTAAGCTTCGGAGCTCGCTGGACCTGCCACCATGGGCCAGGGGTTCTCCCTGACGGCTCCCCCGCCAGGGGCGGCCGGCATCGACGTTCCTGAGCTCGCCGACTTGGTCTACGAGAAGTCGCTTGGAACCGCGCGTTTCATGAAGACCATCCGTGCACGTCACCACGATGGCGTCGTGCTCGTCAAGGTCCTCATCAAGCCCTACCAGATGTCGCTAGAGAAATACAAGCAGGAGATTATCCGTAAGCAGCCCTTTCTTGGCTCGTGGCGACATGGAGAGCGCACAGCTGACGTAGCGCAATAGGCGAGAGACGAGCCCTGGCCGATGTCCCCAACGCTTTGCCCTACCAGCGGGCCATCGAGACCGAGACGAATGGATATCTCGTGAGACAGTTTTTCTACAACTCTCTCTACGACCGACTGAGTACGCGCCCTTTCCTCGAGGATATTGAGAAGAAGTGGCTTGCCTTTCAACTCCTCTGCGCCCTGCGTGACTGCCACAACAAGGACATATACCACGGGGATATCAAAACAGAGAACACGCTCGTGACATCATGGAACTGGCTTTACCTCTCCGACTTTTCGTCGTCGTTCAAGCGTGTGATGCTGCCCGAGGACAACCCGGCCGACTTCTCTTACTTTTTTGATACGTCCGGCCGGCGAACGTGCTATCTCGCGCCCGAGAGATTCCTGCCCCCAGGGGAGGAGGCAGACCCAAACGCAAAGGTGACGTGGGCCATGGACGTCTTCAGCGCCGGATGTGTCATTGCCGAACTGTTCCTGGAGGCTCCCATTTTCAGCCTGAGCCAGCTGTACAAATATCGGAGGGGTGAATACGACCCTGCCATTTCCCACCTCAGCCGGATACCGGACAAGGAGCTGAGGGAGATGATCGCCCACATGATCCAGTTAGACCCACAAAAGCGCTATTCCGCGGAGCAGTATCTGGAGTTCTGGAAGGGCAAGGTGTTCCCAGCCTACTTCTACAGCTTCCTTCACCAGTATATGGAGGTGATTACCGATCTGTCCACACACCGTTATGCTGCCCCGGGCGCCGTCAGAAATGTCGGCGAAGCCGATCAAAGGATCGAGCGTGTATGGTACGACTTTGACAAGATCAGCTACTTTCTCGGCTACCAAGACGATCAGGTTCAATCTCAGGAGGGTATGTTAGCCCCGACGTCTGGTCTTGGCTACTTCCCCGTTCGCCTGAATATTCCGAACAACGAACACTACGTGTCGGCGGAAAGGCAGTCCTCAGCAGACGACGGCACCTTAATATTTTTGACCCTGATCGTATCCTCGCTTCGCAACACCGCGCACGCCGCCGCCAAAGTCAAAGCCTGTGATATCATGCTTGCCTTTTCAGAGAGGCTTACAGACGAGGCCAAGCTGGACCGCGTGTTGCCATATCTCATCACGCTGCTCGGTGATAAATCTGATATAGTTGTCATCGCTGCGATCCGGAGTATCACGCAGCTCCTCGGCCTGGTAAAGGTTATCACACCTGTAAACTCACAAATATTTCTCGAATACATACTGCCCAGAACGCAGGCAGCACTATTGGGCCCGCAGCGTAGCCCGAGCCCCGTCGTCAGGGCCACGCATGCAGCCTCGCTCGGCACACTTGCCACCACAGCAAATCGATTCCTCGCCATGGCAGCAGCTCTTCGGTCCGATGGGTCACAAACCATCACAGACCCGGAGGTTGAGCCTGGCAATGAGGCAGATGCGGCCTTTGATGGGCTGTTCGACGATGCGCGGCGAGAACTAGCCGATGTCTTTGAAGCCCATACCAAGACCATGATCGAAGATTCGGACCCTTCCGTCCGCCGAGCCTTCCTCGGCTCCGTTCCTGATTTGTGCATCTTTTTCGGCCCGGCACAGGCCAACGACATCATATTGACGCATCTGAACACGTACTTGAACGACCGTGACTGGATGCTAAAGTGCGCATTCTTCGACACTATCGTTGGCATTTCTGCTTTCCTGGGCAGCAGCACGCTGGAGAAATTCATTCTTCCTCTTATGGTCCAAGCAGTTACCGACACTGAGGAGTATGTTGTGCAAGGGGCTTTACATTCCTTGGCAGAGCTGGCAAGCCTGGGATTGCTGGCCGGGCCAACGTTCATGGAGTTGGTCAAGGTCGTTGCACGGTTTACCATGCACCCAAATCTCTGGATTCGTGAGTCAGCCGCCGAGTTCATCGCGGCCGGGGGCCGATTTCTCAGCGAGGCGTACCTCAAGGTCGTGGTCACACCACAAATTAAACCATATCTCAAACCGCACAGGCTACCAGAGTTTACAGAGCTCGAGATTCTAGAAGCGCTCCAGAAGCCATTAACTCGGTCAGTATTCGATCAAGCGTTGCTATGGGCTTCAAAGACGGACAAGGGTGATTTCTGGAAGTCGTTTAAGAAGCTGCGTGATGTCGCTACCCTTAACAAACCCGGGAAGAATGAAGAGGACGAGCAGTGGCTGAACAAGCTGCGAAATCTAGGCCTGGTCGCAGAAGACGAACCGAAGCTTCTGGCTCTCCGAGAGTTCGTCTGGCGTCTGAGCCAGATAAAAGCGCGGGACTCGACTGTGCAGGATAATACGAGCCAGGTCGTTCTGAACAATATCATCAACCTTAGGAGCCTTGGGATTACGCCGCAGACGGTTTTGTTTGATGAAGAGCCTCTCCGCCAGCCATTGGCAACCACAGACCAAGACACAAACGCGCCCAGAACAATCAAGGATGCTCTGCTGGACGCGTCCATGTCGATCGACGATCCGCTCGGCAAAAGACGCCGGGCCGCTCTGAACAACCACCGTTCTCGACTTGGCAGCCGCGATAATCTGTCGCCTATATCTATTGATGGTAGGCGTCCCTTGGAAGATGAGATGCTCGTCTTGCCAGTCAGGCAAGGGGAGGGCTCGAGAGACTCGCCAAGACGGACATCAAGTTCTCTTGGGAAAGGGGTAGCCTTGGACGATGCCTCCTCGGTCCAGGACGCCATGTCATCGGCAAGGAGAGGGCTGCGACACCAGTCGAGCGTTATGAGCCTTATGAACCGTAAAGACAGCGGAAAGTCCGGACCCGAGACAGGCACCACCGAAGCAAATGCGTTTGGCGAGGTGGAGGGCCCATTTGCGCATCCCCAGCGGCTCCATTCCTTCCCAGAAGCAGAAAACACAGAAGCCTACATCAAGACAAGGCTTCGTGCCAACCATACCTACGAAGGGAACGACCCGAGCATCATTAGAATGCTAGATTCGATGTATGTTGACAACTATCCTCACGATGTTGTCGAATTTGGGCCACTCGTCACGCCAATGAACCGCAGGAAGTCCAGCAGAGCCAGTACTCTGCAGCCCGCGGAGGAAGGTTGGAAGCCTGGGGGCAAGCTCGTGGCTACATTCTCCGAGCACTTTGGGGCCATCAACCGGGTCATCGTCGCTCCAGACCACCAGTTCTTCCTCACCGCTGGTGACGACGGCTGTGTCAAGGTTTGGGATACGGCTCGACTCGAGCGGAACATCACACACCGGTCGAGGCTCACGCACAAACACGCCCCAGGGACAAAGGTTCTGTCTCTTTGTTTCATCGAGAACACACATTGCTTCGTCAGCTGCGCCAGCGATGGCAGCGTCCACGTGGTCAAGGTCGAGACAACACTCCACAACGGGGTTTTCCGTTACCCCAGGCTTCGCCTTTTGCGTGAGTATCAACTGGTGGATGGCGAGTTTGCAGTGTGGTGTGAGCATTTTAAGCAAGACTCCAACTCAGTGCTGGTCTTGGCTACCAACAAATCGGTCGTGCTGGGCATCGACCTCAGGACCATGACGCTGCTCTACAAGCTGGAGAACCCAGTCCACCATGGGACGCCAACCTGCTTCTGCATTGATCGTAAGAAGAACTGGCTGGTTCTCGGGACGTCACACGGCGTGCTTGACCTCTGGGATCTACGCTTCAAGATGCGCCTGAAGGGCTGGGGTGTGCCTGGAAAAGGGTCCATCTACCGGCTCTGCATCCACCCGACAAAGGGTCGTGGAAAGTGGGTGTGCGTAGCCGGCGGGACGGGACAGGGCGAAGTGACAGTGTGGGACCTCGAGCGCACGCTATGCCGCGAGATCTACCGCGTGGGCGGCAACAAGGAGGGGCCTAAGGGGTACGAAGCGTGGGAAGTGGACGAGGACAAGCCCGAAGGCATGCTTGGGCGGTTCGCCACCAACATCGAGCCGACAGCCACAGCCAATGCGGACCGCGGGATGCGCACCATGGTGGCAGGGATGGGGGCAACCGAGGAGCAGCGCGACATTCGGCACGCCTTCATCATCACGGCGGGTTCGGACAAGAAGCTACGGTTCTGGGACCTCACCCGTATCGAGAACAGCCTGGTGTTTAGTGGCCTCCAGCCTGACGAAGGCCGACCAACATTCACGGCCAGCCACCCAACGGCGTCCATGACCCTTAATACGGAGCGACTGCCGAGAGTGTCCGTAATGTCATCTGCCATGAATCCCGAGAGAGAGAGGTCGGCGAGTTCGAAGTCACGGGCGTCTAGGCCACCCCGGTCGACTATTATCTCGTTACAGCAGCAGCAATTGCTGAAGAGCCATCTTGATGCTATCGTGGACGTGGCGATTTTGGAATCGCCGTTTATCATGGTTGTGTCTGTGGATAGAAGCGGCGTGGTGTTTGTGTTTCAATGAGCGGATGATTGAATGGGATGTTATTTAGCGCAGCGTTGGTACCTAGGTATGGATATAGGAAATGCCTCAGTTGAGGGTATAGATAGGCTGGACCACACTGTAGCGATAGTTTGGCAACCTGACCTCGCTGGCGATCGTTCAACTACCAGCGCTGTCTCTCGTGGTAACTATAGTTGGCAACTTGGGCATCCAATCGCAGTAGACCTGAGATGTCTGAGCAAAATATTATGATGGCTGTTGAACACGTCATTCTTATGTCAGCTTACCACATGGGCCACAGGATGTCTTGATTGGTAGCGAAGGAAACTAACCACACATGCATCCTATTCATTACATAAATTCACTTCACCACCCGCATTATCCTCATCACTCCGATCCGTCGTAGTCTTCTTTGTCACCGTCTTTGCCTTTGTCACCCTGTTTTCCAGCGGTACCTTGCCCGAGAACCTTGTCTGGTCATCCTTCTTATTACGCGGTTTTGTGATAGACTGGCGATTACGATCTCCTGCTGGCTGCAGGGCGGGGTTGTGGGGTTGCGATTCTCAGCAGCGACTCCCTTTGCTGTGTCAGAACCTGGAAACCAAAGCATTCTTCGACGAATAACTCGTCTTGGTCCGTTGCTGGCTTCTCACCTGGAAAGGGGTCAGAACATAGTATCCAGGAGCGGTAATAAATTGCTCTCGGCAATAGCGGCTGGGATGATTAGCCCGCCGTACGAGGCGGACTCCTTTCCGCGCTTGATTAAGGCTCTGGCATCTGGTTGGTTGAAAGAATACTTAACACCTTCACACCATCTTCGTAGCCGATGCGGCGCGGCTTCTTACCCGAAAATCTCGTTCATAGTAGGCAGTTAGTAACAACGTGTGTAAATGCCGGATAGAGCGGAAAGAACTTGATGGTAAATCAGACAAGGCGCCTAACGAGTGTGTGTATTCCGCACTAGTCTCTATCAAATCACAGAACTTGAATCCAACGATTTCCCCCCCTCCCCAACAATCTATCCAACTCTCTTCCCCAACAAGCACCTAGCTAGGTCGACATCTGGTTACCGCCCAGTCATTTAAACGCAGAGAGTAAGACCAATCCACAGGTTGTTGCAGCTGAAGTTGGCGGTATCCCTGTTCTTCTCCTCGAGCTGCTGGACGCTGAGCCCGTACTTGGTGGCGATGAGATAGCAGTACTCGCCAGAAACAACCGTGTGCGTCCGGTCGCAGCCACGGGCGTGGAGATCCTGGGTAGACTCGGTGGGAGCGGCGAGGGCCATGCCGTTGAAGACTGGGAGGGGTGTTAGTTTCTTGACTTGGAAGAAAAGAGGGTGGGATGGGGTGGAAGCATACCGGAGGCAGCGGCCAGGAGGATGGTTGCGAAAGACTGCATGTTGTCGGTTGTTGGTTGGGCTTTGGAAAAGCTGGTGTTTGGAGTTGAAGGTTGGTGGGTTAGGATGGAAGTGAAGATGTTGATGCGGGTGCTGAGAGAAGGATATTGTCTTCAACCCGGAGGACGTCGAGCCCTTAAATAGGAGTTTGGACGTCGGTCAGTCATGGTGAGAAGCTGAATTCCATACCTACCTACCGTGGCATGCACGTGTGAAGACTGAGGCCAACTCGACGAGGCAGAGCTCGTATATGGCGATGGTAGATTGAGAATGAGGCGTTGGAGACAGCCAATATACAACATTATCCTTCTCAATTGCAACAATCTCCGAGTCTTGTCTGCTACCCGCCATTGGCAAATGAGCTTCAAGCGCATTGCCTGTGTTCGTTGCAGGAGGATGAGTTGGTTGGAAGTGCCCTGCGATCCTCCGGCTCCACAGCGCAAGGCGGTTCGCGGGCAAGGACGGACGTTGGCCCTTTAACCGTTGCTCCTCCGGCCAAAACACGGCGGGCGCAGCAGCCTCGCCACGGGCGCACCTCTGCACGGATCTTGTAACATTAACCGCAAGTGGATACCCGCCAAGTCTGCCCAATTCCAGAGCCGCCTTGCTGCACGAGGTAGCACCCGCGCCATTCGCTACTATGCCCTGGACCCCAAACCGAGTAGCATCGACGTACACTCTCTCCTGTAGCGCCAATATCGCGGCTGACGTTCAATTTACGAAGAGGAAAACACGTCAGCTTATCCGTTACACAAGAGGGTAGGACCTCCCGGGTTAACATTCATTCAGTTCACAGCGCCCGAAAGACACGTTGACGTCAACCTTCTCCTGAGCCTCTTTCTCAATATATCAAACAGCAGCTTCATCTTTTCATGGCCCAATCTCCTAGGATGACAAGAGAATCTAGCGGCGCGGCACTATCCAACATTGGTTACGCCGCAGAGGCCGCAGCTTACAAACCCGCCATCTTTATCTTCGTCAGACATGCCGATCTGGGTCGTCTGTCCTGGAAAAAGAGTCGGCAAGACTTAGCAGTGCTTTCTCTTCGGTTTCTTCTTCGTTTGACTTCTTCGCCGTGTCGCCATGGTACTAAAACATCTCTTTGCACCAGCATTTGACAAGGGGATGTAAGATGGCTAGAATGTGCTAGCGGCTATCTGCCTTTGCTATTAGCTGCCTATCATCGCTAAAAACGTCATCTCAAACATGAAAGCCTCACTCATTCCCTGCGGGCATGAGTTCGGGTTTGTCGGGACCCTCTGCCATGTCACCGGACACTACACCTCATCGGTTTCAGGGCCTCTATCCGCAACCACTCGGGCAATCGTTCATCTAACATCTTCCCTTTTGGCTGATTCACAGCCACTCTCTCAGCGTCTCACCAAGCGGCCCGTCCTTTCCGGCAGCTACTGCAGCTGCCAGCTTCTTTCCTCACAAGCGCTCGCACGGCATCTTCCCTGTTAGCAGCCTCTCGCAGCCTCCGCAGCCTCTCCCCGGCAGCTACTACTGCAGTGTATTGCCTATGGATTTCTCCTCTAACTTATCCACAACCGCTTGTGGGATAGTGAATGGCACGCAGAAGCCAAGCACAGGGTCGAAGCGCAGAATTGGCTGCGGTAACCTCGAGCACATCTGCGAATACAGCGTAGTGTAGATGGGATCGTGATCCCTTGGGAGGGGATCAATACTACAGTGGATGTCTTCCCCCTGCTCTGATGAGCGCGGCTCCCGTCTTGTCCTGCATTAGCTGTTCTGCATTTTGGCCTTGTCTTGCCCCTTCGGCGGGGAACCTCTGTAAGTTGTTGAGCACCTCGGGACCCGGAGGCAAGTACTCATCAACAACAAGACATAGCTCTTGGAGCACTTGCTTGAATTTCTTGTTATTAATCAGCCAGTCCGTAACTACCCCGAACAGGTATTTCGGGACTTGGTTTAGGTTATGTGCACTCCGCATCCTAGGTAGCCAAGTCCTCAAGCGGAAAGACGACCAGCAACGCAACGGAAGTTGTCCCCGTTACATTATGCCACTTGCTAAGCAGCTCTGCGATGATTCCACCGTACACGATGGATTTGTCCCACATGGACCGCGTGGTGGATGATTGCGACGTGCCCGCCTGGTTTGAGAACTCGTTGAACATATCATCCTTAACGGATTTGAGAGTCTCAGCAGAGTTCTCAGCCTCTCACCGAGCAGGCTGTCCCTCGCCGGCAGCTGCGGCAACCGCCGGCCTCCTCTCTCTTCGCCGAACATCTCATCCTTGACAGATCTGAGAGTCTCGGTTGAGTTCTCCGCCCCATCTTCCAATACATCGTTCAACTTATCGCGTTTTAGCAGGGCTAACTGACAACAGAGGTACGCATGTGTAATCGTTGTCGGGCAGAAGAAACAGTCTTCTTCCGAGATGAAACAAGCCGTGTGTTACCCGACTCCTCATTGTCACTCTCTCCCGCACGCTCCTTGGTCCATAGTGCAACCAGCCGGAAAGCCAGGCTCTCAGGGCTAAATTCGTACTAGAACCCGAACAGCGAGAATGCATACTCCGTCGGGATGTTGATCAACCGATCAGACACCACATGCTACTAGTATCTTGGTGCCTGGCCTGGTTGAGGTTCTGTGCATGCCGGACAGCAGCTAGGCCCTCGAGTGGTCAGACAACCAGTGATGCAATAGAGGCTGTCTCTGTTGCCTCGTACCGGTTGCCTAGAAATTGAAACTTAGAGAATTTGTGTGATGAGTTGGAGAGAAGTAGGTAGCAAGTGAGGGCGGCTCTCAAATGGGTGGCCCTGTCTGCTGTGTCAGATACTCAGCAAGTCCACTTTATAAAAAGAGTTGATTGAGATAATGAGATGGTTATCTACTTAGATAATTGTCAAATGAGCACAAAGAAAGCAACATAGCTCTCTGATACCAGGAACAACAGAGAGAAGAATCACTTGATCCGGAGCAGATTCGCGTTGTAATGGGAACTAATTGTCCTACCAAAGTCCCGATCTCATTACTAACTCAAGCCCTCCTGAATGTTCCTGCCGCTCTCCTGCTCAAACCCTCGGATGATCCTCACGCACAGAGATCAATGCCGTACCTCACCACAACGCCAGGAAAGAGGTGTCGGTAAGTGTCGAGATACATCATTGCTGCCTCCGCCTGGACCTTATAGCTGCCGAGATGCAGATCCGACTGCCGATGAGTTGATGACTCCCACCGAACGGCCACCTGGTCGATCTCATACACAAATTTCTGAGTTTGAGAGCTTCGAAGTCAGAGCCATAGCAGTTCGAGATGTTGTTGGGAGCTATGTTTGGGTAGGATGGATCGACTTTGACTTTTCGTTCAGGGTTTCTTCAGGTCGGAGTAGTTCTCGAAGCTTTTGAGTTGCTGAAGAATGCAAGGGAACTTACGTGAGAGAAGGAGAGTAAAGCGGCCGACTTGGCTGGGTGCAGGAAAACGAAATCGCTATTTGTATTTTCTGGCAGCTATGAGTGAATGGCTTCTGAGTGAATGGTTGGGCAATGTGAATTTCATCTGAACTCCTGGATATGGAAGTCGGGTTCGATGGAAAAGCTGTTATCTATTATTCTCCGCATCGTGTGCGAGACCCCTGTGTTTCCCAGTCCCATGCACTCGTCCAACAAAAATCCGTGTCCAAGTTCACTTCTTGACCGAGCCTTTGCCGCCCTACTTGGCGGACGACTTCTCGCGAATGTTGAGCGACGGGGGAGAGGGTGTTGACAGAGCCGGAGGGGCGGGCGTCGAACGAGTGGACCTCTTAGTGTCCGAAAGCGTGATGGCATTTGCTGCTGAGCTGCCGTTCAGGTTGCGCTTAGGCGATGCGACAGTCGAGGGGGGTGTAGGTGCTGGGGTTGCGGTAGGAGAAGGCGTGGCCGAAGAGCTGAGGGTTGCTGGGAGAAGAGCCAGCCGGAGCGGGGTGGGCTCCCAAGGCTTGCTAAACCTCCTCAATGGTGATGTCGAGCCCGCGCATTATGACGGTAATCTCGGAGGTGCGGCTTTTCATGGACTCGCGCTGGCCGTCGCCATCGGCATCCTCAACGTTGGCGCGGCGCTGTGCCGAAGTTAGCGATCATAGGGTTGCGCGGATAGATTGCGAGGTGGACGTACCTTTCCCGTCATTCCGAGGACCTTGCTGTTGTTGAGCATCTTCTCGCGGCCGTCACCGCCCTTGCCGTTCTGGCAGTCACAGCCGTCGCGGCCTCCGCCGCCAGCGCCCGGAGCGGCAGCAGACATCCATGCATGAACGGCGAGTCTGGCCGCTGGCGGGAGCGTGGAGCGCGGGTGGTTTGGAGTCTCGGCTCTGGAGTTGGGAAGTTCAAGAATTTGGAAAAAGTGTGTGATGAGTTGGAGAGAAGTTAGAAGGTGCGGGCAGCTTGGTGGGGTGTAATTTGGAAATTCTGGCGGCTCTCAAGTGAATAGCTTTAGAGTGAACGACTATCAAAGGTGAATTTAATCTGAAGTCCTGGAGTCATCGGTTTTGCAGGAGTCGATTGAGCGGTCTAGCAAGCGCGGACAAAGGCAGCTCTACCACTTTTGCAGGCGGTGGTTTCCCGTTCTTCCCCAGTATCCGAGGGTGGCGCTTGAGGTTGAGCAGTACGTCAAGGAGCTCGCACCTTCGTCAGTGTCGTACAGGGGCATAGCACTTGTCGGAGCCGTGGACACTGTCCTCATCGTCGTCGTTTGAGTGAATCGACCCAACCTCGTCGTTAATTTTGAAGCCGCGGATGACGACGGACATGTGCTGCCTCTGTTGTCTAACGTCCTGAACATGAAATTATGATATAATGGGAGAGAGTGTCGTATGTCTCGAGATTAGCAGAATATATCTGGTGAATTACATGGAGAACTGGCGTGAGACTGTAGGAGAGAATGGGGTAGTTTGTGTTTTATATCCAGGCTGGGGTGGTTGCTGTGCAATGCCGTTTTGAGGCACGGGTCCACCAAGGAAATGACCAGACAATCCTTGGAAAGCCCTTCAATGTCATCGACATCGAGAATCTCCGCCATCGTCGTCCATGAAATCTAAACAGTATGATACGCATTGAGGAAGGGCGGCTTTGTGAAAATACACAGATCAGAGGAATGATAGGTAATGAGTTGGAGGTAAACCAGCTCCTCTGATTCTGAGGCCCTGGGAGCTTGCAGTCCCTCTAATAGTACAGTCCTTCTTTGTTGATAATCACCACCGTTCTCTTTGCTTCATCAGCCCTCTTTGCCGCCTTTGACTCGGTTGGCGCTGTTTACCGTGACTCAGCTTGCATCTCAAAGGGCTCCCAAAGAGCCTTCGAGCCAACAGCTTATACATCAGTGCCACAAAGAACGTTCACCACAAGGCACCAGGCAAAACGGAGGGCCTCAATCATCTTAAATTCTCTCGGCCAAAAAACTCTTTTCTACTAATATTCCTCCCCCAATACCTGCCTGCCTCCATCTACACTCCCGATTCCTGCTCCCCCCTCCAGCATCCATCCCCCTCCAGCCTCTAACATCAAGCGCACCTGTCAAGTCCATACCAAACAATTGTGTCTGGGAATATGTGAGGGTTACTGCGGACCATTCGCATGGCCGCATCGGCTTGGGCTCTCCAACTCCCAAAATGGAAGTGGAGGCACCTCGCCACATTATTTTCCCACTCAACAAAGATCTGGTCCACAGAGTAGACACAGACTCTCCTGAATTACGCATTCAGGTATCCCGTGTTGATTATGTGAGGGGGTCCTATGAGGACCAACACCCTCGAGTACTCGACAGGCAAGCGCGTCTCCCGGGCCTGAATGCGGTTGCAGATGACGCTCGCGCGATATCCACCCACAATCAAGCCCGGTAGCCTAAAGCCCGGGAGGATGTTGTGGTAAGAGTTGAGCTGCGCGCCGGCGCTAGGTCAAAAAACACCAGCTTGGCGGCAGATGTCTCTATTCCCTTCTCGGGGGCTGGCGGGGTGAGGTTGGTCGAGAAAATCCGACCAAAGCCTCGGATGCTAGACAGGAGGGTGTTTACGTCACAGCTCGGGGGTAGGTTGGTTATGGGAAGGAAGCAGGTCGAGAGGTGGGGGATTACAGTAGCGGTCGAAATAAATGTTGGCTATCTGTGTGTGATTCATCTGAACTCGCTTTCCATTCACCTGTTGTGTGCTATTGAGGAATTGTGCTTCAATAGGAGAAAGGGCGGTTATTTACCGGTACCAGTGAATGCGTGGTGGTTTCTCATCCCATCTTTAGTCGCGGTTGGCAGACGCGCTCCTTCCGTTTTGAACCAAAAGGCCTTCCTGGCCCACGTTAATGGTGTCCTCGCCAGCTGGGCCAGACAGCCTTTCGTCGATATGGCTTCTCGCCTCCATGGAACGTTACTCGGGCGCGATGAATCTTAGGGCCAGAATCATTTCATGAGTGCCATCAGTACTCTCCCAACATATACTTTACTAAACTGCTATTGTATCATAAGGTCTTGAGAAGCTGCCCAGGACGGAGCTAAGTCCCAAGTATCCACGAGACTGTCTTCAAGGACACGGCTACGCTAACCCCATCGACGCCCTAGAACCTCACCCCCCAATACTTAGGATTGATTTTGTCTGATTTGCGGGTAAGAGTGAGCTCCTTCGTCTGTGTCGTGATACGTTTGGGGTGGATGGCAGGGATGTTGGGTGCTCAAGAAATCTCGTCAGGCACGCCCTGATACCTCCCGAAGTACTGCTCACCGTGGTCGGTGCTTACTGACATCAATTGGCCTGTTCTATAGAAAATGGATCGAATGTGGCTCAAGGTGGAAACTAAGACATTTTCCAGGGCCAGGAGAGGATATCGACAGGGGAGCTTGGGGGCGGAGACTGCTGTCGCTGCCACTCTCGCTGCCATGGCTCGCCCTAGCTTATAGACACCAATAGCCCCTCGTGAATCTATGTTTGCCATATGACTCTGTCTTCTGGCAATGTTGGGCACCAAACGTATCGAATGTTGATGACGCAGAGCTGTGATTGTCATGATGCCTGTTCTGAGCGGGCGCTTGAGGGATACAGTCACTCAGGCGATGCAGCTTCAGATATCCTCAGAAAGCAAGTCATCAATTGAATCACCTTCGTTTGAAATGCAAACGTCAATCAAGACCTTGATGTCGTTCCGATCGATGTGAAGCGACGACTTCGTTGGAGTGGCCAGCACCTGATCTGCTCACGTAACCGGCGTCGCACACTGGGAGCACCTCGTGTTTGTGGGGTCTGAAGGCACGGCGCCCAGGCAAAATTTCTTGGGATTCTTGGTCCTTATTTCGGGTGCGCTGCCACTCAATTCATCCACTAGGCGGTTTTGGGCCATTTACTGACAATCCTGCTATTATTCGCTGCGCCACGACGCAAGGTCCGCCGCCTGAATTCCCCAATCGCAGACAGATTGTTCTGCCGAGATCACCAACTCGCTGGCTGACAATGGCCTGGCGATCCTGTTTCCAACGCCTAAGAACCTGGCCTGGGTGGAGCGTGGCAAGTTTCGGAGAGAGTCATGGCATCCGGCTTGACGTGTCCCAGATGCCAACGTCGCAGTTCCGACTCGGCGCCCAGATGGCGGCGGTAGTTCATTGGCGCTTGGTTTGATGATGGCTGCCAAAGGTGGGGCCTTGGCACACGCAATTGCGCTGGCCAATCCCTCCAAGAGTCTTGGATCCTCTCTTGGAAGTGGGCTATGCACCCCCTAAAAACGAGGTCTCGGAATACGGGAGGCGATGGATGGATGCCAGCATCCCTTTTCTGCCCACCCTCCCCTCGCTTTTGAGATTTTCTTCTCTTGAAACCTCGTCCAAACTTCTCCGTCAATCGCTATCATCGGATTTGTTCCTTTTGCACTTCTTCTCTCACGGCCTCGTCACTCGTTTGGATGGCCAATTGATCTCCCTTTTATTTCGAATTTTATTGTCCTTTAGGTGTCGCGCCCCCCTCGTCATCGACTGTGCCTCAAAACCCAAACCTCACGATGCGTTCTGTCTCCCTCGTCTCCGCGTTGGCGGCTGCATCCGCTGTGCAGGCCGGCCCAACCCAGCCCCGCCAGGCCTCGTTGCAACCCGTCACCGTCAAAGGAAATGCATTCTACGTCGGCGACGAGCGATTCTACGTCCGAGGTGTCGACTACCAGCCCGGCGGCTCTTCCCTGAATATCGACCCGCTCGCCGATCCCGATGTCTGCAAGCCGGATATTGAGAAGTTCGAGAAGTTGGGCATCAACGTCGTTCGTGTCTACTCCACGGATAACTCCAAGGACCACAGCACCTGCATGAACCTCCTGGCAAAGGCGGGTATTTACGTTGTCCTCGACGCCAACAACCCGAAGTACTCGATCAACCGCGAGAAGCCCGGCCCGTCGTACAACGCCGAATATTTGCAGAGCATCTTCGCTACCATCGACGAGTTCGGCAAGTATGACAACACCATGGCTTTCTTCTCGGGTAACGAGGTTATTCACGATAAGGTTGAGACGACCCGCGCGGCCCGTTACGTTAAGGCTGTGACCCGCGACATGAGACAGTATATCCGCACGCGGTTCAGCCGCCCGATCCTCGTTGGATACTCTGCCGCCGATGTCGCGGATAACCGCATGCAGACCGCAGCCTACTTCAACTGCGGCACCGAGGACGAGCGCAGCGACTTCTTTGCATTTGTGAGTCTCCCCACTTGATGGTTAATGTCTTGAAATACTAACGCTGGCGCGCGCAGAACGACTACTCCTGGTGCACCAGCGACTTCACCACGTCCGGGTGGGACAAGAAGGTGCAGAACTTCACTGGCTATGGTCTCCCTATCTTCCTGTCCGAGTACGGCTGCATCCAGAACGTGCGCGACTTCGGTGAGATTGGAGCTCTCATGAGCAACAAGATGACGTCTGTCTACTCGGGCGGTCTGATGTACGAGTACACCTACGAGGAGAACAAGTTTGGTATCGTCAAGATCGACGACAAGGCGCAGAAGGGAGAGCGCAAGGAGCTACCCGAGTTTGCTGCTTTCGCCAAGGCCATGAAGGCGTTCCCGGCCCCGACCGGCAGCGGTGGTGCCTCGACGACCACGAACAGCGTGCCCTGCCCTACTAAGGATCAGTACTGGGATGTCGACAGCACCCTGCTCCCCGCCTTCCCCGAGGATGCCAAGGTCTACCTCAAGAACGGTGCCGGAAAGGGACCTGGTCTCGATGGTCCTGGCTCCCAAAACTCGGGTCCCGCTGATCCCAAGGATGCCGAACCTGGCTCGGGCGCCGTCGACGGGGCTGGCGGCAAGAAGAACGCGGCAGTGAAGGGCCGCATGGACAACGCGCCTCTCCTTGTCTCGGGCGCTGTGCTGATGATGACCGTTTTGGGCGCCATTGCGTTGTAAATGCAGACATGGCGGACTGGAGAGGAGCCTTTGGATATACATGGTGGGCGGTGTCGGAATCTCGCTGCATTTTTGGATACCAGAAAAATTGGATCCGTTTTCTCAGGATAGGATACCTTGTCAATATTGTAATGTCAATTTGGTGCTTCTGGGATCGTAACGCCGTTTATGGACTGGCATTTAATACATGGCGCGTCGCGACTTGGATGGTTATTTCGGGTGTTTGGCGCTGAAACGTGGATGACGTGTTGCCGTGCTGATCTCTGGGGTGCATGGTGGAGGTCCAACAGCGAGATCGTTCCGGCCTTGGCCGCACTAACGCCGATCTTGGCAAATTTTAGTCAAGCTGTTAGCAGGGGCTTGATAGGGGGCCAAAATTTGCTAACAGTTTGCCATACAGATTTGCTGGACACAAGTTAGTCATTTTCGCTGGAAAATCGCTCTACCCTAACCCTTGATCTTGAATTGAGGAGGAGATCACATAAAGCGAATGTTCACGGGCTGTGCCTTGAGTCGAAGCTCGATAGTGGGGCTGATACACAATCCTATTCTCCTCGAGGACCTGCATCGTTTTTTTGAAGTCATTGAGAAGGCGAGGCATCGACGTTGGTAGGGCTTCTGAACCACTGTTCATACCTCAATTTCACGCCAGTCCCTGGTAATTTGTTCAGAACAACAACCCAAGAGAAACTCGACTCGGTAACAGTAAATCCGACTTCAATCTTTTGCGATACTGGAGAAGAGTAGTCTGAGGTTGAATCTCACTAGACAACTAAATTCGACAAATCTCACCCAGCAAACAATGCAACAGACAGACAGACGGACAGCACAGGGGAAGACAGACAGGGGCCGAGATCGCACGGACAGACAGAAACACACCGCAAACACGGCAATCAGTATAAACATCTTGAGTTCGGGTCCCAGATCCTTCCTCACGTGGTCCCCGTTTTGGCAGCCGACGGGTAGGCTGCATGCATGCATCCTCTCAACAACCCTGTGAGGAGCGAAAACTTTGGTACGGACAGCCTGTCGTCGGCGCGGAAGTTGACAACCACCGACATTTCAACCCAGCCGGCAAAAGACTCCGCGATTTCTCTCGTTCCATGTTTCATTTTCATGCACCGCGCCAAAGCGACTGGGACGTGACTGGCGCCATCACGCATATCTTACCCCGTGGGTACGGTGCGGGCGTACCAAGAGTCTGGTGGTGCATGCCATGTCGGGCATTGAGTCTGCTATCTGATTACAGGCTGTGGAGAATGAGGCCGCCGCTGTCGTTATCGCCTTGAACAAGAGGGTGTCCCGCACTTTGCGCCGCCATGCAGAGCGTCCCTGCCGTGTATGACGCGGCCGGCCAAGCCCGTTGGATCTTATAGGCTCTGGGGGCTACCAAAGAGCGGGTAAACTCTCCATACTGGATGCAGCTGAGTTCAACGGCCAGTAAGCTCAGAGTTGGGGTTGGGTTGCCAAGGTCCTGGTTGCTTTCCACTGGCTATCGCGGGCTGAGTCGCCGTGGCTTGCAGGTTTGCGTGCTTTTGATCGGTGACAGGGAGATCGTGAGTGGTGGCGTAGAAATCTTGGGTCGTACTGAGATTGCATGTAGTACGTATGCCTGTGGTTGTTCAGCAGTGCCGAAGTTCATCAACGCCCGATAGGATACCAGTGCCGTTTGCTTGGACCCCGCAGGAGGCTGGGAGTTGGGGACGGACGATTCACAGTCGATCACACCATGACATTCCTGGAGGGCCTGCAGCGCCGCACATTCCCCAACGGAGGGGGCCGTTCGGGATATTTGGGTTGCAAATTAATCCCGAAGCTAGGCATCATTCTTCCGAAGGTAAGGAATAGCCCTGGAAGAAGTGTGTGAACCGGAGACGCTATAGGTGTTTCTCGTTTCTGGCTCTCGTCTACGGTCTGCTGCTGCAGGTGCCCGGGGATTCAATTGGAGGGCGTTCGCTTGGCGGCTGGCCGCTACTTCCATATCTTTAGGCCCTCCCCCCGCACTGCAGGGCTTCAGCATCGCGTGTGTGAAACCTACGACACACCCACAACGACAAGATGGGCTTTCAGAATATGGCATCGAATATTCGGCTAGCAGCAGTTGTCTGCTTAGGTGGGTTCCCTTCCCTGCCCCGTTCCCGTTGGTGATTTTCTGCTCACACACAGCCAGCCTTTGCTACGCTGGCCTACGGTCACGGAGGACCACCACCGTGGTGGGGAAATCCAGGAAACGGAGGCGGATCCGGCTCTGGAACAGGGACCGGAACTGGAACTGGAACCGGATCTGGAGACGGCGAGGGAACATCGGGATTTGGCGGTGGCGGCTTCGGCGGCGGCGGTGGTGGTGGAGGAGGAGGCGGCACCAACGGAGGCAACGGGGGCTTCCCAGGCGGCAGTTTTCTGAGCTTCGACGTCGAAAGGGCCTCTTACTTCCGCAACGTACATGGCATCCTATGTTCTCTTTCAATGGTTGTCCTCTTCCCCTTGGGCTCCATCTTCATGCGGATCATTCCCGGCCGCTTGGCGCTATTCGTACATGGCATCTTCCAGCTCTTCGGACTTTGCGTATACATCGCGGGTGCTGGCCTCGGCATTTACCTGGTAACCTATGTGGTGATTCCATTTGGCGGAGGAAGCCTCCTTTCGAGCGACACAAAAACACATCCGATCATTGGTCTTGTGACCCTTGTTTTACTCCTCCCGCAACCTATCTTCGGGGTTGTCCATCACGCACGGTTTAAGCGCATACAGCGCCGCCAGGTGTGGTCATACCTCCACCTCTTCAATGGCCGGATCAGCGTCACCGTGGGAATCATCAACGGCGCTCTGGGGCTCAACCTAGCTGCTGCATCGGCGTACCGAAAGAGGGTGTACATCATTGTTGCAGCGGTGATGTGGTCTCTGTGGATGCTTGTTTCGCTGTGGGCGGAGCTGATGCGTTTTCGCAGAAACCGCAAGGTCGCGAAGTCTGGAGTGTTGCCAACAAGCCATCCGGTGATGACGGGCGCGAAGAACATCCCCCCAAGAAGGAGTGATAGTCGGAGTGGTCGGAGTGATCGAAGCGGGAGGAGCAGTGGTGGTGGGAGCGGCAGGAGTGTGAGGCGGTCGAGGAGCGGGAGGAGGAGCCTCGATAGGCCTCCGAGGGTCTAGGTGTACGGATGTTGAACTTTGTAGTCGACGCGTGTTGTAGTGAGTCGCGTCGGCGAAGCTCCTTTTTTTCTGCCGTTTTTGGCATGTTGGTCTCTGCACTGAGACGGTTCGATGTGACGGCCTCGATCAAATGGTTGCTGCGAATTAGGAGGGTTGACCCGAGTTCGGGCGTGACTGAGCTTGAAAAGTTAGAGATATCCTGGATCGCGAAGCTAACTTGTTTGAGAGAATGTCCCCTTGCACTATGCACTATGATCCCATACATAACCGTGACTGCACCCAAGGCCTAGACTTTGATATGAGAGGACCTATCGCCTTCTTTAGAGGCCTTCCTGAATCCTCAAGAGGCCTATTTCAATGCAGCCATGCTCTCTCATGATTGAATAGTTGCCTAGGCCTTGTTGGCCCGGCCGCTTGACCACAGGGCTGCGTAGTGTGTGGGGTCATAGTGCAAGTGAAACGAACGCCGTAATGAAAGAAGACGTCATCTTGTTCGAAACTGGCAATGGTTGAATGAAAGTTGTGGCCAAATGCGTCTTCTTCCTCAAACTACTCACGCGCTCGGCGCGTCGTTGTGTTCGATGCAGTTAAAATTCCCTCTTTGATATGGCTTGACAGGATCAATATGATTGTTTAGTACGCCAACACGATCCATTCATCGATCTGTCCAGCTTTGCGAGCTAACATCGTATTCCGAAAGGGGAACTCTGCTGTCAACTCCTTCCCGCTCCTGTTTGCAATAAAGCAATATCTTATCCATTGGTGCTCCAGGCAGTACAACTTCGGCCTCTCGAATTCGCCGCTCTAACGGCAACATGGGTAGCAATAACTCTTGTGGAACTGGTGGTTGGGTGATTACAAAATCATCGACAGTGGAAACGTTCTGGTAGAAGTCACCCTCTTCTAGCTCCATTAGCTTTCTTGCCGCACGTGACATAGCTGTGGCATCCCAGATGCCCTCGCGGTGTGACGCTGATTCGAGGAGCTTGATAGCCTGTAGTCGAATCCGATGCACACGGCACTTCGTGGCGACAAAGAAAAGCGGCGGGATCCACCCAACGTCAATGACTGACCGGTGCATGTCAACAGTATGGCCGGGGAGAGCTTGTATGTTGCTGGTGGTGAGTGAAATGCTCCACAGCCCTACTAATTGTATGATCAGCATGATGAAGCTACTAATGTGCGTATCGAAGGCCGTTTCGTCCCCGGGGCGCAGCGCCGTATCGGTCATGATGCATGCCATTGTGTGATATGCCGACAAAAGGGGGTAGATGCGTCCGGAATACCAAGGCCCGTCTTGGGTTAGCGAGTCCTTGGATCGCTCGTAGGCGTTCAGCCATAGAGAAAGCTGCTCTCGGATGTTCTGGTGCTGTTCGGACAGGGGTGGGAAGCCAGGCCTTGGGGCTGCCCGCTGACGAGCTTGATGAGTAAGGTAAAAGATCTTATTGAAAAGCTGGGTGAGGTACTGCCATGCGTCATTGAAAGAGCGGAAGGCAAGAATATCGGGTATGGAGGGCTCCGGGGCACGAATAATGGTGAGCGTTTGGTGCGAGTAGGTATGCTGGAATAGTTCCACCTGCAACTGCAAACGGGAAAAGGCCTCGACAATCCAATCATCTGTGGGTTGGCGACAGGGCCTCCAGCAGATGACGCCGTCCTCTTGGCATTGAACAAGCCCAACATCCTGCATGATCTTTAGTCCTTTAAGCAGATGTAACTGCGCAGCTCGGAAGTGACCTCGCAGAAAGTCGAGACCGACAAACACAACACAAGTAATCAGAGCAATGCGAAGTGACGGTCTGTCATTGCTTGCGAAGTGTGGTTGGAGATGGCGGATCGCCTTGACGTAGTGGCGTAATGTGAATTGTTCGTTCTCGTCAGGTACGCTGCTGGAACGACCGCAGCTCTCGATAGCATTTGTGAGGTTCTGTTTGTGGACGCAGCTTAAGGCCAGGACGGCGTGATAGATGGCAGGCTCGGTAAGACTGGCCTGAAGAAGTAACGTGTCCCAGAAGTTGAGGACAAGACTACCCTGCAGTTTCTTGGATGCTCTGTGTCGGAACCACTCGAAGACAATCTTCTCCTCGTCGTTGGAGGGAGACATCGGTAAGGATGCCGGCGACTGGGGGATGAGCATGCAGGGCGTCGCCCCGGTGGACAAGCCGAGCTGGGCATTCTGGCTCCAGACCGAACCGCCACCACCCCAGATTCCGTAGCCTTCGCACACTCGGTTTGTTGAGAGACACTTCAAGCAACTGGGCCTTCCCTCGTCACACTTTATCTTGCGGAGTCTGGCCGGACAGAGAGTTAGAGATTGTAAGTTCTAGTTCTACTTCGATTTCTTGATCCCGAAAACTCGATCGCAATCAGCGCAGACTCACTTGCACGTCCTGCAGCCGGACTTGACCCGCCCTCTGCCCGAGCGGCCGCCACTATTCTGCGTTTTCATCGCGACTCGTAGACGGCAGGGAGAGTGGTGCCTTTGTGCGACCAACGCATTTCCGAGAATGGCAGTCCTAATCGTATTGAATACGACACGCCGCGGGAGGTGATATTCGGTCCAACGAGAGCGATCAGTCATCAAAATGTTGGGGCTCGATGGCTGTTTTATGCGGCCCATTCCGGAGTGGCCTGGCACCGTCGGCACCAATAATGGAGGATTGGCTGATAAGTCCAGAAATATGCAGAGGTGGGTCTAACGGCCCCGCGGCGCCCCGTTCGACGTGCATAGCGCATGCTGTCTGTGGTCGACATTAGGTAGCCATACCACAGGGGGTGCTTGGCCTCATGGCTTTCTGCTCGGGAATGTGGCAAGGTGATTGGCCTGGATGTCGTAGAATATGTGCGCTCACGGTGATGACATCGATTCGGGCGTCGGAGTTTGGCTTAGTTCCGCAAAACAAACAACTGCGCATGGAGACTCAAGAGGCCGGGTTGGTGCTGGATCCCGAGTCCCTTTGCACGTTGTGCTGAGCGATCAGAAACTTGTATAAAATGGCAGGGCGCTCTTGGGAAATTGAAATGAATTTGGGAATTCAAGGACAACCCATTTCTCATTCGTCCATCCTCCATACCTAGGTAGTTCCTTCTACCTTCCCTCCACAACGCTCACAATGCCAAACTCCCAGATACCCCTCCGGCAGCTGGGCCGTGACGGGCCATTGGTTCCAAGGCTTGGGTATGGCACAATGGGCCTGACCTACGACTCCTACGGTAGCCTGCCCGACGACGACGAGCGATTTGCAATCCTGGATCGCGCATATGAGATCGGCGCAAGGTTCTGGGACAGCTCCGAGTAGGTCCAGGCGGCATCGGAGGTCGGGGATAGCGTTTCCACCGAGAAGGATCGGCCCTTCTCCCCAGTCCTTGGCTCGGCGCCTCCCGCCGCGAAACATGAATTCCATTCTGCTTCCTTCCCCGGACGATCTAGCCCTACCTGGCGAGGGCCAGGCAATATAGCTGAGAGTATAGGCTAACGCGCATCCCAACCCTAGCCTTTACGGCGACGGGGAACAGCTTCTCGGCCGATGGTTCAAACGCACCGGCAAACGGGACGGCATCTTCCTGGCCACCAAGTTCGGATACGTCAAAGGCAGCCCGCACTATGCCGTCGACAGCACGGGTGCCTACTGTAGGGCCGCGTGCGCCGAGAGCCTCAAGGCGCTCGGCATTGACTCGATCGATCTCTATAAGAACCCTAATCCTGCCGCCCCCGAGTGTTTTGGTCTCTGCGGAACGCGTAATCCCTGTGATTTGAAGCCTTGGACTGACCGTCCATGCCTTCCTTTTAAGACTACCTGCATCAGGCAAATCCCAACACGCCCATTGAAAAAACAAGCAGACGTACGCTTGCTCCGGGCATCACAATCCTTCCCCATGTTTCTGCCTAACCGACTATCACCGAATAGGGAAGGCAAGATCAAACACATCGGCCTATCCAACGTTTCCTCCGCGACGCTCCGGCGCGCTGTCAAGATTGCCCCGGTCTCCGCGGTCCAGGTCGACTATTCCCCCTTCGTGCTGGACATTGAACGGACCTTGGGCACCGACCTTCTCGCCACGTGTCGCGAACTCGGCATAGCTGTCGTGGCAGCCGTGCCTCTTGGCCGCGGTCTACTAACTTCGACCTTTGCATCAGGCGCTCCCGTGGGCGATGAGAAGGATAAGCGTGTGCAGATAATGCCGCGTTTTATGGAAGAGAACCGGGCGCAGAACATTCAAGTCCTCGGCCAGTTCAAGGCCCTCGCCGACATGCGGGGTTGCGCACCGGCACAGCTTGCCCTTGCGTGGCTTCTGAAGCAGGGTGGCGACATATTTCCCATCCCTGGCACCAAGCGCATGAAGTATCTCGAGGAGAACTGCGCCTCGGTCGATGTCCGCCTCTCCGACGAGGATGAGGCCAAAATCAGGTCCTTTCTGGAGAGTGCCGAGATCGCCGGCGATAAGATTCCCGCAGCATTTGCAAACTTCTACTTTGTCACCACTCGTGAGGAGTAGGAGAGCGGCGACTATCAGTGGGTACGCTAGTGTAACGGGTTGGTAATAAGTGGGAACTAGCAAGATGACTAACGGTTAGTCAACTTGCACATACTTTTTGGTGTAGCGGGCAGTTGTAGCAGTTCCCTGCATTAGCGTATGTAACGCCAGCCCCGTCACAGCTAGATATACAAAGGATGCAATGGTGCGGGAGAGGTGGATTCTATCAGGGGCTCTATTCCAAATTCACAGTATGCCTTGCCCTTGGACCGCGCTAGCATGCAGTGAAGTTGAAAGAACAATTTCAATCCTTGCTCTGATTTGATTCAATGAAAAATATGATTTTGGACGTGAATTTGGCTTCATGCATTCTCTAGTTGGATCGACAGAGGATCCAGGGGCGACGTGTACTTTTGTCCAACAACGGTAATACTGATGTCTCAGGAGAATGTCCCTTTGCACTATACCCGAAGTAATGTTGAACACGCATCTCTATGTAGGTAGGTAAGTCGTAATGTGACGGCCGGCCTTGTTGCATTTGAAGGAGGCATTTCGGCATTCTCTCCTGGCCTGTTGCAATGTAATCAAGACACCTCACAATGCGGACAATGCCTCACACAAAGAAAAGCAGGGCCTGAAAGAATGATAACAAGGCCTCCCGTGCATTGATTTAGGCCCGCCTCTTTGATATAAGATGCTCAGGGGTTTTTCGAAAGCCCACTGGACAACCCTAACCCTATGTGACACAACCTTGGACACCCCTTTTCTTCACCCAACACTCACTGCTTCATCTGCCACACGCTTCTCTTGAGTCTCCTGGGCCTCCTGAGCAGGATGAGAAGCGAACATCTCACTCTGATCTACTACGTACGATCCTGACTGGCGAGCTGAGATGCCCTTTTGGAACTGATGTGCGTTAACATATTTCTTGTTCTTTTCTTCCCACCACCTCGCGTGAAACAAGTTGAGTGAAGAGACTTACCATAACGTCTAATTCTCCAAAACTCCGTCCTCGCGTTTCGAACATCCGGAAATACCCCCAGACGAACGTCAGCGACGCAAGACCGGCCCAGAAGAAGGCCGTCTTTCCCTTCGCATTCCACGCACCGGGTGACAACAGACGAGGCTGAAGCGTGCCGCCACATACGATGTTGCCTACATAGTACAACGAGCGCCCCTAAGAGAATAGTCAGTTACTCCTCTTTCAAGCTTATCTTGGGGGAGGGGAATGTCTCAGGCGTGGTGTTGTGTTTGAGGGTGGGCATTGGAGGTGTTGCGGAGTTAGGGTTATGTATGGGCGTTAACAGACGGTGATTTGACTTACCAAGACAACTGTTTGTGTCCTCAACCTGGTTGAGCCGATCTCCGACACAATGGTGTAGACAATAGGACCGACCGACATAGAATATGCCCCAAGCCAAACCACGCAAAGCAGGGATTGCCCCCATGCGAGAGACTTGGTCTGGTTCGGTAGCGCAAGGAACCCGATGGTCCATAAGATGACAACAAGGACTCCGAATCCCGTGAGCCAGATGGTTCGGCGACCGAAGCGATGAATATAGAACCACGAGACGATGGTACCGACGAATGCGATACCGGTGCCGCCCAAGCTGATTCCGTAAGCTGCCGAGGCGCTGATGCCGGTTTGTAGGAAGAAGAAAGAACCGCCATAGCAGAGGGCGCCACCGTTGGTAATCTGGCTCAAGAAGGACATGCATGCGATTTCGGTACGGCGCAGGTTTGTGCCGCGGAAGGCGTCCCAGTACGTCACGCCAGCTGTCTCCTCAAGCTCGAGCTTATTAGTGTGGACCATCATTGCGATTTGGGCGTCATAGTCGATGTCGTGGTCTTGCTCTGATAGCCGCTGAAGCGATTTCTTGGCCTCGTCGAGCTTGCCAACGCGAGAAAGATACCAAGGGGACTCAGGCGCAAGAGCGGTTGCGACGAAGAGCGGGACAGGCCATGCCCATTGGATGGCGAAAGGGATGCGGTACCCCCATTGCGTGGTGTTGGACACGAGGCCCTTGAGCACACCGGCCGAAATGAACTGGCCGATGCACCAACAGAGGTTGACATAGGCTGTCAGGTATCCGCGGATGGCCAGCGGGGTCACCTCTGCAGCGTAGGACGGCCCGGTCGTTGCGAAGACGCCCCATGGGAGACCGCATAAGAACTGGCCGAGCAACAGGATCTCAATGTTGGGGGCAAAGAAGGAGACGAAGATGGCCCCTGTTAGGAAGACGAAGCAGCCCATAAGCACGATCCGGTGTCCGTACCGCGAGGTGGCCCATCCATTGAATATCGCTCCGCAGATGTTAGCGAAGGCTCCCAAGCAGTTGAACTTGGTTTGCCAGTCGGCTGAGATCTGATACCCGCTCTCATCATTGAGGAAGGCGCCGTACCGCTGTCGAAAAGACGGATATCCGTAAAAAGAGCTGATTAAGGTCACATCATAGCCTTCCATGATAATGGAGGCCGAGATAACTATCTGTGGTCAGCTTTTTTCGATTGGTATCAATTTTTCTTTGCCACTCACGCGCTGACCAAAAAGCAGCCCGCTTGTATGTCTTCAGAGCCTGGACAAAGCCCATGCTGTGCTCCTGGGCCGTGGCTTCGAAGGCGCCATTGTTGAGCCCCTTGTCACCAAGGTCGACATCTTTGAGATGGTTGAGGCCCGGGTCAGCACTTTCAAGCTGGATGTCGCCGGCCGCGACGGCCTTCTTCTCGTCGGACATTGGTCGAGATTCTATGCAAGACTGTCGTTCGGGATGCTGCTGGTTGGGATGCGAGCCAAGATGCTGTGCGATATCGATCTAGATTTTGACCCAAGAGACGGGAAAGGTTCCTTTAAGTCCCCATGATCACGATGCCCCATCAGCTCCTCCATTGCTGGGATTCGTGGAATTTCCTCCCAACACCCAACCTCGCCGGTCACCACGACACACGCCGAAATGGGAATTCGGGACCGGGAATAAATCCACTTCGGTGATGCAGAGGACACAAAGAGGAGTCGGCCATGATGCCTGTCAGGCACCTCTCCATGGGGTTTACCCCCACGGTAAGGGAATGCGGAGAGCGGAGAGAGTGGATGTCGACAATTTGCACAAGGCTAGCTAGGCGCACCAGTTGGAGCTCACCGTGTTGACTTGCCCCACGTTGAAGCTATCCAACAACGCCAATCCGGGGAAGAAGCACCCCATCTTCCTTCCCCACAGGCTCTCCACCGGTGGATCCACATCCCGGCCAGCCGAAGTAGCCTCGGTGGTTTCTGCGCAAAGCCAGATCAAACAGCGATGTCCACAGTGTTGGGTGCATCCCTATTCGTCCCAGTCGAAGGATCTTACTGAGACAATTGTCAATCTCATTGAAATTCCGGGTCAATTCAGGCTGAATAAAGCACACGGGTATACGTGTAAGCCCTAGCCCTGTCGGTCGTATTCCTTCCATCTCTTTGGGTCGCGCAAGCAATGAGCGCGAGTGGCGTGGTTCTGTCCAACCGGGGGCCGAACACCCTTCGGCTTGAGCTCACCCGAGCTAAAGATGGCTTCACCTGAGACAACAAAGGGGTCCCCACAAGCCCGCAAAAATCCCCAGAATTCCTCGACGTCCCCCGCGTTTGCGTCCATCATGGGATTGGTTCGGGTTGGGCATGCGTGCAGGGGCGCCCATAGGTAGGCTATCAGCTGATCAGACTGCTGGTTGAGATTCAAACGCTGCAACTTCATCCTGCACCGCAGAATTGATCGAAACCCGAACAGAAAAGAAGCGCCATGTTTTCCCAAGACCAAGGTGTTCTGGTCTACCGATTCGACTCGGAGACGCTCCGTATCGAGGCTTGGGGCCCAAATGCATTCCGAGTTCGGGCAACTCATGAGGCGAGCCTTCTAGCGGAGAACTGGGCGCTAACTGAAGCGCTTCCCACGACTTCGCCCGTGATAGAGATTTTGGACGGCGAGGGAGGCGCTATCATTCGCAATGGGATGATTACGGCGCATGTGTCGCAGCGCGGAAAATTGGTGATCACCAACGGGGGACGGGCTGGCCAGGTTATCCTGGAAGAATTCTCGCGGAATCGGGTAGATGTTGCAGACCCCAAAGCGAGTGCGCTCAAGATCGACGCGCGGGAGTTTGTACCGCGGCCTGGCACCGACTCCTACAAGCTAACGGCACGCTTCGAGTCGCTCGATGAGAACGAGCGCATCTACGGAATGGGACAATATCAACAGCCGTACCTCGACCTCAAAGGTACCGACATTGAGCTCGCGCAGCGCAACTCACAAGCGTCGATTCCCTTTGCCCTCTCCTCTCGTGGTTTTGGGTTTCTCTGGAACCAGCCTGCCATTGGGCGCGCAGTCTTCGGAAAGAACCTGACCACATTCGAGGCCCTCTCAACTCGCGTGCTCGACTACTGGGTCGTCGTTGGCGATGCCCCCGCCGACATTGTGCGCGCTTACGCCAACGTCACCGGCAAAGCACCGCCCATGCCCGAGTACGGTCTGGGTTTCTGGCAGTGCAAGCTGCGCTACCAGACACAAGAGGAGCTGCTGCAGGTGGCTCGCGAGCACAAGCGCCGCGGCTTGCCCATGGATGTGCTTGTGGTGGATTATTTCCACTGGCCCAAGGAGGGCGACTGGCGTTTCGACCCAACCTACTGGCCTGACCCAGACGCCATGATCGCCGAGGTACGCTCGCTCGGCATTGAGCTGATGGTATCGATTTGGCCTACTGTCGACATACTCTCTGAGAACTACGAAGAGATGCTTGCAAAGGGCATGTTGGTGCGGCAAGACCGTGGCTATCGCGTGTCGATGGGCCCACGTATTTGCAACCACTTCGACGCTACGAACCCAGAGGCCCGTCGTTTTGTATGGGAGACGGCCAAGCGCAACTATTACGACAAGGGAGTGCGGCTCTTCTGGCTGGATGAGGCCGAACCCGAGTATAGTGTGTACGACTTCGATGTGTTCAGATACCATCAAGGCCCGAATCTAATGGTTGGCAACATCTTCCCGCTCGAGTATTCCAAGGGATTTTATGAGGGCATGAAGGAAGAGGGACAAAAAAACGTCGTCAACCTCGTACGCTGCGCGTGGGCTGGCAGTCAGAAGTACGGCGCCCTGCTCTGGTCCGGCGACGTCGCCAGCTCGTGGAGCAGCTTTCGTAACCAGCTTTCCGCTGGCCTCAACGCTGGTATTGCCGGAATACCGTGGTGGACTACCGACATCGGTGGCTTCCACGGCGGGAACCCCGATGACCCGGCCTTTCGTGAACTCTTCGCCCGCTGGTTCCAATGGGGATCTTTCTGTCCAGTTTTTCGTCTGCACGGCGACCGCTTGCCTCAACAAAGGCAGTTGGGAGACTCCGGAGGTAGCCATTGTCTGTCAGGGGCACCGAACGAAGTGTGGAGTTACGGCGAGGAGGTCTATGGAATTTGCAAGACATATCTCCTGCTGCGTGAGAAGATGCGTGATTATATCAGGGGTGTGATGTATGATGCTCATACCAAAGGGGACCCTGTCATAAGACCGCTGTTCTATGGCTTTCCTGGTGATGAGATGGCTTGGGGAATCACTGATCAATTCCTATTTGGCCACAAGTACCTTGTTGCGCCTATCCTCGTTCCCGGCCAGCGGAAGAGGACTGTCTGGCTGCCCAAGGGGGCTCAGTGGCAGCAAGTGTCTGGCGAGGGAGAGAGGGTTGGCGATGTGTTGGAGGGAGGCGCTGAGACGACCGTGGATGCGCCGTTGGAGTACATGCCTGTGTTTGAACAGGTGTAAGGAGAGGCTGTTTTAGAGAATAGAAAGCCGTGTCTTCGGATCGAAGATGCTTTCTTTCTGCTATGAGAGGCCTTTTTAGATTTGAAAGAGGTCTTCTTTCGTTCTCTAAAGGCATGTTATGATGTGATTAAGGCCGATGACAATGCTCAAGAGGCGTCCTACGATGCAGACGAGGTCTCTGACGATGCAAATGAGGCATCTTGCAATGGAAATAAGGCATCCTGTAATGCAATCTAAGCCTCTCACGAGCAAAGTGCAGTGTCTTGGGCGGCATGTGCCACGAGCGTTAGGTTGTTGGCCTTGATCAGCTATGTTTTGAATCGAACTCGAAGCCGACGGTGGTGGTGATGCGAAGGTGCCGAAGCAACCGACATAGTCCGGCTCAGTCGGGAGAGGATAGCCAAAGGAATACACGGGCATGAGGATATACGTAGGTAGGTATATGGACATATGATTCATACACACCCGGCTTGAGCGCTTTCACTCTGCGTCAGCCGGCTGTTCCTTTGTAGTAAAGGCGCCGTAGTAAATACACCTGTCAGCGCTCTTTCCGTTGCATTTCGGTTTGAGACAGCAACGCCCGTATGTAGGTTGGTTTCTCGACAAATTCATAAAACCCTGTAGAAATACAGTATAAACAGACGGCCTCCTTTCTAATGCATAGCTACATGAAGGGATCGCCTGAACAGGTGTGATGTTGGTGGAGAAGTTCAGTGTCTGCGCAGGGAATGCGCAGCAGGTCGCAGAATGTCATAGCACGTGACGCCTGCAGTTGGATTGATCAAGGTGTGCAAATCCCCGCGTCTGCGCTTGCCCTTGCAGGCTTTGAAAGTCAAAGCCCCCGGAGCCGTCCTCACCCCTAGGCAGAGGGGAGAGATTTTCGGCCTAACACCGTCGCCAATCCAGCTTAACGTTTAAGTGGGAAAGCTCGACATGGCTTCTCAAACACCACCAGACGCAGCCGTAGCCGAAGCCCAGAGCAGCGATACAGCAATTCTCGCCCCCGAGCATCGGCAAAAGCTTTGCACCCGTTGCCAACGCATCAATTTCGACTCTCTCTTCGAGTGCCAGTATGAAAATACCTGGTATTTTCCGGCCTTTGATTCATCGGTGAGGGGCGTCGACCTGAGATCGCTGGTCAACAGCTGCCCCTTTTGCAACCTACTGGAAAACACCTTCGGCGTGAGAGAAATGCTGAAAACAACCCATGGGCGGCTCTCACTTCGCCGCCACTTCAGTCATGGGGTTTGGGGAGGAACCTGGAACTCGATCGACGCCATGTTGTTAACCGTGGCGGTGGATAAATACGATTTTCCAGAGATAATGCGGAATTCGAAGGTCAAAGCATCGAACATATACCTTGCTTTGCAATCCAAAAGGGCTCCTTTCGTTCGAGTCCTGCAGCCCACCGTATCGTTTGAGTTGGTCAACGGCTGGCTGAACGTTTGTCGCACCAAGCATACCGCAACATCGTGCTGTCTACGTCCGTCCGACAGAGTTTCCCTGGAATCAATCACTAATTTCCGACTTGTGGACTGCGAAACGCACAGCATCGTGCTCGGGGACCGCCAGCCATACGCCGCGCTCAGCTATGTCTGGGGAGCCAGCTCCGGGAATGGGAACCCACATATATCCCCCGGAACGTTAGACTTTCCCGTACTCCCGTCGACGATACGAGATGCAATGGCAGTAGCGAAGGGCCTAGGCCTTCGTTACATCTGGATCGACCGGTACTGTATCGACCAACAAGACGAGAGTGAGGTCTACGACCAGACATCCAAGATGGATGTAATATATCGCAATGCCGACATCACCATCATCGCTGCCGCCGGCAAGGATGTCAATGATGGCCTCCCCGGAATACAACCTCGTGAATCTGGCATACAACCAATCGCAAAGGTTGCGGGCCACCTGTTAGTTTCTACGATGATGGAGCCCGGTCGACTTATCTCGGCATCGAAGTGGAACACCCGAGGCTGGACCTACCAGGAAGGTATCCTCTCTCGCAGGCGGATAGTATTCACCGAAAATCAAGTCTATTTCGAATGCGGGGGGATGTACTGCAGGGAATCCCTGGACCTGTCGCTCTCCACGCTTCATACCCCAGACGGCAAAGGATTCGAAGCCCAATACCATGATGGGTTCAATGTCGGCATATTTCCGAAGGAAATCGGACAGAGGCCCCTGGAATTACCGAATCGGCTAGATGATTACACAAAGAGAGACTTCAGTAACCCCAACGATATCCTAAAAGGTTTCATGGGCGTCTTTGGTGTTTTCGAACAATCTGTCGGTGCGGCCTGCCATTTCGTGGGAGTTCCGATTTTACCTCCGGACTCTCGCGGTTCAACCGAATCAGATTCAGAATGGTCCCCTATCAGGGCATTCTGTATGGGGCTTACTTGGGAACTTCAAATGCCAGGGGAAGTCCATGCGAGAAGGAAGGGGTTCCCTTCATGGTCATGGACCGGCTGGTTTGGGGCCACCAACACGGCTTTCATGACATACAACACCTATGACACCCGCTGGAAACAGCACCCTGATTTCCAACTTCGAATTCGCTTGAAGGACGGGAGCACTCGACCATTTAACGAATGCTATCCCGAACTTCACCGTCTGAGCATCCAGCTACCCCCCGTCCTTTACATAACCGCAATGGTTGCACCGTTGAAATTCCGCTACGTGAATCCAGTAGGAGATTATGGATATTGGGCCTTCTCTGTCCGTCGTGGAACTGGAAACACTTGGAGTGTTTTATCTCCAGTAGTTCGACAAGACTATGCGTTCGAGGATTCCGGACACCTGATTGCAATCCATCTTCTTGAAGAGTTCCTTGATGATGAGCGTCCCCCACGTATTTACGCCCTAATTGCATACAAACGTAAGGGCGAGAAGGAGTTTGAGCGAGTAGCGAGCACCGCGAATTTTCCTAAAGATGCTGTCATGTCTTTGAAGAGGTTTAAATTGCGGTAGATAGTACGCCCATAGGGGTGCTATCATCGCTGAGATCGCCATGTAAATGAGATATATCATGGCTGGATTCATTGGAGCAAGCCATCCTTATCCGTCAGTTACAAAGGATGATTGATTCAGGGGAAAAAAGGAAGGTATTCTCAACTCTGTAGCTTGCCACGGCTTCATTTTCCCAACCCTCGCTAGAACAACTTCCATAGTACTCTTGGCAACTATTCTGGTCAAACGTCAACGTCACGCCACTCTCTAATTTGGCGACTCAGAGCTGTATCATCCATATATATCCCTGCTTATTGGACCTTCTCCAGCCACCGGCGATGCTTGAAGAGCACAGTAATGGACATCCAAAACACTGTACCTCCACATATAGATAAGGGCCTAGGTCAATCTCCACTTAACTCCCGGCTCGGTGACGACAGCTCGGTTTTCAGGGGCTGTCAAGACGCACTTGAGCCCCTCGGGCTCTTCTTCGTTTGTTCCAATAGTACTATCGCCCAGACCAATATTTTCAGCAATGAGGAGAAGCTGGTACGGTACGTAGGTGCCAAATGTGGATAAGCTAGGTAGGTACTAGGTTTGGAGGGTTTTTGGGTGATTGGTCAACTGAAGATACTCTAGTGGGATGATAATGCAGCGATCTAGATGATCTCCATTCATATTCTTGTGCGACCCAAAAGTGATTCAACTAAGGGATTTGTCTCGTCTTACTGGCGAAACTGTGCACCCCGACTGCTGCAAGACGACGACGTTCAAACAAATGAGAATTGATGTCGGCTTTGGAGGCATGCAACAGCCCTGCCGTTGTAGGCCTCCGTCCGTGCCTTATATTTGCGAGGTGCTCCTACTTCAGTCGGATGCCATTCGAAGCGCAAGCTTCCCCATTACTCTTTTTGCGATTCTGGAGAAAACATGGCAACGGCAGCGAGGCCCGAATACAAATGAGACGGGTGCCATACTGCAAAGAGACATTCTCTATCAGAATGGGAGATGGCCTAGAATAACGAAAGAGATGGGTGGCCTTTGTAATAAAATGGCAGTTTTCACACTGACTAGGTAAGGGGACCCTTTCTTTTCGCCCGAGCCTCTGTGCCCACCTAGGTACGTATTCGTAATCGCCAATACCCAGTGATATTCTAAATCGCCAGGCAAGAATCACCCTTGGGGCCGAATCCCTCACAGAAGCCAGCAATGGGCAGTACTGCCTCGGCAAAAGTCACGCTGAAGAGGGCGCTCTCATCACCAAGGACCTTCTTCTTCACGCTCGCCCCAATGGACGCGCCAAGGGTCAGCGCCCCCTGGAGTCCAGCCTGGCTGTCGCCACACGCTGTGCAGTTTGATGCTAGTGCTATTGTCAGCGAGACATCACCAAGAGCAGAGAGGGGTCAACTTACATGCAATCGCCTTCATGGACGCTGTCAGAATAGGGGTATTGGCCGAGATCTCTGCTGTAAAACCGGTCTCCACTACCGAAATTTCGAGCCCAATCGCAGGCTGAATGAACGCCGACGCCTTAGCTTCCACGTTGCCGTCCACCTTGAACGGCTCGGCCTTGAAGCTTGGCTTCCACCCCGTCGCCTTCGTCTTGTCCTTGTTGAGGAAATCAAGGCGTGCAGACGATTTCGGGATGGTCGCCGATCCCCCAACATTGATGTTCACGCTGGCCGTGATCTCGGAGAGCTCCACGCCCATGTTCACCGAGATTGTTGGTCCGATGGTCAACACGCCTGGAATGGAGATTCCCGCTGGGGAGAACTTGGCGATAGGTACAGTTTTCTGAGCCAGTTTTCCGGTCAGGGCGCCTTTAAGAGCCAGGCCGATCACCGCCTTGGCCGTAATGCCATCGGTGGAGAGCTCGATCCATGCCTCTTTGGTCTCGAGCAGCTCGACTCTGAACTTCCCTTTGACGTCGAAGGAGCCCTTGGTGAAGCATTCCTTGCACACCGCACTAACAGTGAGGTTGTTGGTCGAGAAGGAGATTGTTTTGTCGGGAAAGTCGTTGTCAAAGCCGATGGTGAAGTCGGGCTTGATGCCAGGGTTGATCAAGTCGTCGATGACATCGCCAGCTTGGACTGGTATAGCGGCAACAACGTCTCCAATCTGATCAGGAATGTCCCCCACGAGATTGGCAACTTGGCTCGGTATGGCCTTCACAACATCCTCGACCTTCTCGGGTACCTTCTTCACCTCGTCGACGATCTTTGCAGGGACCTTCTTCACCTCATCAACCACCTCGTTGACCTTATCCGGAATTTCCTTGACGGCATCGACAGCCTTATCCACCACATCCTTCAGGCCGTCAAATATTCCCCGACGACCGCGAGCCCGCAGCAAGTGCTTCGCCGCAGGGGCATCGACCTTGCCAACAGTGAGGTCGAACGTATGCGCCGCCTCCTTCCAAGTCGTCTCGCGAACCTGCAAGACAGCCGTCTCGAACTTGTCGGCGTACCCAAGCCCCGAGACATCATACACGATGCGCTCGGCATTCCCGCAACTACCAACCCCAACCACCATGATGAAATGGTTAGCAGGGCTCTTGTTCACCCACTTCCAAACATCCTCAGCGTCGTCAAAGTCCGCCGCCTGCGCAAACTGAATCGTGAGATTTCCCGTGCCGCCGACCGGACACTCGACCTTCTGCACCATGTCGTCGATCAACTCCAGGTTGACGATGTTCTCATCCTGGCCAGGGGTTTGGACCTTGAGCTCGGCGATGGTGCCATCGGCGCCGAGCCAGTCGAAGATCTCCTCGGCTTTGAGCTCCAGGGCTGATTTGCGGTCACGCTTGGTGTTGCCTCTGCGGACCCTGCGGAGAGGCGCGAGGATGATGGGCGCTGTGGGGAATTCGATGACGGGCGGATCAACGAAGACGCGCTCGACCAGCGCAGGGGAGAAGGGGCTTGGTGGTGGGGCGAGTCCTGCGCTCGCGTGAATGGCCAGTGCCAGCACCGTGGCTAGCACTCTAATATGTGTGCGAGCCATTGTTCTAACTTCTTGGAGCTGATATCCGGATATCAAATGAATGAATGAATGAATGAGTGAGCGAGCGAGTAAGCGAGGGTTGGAAAACGAAGGTCTGCCCTAGGCGGTAGAGAGAGTGGGGGATGTGCTCGTCCTTGTCATCCCGAGTGGACGTCCAGTCTCAAGACCCCGCAGGAGATGATTCGTTTGCAAAGAAAGTGGTGATCTTCTCGCCAGGAATGAGAGTGGTGTTTCGAAGCTGGGAACCCGATCAAGATATACTCCGGCCTACCAGAAACCAGACTCGCCCCGTTCCGGATCCAGGCACCAAGTGAACATGTTCTCCCCAGGGACGGGGCAGGGGGCGTCGAAGACAAGGCGACATCGGGTCATCCGGTCTAGAAACGAAGCTTAACGGCTGGTGGGATATCACAATCCCCCATGGGGGCCCTTGGAAAGGGGGATCAGTTTCATGTGCTGAATGGTAGTTGGGACGGGTCCCCTGACAGGGGTTTGCCTCAGCCACTGCAACGCCCCGGCGATTCGGTAAGGTGATTGGGTTGGGCTGATCTTGCCAAGATCTTGGATTGCCTGCGGCCGTTGCCATTGGCCCGAAGCGTGTAAATGAAGTCGATTCTGCGGCTAGTGCTCCCCCGGTGTAACCTCTCAATTGGGGACCGAGTAAAATGTGTGTCGAGTTCTGTAAGACACTGCCGCCGTAACGTGAGGAGCACGGTGCCTGCGTGGTACGTGAGGTGGTAGTTGAATTCGTTTTCGAGGAGATCTACACTGGGACATGTTCTGTGTGCGCTGTGCGGCCCGCGAGCAGTGGTGTAAATGCCGCAGCGGTATTGAGAGATGAAAAAACTTGAGGATACGAGCAAACGAAGATGGTGATCGCCGTCGTCGGCGCTGCAATTCAGGCATGGTGAATTAAGCTTCGGTCATCTGAAGTTCTCAAACTTGACGTTGTTGTTTGCAGAGCCTGGGGCTGTTCCAAGGGCAAGTTGAGGTGAAGGATGTTTTGTGTCAGGGTTGGGCTCAGACCCTTGGCAGTGCAAGCTTCCCCAAATGGGACTCGACACACTACCCGAGACAGTGGCGGCCGGGCCGTCTGGGGAAGCTCGGTCTGGGCTGCTGGGGGCCTGGAGATCATTGATGAGTTCCAGGTTTTGGGCCCGGTAAGGAAAATAGAGTAAGATCGGCTCAATTGGAAATCCGGGGATTATTGCGTGCGGTCTTTTTTGGCATTGTGGGCGACTTGGGAAGTTTGGGGGATGGGTGCGCGGGTGGAAATCGGTGGGTCAGTCAACACGGGAGGCGAGCCCGGTTCTGCTACCAACGGTTGAAGGATTCTCAAGTAGTTGCGATCGGGAACATTGAAATGGAGAATGCGATGCGGCTGTACCCGTTTGCCGTTGCGGTAGGTTTAGGGGGCCGGAAGAGGGCCTGTTGTTCGCAGCTTCAGTTGTTAGCGACTGAGGAGAATGAGGCTTGACAACCACGTGGCGTAGGCTGAAAGACAGCTGCAGCTGTTGGTTGCTAGAGTTCACAAAATCAGAGTCATGCGCAGGCGTGGACAGGGGAATGAATACCTTGGGTCATGTGCGCGGTTGCGGTTGCGGTTCCGGTAAACGCGGCGGTGGGAAAGAAGGGGCCAACGTTACTTGCTCTGTCTCAGTTGCTTGCACTGGCATCAAAGGAGGCCGCAAGTAGCTTTCCAGTGTACAGTTTTGTTCATTAGGCCATTAGTTAGCTTCCAGGTCTTTTGGGCTCATGCCAATGTGCCTCTTCGACGTGGGAGGACAAGGGGCGGCGGTGAGATCTTCTTTGGGCCCCCTGAGCTCATTCCCTGTATGTTCGTCTCTAAGCTGTAAGTGGCGCCCCCATGATTCTTTATTTCAGTCAATGCTCGTGGGATGTGTGGGTGTTTATTCAACGTGTTGGGTTCCTCTGGCACCTATGAAAGCTTGGGCTAAAAGAAAGGGTCTCCTCAGCCAGTTCGGAATACGCCGTCACACAGCCCATACTCTCTGCTATCCATTCATAGGCCACCTCCTATTCTGAAAAGACCTTCCTGCATTCTCGAGCCGTCTATTCCAATCCAAGTGAGGTTTTTTGGAACACAGTCAAGGCCTTTTCAGAATATAGGAACACGTTTTTGAAATGCAGGCAGGCATTGACTAACCCTAACCCTATAATCCTGCTCAAGTCCAGTTTTGTGACGCTATCCATTCGTGTCCCGAAATGCTTCGTTCTTCAAATTACCGCTTTAGCTATGCCTATTTCCGGCTTCTGTCTCCAATCAGAAGTTCATCCCGCTACTTCCGGACTTTCGCGTCATGTCTCCGTCGCAGCCAAAAGATATCGTCATCATCGGTAGGAAACCGTTTCAGCATGCCTCCCATCATTCTGAGCTCTGAGCTAACCGTCTCGCATTGCAGGTGGCGGCATTGTGGGAGCAATAACTGCGTATTATCTCACTCGCAGCCCTTTCTACAACCCTGTGATTTATTCTATCGTTCTTCTGGAAGCAAGCGGTATCGCCGCTGGATCTTCGGGGAAGGGAGGGGGTTTCATTGCGTCATGGGCAATTCCAAAATGCATTGCCCCGCTCAGCTTCAAACTCCATCAGCAATTGGCTCAAGAACACGATGGGGGGAGAATCTGGGGGTTTCGAGCCGTTCATGCTGCCGAAATCCAACTGGAAGCCTAGAAAGCTGACAACCATCGAAATGACCTGGATTCCGGCGACCGGCCTAGCGCTCTGGATTGGCTTTCACCTGAGAGCGTCAGAGCCTACGACGAGATTAGCACGCCAAGCGACTCTGGTCAAGTTCACCCTTATCTGTTCACCAACAAGATCGCCCAGTTGGCTCAGAAGGGTGGCGTTTCCATCGTCATTGGCTCGGCAACCTCCATCAACTATAACGAGGGCTCTTCCCGCGCGAGGTCGGTCACTTACACCAGCCATGGGCGTGCTCATGAGCTTGCAGCCACTGATGTTGCCGTCGCGGCCGGCCCATGGACCTCAAAGCTTCTTCCGCAAGTGAAACTCAAGGCGCCCAAGGGGCACAGCATTGTCGTCCAGCCATCCAAGGACCATATCTCACCATATATCCTTTTCACGGACATCCACGCATCGATGTCAATTCCTTCTCCTGACATCTATCCTCGACCGAGCGATGCCCTGCATCACTTTAATACAATCTATGCGAGTGGACCGGATTACTATGACGTCCCACTGTCCAACCTCGCGTCTGACGCAACTGTGGAGCCGAACAAGATCGAGGAGATATGGAGAGCGGTGACAAGTGTCTCTCAGGCAATCCAGGACGGGGCCATCATCACGAAACAAGCGTGCTACGAGACGCAAATCAGAGAGCATGAGCAACAGGAGGAGACTGGGCCTCTGGTCGGGCCGTTGGATGTTGAAAGCCTTTGGCTTGCAACAGGGCTTGACGAGTGGGGCGTTCAAAACGGCCCTGCAGTTGGCCTTGTCATGAGCGAAATGATACTGGAGGGCAAGACCAGGAGTGCTGATGTTGAGTCGCTTGACCCAAAGCACTGGCTATGGTGTTTGAATATCGCTGGGAGGGAGTCATTTGCTACGATGTAGCTAGCGGAATGTGAGTTGAAAGTCTTCACCAACTGTCAGTTCAGAGTCCAGATTAAGCCTTATCATCCCGTCTAGAAGTCTCATACAGTTATAGCTCGCGCTTCCCGTTTCCCAAATTCGTGCCCTCTGTTCCTATAGTTTTCCCCTTTTGCCAGCCATTCCTACACGCCCCGTCCTTTTCACGAATCACATTTGACGTTTGTACAGGAGCCCTCATGCAATTAAGACTCGCACTTCCCGTTCTCCCGACTTGTAATCGCGGTCCAGCTTAGACCATCGTCTCCCCAACAGCCCGCTCCCTCTCCGGCAGCTATTGCAGTCGCCGGCCTCCTCTCTCTTCGCTGTTTACTTGGCGTAACCACCCGGCAAGCCATGTACTCAGGGCTAAGTTCGTACCAACGCTACCTTACTCGCTTCGAAGCTCGAACCCGCATTCATCTTGCATTTCTGCGACAGCCAACGCTGATATTGGCGACAGTCACCCTGTGAGAGGCAAACAAGTCCAATCCGTGGTTGATGGCCTCCTCGATGGTGGATATGATGCCAGTTTGCTAGGCCTCCATGTCAGCACTTTTTGGCCTTGTCCTTCTGGTTAAAGGTCGGTAAAGACGGGGAAAACGGATTACCTACCTAAGGTAGTTTAGGTGTTATACCACCATAAAATCGACGACCACCATGCTCATAGTCACGTGACTCTTTGTCACGTTTAATCAGTCCAGATCAGCCCCGGCTCAGCTTCGGCTAATATCTACCCATTGAAACAGCACAGCCTTCCGAGAAGGTGCAGTTCGAGCCGAAGGGCCCAGAATTGGGACATTCGCACCCGCAATAGCCACCACCCAGAACTTCATGAACAATTCGTCCTGTCAGAAAGAAAGGAGTTCAGGGGCCCTGGGCTTCCGGTCAGCGAAGCTGACTGGATGCTTGGCACTGCCTGAACGCCAGCCAGCCTCAGCCATGGTGTTGACGAGGCTGAATCTTACGAAGTGGTCTATAAAGAAGGAGATTCTGGCTGAAACAGAACCTCAACAAGCAACCTTCTACAAGCAATACACTGTTCAGTTGAGATCTATTATTCGGAACCCCTGGATTTACGGCCTTCGTGACAGTGTGTTCACCTTATGAGTTGTGCTAGGCTTTACTTAGTCATCTTGCCCCTAACGTCTTTGACCGTCCTGGTCTACGGTCTGTCTTTACCAGGGTTACCTCGGTATACCTAGCATTTTACCGGCAGAAATTTTATCTAAGACCTTACTCTTATTCTACCACGAAGAGTTATAAAATGTGTGGTTAGCTGTTAGTTCTCCCTGTAACGGCCTTAGTAACGATTTTAAAGCCTGTTTAAGTCCCCTAGCTAAAGTATATTAACTTTTTTTCGTATTAGGTATATTTTTATTCTACTGGCAGAAAAATTTACGTAGCGTTTAGCTCTCATTCCTCTGTATTTTACACCTACTGGTAAAATATACGGTTGGCCATGACGGGCACATGCCCATCATTAATGCTGGCCACCTGCGCTTGGCCACGGTGATGCCTCTATCCGCAGCGTCGCTAGCCTCTCATCTGATGGCGAGATGGTGATGGCGGGGTGGTGATGGTCAGAGGGCTGTCCGTTCACGTCTGAGAAGATCTGGTGCCATGTTTCATGGCGTCGATACGACGATGGACAGGAGGTGGAACAACAAAGAAGAAGGTGCCCATGCTCCTCTGCAGAGAGAGGACATTCCGGACAGAGTGCTGCAGGAATGGATATGCTGTTTCAGTTTTTTGTCGAAGAGTATTTGTATTGAAATGCAACACCGCGCCAACTCTGCGTGGCTTTCCCCCTCGAAGTTGTTGCCCAGATCCTACCACACCGCCTCTAGGCCTTTTCTTTCAAGGAGGTAGGCGTTTGCGTTACTGACCATTCTTGCGCTACGAACATCTATCATCTAAGCCCTCTCCCTCTTGCCGGAGAATGTCTCTCATTCGAGAGTAGAGCTTTTCGTCTTCCCGTTACTCTCTGATGGCAAGATCCAGGTCAATTAGCAGCGAAGGCCAGGAGGGATTATTGTCGTCCTCGTTGATCAAGAGGTTGTTAACTGAGATGTCTCGGTGGGTGATGCCGGCCTTGCGCAGGGATTCGTGCCCTTCGATGCAGCTCTCAAGCGCGGTAAGCAGAGACGTTCGGGAGCTGGCCTTGTAGATATGATTTCCGTAGTCGCGAAGAATTACAAGACGCGGGCCTCGAACGGAACGGCTGTTCTCCTGAATGGTAGCCGCCGTTTCTTGAAGATCGGGGAGTCGGGCATCGTGAAGCAAATGCTGGCCTGGGCCGTCGACAGAAATTGGTGGTTGTGGACGTCGTCGAGATAGATGTAGGAAGTAAGTTGTCACAGCCGTCGCCCTTAAGAGGGAGGGGGGAAACCGCTCCTTTTATCGACGAAGCTCTAGAGGCACTGCACCGCCACGCTGATGGACAAACAGAAACACAGCCCACAACCCCCGGTACGTCACGGGGAGCGACAAGCCCTAGGCGCGGCGTTATCCCGCGATCAGAAACCAGCAATCCCACTTTGCCTAATTCGAAAATTTCGCACCCGATGGTGATGGCAATGCCATCATAGAGTATGTATGCCAGGTAGATAAACGTCACCATATACTCTAGGCTGGCCGGTAGACGATGTCTCAAGAGCTCGAGAAAGCTGTAGATACCGTGTCGCCACATTTATGCAGGCATTGCCTTCAGCAGACACCGAAAGTGTCAGACAACCTTGAACTCCTTAACTTCAGCTTCTCGCTGCAGAGATCCCCACACCTTTTCTATGCCCCTGGACCAAAATGGCTTTAGCAACGAGTCTCTTAGCTGACCTAAGCCAAGCCTCTCCCAGGTCCCCTGCGTGCTCTTTGACCGCCGTAGCAGGAGAAAGAATCTACTTCCCCCGTAGATTCTTCTCCCGTAGGAGCCTACCAGCACTATGTAGGACTCCTCGGAAGGGGTCCAGCGCCCCTGCTTACACGCCTTATAACGAAGCGGATGTTCCTCTGATAAATCACCCCAGCAGTTGTAAAATTCCCAGCAGTGTTCGCAGTTGCAGCCGTCATGGGCTGGAAGAAAATCAACTTTCTGGTCCACGTCACATGTTACACTCAAAATCCATCCGCTATCCGTCCGCGCACCCGTTGTGGTCCTGTATCGCCCCTTGTTGTTATTTTCCCATGTCATCAAATGGACGGGTAAGGCAGGGCCTCGTAAAATTAGCTCGTCGCCCTGTTCAGTGCCACTTGTAGAAAGAACTTTGGAATTCGCAAGGACCATCTTATCGTCTTCTTGATAATAGATTATGTGGTTGTATGTGATAGGGCCATCAACAGCAGCCCAGGACCAGGTAGGGGCAGGAAGTGGGCAAGCTCGCATAGGGGAGTTGTCGCGTTCCTCAGTTGACCAAAGCAGATGACCTGGAAACGACGAGGTAAACATGCCAGCCACATATGTCGAACCTGTCGTATCAGGGGCGGTCATGCGAACCATACCAGCAAGCCCAGCAATAGCAACTAATTTGTCTGATTGGTCCGAAAGTTTGCGCGCTGAGTACGCGGCCACAAGTGCCATCCAGCCGCCGTAGAGGAGAGACTCTGATCCCATAGATTGCTGAATCATGGCAGTCTTTTCCATGCGTTCCATCCTGAGATCGGTATCATGGATATGGCCACATTCGCAAAAGTTATGTGTGTTACACTCCCAGACAAGCTCGTGGCCTGTAAAGTGCACAATCCTTGAAGGGAGAATAAGTTCTTGGAGGGTCCATCCGCGTCGCTGTAGGGCCGTTATACCGATGTGTTCGTTTTTGCCCAGCCGTACAATCATTTTTGTTTTGCTTACGCCTTTGGCCAGCTGCCCAAAGTCAGAAGCAAACTCACGATGAAATGGTCATTGAGAACGTATCTGGGTCCCGAGAAAGCCCTGATGGCAGGAATCGGCAGAGTGTGCGGCAATAGTGATGTATGAGTTGGAGTATACCCTGCACATTTGACCGGATTCGTAATTCCAGTCGTCTTTGTCATCTTGGATAATGCAGAGAGCGTCTACCCAAAGATAACGGATGCTAAGCCCCGTGCATATAAGCGTCGCATCTTGAAAATTTTTGGGTAATAGCGAGATCGCGATGCCTTGTTGATGATTTGCTAGGCTAGCCTTTGTAGTTTTGATAATACCGTCGACGTTGGTCCCCCAGCAGTAGCTGAGGCAGGCGTATGGTACTGTTGGGCTTGTTCCAGAAACTGGAAAATTCACGAGAACCGCTCGTCCGTCTTGCTTGCTCGTTTTGAGATCGAGGAGTCGAGTTGGCATATAAAGGGTGCTCTGTTTGCACTTTTTGTGGTTTGTGACGCAGTGCGTCAGCCACGTGGAAATTTTTTGCAAGGACTGCTCCGACCCCGAGTGCCCAACGATGCCAGGGGCATGCTGAAATGGATTTTTGGGATGCTCCGGCAGCGGAAGCGCTGCTTTGGGGTCGTCTATAAAAGTAAATTAGTAGCTTTCTTCAAGGGGCCCGTTGTAGCTGGGATCATTATAATTAGTACCAACGGCAAGATTTCAAAGGATAGGTGCGAATAGTAGTCGTTGCATCTCAAATGAACTACTATGCCGCTACTAAAAGATCTGCTGAGCTTGATTCTGAAACATTTTTTCTGATCGCCAACCGGCCAGTCCGGAGAGAATGCCAGAATAGCGTCAAGCAAGAGAGCGCACACTCTGCACGCATTTCTCGCAGCAACGAGAGATGATGTGGGTATCCAGTTTGACAAATGATACCGCCTGTTTTGCAATGCCCGGTGTAACGGGCACCTCCAATAATGCAAATCCAAAGCGTTCATTGCATCCATGGGTGATATTGTCGTTTTCGCAGTCGGGAGCTTGTAAAATGCGTAAGGAAAGGAGGGCTAAGCAAAGCGGACGCCTAGATAGAGAAGTCAAGCGACAGGCGGGCCTAACCTAACCGTTGCGACCTAAGCAGCCGAGAGCGGTCATCATAACTCGCAGCAAGCCGCTGTGGCCTGAGGCAACAATGCATAAAACCAATCGTTAGGCTAGGAGTGGAACGGTCCAGAAGAGCCCACGTACTCCTCCGCCAGCCCATGAATTGTTAGAACAGTGAATTCCAGGGGTGTGGCCAGGGTTGGCCCCATCACATTACGCAATTGTCGAATCCAAGTCACTATTCTAGCAACTTCCACCAAAAAGATACCTCTTTCAAAAACCCAGAATGACCACGCAGAATCCACCACTCCAGGCCACCACACACACGCGCACGCAGTTGCCATGGATCCGCTGCAATTGCTTGCAACAGTTGCAATTGCAACAGGCTGGAGAAGTGTATCGAGGCCGGAGGAGATCTCATTCACCATTAGTCCGTACTACAATATATTGTACTTTGCTGGCTTTTTGACACTCTATCTATTGTAGTGGTTGCGCTTCTCCTTTTCTGGCCTAGTGGCTTGGCTGTACCTTTCTAACAACGGAAGTGGTGGCAGAGGAGTATATGTCACGACCCCACAATCGCAAGGATAAGCCACAGCGGCCGCTAAACGAGCCAATCATAGACGGAGGACCTGCACTGACAGGTGTGGCTTCCCAAGAATAAGCCAGGTCTCACATCAAGCCGCCGCGGGAGAACAACGTCTCTGAGGAGGTTAATTCAATGTATTACGTGAAGGATGGGCAGAATAAGACGGTCCTCACGATAGGGCGGGATGAAGAGGGGCCTTATTCAGCCCGTGTACTGGCAGGTGGGCAACATAAGTCGCAGCTCAAGCCAGAAAAAGCTGTCCGAGGACCTTCACAGGTGGGTGTACCCTCTATCCTTAAAGATAAGTAATGTATGTGACTGACAGTGGGGCAAAAAACCTCAGGTACGCTACTAAATATCAGTGCCCGCGGGTTTACTGCTTCGACGGCGAGACACTCCTCCTTCAGTTCCAGGCTACCAGGGAAGTGGATGTTGAGGACGCAAACCTGTCGGGTGGACTGCTGGGTGATCCCGCGCGAGAACAGTTACACTACGTTCCGCAAGGCGCTATATAGGCTGCTGGTCTAGAACCTCAGGCGGTTACAGGGGAACAGCGCTCAGTAGCACCTCACGCTAGGGAGCTTTGTGTCGCCGCTACGCCGGTTCTATGATGGTCAGCCCGCTTGGAGGACAGATATTGGTTAGCTTTTGGTGAGCATCCAGAGAGCTACTACCACGTGGTGACCGGGTGTATGAAGAGGATGTAGATTTCGCCGCGTGGGAGACTGAGGCCCACGGAACCCTCCTTGGCCTGTGCGCTGGGACATAATCAAATCGCCCAGGCAACACTGCCATTTCATGTTAGACAAACTTCTACAATCCTTCAAGCTGTCAGTACCAAGACGCCCCTGACTGAAGCTCAATCCCCAGTTCGCATGTTTCACAACCGAGGGCCGAAGCTCGGCGGCCTTGACCGCATCAGCAATGTCGCTTCTGAGAGAACTGCATGTAAGCGTCAGGAAGGGATGGAAAAGTTGTAGAAACCTCGATGGCGTCAAAGAGCTTCTCAAACGGCTGCGATCCGTAACTATCACAGAACGCATGCTCACAGCCTGCGAATGCGCCGCTATCGCCAGGAATGCTCCTTAAGTTCAACTACCCTGAAGCTGAAAAGTACCTGAAACGGAACAAGCCGGACAGGCCCGACGGCTACCCCGCCAACCCGCGTACTGGCCCGTGCACACTGTGTTGTGCACTGGGCCAGGGGTGGAAACACCCGAAGCTCCTACGATTCCCGGAATTATCCACTGTGGCTTCCTCTCAATGTCGGTTCTCTTGCTACTGTACATGGTGGATTGGATTGTCAGCCTGAGGGCGGGCTCTCGGCGCTACTTGGCATTCCCAACAAGATCGGCTCATGCTCCCGATGAGCACTTTCTATCGATTCTAGTCGACGTGCTTCACCTATCCGGCTGGTATGACTCCCTGGCCCAAAAACTCTCCATACTATCCGAAATCAACCGTACCTGGCAACTACAGAGAGAATTCGCAAGGCTGGATCTCGGCCGCCACGACGGAAACGGGCATGGATCATCTCGTCCCATCAAGGCCTGTCAGGCACTCCTCGACGTGGAATGCACCTGGTTGCTTCTCCGCCTTGAGCCGTATCCGCCGCTTTTCCCAAGCATGCCAAGGCTCGTGTGGCTAGAAAAGATGTACCAGATCTATCGGGTGAACCAGAGATCGGTCTCCGCCGTTAATGTTAACCTCCACCTAGTAGTGGGGATGGTAGATTTGGTACCAGGAGAGAGCGACGTCTCTGAAGTAGAAGAGAATGGGGACATGTTTTGGTGGTTTCCGGTGAAGACTATCGAACTCCCAATGAATGCGACGGCGGTACCTATATCGGAGCCGTTCACTCTCTAATTAGGTCACCAGCCACTAATTGTCACGGCGAAGTCAGTTTTCTGCTGTGTGGGTTTGTGATTGGTCTGTAATGCCCTTATATGTTTGGGAAAGTCTCTGATACCAAGGTAGCCGTCTAGCATGGAAGTATTGGGAAAATACAAATTGTGCTTAGCGGACACCTTCTCAGGCTGGCTGAGGCGCCTTTTTTCCAGCACCAGGGGCAACCCTAGCCCTGAGGAAACCCTCAACAGAGAAGTCTGACGTGGAACCTTGCCCGTGAGGGATAGGCACGTGAGCTTGTTGGCAGGCCCATGAACCTCAAAGCTCCTTCCGCAAGCTACCAAGCTCAAGGCATCCAAGAAGGGGCACGACCAAGAATTCCGGGGTTTCCTATCATCCGACAGCGCACTTGACGCGGCTGATGCAGCTGCCCACCTGGATCGAGTACCGATGCATGTTCCGGCCCACCGGTCGACATGCGACATGGTGGTTCTGCATGCATTTCTAAATGCATCTGTCTGCCTGCTTTCCTATTCGCTGCCTTGTCCAGGTTTGATTCAGCTGCCCGTTGCATCACCTCGCTTTTTCGGCGCCAAGAAAAGAAAAATGTTGCGCAGGCTCTCGCCGTAAAGCCACACGCAGTTATGGAAGACGATAACTGGTACCGCGCAGGATAACATGCCCACGATTGGAAAGCAAGCATGCAGTTTGAGACGTGTGGCTTTGGGAAGCGCCTAAAAACTACGACGAGGCTTTGTAGGATCCTCGTTTCTTTGGCCCTTTGCTGACTTGAATGCAGTTGGGCCTGGCCGGTGGTAAGACATGCAGACAACCACAGCCTTTCGATTAGTGATGTTAGCCGAGTCTGGGATTGCGAAGTCATTTGTTTGGCCCCTTCCAGCGAGAGCCTGATGGCTGGGGCTGGCCAACGCATGGGCGCAGGCCGGGACTGTGTTGTCCTGAGACTGTCTTTTGATGATCTTGGCCGAGTTTGGAGTTGGAAAGAGGCTCTTCAGCTGAAGGGGCGTCAAGGGCGGCAAGGGCGTCTAAACGTGAACAAGGCTGTGGGCCAATTCAGTTGGGGTCCATTGAGGCGTGATGGATCTCTATACCTATAAAAAGGGGGAGCATCGCCCAGAGGTCCATTGATCTTCAGATCTCCAGCTCCACATTTATATAACATCAAACAGATCAGCCAGCCTCCTCATTCATTCTTGACCCATCTACCTACCTGCCAACACCAGACTTCCCAAGTCCGCCATCATGGTCTCATACAAGTTCATCATCGCCGCCCTGGCTTCGCACGTCCTCGTCGCTACAGGCGCCCCGACCGCAATGAACTCACGTTCGCCGCAGGTCGACGTATTCATGTGCGACGGCACCGAGTTTCGCGGCGAATGCACAACACACACCGTCCAAGTGGGTGCCTGCAGTAAGGCTCCCTGAAGTCAACTCCTAGCACAAGCCAGCATGAACACAGTCGGAGTGCTAACTGCATCACTCCAGCAAATGTCCCCAGTTCCGAGTGGAATGACCGCATCAGCTCGATCGAGAACAAGGACAAAGACGACTTCAAGTGCACTTGGTTTTTGTATGTCTCTCATCTATTAGATTTTTTCAAGGCCGTGAATGTTGTGCTGACTTATTGTGTCAGGGATGCCGACTGCCAGGGTGAAACGTACACCAACCAGAAGGATGCCAACCTCGGGGATGGCAACGGCCAGTTTGACGAATCCATCACCAGCTACATTTGCTTGCCCAAATAGGCATGTGGTGATAGCATGGGACGGCGGGTTCATGGTGGGATTATGAGACGTGATTGGTAAACGGGATGGGGTTGTGTTAGCTTGGGAGTGTTATATGGCTAGGTCATATCCTAGTCGCCAGAAGAGTGTCTCGTTTGCACAAAGATTGTCAGGAATTCAGCACAAAATGCATCGCTCTTCAGCTCAAGTGTATCACGATGACTTCGACTCAGATTTCAGACGCTTAGAGAACCATCCTGGATAGATCTTCAGGCACAGATGCAGAATTTCCAACCTGTCTGCGGGCCTCCTCTCGCCGAGCTCGCGGAATTCGCAAATGCCGCCACTGGGGGCTCCAAAAAGATCACCGAGGAGTTCACGAAGCTCAATAGTCGCCTCGATCAATTACCTCATCCCAAGGCCTTGACTTTGACACCATAGCTTGACTGCATCGCATTTTCAAGAGGCCTTCTTGCATTCTTAAGAGGCCTATCCCAATACACCCAAGGTCTCTCACGATGTGGACAAGGCCTGTTATGTAGCTACCTAGACCTTGCTGTTCTAGCCGTACGGTTGCCAATGGGACGGAGCACGCCTGGTGGTAGTGTGTGGGATGCCAATACCTAGTGTAAGTGAGACGAAGGTCAATGTGCAAGAAGACGTTCTCTTACGATGAGAAGGTCTATTTTCTCACAGCATCCGTCTACGTATACCGTAGTACTACAAAGTATCTGTGTGAAATGCGTTAGAGAAACAGTCGAACACCATGTTTTGAAACAAAAAGGCATGAGTTATTACCCCAGAGGCCTGTTTCGCATTATCAAAGGCCTTAGTTACATTCGAATAAGCCGTTAGAGAATGCCAGACGGCCCCCCTTTAGATGTAATAAGGCCCTGCCGTAACAGTAGGAACACGTTTAGACATTGGGGGTACGGTACAACTAGATATTCTCCAAGAAAGATGTGTCTCCTCTGGCCGTGACCTTGCCACCCTCTCAAATCGACAACATCGGCAACCGTTTCGCCGCAAAATACAACCAATAATACACAGCGTTGTCTCGTGTCGGTCGCCCAACGATATCCTCCGCTAGCGCAGCCAACACCCAGTCAGAGTAAAAGGCAAAAAGCAGAGTTGTCACAAACAGCGAGGCCCCCAGCAGCACAAGAAATTGGTCAGTTGCCCTGGCCAGGAAGCTTCCGATACTGCGGCCACTGCTGTCATATTGAGATCGAGATCGGGATCGAGGCTGACGAGACCTCTGATATGCCGCCCAGTAGTAGATGCCAACGTCGGCAAGCACAAGTGCCAAAGCGACACCGCCAAATACACCCGTGATGATTTGCAGCTGGCGTTTGCTGGCCATGTTGTCTTTGACAAGCGCCATGATGCCAACGAAGCCGACGATGGCGCCGAGGGAATAGGGGATGCACCACCACCAGATCTGTTTGAATTGCCGCCCATAGTCAGGGCTTGTCGGGCGCTGTGTTCGGGAGACTTGGTAGTTATCTGACGGAGGCAGGTGGGTGTATTGCTCCCAGCTGTTTCGGCTTGGAGATCTCGAGTCGCGCGATGTCCTGGAGTCGCGGGATGTTCTCGATTCGCGCTGCTCTCCCCCGTGTCGGTTCGATGTCCCCGGGGCTAGCTGTCCCATGGGGTGCTGATTTTCGAGGAGACGGGCCTCGTCATCTGTGGCGGCGGTATTCGAGGTGATGACGGTTCGCGCCGCGTGGATGGCCATGACGGTCAAAGTGGTGGAGAATACTTGCTTCCAGACAGCGATGAGAATGAAGGACCACGTGTTGCGGCACCGCAGCATAGTGAGCACCGTCATGGGGAAGCTGATGCAGAAGCCGACGACGGCGATGGCGATGTCGAACCACTTGTGCCGCAGTGGCCGCCATGGCATAAGCGGGTCGCGCCCGAGTGAGAGGGCAACGACGGTTAGGTACGTCAATACATGGCTTGAGAACCCGATCGCGCCGTACGGTAGAGCGTAGCAGTTGATCTGCTCCTGGATTGTCCCTGTACCGTTGGCGTAGGGCGGGTTGTTGAGCCAGTCGTTAAGACTGAAGGCGTGGCCATATTCGGGGATGGCGGCGATAAGCAGAACGAGAGCAAATCTCATCATAAAACCCACCAAGAAAATGGTAATTGGGAGGAATAATATTTTCTCATTTCGGAGCCAATCGGCAACCTCTTCTCTTTATGATAACAAACGGTGTCGACGCCCGGTTGCCTCCCGGCGGCTAGTCGCCTTCTCGACACCGATTGTAGAGTTGGCCTCCAGCCCGGCCCCTCTCTGCCGCCGGTGCGCCCATTTGTCGCAACCTTGGGGCCGCAGCAGTCTGCGAATGAAAGGAAACAAAAGACACCTTGGAAGAAAAGGGTGGTGGTACAAGCAGCGGGAACGGCCGCTGTGGTCTCGGCCTGGTCGCGGTCAACCTTTCGGGTCCCAGGAAGCGGGCGGGCTTTCTGGGTTACACTTGCCCAATGAAGTTGGCGCCAAAGGCCAGGCTCACAGCACTGCGCCGAGCTGGTCGGCAGTGCATTCCGTGCGAAAACAAAGCCACTGACAGGGCCGCAAGGCAGAAATATGGACAACTCCAACCCCAACCCTAGCCTACCCACCCTGGGGCTAGGGTTGGGGTTCTGAACGCTGCAGGTGAGCTCAGCCCTGGGATTTATTTCTTCAAGCTCCCTTGAGTCTTGAGATTCATCGATTGCTATCGCACACAACCGCCAGCATCGGGCAGCGCAGAACTTCACCACGGCTTCTTGTCCTCAAATACCCATACTCCTCACCACATTACTGCCCGAAAAATATCACCATGGCCGAAGCAGCTGAACACATGGAAGATTTCGCCGAGCAATTGCAAGACGTACCCCGCGATGTGGCCCCACAAGCATCAACGTCACAGAACGCGCCCGAGAAGAAAAACAAGCGCAACGCCTTCGCCGAGCTTATGTCATCCAAGCTCAAGGCTCCAAAGTCAGATGCACCCGACAAAAAACCACACAGGTCACTGAAGAGCCTCTCACCGTGGAAAGGCGCGCTTCTCGACTACATCAAACACCCCGAGCGCTTCCCAGACCAGGTGATCCGATCGACGCCCAACGCCGTTCTCATCAAGGACAGCTTTCCCAAGGCAACAGTACATCTCTTACTCCTCCCGCGCTCTCCGGCGCACTACGACCTCCACCCTCACGATGCGTTCAAAGACCTCGAGTTCCTAGCCATGATGAAGGAAGAAGCAGCGAGCGCGGCGCAGATTGCTGCCGCCGAGCTGGGTCGCCGTACGTACTATCCCAGTCGGTCCCTCTCTTTGAACTTATGCCCCCGAAAAGGGCTTCCGCTCCCAAGCCCAAGGCATTCAACGCCCACCTCTTTCTTGCGCTAACCAACACACCCTTAGAACTTTCTCCCTTTTCAGCACAAAGCAAAGCCCGCAACGACGCCATGGACGCAGGTACTCCCTATGACGACCTCTCTCCTGGCCGCGACTATCTCTCCGAGATCCGTATCGGAATCCATGCCCACCCTTCCATGGCACACCTCCACGTGCACATCATCTCGCGCGACATGCACTCGGATCGTCTCAAGCACCGCAAGCACTACAACAGCTTCAACACGTCGTTTTTCATCCCTGTTGCCGATTATCCGCTTGCCGAGGATGACGAGCGACGAAAGACGTCATTCCAGAACGCAAATCTGAGCAGAGACTTTGTGTGCTGGCGATGTGGGAAACTGTTCGGAAACAAATTTGCTGAGCTGAAGCGTCATCTCGACGACGAGTTCGACAGTTGGAAAAGAGAGTGATCGCCCGAGACAGAGCTGCCAGAAAGGAAGTCTTTTGTTTAATTACTTCGTACACTTGTCTCCACAACTAATTACCCACGGCAATAATCAAGTTACCAGCCGGGCACCAATTTAGAACGAATACCCACAGATATCAATACCCTTGTTCTCCCTCCCATACGACTTCTTGTACTGGTCGACATAAACCCAACCGATCCCATTATTTCCGCACTTGGAGTTGATCAACCGGTTCGCCTCGTTGGATTCGCTACTCCAGCAACGGTTCGAGTCGGCATAGTTGCACAGATAGGCGATGGTGCTTCCCGAACTGACGACCAAGCTGGTGTACGCCGCGTAGATCTCGGCCTTGTCGCAAATGCTATTAAAGGCGTTGAATGCGGCGCTGTAATCGCCGACGGTGAGAGTGCGGTTGTGGCAGTTCGTTTCGGGGCGAGGAAGAGCTGGAGCTTGACGGCGATTCAGCTTTGTCGTATCGGTCGGAATGCTTGCGAGAAACGTGGGCTCGCCAAGAGCATTGCCTTTGTCATCGATGGCAACGGAATAGACACCATCGGGACGATTGGCGGGAAATATGAAGCCCTGCGCCGCCAACGGCGCGGACAGGAGCGCGAGCAGCTTCATGTTACCGACTCGATGGATCGCTTCGAGCTGTGGTGTAACGCGATGCACAGACAGTACAACGTAGTGGATGCTGCGGTCGTGTTGTGGGTGGGATAGCACTGTCGAATTCGTCTACCTCTGTGGGACGCGTTCCAATGACAGCGGCTCCCCTTGCATTTATGTTGCATCGCATTTTTGCACATCGCAGACCCGAAATATTACCAGACTACTAACTATCACTTGACAACCCCCCCACCCCCCCGGCCCGGCCAAGCGACGTGCCTTGTCCTTGCACATGAGCCGCCATTGCCTAACTGCCGTACCAGGAAAGATACCACCTTTCGGTGAAGCCATCGTCCCAGTCCGGCAATGATAGGCTTCGTTGACGCCCACGGGAGACTGAATCGGCAGTTTTCTCGAAGCGGCCACCGTGCCTATAGTCGATTGCAAGAAGCGCACCAATCTAATCAAGCCGCGCGGCTTGGAACTTCCCAGGTTCCCGGGAACAGAATTCATCCGCAATTAGATCTACCATCTGGATCTCGGGTGGCCGGGAAACCGGCCGTGCCGCTGTGGTTTGAGCCGCTTTTTGCGAGGCAAAACGTGGAAAACACGAGTACGGGCGAGTGCAAGGGAAAAGAAAGGGATGGACGGAACTTGCAAGGAAAAGAATCTCGGATAAGTTGTCCAGGGGATCCTTGCTGGCTCTGGACCTTGATGGACTTGGAGAAATAAGCTCGAGGGAGGGAGAGTGGCGGGGTTTGTTGATACCCGTAAGCGAGGGATAACAGAAGGGTAATTAGAGAGGGAGACAGGTTGTAATGGTGGTTTACGTATCTCTTGGAGGTTATATCTAAATTGCCCCAACTTGGGTCCGTTGATTGTTCTCCTTTTGGGCGAATAGCCTCATAAGGATCTGCCGATATTTCACCATCGCGACTCCTTTCAAGGCAAAAAGTAAAAAGTGAAATTCTCCTCACTAGGCTCTCATGGCAGCCCCAAAATTACTAAAGGGAGGGGCTTGAACGACATACCTCTCTTCTTCGTGTTTGCGGATAGATTTTGTCAGGCGTTTTGCCGTGATAAGCTGAGTCAGCCTATCATCTGCGTTCACCACGTTGGGCCCAAGATGAAAGTTAGATAATGGTGCCCCAAATGTGAGCTCGAGAAGCGCGACGGCAAGGCAGAATATGCTTTCATTGTCGACTACCTCCGCTTTTTCTGGGGGCTGGGTCGTAATAGACAAAGATTTGCTCTGTTTGGTGAAGACTTGTTTTCGATAGAGACGAGTCGGGTCGTCACGGTCCATGTACACATCGTCTAAGCTCCAACGTTCTGGCAGCCAGGGTGTATCGTACAAGAGGAGAAGGGACGATGCAAGAGATAGGGCAATGGACCGCCTAGAGCACAGGACTCTCCCTTTAGCCAATGACAGTATGTGAGGGGCGGGGTAACTGACCGTTGTCGAGTAGGGATGGGCTGCCCGTTCCTAAAGGTGGGTAGTATGCTTCGAAGTGGAATAAGTTCCCGGTCCCCGAGACGCTCGTCGTATAGAAGAATGTAGTCGCAGTGTCCACAAGAGAGAAGTCCAATTTTGTCTCCGTTTGTGAACTCCTGCTCAATTGGTTGGCAGATGTTGAACATCTCAGCTTCCAGATTTCTCTCGGGGATTCGGCAACATCGAGAGTGACTGTCACTCCCACATCAAGAAACCTGGCCCTTTTCTTTCCCTTGCGGTCTGCTCCAGTACTAACAGCACCTTTGTCTAATCTAGATCTAAAGTCCAAGTCAGCAAATAACCTGAAGGGTGTATCTGTGGATAAGTAACTTACTGTGACATCACCACGACGTCTCGCCAAGAAGCCCCCGCCTCATTTTGGTTGTGGAGCAGGAAAGAGTAGCTGAAGCGAACCTGTTCATGATTCCCAATTGGTACACCTGCGGGACAGAGGCTGATACTGGCAGAATGTTGATTGACCGGGCAGTTGTACAACCATATATGCGAAAGCTTGTCCCACAGATTTTGTGTGTGGTCTCTGATGTGGAGATACGATGTTGCAAATTCAGTCGGCCCAATCAAATCAGTATTGGAAGCCTCTTGGGGTTCGCCATCCGTGCTCGGTGCAAAAGTGAAAAGGCGTTCGACACCCTCCCCTATTTTCCGGACAAGCCGTTCGTACTTGGATGCGTCGCATCCATTTTGGACCACTACCCACTTCGCGAGAAACTTATGGATGAGAGTTTCTTGGTCCCAGTCGTGCTCCATCTCAGCCTGCTCAAGGGCCGCTGTTAGAATCCGGGGACACGTGCAGCCTCGGCGGTGGTCTCTTACCAAAAAGTTATCTTTTATGGACAGTTTTCTCTTAAAATACCCCAGATTCTGCTCAAGAGCGTTTATAGTTTTCTTGAACCCAACCAAGTCGTCTTTGAGGTAAGCTCGCAGCTTTGCTTGTACTTGGAGATCCTCCCAGCTGGCATCCCGCTTCATGAGGGACTCGGCTTTCGGAATACAGGCTCTTTCGAGTATTTGCGTGTATGTTTCTTCGATCCTTAGCTTGCAAGATCCAAGGAGAAGAAGTGTTTTGTTGAAGTTGAAGACATGTCGCTCTGCCTGTGGTAAATCGCGAAGCTGCATGCATGTCCGCGTCAGTTCATTGGCCGGAAGAAGAGAGAGTGGGGATACGAACATAGCTTCTACATTCCTCAAACATTTCCAAAAGCTGACGTATCTCAATAAGAACGGACCTCATCGATTTTCCCAGCCTAGTAAGTGGTTAGAAATCGCCAACTAGGTATCCAGAAACCAGCACCACATTCAGAGTTTCAGAACTCACGCAACTTCGTCTTGCCATTTCCTGAGCAAATGCAATACCTCGACGAATCCTCGGTCATTGTTTGAGCCGAATCTCACCATCTCCCGATGGTTGGCATGGACGCTGATGGCATTGTACTCGGGAATGGTAGCTGATTCTCTCGAAACGACCTTGCCCACCACTGATAGCGGCAATTCTTCGAAAAAACAAGTGATCTCAATTGGGGTTTCCGAGATGGTCATGCGTCGTAGTAAGCGTCCAAAGTCATCCTGTATCGACTCCAGCAGCTCCTCGTCCGGCCCCAGAGCCTTGAGTAATCGTCCGTTCAGTGACTTCACGACACCGAGTGCGGAGATGGGAATCTTGGCCCAGGCAGCCATCCACGAGCCTCGGTGCGGCGTCCCCATAAAGATGATGCCCTTTGTACATCGGAAGATACCTTGAAGGTAGTCTTCCCGGTTGTCCTGGGAGAGCAAGAGTGCCTTCTTGATGATGATGCCTCCAAGGCTGTGGACCACAAAGACGAGTGGGCGCGTCTCTGCGTTGTTGGAAATCGGGTTGGTGGTGAGTTCGCTGATGAGATTCCGCGCATGGTCGACTAGGCGGTTTCCGGAAGACACGCCCTCGGTTATGAAGTATGCATCGTAGCCGTAGGTCAGGATCCGGGCGTTGGGCAGCTCCGGGAGGAGCAGTACCTTGGGCCATGGATGTTGCTGGCCTGGTGCACTGGAAGTCCACGTGCGGTCGCGGTCACTGGTTAGACCGTGGATGAAGCAAACATCAATCGTTGCCTGCGGGTAGAATCAGCCGTCGGCGAGGCGAGTTACTGTGGGCATAAGAAGATCGGGGCGGGCAAGCTCGAGATGTCTGCAGGGGCTCAGCTGAAATCGTCGAGAAGCGGGGTAGCACCTATTGAACGGTCGGCGCCGGGCAGGAACCCCTCAAGATCCTAATCAAAACCTGCCTCCTCCCCCCCCCCCGAATACCGCACCAGTTGATATGGTACAGGAGCCCTGTTTGGCAGCATGGCCGTCCCCATCTTTGAAGAATACAAAATATGTCGGTCGCAGTTCCGATCCCTCCTTGCGTTTCTGAAAAAGGACTCCCAGGGCACAGTCCACGACAGACTCAGCGATGAGTTCGACACAAGTTCTGCATCTGGGCAGATAGTGTCGGTACAGTGCATCCTCCCAGTTCGTCGCGTTCATTAGACCGCCGTCTCAGATTTTCTTCGCCATACAAGGAAGAAGTGAGTTGCATGGCCCGCCCGCATGCCCCTGGCCGGTGACTGACGTCCGCTTTGATCACGCGCATCCTCGATATCTTGGCGAGCCAGCTTGCTGATGGGCGTCAATGGCTCGAGAAAGCCCCTGAAGGACTCCCCATGGCCACCCTTGCAATAGGAGATGCGGAAACCGAGGACGCCGACTCGCCGTGGGAGGTTTCTTCCGACTCCGAGCCCGACTCTGAGTCGCAGCAGCAGCCTCTGCAGAAGCCCGACAACACGGCCATGAGTCCCCAGGCAAAACAGTTACTTGAAGCAACTCAACTAGCCGTCAAGTGTCTCTACATCCTCTCCTTGCGGAAGCCCGCTCCCTTGGATCGTTTGCATGACGAGTTTATGGAAGACAGAGAACCGTCACCGTTCGCCGAGTACGACTTGCGCTGCGTCCGGGATAAGTTCCCGGCCCTTGAGCCTCTAGCTCAAACACGTCTGGCGAGGATGATAACTCGGCGTCGGCAGCTTCTGGTGTATCGTCGGGAGCATAGCGACAGACTTGCCACCAAAGAGAAATCGGAATCCGACACGGAAGACTCACAGAATAGTGGCTCTGGTGCTAAGAAAAGAGAGAAGGATGGCGATCGTGGCCTCCCCCTCGATGTGAAAGCGGCCCGAGAACAACGAACCGGACCAGCAACACGATATACAAGGGCAACCACTGTTCTTATTGACCCGGCGGTACCATTTATCATGGAGAAAAACCTCGCACAACTCCATTCAGCAGCAGCCCCTTTTGTGGAGGATGATGCAAGAACCTCTGTGGCAGGCAGTCGGGCAACACGAGAGATTCATCTCGAAGTACCCCCTCGCCTAAAACGGTCCGACGGCACCCCTGTAACCCTCTTCAAGTGCAATTACTGCTCCATCCCCGTCCAGATCACCAACGATAGATCATGGCGGTACGTTCAGCCTACAGTTTAACACTTTGAGTTAACCTCCTAATTGTGTTGAGAAACAGAGAACATGTCCTCTCAGACCTTCAGCCATTTGTCTGTACTTGTCCAGAATGCCATCTCGAGAACTACCTTTTCGATACTGCTGACGCATGGTTTGGCCACGAAATGCAAACTCATCGAGTGGAGCTCTGGTGTCAAACAGGCGGGCATACTCCTTTTAGCAGCCGGACAAAGTTCCTCGAGCACCTTGGCAAAGACCATAATTCGAGCCTCGGAAACTCTGCAGGGACTTACGAGTATTCCAACGACCGCTTAAATCACTGTATGGCAACTGCAACCTGTGCCTTGCTCGAACTAGCAATACAAAAAGGCACGTGTCCCGACATCTCCGTCAAATAGCATTATTTGCTCTTCCACGCGCCGATTACTACGCCGGAGACGATGAAGGAGACGAAAGCACCCAAGCCATGCACTACAGTGCAGCCGCATTATCGAATTGCTCAGATTCCGAAAGCGTCCTGTCAGCCACAGCTTCAGAATTCGCCAATAAGGACGAGGTATCGATGTCCGATCCAAATTCGGATGCGATGGACACGCTCAATGAGCCGCCCCCTGCATCGGAGCCGTCTTTTTGGGACGATATTCAAACATATGGTGTGCTACATGCGCGGAAGGGGTCTCTCTGATCAGCCTCCAGATGTCTTGCCTTCATATGTCGATCCTCCAGACCAGGATCACTCTCACCCTGCGCCACAATCAAAAAAGCGCAGTGGCTTAAGGAGTTCCTCCCTTCTGCCGACAGGTGATTGACAATATTAACTCTTCTCCTTCCTAGTAGCAACTACTTTATTCCATGTTCTAACATCTGCAACATCAGTGGTCGGGTGCAATGGCCTTATTAAACGAGAAGTCTTCTGTACAGTTAGGTTCAGTCTTCAAATTCAGCATCACTTACTAACTACACTGAACAGCATACCCCAACCCGTTTGCGCTAGTCACTGGAACCAGCGAAAACACCCAGAGAACACCAATTGCAAAGAGAACGATTAATCCAACCTGGAACACGAAAATAGCCCTGTATGTCATCCGATCAAGCACCGAATAGTGTGAGATCTGATATTCCTGCAGGGATGCGAAAAACGACCATATGATAATGTCGAACTGCAGCGGCAGTTCTTGGCGCTCAGGCGCGCAGGGGCCTTTAGTCATGTGCTCTCCTCACACACAGGGAGCTTTCTTTTGTATTTAGTCTGGGAGCTTCGCTCCCCCCCTTTTTACCTAATCAAGTCACTTTGCAACTGCACTTCC
>Ga0247770_1000155_pt1 | contig 62015 bp, 67 predicted proteins | sample UWRJL136409B6_FD_179943 | JGI IMG/M metagenome (GOLD analysis project Ga0247770, IMG submission 179943) | Plant litter microbial communities from Arlington Agricultural Research Station in Wisconsin, United States - UWRJ-L136-409B-6 | ecosystem: Environmental > Terrestrial > Plant litter >...
CATGGAGATCGCCCGCTCAGCCGTCGATCGGCCCGGGGCGCGCGGGCACCTCGCCCGCCAGCCCGTCGGCGATGGAGGCGATGTGCTCGGCGTCGCGCCAGGCGGCCTCCAGCAGCGCCAGCTCGCCCTCCATCGCCCGACGCTCGCTCTCCTCGTGCAGGGCCATCTCGACCGCCAGCCGCATGTGCGGCGACAGCTTCCGCGTCCCCGGGTCCGCTTTGCCGTCGACCGGCCGATCGGCTCTTGAGCGACGAACCAGTCGAACACCCTCACCCCCAGGCGGCTCCGGGCGGCGGCGGCCTGGCGGAGCACGTCGCCGCCGGGAGCCGCGGCCATCGCGCCGAGGGCCGCTCGCAGCCGCGCGTCCGTGGCCCCGCGGCCGTTGACGAAGACCATCGCCTTCCCCAGCAGCAGGAGCGCGTCGGAGCCATCCACCTCCACCCGGCCGTACCGCGGCGTCCCGATCAGCGCCCCGCCGTCGAACCCGATCAGCTTGCGGGGAATGATCAGCCGCACGGGGCCGTCATCGCGTCCCGGCTCCATCCATGCGCCCTTCAGGTCGCCGAGCTGGCCGAAGTACCCGCCGGCATCCAGCGGCTGGTGATAGGTGCCCGTCGGGAGATTCAATCCCAGGACGAAGGTGGCGAGCCACCCGCCCCCCACCGCGAGCGCGAGCCCCGAGGCAACCAGCGCCCCGGTGGCCCCGATCCCCGCCGCCACCAGGTACGCCTTCCGGCGGCCGCGAAGCTGCGAGCCGTAGCGCCACGCGGCCACCTCCCCCGGAAGGGCCGCGCCCACCCGCACCAGCCGGGTCCCGTCCGGCAGCTTCGCCATCCCCACGTTCTCGGACTGCGCGCGCAGCCGCGTTCCGCGGAAGGCGCGCTCGGCGTCCTCCACCGCCTCCCACCGCTCCTCGATGGGCGACAGGTTCCACCGCGCGCACCTGGGGCAGACGGCCCACAGCCGCCCCTTCGCGGCATCGAAGGCCAGCATCCGCCCCACGGGGAAGCGCTCCAGCGCCTCGTTCGTCCCCAGCGGGGCCGAGCAGTAGATGCAGTGGCGATACATGGAGATCGCCCGCTCAGCCGTCGATCGGCCCGGGGCGCGCGGGCACCTCGCCCGCCAGCCCGTCGGCGATGGAGGCGATGTGCTCGGCGTCGCGCCAGGCGGCCTCCAGCAGCGTCAGCTCGCCCTCCATGGCCCGGCGCTCACTCTCCTCGTGCAGGGCCATCTCCAGCGCCAGCGTCCCTTCCGGGCGCAGGTGGCGGTCGGGCATGTCCTGCCGCTTCCCCAGCGAGCGCCCCTCGGCGGCGGCGCGGCGGAGGAAGCCCTCGGCGCTCCCGGCGTCGCTCAGCATCCCCACGGCGCTCTCCAGCCGCTTGCGCGAGGCGCCGGCGGCGTTCAGGTGCACCATGGCGCGTCCCAGGAAGACGCGGGCGTGGGCGTCGGGGAGCTCCACGGGGGGATCGGTGAACTTGGGCCGCCCCCAGCCGTCCATCTTCGGGTCCTTGCGCGAGCTGGCGGGGACCAGGAGCGAGATCCCCCCGTCGGCCGCCTCGCGGAGGACGGAGCCGGCCGCCTGCCAGCGGCGCAGGAGCAGCTCGCTCCCGGTGGGCGACTCGGCGGGGTCCAGGCGGTAGACCACCTTCCGCTGCTGCTTCTGGTTCCAGACCTGGAAGAGCCCGTTGAAGGCGGAGACCATCCCCGCGCTGGCCGTGAGCGCGATGGCCCCGCCGACGACCGCGATTCCCACCGCGGCGGCGCCGCCCGCGGCGATCAGGTAGCTGCGGCGGCGGCGCACCAGCTGCTGCCCGTAGCGCCACGCCGCCAGCTCGCCGGGGAGCGCCTGGCCGATGCGGATCAGCCGGGTGCCGTCGCGCAGCTTGGCCAGCCCCACGTTCTCCGACTGCACCCGGAGGCGCGCGTCGGTGAACAGCCGGTCCGCCGCCTCCACGGCCTCCCAGCGCTCCTCGATGGGCGCCAGGTTCCACCGGGCGCACCTGGGGCAGAGCGCCCAGAGCTGCCCCTTCCACCCGTCGAAGGCGATGCTCCGCCCCACGGGAAAGGCCTCCAGGACGTCGTTGGCTCCCAGGGGCGCCGCGCAGTAAATGCAGGTCTGGTACATCGGATCCCGCTCTCCTTGCCGCGTTCCGCCCGGCCTCCATGGCGCGGGCCGGCGGTACTACGGACGGCGCCCCCGAACGTGTCACTCACCTCGACGGAGATCTCCCGAGCACGGCTCCGCGCGGGAGATCGTCCAGGGACGAGGAGGATCCGACAAGGAGGATCCAATGACGACGATCCGCCCTCAGCCGTCCCCGCCCTCCCGGCCGATCTTCCACCGCTCGGCCACGCGCTCCTTCTCGCGCAGCGACTGGCCGGTGCCGCCGCGGCGGACGCGCACCAGCTCGGCGGCGATGGAGACGGCGATCTCCTCGGGCGTCTCGGCGCCGATGTCCAGCCCCACGGGGGCGTGGACGGCGCGCAGCCGCTCCTCGGCGATCCCCTCGCGCGCGAGCAGCTCCAGCGCGGCGCGGGTGCGGCGCCGGCTCCCCACCATCCCGATGTAGCCGGGCGCCTCCGGGCGGCGGAGCACGTCGCGCAGCACCTCGAAGTCGTACTTGTGACCGCGCGTCACCAGGACCAGGGAGGCGCCGGCCATCTCCACGCCCCGCAGCGGGTCCGAGAAGTCGGCGCGCCGCACCTCCGCCGCCTCGGGAAAGCGCTCGCGGGTGGCGAACTCGGGGCGGTCGTCCAGCACGGTGACGCGGAAACCCAGCATGGCCCCCACGCGGCAGAGCGGCCGCGCGATGTGGCCGGCGCCCACGATCACCAGCGAGGGCGGCGGCGCGTGCGGCTCCAGGTACAGCGTGCACGCCGCGCCGTCCGCCTCGATCTCCCGCGCCCCCGCGCGCCCGGCCGCCAGCGCCGCGCGCGCGACGGCGACCGCCTCCGCGTCGAGCGCGTCGCTCCCCAGCGTCCCCGCGTGGCGGCCGGCCCAGATGGAGAGGCGGGTGCCGGGAGGGGGAGCGCCGCCGCCGCGCGAGTCGACGACCGTGGCGCTCACCACCGGCGGGCCGCCCTCCAGCGCCTCGCGCGCGTGGCGGACCGCCTCGGCCGGCGGGAGGGGGTCGGTCACTCCGCGGCCTCGCGGAGGCGGTGGAGGTCCTCCGGCGTGTCCACGTCGGCGGGGAGCGCGTCCACGGGCACCTCGACGAGGCGGCCGGCGCCCGCCCGGGCGTGGATCACCGTCCGCGCGCCGTCGGGGAGATCGGCCTCCAGCAGCTCGGCCCACGCGGCGCGCGCGAAGAGCACCGGGTGCCCGTGCCGCCCCCCGTGCGTGGGGATGACGATCTCCCCGCCCGTCCGCCGGTGCTCGCCGATCAGGACCGCCACGCTCTCCGCGCCGACGCCGGGGACGTCCACGGGGGAGACGACCGCCGCCTCCGCCTCCTCGCGCATGGCGCGCAGGCCGATGCGGAGGGAGTCCACCTGCTCCGAGCCGGCGGCGCCGTTGACGGCCACGCGCGCGCCGAGCGCCAGCGCGGTCTCGGCCACCTGGCGCTGCACGTCGTCCTCGCGGGGGCCGGCGACCACCACCACGTCCTCGCAGCCGCCCTCGCGGAGCGCGCGGACGGCGCGCTCCAGGAAGCTGCGGCCGTCCAGCCGCAGGAACGCCTTGGGCTCGCCCATCCGGCGCGAGCGCCCCGCGGCCAGCACGATCCCGGCGATCATCGTTGAGAGCGGCCTGGGCGGGCGGAGGAAGGGCCGGGAAAGCAATTTCCCGCCGGACGCGTCGGGTCGGCGGGAAGGGAGATGTCGGGCGTTCGAACGAACCTCTCGGGAAGTATCGCATCGCGTGCCCGCGACGTCAACCAGTTGCGGACATTCGGGTTGGAGGAACTGAAGTGCTTAGTCCTTAGTGCTTGGTCCTTAGTAACAGGAGTCCTGAGTCCGAAGTCCTGAGTCCGAAGTCCCAAGTCCGACCGTCATCGCGATCCTGATCCGTTCACCAAGGACCAAGCACTAAGGACTAAGCACTTCTGTTTTCATCGCCTCACCCCTCCACCAGCCACGCCAGATGCGGGATCTCCGGGGCGATCAGCTTCTCCCACGCCAGCCGCACCGCGGCGGGCGAGCCGGGCATCGAAAACACCACGCGGCCCCGATGGACGCCCGCCACGGCGCGGGAGAGCATCGCGGCGGCGCCCACCTGCTCCCACGACAGCATCCGGAACAGCTCGCCGAAGCCGGGGAGCGGCTTCTCCAGCTTCCGCGCCAGCACGTCGTACGTGGTGTCGCGCGGGGCGATGCCGGTGCCGCCGTTGAAGAGGACGATGCGCGCGCCGCCCGCCACCATCGCCTCCAGCGCGGCCTCCACCTCCGCCGGCTCGTCGCGGATCAGCCGGTAGCCGGCCTCCGCGTGCCCGGCCGCGGCGATCGCCTCGCGGAGCCAGATGCCGTTGGTGTCCGTCTCCGGCGTCCGGGAATCGCTCACCGTCACGACGGCGACGCCCACGGGGCCGTGGTCCGCCGCGAGGCGGTGGTGCAGGTCGCTGCTGGGGGACGACATCGGCCTGGGCTCCGTTGGGCGCGGGGGTCGGTCGAACGGCTCGGGCGGGGAGAGTAGCGCGCGCGGCGGCGCGCATCAACCTTCGGCCGGGATGATCGTCATCCGCCTCCCGCAGATCGATCCGGATCGGTGGAACGGAAGTGGCGCGCGAGACGTTGGCGGGGGATGGGCTCTCTCGCTACATTGGCGGGACTTCGCCACCGTCCGCGCTCCCCGCCCGCGCCCGCCGCGCGGCGCGCCGTTCCACCTTCGGAGCCTGCGATGCCACGCATCCCCCGGATCGCCCCGACGCTCCCCTCCCCCGCTCCGCGAACGACGCGGGGCGGGCGGGTGCGCGCATGAGCACCCGCGCGGAACCGGCGCCCTTCGCCGGCGACGGGGGAGACGGCGCGCGCGAGCGGCGACAGCGGCGGCGCGGGCCGGGGTGGAAGCGGGTGGCGCTGGCGGGGGTGATCGTCGGGAGCATCGTGGCGTTCTTCGCGCTGGGCGGGCCGCGCTACCTGAGCTTCGAGACGCTCAAGTCGCACCGCCAGTGGCTGCTGGACTACACGCGGCGCAACTACGCGGTGATGGTGGTCGGCGCCGCGCTGGCGTACGCCGTGGCCACCGCGCTCAGCTTTCCCGGCGGCGTGGCCATGTCGCTGGTGGTGGGCTTCCTCTTCGGGCGGTGGGTGGGGATGGGGATCGTGGTGGTGGCGGCCTCCATCGGCGCCACGCTGGCCTTCCTCTCCGCGCGCTACCTCTTCGCCGACGTGGTGCGGAGGCGGATGGGACCCAGGCTCAAGCGGCTGGCGCGCGGCTTCCACGAGGACGCCTTCAACTACCTCCTCTTCGTCCGCCTGGTCCCGCTCTTCCCCTTCTGGCTGATGAACCTGGTCCCCGCCTTCACCCCGGTGACCACGCGCACCTTCTTCACGGCCACGGCCATCGGCATCGTCCCCGGCAGCTTCGTCTTCTGCAACCTGGGGCAGCGGCTGGCCACCATCAACTCCACCGACGACCTGTGGGACGCGCAGACACTGGTCGCGCTGAGCCTGCTGGGTGTACTTTCCCTGGTTCCCATCGCCTGGAAGAAGCTGCGCCCCCGCCGAACCCCCGGAGCCGCCGGATGACCGACCGCGCCCAGAACCGCCTCGCCCGCACGCTCGCCACCTTCGCGCTGGCGCTGGCGCTGGCCGCCGCCCTCCTGGTGGTGCTCGCCGGCCCGGGGAACCGCTTCGGCTGGTGGCACTTCCGCCGCAGCTTCGAGCTGATGCAGTGGGGCGCCTACGCCGGCATCGCCGCCGCGCTCCTGGGCGCCGTCGCCGCCGTCCTGGCCCGGCGCGGCCGCGCGCTCACCGTCGGCGCCGTCGCGCTCCTCGTCGGCCTGGTGGCCTTCTTCCTCCCCTGGAACTGGCGGCGCGGGGCGCGGCAGTACCCCCCCATCCACGACGTCACCACCGACTTCCGGAACCCGCCGGAGCTGGCGTTCTCGCGGGCCCTGCGCGACTCGGTGGAGGGGATGAACACGTGGGCGTACGAGGGCGACTCCATCGCCGCGCAGCAGCGGAAGGCGTATCCCGACATCGCCCCCGTGCTCCTGGCGATGCCGCTCGACTCGGCGTACGGCGTGGCGTACCGCACCGTGCAGCAGATGGGGTGGGAGGTGACCGCCGCCAGCCGCCCGGAGCGCCGCGTCGAGGCCGCCGCCACCACCGCGTGGTTCGGCTTCGTGGACGACGTGGTGGTGCGCGTGACGCCGGGGTCGGGGATCGCCCGCGTGGACGTGCGCTCCGTCAGCCGCGTGGGCCGCGGCGACGTGGGCGCCAACGCCAAGCGGATCCGCGAGTACGTCGCCCGCCTCAAGAAGAACGCCGGCTCCGCCGTGGCCGAAGCCGGGTGACCGCGCCTCCCCGCCCGACTTTCGACTCCAGCTCCGACGCATGGTGAAGGATCTCCTCCCCCTCGAGCTCTACGAGCAGGCGGACCGCGCCGCGTGGTGGCGCAGCGCGCGGGTGATGGCCGTCCTGTGGGGCGTTCCCATGACCGCCCTCCAGCTGCTCGCGTCCAACGAGTGGTGGGACGAGCCGTGGCCGCTCCTGGTGTTCGGGATCTCGATGACGCTGGTCATCGGCGCCGCCAGCGGGCTGATGTTCGGGATGCTGTGGACGTGGATGTTCCAGGGGGCGATGGGGAAGCTGACCCGCGGGATCCACGGCGGAGACCCGGCCATCGTCCCCGCGCCTCCGGCGGGCCAGGACTTCCGCCTGGCGTGCAGCTACCTGGTCACGCCGACGACGGCGGTCGGGGGGCACCTGTAGGCCGCGCCGGACGCGCTCACCTTCGTCCCGCACAACAAGAACCTCCCCCGCCACCGGTCGCCGCTCACCGTTCCCGCCGGGCCGGGGCTCGGGCTGGAGCTGGTGGACGTGCCGCTGAAGGGGCTCCCGGGGCTGTTCAGGGACGGCCCGGTGCGCCGCCTCCGCATCCACGCCGACGGGGCGTCCGCCGACTTCGTGACGCCCGACCCGGACGTGGTGGTCGACCACCTGCGGCGCTACTACCAGTCCTTGCCCGCGTCCCCATCTCCCCCGCACGGCTGAGATCCACGCCGCCGCCCAATCCGGCCGAGCGCTCCTGCCAAACCGCCCTCCCGAGACGATATGGAAGACCTCCTCCCCCTCGCCGTCCATCTGCGGACCGAACGCCGCGCGTGGTGGCGCTCCACGCTCGTCACGGCGGCGACGTTCGATGTTCCGCTGGTCGTCCTGATCCTGGCGGCGAGCGCGTACGTGGGCAGGGATGGGCGCGTCCTGTTGCTCGGCCTCCTCGGAGGCCTGGTCGTCAGCATCCTGTGGATGGTCCGGACCGGGTGGTCCGCGCGAAAGAGGATCCGCAGGATCCATCGCGGCGATCCGGCCATCGTGCCGGCGCCTCCGGAGGGAGCGCACGAATACCGCCTGGCGTGCCGCTGCGTCTCGCCGATGCTCGGGCTGGAGGGATACCTGTACGCCGCGCCGGACGCGCTCACCTTCGTCCCGCACCGGGACCACCCCGGCCCGGAGGTCCCGCTCGTGGTCCCGGCCGGACCCGCGCTCGCCTTCGAAACGTTCGACACCTCGCTCCGCGGAGCGGCCCGGATGCTGAAACGCTCCGTGCACTATATGCGCGTCCGCAACGGCGAGGCGTCGGCACTCTTCGAGGTGCTCGACCCGGACGTCGTGGCCGGGAGGCTGCGGCGGTACTACCCGTCCGCGGCTGCATGCCCATCCGCCCCCGGCGCCTGAACTCCACGCCGCCGATCGCCCGGCCGGGCGCGTCCCATCGCCCCACGCTCCAACTCCCACTCGACTTCCGAAGCATGACGAAGGATCTCCTCCCCCTCGAGCCCTACGAGCGGACCGACCGCGCCGCGTTGTGGCGCAGCGCGCGGGTCATGGCCGTCCTGTGGGGCGTTCCCATGACCGCCTACCAGCTGTTCGTTTCGAACGAGTGGTGGGACGAGCCGTGGCCGCTCCTGGTGTTCGGGATCTCGATGACGCTGGTCGTCGGCGCCGCCTCGGGGCTGCTGTTCGGGATGCTGTGGACGTGGATGTTCCAGGGGGCGATGGAGAAGCTGACCCGCAGGATCCACGACGGGGACCCGGCCATCGTCCCCGCGCCTCCGGAGGGCCAGGACTTCCGCCTGGCGTGCAGCTACCTGCTCACGCCGACGATGGCGGTCGGGGGGCACCTGTACGCCGCGCCGGACGCGCTCACCTTCGTCCCGCACAACAGGAACCTCCCCCGCCACCGGTCGCCGCTCGCCCTCCCCGCCGGGCCGGGGCTCGGGCTGGAGCTGGTGGACGTGCCTCTGAAGGGGCTCGCGCGGCTGTTGGCGGACGGCCCAGTGCGGCGCCTCCGCATCCACGCCGGCGGGGCGTCCGCCGACTTCGTGACGCCCGACCCGGACGTGGTGGTCGACCACCTGCGGCGCTACTACCAGTCCTTGCCCGCGTCTCCATCTCCCCCGAACGGCTGAGATCCACGCCGCCGATCGCCCGGCCGGGAACCGAGAAGGTGCCCGGCCGGATTCTTTTGATGGGAATCCGCGGATGCGGATGACGGCGTACGGAGGATGGAGATCGCCCGCCGGGGATGGACAGACGTTCGGCGGAGTGAGAGGTTGGATCGGGAAGATGGCGATCGCACGGCCAGACGAACGACGATCAGGGGAGATCGATGCACAACCACTACTACGATTCGCACGACCTGCCGCGCTTCGGCGAGATCGGCAAGGACGCGCCGGAGCTGGCCGAGAAGTTCTTTGCCTGGTACACCGCCGTCTTCGCCGAGGGCGCGCTGACGGAGCGCGAGAAGAGCCTGATCGCGCTGGCCGTCGCGCACGCCGTGCAGTGCCCGTACTGCATCGACGCCTACAGCGCCGACTGCCTGCAGAAGGGTGCCGACACCGAAGCGATGACGGAGGCCGTGCACGTGGCCGCCGCCATCCGCGGGGGCGCCTCGCTGGTGCACGGGCTGCAGATGCGGAACCACGCGGACCGGCTGGGGATGTAGGGGAACGGCAGTGCCCGGTTTCAGGCGCCCAGGGCCCAGTGGCTCCGGTGCGCGCGAAAGCTACCGGGCACTGGGCTCCGGGCACCGGGCACTTTCGCTCCAACGCTGGCTACGAGAACGAATGTCTTCTACCGTCCACCGCGTCCTCCCGACGCTCCAGAAGCGCCACGCGCCGCTCTCGTCCGCCGCCGAGCAGCGGACGATGCTCGCGCGCCTGCCGCTGGCGCGCTCTTTCGAGGATGCGCTGGACGGCGCGGGGCTGCTGCCGCTGCGGGCCACGGGGATCGACATCTTCCAGATCAACGTGGGGCGCAAGTGCAACCAGACCTGCCGCCACTGCCACGTGGACGCCGGCCCGGACCGCACGGAGATGATGCCCGACGCGGTGCTGGACCGCTGCCTGGAGGTCATCGAGGGCACCGACATCCCCACCGTGGACATCACCGGCGGCGCGCCGGAGCTGCACAAGCGCTGGCGGGAGATCGTCGTCCGCTCGCGGGCGGCGGGGAAGCACGTGATGGACCGCTGCAACCTCACCATCACCCTGCTCCCCAACTACTCGTATCTCCCCGAGTTCTTCGCGGAGCACGGGGTGCACGTGGTGGCTTCCCTCCCCCACTTCCGCCAGAAGGGCACCGACGTCCAGCGCGGCGACGGCGTCTTCGAGGAGTCCATCACGGCCCTGCGGCGGCTGAACGCGCTGGGCTACGGGAAGCCGGGGACGGGGCTGGTGCTGGACCTGGTCACGAACCCGGTCGGCACCTTCCTCCCCGGGAACCAGAAGACGCTGGAGCAGGAGTGGAAGCGGCAGATGGTGCGGCTGTTCGGCATCGAGTTCAGCTCGCTGTTCACCATCACCAACATGCCCATCTCGCGCTTCCTGGAGTTCCTGGAGGAGAACGGGCAGACGGAGGAGTACCTGGAGCGCCTGGTGACCGCCTTCAACCCCGCCGCCGCCGCGGGGGTGATGTGCCGCAACACGCTCTCTGTGGGGTGGGACGGCGTGCTCTACGACTGCGACTTCAACCAGATGCTGGAGCTTCCCGTCCACCCCCGCGCCCCCCGCACCATCTTCGACTTCGACCTGGACGCCCTGGCGACGCGCGAGATCGTCCTGGGCCCCCACTGCTACGGCTGCACCGCCGGCGCCGGCTCCTCCTGCGGCGGCGCCACGGTGGAGTGAGCGGAGCCGCGCCCTGGCGAAAGCGGCCGCTGGCCGTCTCAGCGGGGCGCACGGCTGCACCACGAGAAGCGGCGTCGACACGACGCCGCTTTCGCGCATCATGACGGTGCGAAGGATAGGTCATCCATCCTTCGGGAAACGATTCTCCATCGCTGGATCGGTCGAATGAACGATCTGAGATCGCACAACATCTTCGCCGGGGCGGGGTTCGACCGGGCGGGGGCGCTGCGGAAGGACGCGGCGTGGGTGGAGGACCGGCTGCGCGACCCGGCCACGCGGTTCGCGCCGGTGTGGCAGCTGAAGAACCTCTTCCAGGCGGGCGAGGGGGCGCCGCGCGCGCGGTGGCTGGGCGCGGCGGAGGCGGCGCCGCTGCTGGGGGCGGGGACGGCGGTGTTCCTGGGGATGGCCGACGGGGCGGCGCACTTCGCCGTCGAGGTGGGCCACGAGGACCCCGCCGACGCGGCGCTCGAAACCGTCGACGCCGCGTTCCAGGAGCTTCGCCGCCACGGCGCCCTCCTGGAGCCGCGCGAGGCCGGGATGCTGGCGCTGGCGCGCGGGATGATGCACTGGCACGCGCGCCACCGCTTCTGCGGCGTCTGCGGCGAGCCCACGGAGCCGCGCGACGCGGGGCACGTGCGCGCCTGCACCGCGCCCGCGTGCGGCGCCCTGCACTTCCCCCGCACCGACCCGGCGGTCATCATGCTGGTGACGCACGGCGGCCGCGCGCTCCTCGGCCGGCAGGCGCAGTGGGACCCGGGGCAGTACGCCACGCTGGCGGGGTTCGTGGAGCCGGGGGAGAGCCTGGAGGACGCCGTCGCGCGCGAGGTGCTCGAGGAGACGGGCGTGCGCCTGGCCTCCGTCCGCTACCACTCCTCGCAGCCCTGGCCCTTTCCCGCGTCGCTGATGATCGGCTTCACCGCGGAGGCGGCGGACGACGCCGTCACCGTGGACCACGACGAGCTGGAGGACGCGCGCTGGTTCACCCGCGAGGAGATGCGCGCGGGCGTGGACGCGGGGACGCTGCGGATGCCCGGGCGGCTTTCGATCGCCTACCGGCTGGTGTCGGAGTGGCTGGACGGGTAGAGAAGGACGGGCGGAAGCGGCTGGAAACTACGGGCGGCGGGTGCGGATCCTGGTGGATCCTCGCCCGCTTGGCGCTTCAGGAGAAGAGGGCGATGTAGCGGCCGAAGCGCAGGGGGGAGCGGTCCAGCGAGGTGGACTCGGGCGTGGTGCGCTGCGCCGCCGGAGCACTGGGCCGCGGTTCGCGGGCCGGGCCGCGCCGGGGCGGGCTCAGCTCGGGATCGTCTTCGTGGAGGTCGCGTGTGCTCATCCGGTCCGATTCGCTGATCAGGGGCAGTCAGGGAGGCGGCATGCGGCCGCCATCGCATCGGGCGTTTCGCGTCCCCGGATGATGAGCATGATGCGGGCCGCGGCGGCGACAGGGACGCAAAACGATATGCGAACAGCGCTTCCCGTTCGGAGCGCCCCCGTGGGAATCGGTTTCCCCGCGTGCATCTTGGCCGTTCGGCGGTGATTTGCAAACGGCGGGAACCGGGTGTGCGGATGGGGCGGGGAGCGGACGGGCGGGGCGGAGGGTCGTCCCCGCCGGGCGGCGCGGACGTCACGCGATGGAGGACGTCCGCATCGTGGCGTTACGGACGGCGGCGCGGGAGACCAGGCGGGGGGAGTCCGATCAGGCGCCGGGAGTGCAGGGGGAGGTGCCGCGGTCGGTGAAGGTGCGGGCGCGGACGGGGACGAACTCCCAGGCGTACTCGCGCGGGCGCAGCTCCAGCCGCAGCACGCCGTGCGTGCGGTTCTCGCGCGCCTCGCTGTTGGGGAGGAGGTCGCGCACCGGGTAGGTGGGCGCGCCGCCCGTGCCGATGACGAACTGGCGGATCCCCCGCGCGTCGTCGCGGCGGCCGCCGGGGTCCTGGGGGGCGAAGCGCTCGTAGTGGTGGTCGTGGCCGCCCAGCAGCACGTCCACCCCGTGCTCGTACATCACCCGGTACGCGTCCGCCATCTTCTCCGAGCTCCCGTGCTTCCCGGAGCTGAAGCGCGGGCGGTGGGTGTAGACCAGCGTGCACTTCCCCCCGTGGGCGCGCAGGTCGGCCTCCAGCCAGCGCAGCTGCTCGCTCCCGGCGCCGATCTCCTCCTCGCTGTTCAGCACGGCCACGTGCCAGCCGTCCAGGTCGTAGCTGCGCCACCCCTTCCGGCGCTCGCCCGCCAGCTCGCCGAAGTACGTCCAGTACCCCTCGCCGTCGCGGTAGCGGTACTCGTGGTTCCCCGGCGTGGGGCGCGTGCGCTCGCGGTGGCGCCCCCAGGTGGGCCCGTAGCAGCGCGCGAACTGCTGCGGCGTCCCGTCCTGGTAGACGGCGTCGCCCAGCAGCGCGACCACCCCCTCGTCCATCCGGTCCAGCAGACGCGCCGTCGCCTCGTCGCCGCGCCACCAGCACGAGGCCACGTCGCCGGCGGCGACCAGGGAGGTCTTCGCGATCGGGGCGCCGCGCTCTCCGCCGCCGCAGGCGGCCAGGAGGAGCGCGAGGAGGGCGGCCAGGGGGGCGGGGCGGGTCACGCGGGGTGCGGTGAGGGGGGGCCGGAGATGCGGTGGATGAAGTCGATGGCCAGGCGGTTGAACAGGTCGGCGCGGTCCACGTTGCAGACGTGGCCGCTCCGCTCCAGCACCTGCAGCTCGGACGAGCGGTGGCGCACGGCCAGCCGCCGCACCGGCGGGAGAAAGATGTGGTCTTCGTCGCCCATCAGGTAGAGGGTGGGGATGGGGACTTCCTTCTCCTCGAAGAAGCGCAGGAGGGGGTTGATCTCCAGCGTCAGGTGGAACCAGCGCAGGAACTCCTTGCGGGCCAGCTTGCGCGCCTCGTTCACGAACAGCATCCGCGACTCGCGGTGGCGCCTGCGTGGCATGATGATCCACGCGAAGAGCTTGTAGAGCCAGAGGAAGGGCACCAGCCGCTTGAGCCGGTCGCCGCTCCACACCAGGAAGCGGCGGCTGGCGTCCAGGCGGGTGATGGCGCCGCCCAGGATCATGGACTTCACCCGCTCCGGGGCGATCTCGGCCAGCGTGCGGATGAGGATGGTGCCCAGTGAGATCCCGACGAAGTGCGCCCGGCGGATCTCCAGGTGGTCCAGCACCTCCAGCACGTCGCGGCTGACGATCTCGAAGGTGTAGGGGTCGCCCAGCCCCTCGAAGCCCGGGCCCTGCGACTCGCCGTGGCCGCGCAGGTCCACCAGCAGCACGTTGAAGTGCTTGCGGAAGGCGCGCACCTGCAGGTGCCAGATGCTCGAGCTTCCGCCCGCGCCGTGGACGAACACCACCCATTCGTGGTCGGGGGAGATCACGTGCGTCCGGTAGTGCAGCATGGTCCTTCGCCGGAGCGGGTGGACGTTCGGCCCGTGGCGGCCGGTTGGACGGGTTGGGGATGGAAGATACGGGCCGGCGGGTGCCCCGGGTTTCACCGCCCGCTACATTTGCCACCGCTTCCGCCGCGCCGCGTCCGGATCCTCCGCCCGGCGCCCGTTCCGACGATCGACGCCGCCCGCACCCGCCGATGTGCCTGATCCTCTTCGCGCTGGACGCGCATCCCCGCTGGCGGCTGGTGGTGGCCGCCAACCGCGACGAGCTCTACGCGCGCCCCACCGCGGCCGCGGACTGGTGGAGCGACGCGCCCGAAGTCCTCGCCGGGCGCGACCTGCGCGACGGAGGCACGTGGATGGGGATCACCCGCGCGGGACGCTTCGCCGCCGTCACCAACTACCGCGAGCCCAGCCGCTACACCGTCGGCGCGCCGTCGCGGGGGAAGCTGGTCGCGGACTTCCTCCTCGGCGGATCGACGACCGGGGAATACGCGAGCGATCTCCTTCGGCGCGGGGAGGCGTTCAACGGCTTCAACCTGCTGGTGGGGGACGCGGACGGGGTGGTCTGGCTGTCGAACCGGTTCCCGGAGACGCGCCGGCTCGGCCCGGGCGTGTACGGGCTGAGCAACCACCTGCTGGACACGCCCTGGCCGAAAGTCGTGCGCGGCAGGGAGGATCTCCGGCGCGCGCTCGACGGACCGGAGGACGCGCTGGAGTCCGCGCTCTTCGCCTCCCTCGCCCTCCGCGATCCGGCGCCGGACGCGGCGCTTCCGTCCACGGGGATCGAGATGCAGCGCGAGCGGGCGCTCTCGGCCGCCTTCATCGTCTCCCCCGAGTACGGGACGCGCGCCTCCACGGTCCTCCTCGTCTCGCACGACGGCGAGGTGCGCTTCACGGAGCGGGCGACGGTGCCGGCGGAGGATCGATGGACGGAGACCCGCCACGAGTTCCGGATCGGCTGATCGTGGCGGGGCCGATCCGGATCTCCCGCCCACCGATACCATCGATCGATCTCCATCGGCCGATCTGGATCCGCAGTCGTCCTCCTCCCGATCGCCCGTCCGTTCCGGGTGGCGCCGCGCGTTTTACGGGGCGTTCCATCCATCCCCCGATCACCCTGAACCCCATCCGCCGATGAAGGGAATCCTCCGTTCGATGCTTGCCCTGGGAGGGCTCGCGCTCGCCGGGTGCGACGGTTCCGCCACGGGGCCGGAGCCGCGGCCGGAGCTGGTGCCGTTCCTCTACGCGTGCAACACGTGGACACCGCCGATCGACCCGTCCACGGTGGTGCTGGCGGACCTGCGGCTGAACCCCGACGCGAGCACGTCCGCGGCGCTGGCGGCCATCCGGAGGGCGGGGGGCGACGTGGTGCGCCGGTTCAACGTCCAGGTGCTGCGCGTGGCCATCCGGGCGGGCGAGATCCCCGCAGTCCCGGGGGTGGGGAGCGCGCGCGGCGTCACGGACGCCGGGACGGCCGAGGTGCGCGTGTTCGTGGTCTACTCGCGCGCGCCCACCGAGGCCGACGTGCAGGCGCTCCAGGCGCGCGGCGGGCGCGACGCCAACCTCCTCGCGCTCTCCAGGCTGATCGCCGTCACCGTCCCCGACGCGGCGATCCCGCCGATCGAGCGGCTTTCCGGCGTCAGCCACGTGGAAGCGGACGGCGTGGGCTGCGCCGGCTGACGGGAGCCCGGCGACGGAGAAACGAGGCGGGCCGCACCCTTCCGGATGCGGCCCGCCTCGTGATTCCTCATCGATCCCGATCGGCCGATCCCGATCCGCGGATCCCCATCGCCCGACGCCGTTACGGGCGGACGAGGCCGCTGGCGGCCTGGACGACGCGCGCGTTGGTGGCGCGGCCGGCCTGGTCCACCGTGTACTCGATCAGCGCGCCGGAGGCGTGGCGCACGGTGCGCACGGTCTGGCCGGCGGTGTTGGTGGCCTCGCGCACCAGCGGGAGCGAGGTGATGCTCCCCAGCGTCCGCGAGTTCACCAGCTGCCCGGTGGTGCTCAGCGTGCGCTCCACGAGGTTGCCCGTCTGGTCCAGCGTGACCTGCAGCGTCTGGCCCACCGTGTTGACCGTCTGCGTGAGCAGGCCGCCGGGCTGGGTGACGTTGTTGAGCGTCTGGCCCACGGTGCCCACGGTGCGGTCCACCACGCCGCCGGGCTGGAGCGCCGTGTTGGCGACGCCGCCCACGGTGTTGACGGTGTTGTCCACGCTCTGCAGGAGGCGCGTCAGGAGCTCCGGGTTGCGGTCGATGGTGGTCAGCGTGCGGTCGATGATGGCCGCCACGTTGTCCAGCCGCACGATCAGCATGGCCTGCGCCTGCACGCCGCGGATGCGCAGGGTGACGCGCTCGATGCTCACGTCCGCGCCCGCGTTGAGCGAGAGGAGGTTGGCCAGGCGCGCGTCCAGCGACAGCCGCGCCTTGAGGTTGTTGACCTCCAGGTTGATCTCCTCCACGCGCAGGTTGGGGACGTTCAGGAACACGTCCGGCTCCCCCGCCGCCTGGTACGCGGCCCGCGCGTCCGGCGTCAGCCCTCGCGTCTGCGTCTGCGTCCGCATGCTGTCCGACTGCGCCGCCAGCGGCGCCGCGCCCAGCAGCAGCGCGGCCGCGGCCATCGTCTTCCCCTTCATCGCCCGTCCTCCTCCGACTTGGTTTCCGTCTCGATGCTCAGGGCCGGCGCGCCGTGTCGCGCGCCGCCGTGGCCGAATCCACCATCCTCATGACCGCCGCCGTGTCCAGCCGCACCGTCGCCCGGTACCGCACCTCCACGTCCCGGTAGGTGCGCCCCGCGCGCACCGGCCGCTCCAGGTTGCTCCGCGTGTCGCACGAGAGCGTGTCGCGGGCGCCCGCGCCGGGGAAGCCGACGCGCGACCTCGGCTGCGCGTGGTGCTCCAGCGACCGCGCGCGCACCGTGGCCACCACGGCCACGTCCGCGTTCCGCACGTCCTCCGCGCTGTCGGGCGGGCACTCCGCCGACACTCCGGCCGAGTCGCCCGCCGCCAGCCTGGGCGCGGCGCCGTCGCCGGAGCGCGCGCCGCCTCCGCCGCACCCGGCGAGCGCCAGGGCGGCCGCCAGCGCCGCGAGGGACGCGGTGCGCGCCAAAGGTCTGTTCATCCTCCGGCCGTTCTTTCGGGTGTCGGGACGATTTGCGGGTTTGCGCCGGGTCAAGGACTGTGCCACCTTCGGAGGATGCAGATGGGAAATTCTTTTTCCGATCGGCCGATGAGCGAGACGGCGGGCGTGCGGATGGACGTGGTGGCGGTCCCACCCTGGCTGGACGAGTGGACGCCGCCCTGGCCGGTGGCGGCGCCGGCCCCGGGCGAGCCGGTCGTGCCGGCCGGCGATGCGTCGCCGGAGACGGTCGAGGCGGCGTTCGTCCGCTTCTACGGGTCGCGGTTCGAGGCGTCATGCCCATCTCCGTGATCGTCCCCGCGCGGGACGAGGCGGGCGGGATCGAGGCCACGCTCCGCGCGCTCCAGCCGCTCCGCGCGCGCGGCCACGAGGTGATCGTGGTGGACGGCGGGAGCACGGACGGGACGGCCGGCCTGGCGCGCCCGCTGGCGGACCACGTGATCGCCTCCGCGCCCGGCCGCGCGCGCCAGCAGAACGCCGGCGCCGCCGCCGCGTCGGGCGACGTCCTCCTCTTCCTCCACGCGGACACGCGGCTTCCGGAGGACGCGGACTCCGTCGTGCTGGGGGCGATGGAACGGACGGGGCGCGGATGGGGGCGCTTCGACGTGCGGCTCACCGGGCGGCACCCGGTGCTGCGCGTGGTGGAGCGGATGATCGGCGGGCGTTCACGGCTCTCGGGGATCGCCACGGGCGACCAGGCCATCTTCGCGCGCCGCGACTGGTTCGAGCGCGCCGGCGGCTTCCCCGACCTCCCGCTGATGGAGGACGTGGCGATCAGCCGCGCGCTCAAGGCCCTGGGCCCGCCCGTCTCCCTGCGCGAGACGGTGCTCACCTCCAGCCGCCGCTGGGAGGAGCGCGGCGTCTTCCGCACCATCGCGCTGATGTGGCGCCTTCGCTGGGCCTACTGGCGCGGCGCCGACCCCGCCGAGCTGGCGAAGAGGTATCGCTGATCCCCCCGATCGTTGGATGGGCCAATCAACCAGATGAGAGACGGGATGATCGCACGACTGTGGCGGGGATGGACGACGCGGGAGAACGCGGATGCGTACGAGGCGCTGCTGCGGACGCGCGTGCTGCCGGGGATCCACCGCGTGGCCGGCTATCGCGGCGCCTACCTCCTGCGCCGCGACGTGGAGGAGGGCGTGGAGTTCGCCACCGTCACGCACTTCGACGGGATCGACAGCGTCCGCGCCTTCGCCGGCGACGACCTCACCCTCGCCGTGGTCCCGCCCGAAGCGCGCGCCCTCCTCTCGCGCTGGGACGAGCGCTCCGTGCACTACGACGTGGTGCAGGGCCCGGAGTAAGCGAAGTCGCCCAATCCGTGGCAGTTGATCCGTCAGCAGCTGATCCGTTGCCGTTACGCAGTCATTCAGAGGGCCGGCAGCACCGAGCCATCCCGCGCGCAATCGCCCGCAGGCCCGTGGAACCTACTCTTCGAGCAGCGAGGCCCGGGCGCGGCAGCGGCGACACCGCATCAGCCGCCAACCATCGCGGCCGAGGCGTATCCCGTGCAGCGCGGGAGCGATCAGCCAGCCCGATCGGCGCGCCGCAGGCGGAGACAATCGAAGCCGCCGTCGACCGCACTCGATCCACGCCCTCCATCGCCCCTCATCCCGTCCCCTCCCGCGCCCACTCCGCCCATCCCTCCGGCAGGTCGCCCGCCTCGTCCACGTCCGCCAGCATGGGCAGCATCGCCGGGACGATCGCCGCGTCGCGCAGGATCTCCATCGTCCGCGCCAGGACCTCGGCGGTGCTCCACGGGACGTCGTCGAACACGGCGCCCACCATCTCCCGCATCCCCATCAGGTAGTATCCCCCGTCCCGCGCCGGCCCCAGGACCACGGGCGCCGCATCCAGCCGCGCGAACGCCTCCCGCAGCAGCGCCGCCGACAGGTCCGGGAGGTCCGAGCCGATGATCACCACGCGCCGGAAGCCCGCCGCGAACGCCTCCGCGAAAGCCGCGCGCATCCGCCCGCCCAGGTCGCCGTCCGCCTGCGGGAGGTAGCGCGGCCCCTCGCCGAGCCACGCGCGCACTGCGTCCCCCGCGTCCGCCGGGGTGAAGTGGACGCGCACGGAGACGGCCGGCTCCAGCGCCCGCGCCTCCGCCACCGCGTGCTCCGCCAGCCGCCGATAGACGCGCAGCGCCGCCGGGGCCCCGATCTCCGCCGCCAGCCGCGTCTTCACGCGCCCCAGCTCCGGCGCGCGCACGAAGATCAGCACGGCGTCGGCGGGAAGACGTGGGCCGGGCGCGTCACCACTCATGGAAGATGACGAAGACGGCCAGGATCATCAGCCCGAAGCCGACGAGGTAGTTCCACTTCAGCTCCTCGCGCAGGTACAGCACCGAGAAGACGGCGAACACGGTGAGCGAGATCACCTCCTGGATGGTCTTCAGCTCCGCCGCGTTGAACCGGCCGTGGCCGATGCGGTTGGCCGGCACCTGGAAGCAGTACTCGAAGAACGCGATCATCCAGCTGACCAGGATGACCGTGATGAGCCCCGTGCTCTTGTACTTCAGGTGCCCGTACCACGCGAACGTCATGAAGACGTTGGAGACGAGCAGCAGGCCGATGGTGGCGGCGGCGGGGGAGATTCGCATCGTTGGAAAAGCGCGAGGGTGCGAGGGTGCGAAGGTGCGATCCGGATCCATCGAAGTCGGATGTGCCGAGCCGGATGGATCGAGCCGGATCGGAAGGCGCCCAGGTAACATCATCTCCCGCGGCGTGCCCCGGGGGCGTGGCGCAGGTCGTGCAAGCGCATGGGCTCCAGGCGGGACGAGGGCACGCTAACACGATCTTGAGATAATGGCAAAGCTGGATCAAAAACGCACGACGCTGTTCGCCGCGCTCGCTTCCGCCGCGGTGGTGGGGATCGCCTGGGCGACGGACGCGCTGCGCCGCGACAAGGCCCAGCGGCAGATCCACCGCACGCTGGTGGACCTGCTGCTGAACGCGCTGACGGCGGACGACCCGGTCACCGCGCGCCACAGCCGCCGCGTGGCGGACCTCAGCTACGCGCTGGCGGAGTCGTGCGGGATGGACTCGCGCGAGCTTTCGACGCTGCGGGTGGCGGCGCTGCTGCACGACATGGGGAAGATCGACGACCGCTTCTTCTACATCATCCACTCGCGCAAGCCGCTCTCCCCCGAGCAGCGCAACGAGATCAAGACGCACCCGCACACCAGCGCCCACATCCTGGAGCCGATGGAGCCGCTGCACCCGGGGATCCAGGGCATCGTCTCGTCGCACCACGAGTGCTGGGACGGGAGCGGCTACCCGCGCGGGCTGGACCACGAGGGAATCCCGCTGGCCGCGCGCATCATCGCCGTGGCGGACGCCTTCGACGCCATGACGCAGCCGCGCTCGTACAAGGAGCCGCTCTCCATCGAGGAGGCGCTGGACAAGCTGAGCGAGGGAACCGGAAAGCAGTTCGACCCGGCGCTGGTGCGCCAGGTCGAGAATCCCGAGGTGCTCTCGCGGTGGATCGAGGTCGCGCGCCGCGGCCTGGAGGACGAGCGCCACCACCTCGCGCACCCGTCGCCGGCCGAGGCGGTGCACGAGGTGGCGGGGGCGGAGTCGGAGTAGAAACGAAGTGCTTAGTGCTTAGTGCTTAGTGCTTAGTGCCTGGTCACGCGGTGTCATCTCCCGGGGATTCCCGCACTAAGGACCAAGGACTTGGCACCAAGGACTTCTTTTCTTCTTCAGATCTCCCCGAACGCCGAGGCGATCATCGCCGGCTCCTCCCGCGCCGCGGCGCCGGGGCCGGCGGCGGCACGCACGAACGCCGCCACCAGCGGCGGCGACACGTTGCGCAGCGCGGCGCGCTCCGGCTGGAAGAGCGTGCCGACGAAGAACGGGTGATCCGGAAGCTCCATCGCCCGCACGCCGCCGTCCGGATCGAAGGCGGTGAAGCGCATCCCGTGCTCCTCCAGCACGGCGCGGAAGGCGGGGTTCAGCCCGTACGAGCACTGGTACTCCTCCGCGATCTCCCCCACGCCGTAGATCTCCCGCAGCATCGATCCCTCCTCCACCCGCACCCGCCCCGCGCGCAGCGAGCACGCCAGGCCGGAGATCACCAGCGTCCCGCCGTCGGGGCTCGTCTCGGCATGGTCCGCGTCCTCCAGCCCGGCCACGTTGCGCGCGAACTCGATCAGCGCGTGCTGGAAGCCGCCGCAGGTGCCCAGGAACGGGATCCCCCGCTCGCGCGCCCGGCGGATGGCGGCGAGGGCGCCCTCCATGCTGCGGTACGGGCTGGCCGGCACGCACCAGATGGCGTGCATGGACGCCAGGCTCCCGTCCGGATCGGCCGCCACCTCGTCCGTCCCGATCCACACCGGGTCCACCGTGCGCCCCAGCGAGAGCGCCGCGCGCCCCAGCGCCTTGGGGATCGCCCGGTGTGCCGTGACCTCCGGGTCGTGGTCACCCACCAGTCCGATGAAGATCGGTTGCATGGCAGACCTCAGCCGATTCGTGAGCTTGTCGATTGTCAGGGGATTCGCGGGGATAATGCGCGGATTGGAGGAGAGAGTGCAAGTCTTTTGATTTGAGGCATCTCCAGGTTAATGATAGCTGCTACTCACGGCGGTTGCAGAAGAAGATCCCGATTCGCCGCCGCATGGGACGGGACGTCCCGATGGTCCCGCTCGCCGATCGCGGCCGGCGGGCGCGCTTCGGCCGCGTATCTCCATCCGCATCAGCCCGCTACGCGAACGGGACGATCAGGTGCTCTTGCGTCTCCCAGCTTCCGTCGATGATCGCGTCGCGCACCACGTGGGGCCGCACGTCATACTCCGGCAGCCGGCTCAGCGGCAGCCAGGATTGCACCAGGTGGTCTTCCCGCGAGCGCACGTCGTGGGAATCCAGTTCCACCGCGAAGTAATGCTCCAGGGAGTGAAGGATTCCCGCGGGCATCCGGACGCGGTTCTCGACGACGAACAGGTACCGCGCGCGGACGACCTCGCGTCCCGTTTCCTCGCGGTACTCCTGCCGAATGCGGTCCTCCATCAGCTCGCCGGTCTCCAGCCCGCCCCCGATGAACGCGTAGTACGATGCCGGATCATCCGCGTGCCGCTGCACCAGCAGCGCGCCGTCGTGGATGCAGATGCTCCTCACGCTGACGCGCAGGTCGCCCTTCGCCGCCACGCTCGCCAGGAATCCGTCTTCGTTCGTCCTCACCATGCGGTCACTCCTTTTGTCCGGGTCTTCCGCGAATTGGCCCGGCCGGCGTTCGCGCGCAAGGGCCTCGACGCCAGGGGCCGGCGAGCGGGGACGACGCTCGTTGGTCGGATCGGCCGCGGGCGGGTATATTGCGCGGATGGGAAGCAGCGATGGCCATCCACCGGAACCCAGGGGCAGAGAGTGGCAGAGCCGACGGTGTTGACCGACACGGAGCGCGCGAAGCTGGAAGCGCGGCGCGACCGCCTCATGAAGCTGATCAAGGACGGCGGCTCCGACCTGGAGGCGGACGACCGGGAGGACCTGATGCAGGAGTGGAACAAGATCGACCGCGAGCTCAACCGACGCTGATCGCGCGGAACGGCGCTGGAGATCGATCCCGATGGCCCGGAGTGGATGCGGAAACGCGGGGAGCGCCGATGGGGCGCTCCCCGCGTTTTCGTCGCCACGCGCCGCTTCAGCGCATCACGTCACCAGCACTCGATGCCGTTGCAGTAGGTGTACGCGGCGGTCTGCGTGCAGGTACGCTGACACGTCTCGTTCATCGATGCGCATCCCACGCACGTGCCGTCGTCGCACGTGTTGGCGCAGGTGTTGGCGCACGTGGCGCCGCAGGTTCCGTTGCAGGTGGCATCGCAGGTGGGGCACCCCGGGCAGGTGCACGCCGTCGGGCAGGTACACTGCTCGCCGCGCACCGTCCCGCGAGCCGTCTGCGCCGTGCTGGTGTCGAACGAGTCCACGGCCAGCTGGTCCAGGTTCAGCTTGAGCTTGCTGCGCATGGGGATCCTCCACGGGCGGGGAGTGGATGCCGACCCCACGGGCGCGGGACCGGACGCGAACGACCGAAGACAAGGCCGGCCGCAGCACCAGATCGACATTTCTTCCCGTGCAATATCAGGGCCGAAAAAGAACGGCAGGCGATCGATCCTGATCACTGGGGCGGATGCGGAAACGCGGGGAGCACCGATGATGGGCGCTCCCCGCGTTCTCGTTCGTCTCGTCATCGGGCTGGAATCCGTAAGCATCACTTACAGGTTCGATTCGGCTCTGGGAGCTCGCAGCGCGACGGCGAGCTGGGGGAGGACGATGCCCAGCTTGCCCTCCACCCTGGCGGCGGCCACGTCGTCGGCGCGGGTGGGGCCGAGGTTGATGACGGCGATGGGGATGCCCTGCTCCTGCGCGCGGTAGATGAACCGCCGCCCCGAGTACACGTGCAGCGACGATCCCGCCACCAGCAGCACGTCGCCCTCGCCGAAGAGGCGCCACGCATCCTCCACTGTCGCCGCCGGGACGTTCTCGCCGAAGAAGACCACGTCGGGCTTGATGACGCCGCCGCACCCCTCGCACTCCGGGACGCGGAAGCGCTCCATCGCCCACTGCGGCAGCTCCGCGTCGCCGTCGGGGGCGGACTCCACCTCGCCCCCGGCGGCGCGGAAGAGGCGGTCGGCCCACTCCGCGTTCATCCCCGTCAGCCGCGCCTGGAACCCGGCGCGCCCCTCCAGCCGGCCGCACGCCAGGCAGCGGACGGAGGCGAGCGAGCCGTGCAGCTCCACCACGCGGCGGCTGCCGGCGGCGTGGTGCAGCCCGTCCACGTTCTGCGTGATGATCCCCCGCACCACGCCGGCCTCCTCCAGCTCCGCCAGCGCGTGGTGCGCCGCGTTGGGCCGCGCGGCCGAGAAGCGCGTCCACCCCACCGTGCTCCGCGCCCAGTAGCGCACCCGCGACGCCTCGCCGCGAACGAACTCCTGGTACTGCATCGGCGACCGCGTGCGCAGGCTTCCCTCGGGGCCGCGGTAGTCGGGGATGCCGGATTCCGTGCTGCACCCGGCGCCGGCCAGCACCACGGCGCGCCGGCCGCGAAGCAGCTCGATCAGCGGCTGCACGGCTTCCTGGTCGGGAGATGGGGAGAGGGCGATCGTCGACATTCGCAGTCCGCGCAAAGGGCGCCGTGAAAGTATCTTACGCGGCGCCCTATACACGGCGGATCCAGGCGCGTTCGTCGCCCGCGCGCCCGGCTATGTCCCCGACGCATCAGGCGAACGGGCGCGATGCCTCGTCGAGGGCGGCCACGTCCTCCTCGCTCAGCCGCAGATCCGGCACGGCCAGCAGCTCCGCGAGCTGCGCGGGCGAGGTGGCGCTGGCGAGCGGCGCGGTGATGGTTGGCTTCGCCAACAGCCATGCGAGCGCGACCGTCGCGACGGCGGCGCCGTGGGCCGAGGCGATGGATTGCAGCGCGTCGATCACCCGCAGGCCGTTCGAGTTCAGGTACGGCGCCACGCCGTCGCCGCGGGACGAGCCCTCCAGGTCCGCCGCCGTCCGGTACTTCCCCGTGAGGAAGCCGTTCGCCAGCGCGAAGTACGGGAAGACGGCCAGCCCGTGGACGTCCGCCAGCGGGGCGAGCTTCTGCTCGTAGTCGTGGCGGCTCACCAGGCTGTATTGGGGCTGGAGCGCCACCGGGACCGCCAGGCCGTTCTCGCGCGCCAGCCGCATCCACTCCGCGATCCGGTCCGGCGGGAGGTTGGAGATGGCGACGTGGCGCACCTTCCCCGCCCGCACCAGCGCGTCGAACGCTTCCGCCATCTCCGCGACGGGCGTCGATGGATCGTCGTGGTGGGCGTAGTAGAGATCGATGTAGTCGGTCTGGAGCCGCTGGAGCGAGGCATCCGCCGCGCGGGCGATGGTGTCCGGCGCGAGCCCCTTGAACTCCGGGTGCCCGGCCACCTTGGTGGCGATCACCACCTGAGACCGGTTGCCGCGCCGCCGCATCCACTCGCCCAGCACCGTCTCCGACTCCCCGCCCCGATTCCCCGGAACCCAGTACGAGTACGAGTCCGCCGTGTCGATGAAGTTGCCGCCGCCCGCGACGAAGGCGTCCAGCACCTCCTCCGAAGCCGCCGCGTCCGTCCTGCCGCCGAAGGTGTTCCCTCCCAGCCCCAGCGGGAAGATCTCCAGGTCCGAAGTGCCGATGCGTGCCATGTTGATCCCAATCCGATCAGGTTTGTCCGTCATTTCACTCGATCCCGCGAGTGTCCGGGGCGATGATGCGAACCGGGTGCCGCCGCGTCCGCACGGCGCTCCTCTTGACTTCGGGAGGAGCGCCGTGGAATCTTCCTCTTGCAATCGAGAAGAAGCCCCGAACCGGGAACGACCCATGGCCCCGCAGCCCCAGTCCGACGTCCTGCGCGGCTCCATCGAGCTGCTCGTGCTGAAGACGCTGTCCCTCCAGCCGATGCACGGGTGGGGGATCGGGCAGCGCATCCAGCAGATCTCCGGCGGCGAGCTGGAGGTGAACCAGGGCTCCCTCTACCCGGCGCTCCAGCGGCTGGAGCAGAAGGGGATGATCACCAGCGACTGGCGCGCCAGCGAGAACAACCGCCGCGCCCGCTACTACGACATCACCCCCGCCGGCCGCCGCGCCCTGGGCGACGAGCTCGAAAGCTGGCGCCGCTTCGCCGCCGCCGTGGAAGTCGTCCTCGGCGCCGGCTGATGCCCCCGATCGCCGTCGCGCCGAGCACCATCGATCCGTCGCGCATGCCCGGAATCCTCAATGCAAACGGCCTGGAATCGTCATCGAACCCGGCCCTGGATGTCATCCGAAGGAGCCGGACGATCCCTGACCATCAAGGTGTCATTCTGAGTCTCCACCGTCCTTCGGCCGCCCCTGGGGCATGAAAAAGTAGCTGCCGGACCCCGGTCGCAAACCGAACGAGCTGGACTTTACTATTCGGGCGCGGCCGAGCAGAGCCGACCGATCGCAAGTGACGGCAGGGCCGTGAGAATCCAGCCGGGGCACCAGCGAGGCGCGGGCGCGGCAGCGGCGACACGGCCCCGGCCGCCAACCGCCCCGGTTCGAGCGATTCGGTAGAGGACGACGCACCGCGGGATCCGCGAATCCGTATCCCATCTCCATCTCACCTTCTCGACGAGGCATCTCCGATGAGCTGGATCACCGGCGTGCGGGCGCGGCTGCGGAAGCTGCTCCGGCGCGAGGCCGAGGAGGAGCGGATGGACGAGGAGATCCGCTTCCACGTGGAGATGGAGACGGAAAAGAACCTGCGCGCCGGGATGGCCCCCGGCGAGGCGCGCCGCCGAGCCATGCTGTCGTTCGGCGGAGTGGAGCGGCACCGCGAGGCCATGCGCGAGGGGCGCCGCCTGCCGCTGGTGGAGGATGCGTGGAAAGACGCGCGCCACGCCGTACGATCCCTCCGCAAGAACCCGGGCTTCACCGCCGTCGCGGCGGTCACGCTGGCGCTGGGCATCGGCGCCAGCACGGCGATGTTCAGCGTCCTCGACGGCGTGCTCCTCCGCGGGCTCCCCGTGCGCGAGCAGGACCGGCTCGCCGTCATCTGGATGGAGGCGCCCGCGCGCGACTCCGAGCACCTCCCCGTCTTCCACCGCGAGCTGGCCGACTTCCGCGAGCGGACGCGCGCCTTCCAGTCCGTCGCGGGAGTGGCGTACCAGGGCACCTCGGAGCAGGTGATGCTGGACGCCGGCCAGCCGCTCACCCTCTCCGCCACCTGGGTCACGGGCGCCTTCTTTCCCACCCTGGGCGTCGCCCCCGTCCACGGCCGCGCCCTCCGCCCCACCGACGACGTCCCCGGCGCCGAGCCGGTGATGATGATCGGCCATGGGCTCTGGCGGCGCCACTTCGGCGGCGATCCGGCCGCCGTGGGGCGCGCGCTGGAGTGGAACGGCAAGCGCTACACGGTGGTCGGCATCCTCCCGCGCGGCTTCGAGTATCCCAGGGGCGCCGAGGCCTGGCTCCCCGCGATCCCCGACTTCCCCGCCACGCTGGAGGCGAACGCGCCCCCGTCCGCCGTCATGGTCTTCTCCCTGGTCGGCCGCCTCCGCCCCGGCGCCACCGTGCGCGAGGGCCGCGACGAGTACGCGGCCTTCCAGGCATCCGGCGACCCGCAACGCCCGCCCGCCCTGCGCGGCTGGAGGCCCGTCGCCACCCCCTTCGCCGAGACGGTCACCGGCGACGCGCGCGCCACCGTCTGGGCGGCCGCCGCGGCGGTGGCGCTCCTCCTCCTCATCGCCTGCGTCAACGTCGCCAACCTCCTGCTGATCCGCGGCTCCGCGCGGTCACGGGAGCTGGCCATCCGCAGCGCGCTGGGCGCCGGCAGCCGCCGCCTCGTCCGCCAGCTGCTGACGGAGAGCGCGGCGCTGGCGATGCTGGGCGGCGCGCTGGGCGTCGCGTTCGCCTTCGCGGCGGTGCGGGTGCTGGCCGCGCTGGCGCCGCCGGAGCTTCCCCGCCGCGAGATGATCGAGGTGGACGCCCGCGTCCTCCTCTTCGCGCTCGCCGTCACCGCCGCCGCCGCGCTGATCTCCGGGCTCCTCCCCGCCGTCCTCTCCGCCGCCGGCGAGCCGGGCGACCGGCTCCGCGGCGGCCGCCGCGCCTCCGCCGACCGGGGCACGCTGGCGCTCCGGCACGGGCTGGTGATCGGCCAGGTGGCGCTCGCCATCCTGGTGGTGGGCGGCGCGGGGCTCCTGGTGCGCAGCCTGGTGGCGCTGCAGGGGGTGGAGATGGGCTTCAACGAGGAGCGCCTCCTGGTGGCGCGGACCACCTTCCCGCCCAGCCTCTTCCCCGAACGCCCCCGGCAGGTGGCGCTGCAGGAGGAGATGCTGGCGCGCGTGGCCGCCCTTCCCGGCGTGGCGGGCGTGGCGTCGCTCCCCGTGAAGCCGTTCTCGGGCGAGGGGGGATGGACGGCGATGTACACGGGCGACGGGCAGACGGCCGAGGCGCAGGGCGCCAACCCGTGGGTCAACTTCGAGGTGGTGGGCCCCGAGTACTTCCGGACGCTGGAGATCCCCGTCGCCCGCGGCCGCCCCTTCGCCGCCGCCGACCGCGAGGACGCGCGGAAGGTGGCCGTGATCAGCGAGGCGGTGGCGCGGCACACCTGGCCGGGCCAGGACCCCATCGGCAAGCGCGTCAAGCTGGGCCCGCGCGACGCCCCCGGCGACTGGCACACCGTCGTCGGCGTCGTGGGCGAGACGCGCTACCGCGAGCTGACCGATCCCCGGCCCAGCCTCTACCTCCCCATCCGCCAGTTCGCCGGCCCGGTGCCCATGAGCCTGGCCGTGCGCACCCGATCCGATCCCGCCGCCCTGGTCCCCCAGCTCCGCCGCGCCCTCCGCGAGGTGCACCCCGACCTCCTCCTGGCGGCCGGCACCTCCATGCGCCAGCTGATGGCCCGGCCGCTGGCCCGCCCGCGCTTCAGCACCCTCCTCCTGGGCGCCTTCGCCGCCATCACGCTGCTGCTGGCCGCCGTCGGCATCTACGGCGCCCTGGCGACCACCGTCCGCCAGCGCACGCGGGAGATGGGGATCCGCCTGGCCCTCGGGGCGCGGGAGGCCGAGGTGCGGCGGATGGTGGTGCGCCAGGGGATGCGGCTGGCGATCTGGGGATGCGCCATCGGCACCGCCGCCGCGCTGCTGGGGACGCGGGCGCTGCGGAGCATGCTCTTCGGCGTCAGCCCCACCGATCCGCTGACCTTCGTGGCCGTCGCGGCGCTGATCCTGGCCGCCGCCGCCCTCGCCAGCTGGCTCCCCGCCCGCCGCGCCAGCCGCCTCGACCCCGTGAGCGCGCTACGGTCGGAGTAGCGGGGGCGGCGATCGACCGTGGATGCGGCGTGGAATCAGGTTGCGGCGCGCCCCGGCGGCTCCGCGCCCCCACTGCTCGCTCAGGCTCGCACCTCCCCTGTTCCGGGAGAGGTAGCTCGCGGGCATCGGCTCCGGTCGCGGAGCTTCGCGCGAGCGGACAGGGCGACGCAGGTTCGCGCCACCACCTGCCTTCTCGCTGCGCCGGCGGTTCCGAGCAACGGGCAGGAGCGAGGCTGCGTTCCGCTGACGCGCGAAGCGCCAAGGTTTTCCCCTCTCCGGTGATCGGGAGAGGGGAACGCGCGTGGCGTGTCCGCGGGTGCAGTCTCCGCGGACCGCCACGCGAGGGGTGAGGGCCGCCGCGGGCGCGCGCCGAAGCCCTTCGCGCACGCCCCCATCCAACCGGAGGCGGGGGCACGATCCATCGCCCCGCCTCCCGTGTTCCGCATCCCCCATCCCCGCAACGACCACGTGACAGGGCGATGGTATGCACCGTGCGCCATGGACGCCGCCCGGTGCCGCCGGGACCCCCGATCGTTCAGCCGGAGACAGCGGGATGGGACCGCACGCAGACGACCTGCCCGACGATCTTGATCGCCCCCCCGAAGCGGAATCCGCCGCCGCCGCGGAGGTAGCCCGCGCCGAGGCGGCGACGTCCCGCGCCGCGCTGGAGCGCGTCCACGCCGAGCTGCGCGAGAACGAGGAGCGCTACCGCCTGATCGTGGAGCGCGCGCTGGACTACGGCATCCTCACCATGGACGCCGAGGGGCGCATCGACAGCTGGTCGCCGGGCGCCGAGGCGGTCTACGGGTGGAAGGCCGAGGAAGCGCTGGGGCAGGACGTGGCCATCATCTTCGTCCCCGAGGACCGGGCTGCCCGGCAGCCCGAGAAGGAGCTGGCGCTGGCCCGCGAGCGCGGCGCCGCGCCCGACGTCCGCTGGCACCAGCGCGAGGACGGCACGCGCGTCTTCATCGAGGGCACCACGCGGCTCCTGACCGACGAAGCGGGGGACGTGCGCGGCTTCCTCAAGATCGGCCAGGACACCACCCGCCGCCGCCGCGTGGAGGAAGAGCGCATCGTGGCCGAGGCCGCGCTCCGCGAGCTGAACCAGACGCTGGAGCAGCGGGTGGAGGAGCGCACGGCCGAGCTGGCGGCGGCCATCGCGGCGCTCACCGAGGAGAACGAGGAGCGCGCCCGCGCCGAGGAGGCGCGGCGGGCGGTGCTGCGGCAGCTGGTCACGGCCGAGGAAGAGGAGCGGCGGCGCATCTCCCGCGAGCTGCACGACTCCATGGGGCAGCTGGTCACCGGGCTCCTGCTGGGGCTGCGCGCGCTGGGCGCCGTCGCCCCCGAGCACGCCGCGCGCATCGACGAGCTGGAGCGGCTGGCCGACCGCATCGCCCGCGAGGCGCAGCACCTGGCGCTGGAGCTTCGGCCCCCCGCGCTGGACAACCTGGGGCTCCGCCTGGCCCTGCAGAACCTGCTGGAGGACTGGTCGGAGCGCCACGGCATCGAGGCCGACTTCCACGCCGCCGGGGTGGAGGAGGGGCGCCGACTTCCGCCGGAGATCGAGACCACCATCTACCGCATCGTGCAGGAAGGGCTCACCAACGTGCTCAAGCACGCAGGCGCCACGCAGGTCAACCTGGTGCTGGAGCGGCGCCGCGGCACCGTCGTCGCCATCCTGGAGGACGACGGCCGCGGCTTCTCGCCCGACGAGGTGCTGGAATCGCCGGAGAAGGCGCAGCGGCTGGGGGTGCGGGGGATGCGCGAGCGGGTGGCGCTGGTGGGCGGGGAGATGGAGATCGAGAGCTCGCCCGGGAGCGGCACCACCCTCTTCGTCCGCGTCGCCGATCCCATCGCGCCGGCGGCGGAGGGGGGCGGATGACGGAGCTGCGGATCGTGCTGGCGGACGACCACGAGGTGGTGCGCACGGGGCTGCGCGCGCTGATCGACTCCAGCCCGGGGATGCTGGTGGTGGGCGAGGCGCGCGACGGCGCCGAGGCGGTGGCCCGCGCCCGCGAGCTGAGCCCCGACGTGGTGGTCATCGACGTCTCCATGCCCGTGCTGGACGGCGCCGGCGCCACCGAGCGCATCGCGCGCGAGTGCCCGGAGGTGCGCGTCCTGGCGCTCACCATGCACGAGGACCGCGCGCACCTCACGCGGCTCCTGCAGGCGGGCGCCGCCGGGTACGTCCTCAAGCGCGCCGCCGCGGACGAGCTGGTGCGCGCCATCCGCACGGTGGCGGGCGGGGGCACCTACGTGGACCCGGTGCTGGCCGGAAGCCTCCTCCGCGGCGCGCGCGGCCCCGGCCCCCGCTCCGCCCCCGAGACCCTCAGCGAGCGCGAGGAAGAGGTGCTGCGGCGCATCGCCTGGGGCGAGAGCAACAAGGAGATCGCCCGCCAGTTGGGGATCAGCGTCAAGACGGTGGAGACGTACAAGGCGCGCGTCTCCGAGAAGCTGGGGCTGCGCAGCCGCACGGACATGGTGCGCTACGCCCTCCAGCAGGGATGGCTCTCCGAGACCTAGCCCGCCCTCCGGATGTCGGGGAATTCCCCGACACCACTTCGTAAGCTCCCGATAACACATCCGTTTCCGGGTGAGTATCGTACATGGCTCATGTCCAGCAAGAGGATACGTGCCCCCGTGCGATCTCGGAACGACGTGATGGACGATGCACCGCTGGCCGAGCGCATGGCCAGGATCCGCGAGGCCGCCCGGCGCCGCCAGGAGGGAATCCGGCAGCGGATCGAGTGGGTGGAGGAGCGCCAGCGCGAGCTCTGGAGCCGCCTCGACCGCCAGCCCAAGCCCGCTACGCCGGCGGCCTTCGGGGAGTACGCCGCTCCCACGGCCCCGGCGGCCGAGCCGATCCGGCAGGTCCGGGCGCGCGGGGACCTGCGCCGGTACGACGCGCGACCGCCCTCCGTCGCCCCCCGCCCCGCCGAGGTGCTCCTGGCCCAGTTCCGCGACATCCTCCTCCAGGCGAGCGCCCTGGCCGAAGCGGATCCCGCGGACGAACGCCCGGCCGACCCCCAGCGGCTGGCCACCGCCGAGCCATAGCCCCTCCGCGACTGGAATCCGCCACGCCGGCCAACCGGCGCCGCGTGATGAGGATCGATGAAAACGAGCGGGGAAGCGCGCCGGCGCCTCCCCGCTCGTTTCGTATCCACCACCGATCGCCCGCCTACCGCCGCGGCGGCGCGCCGTTCATCCGCGCGAACGCCGCGTCGAACACGTGGGCGTCCCGGGCGCGCTCCTCCGCGAACCCGTAGGCGATCTCCATCTCCCCCGCCCCCATCCGCGCCACCACCGCGTCCGCGAAGTCGTCCAGCGGCGCGCCGAAGGTGTGCAGCCCCGGCCCGCCGAGGTCCGTGTTCACCGCCGGCGGGATGATCTCCACCACCCGCACCGGCGTGTCCGCCAGCTGGTGCCGCAGCGAGAGCGTGAAGGAGTGCAGCGCCGCCTTGGTGGCGCAGTACACCGGCGCCGCCGCCATCGGCACGAACGCCAGCCCGGAGCTCACGTTGACGATGGCCGGGCGCCGCCGCCCCAGCAGGTGCGGGAGGAAGAGGAGCGAGAGATGCACCGGCGCGTCGAGGTTGATGGCGATCTCCCGCCGCGTCTCCTCCCACGCCTCCGGCCGCGCCAGCGCGATGCGCCGCTGGATCCCCGCGTTGTTCACCAGCACGTTGAGATCCGGATGCTCCCCCACCGCCCACTCGAAGAGCGCCGCCCGCTCCTCCTCGCGCCCCACGTCGCAGACGCGCGTCACCAGCCCGGGATGCGCCTCCGCCGCCTCCCGCAGCGTCTCCTCGCGCCGCCCGCAGACGATCACCCGGCTCCCCCCCGCCAGCAGCCGCGCCGCGATCGCCAGCCCGATCCCCGAGCCGCCGCCCGTGACCAGCACCGTGTTCCCGCTCAGCTCCATCGCATCTCCCCCGGTCCGATTCCCTTCCCCACGTGAGCACGAGGAGGGGTGCAGGTCGCGTTCCCCGCGCGGTCCAGCGGGCGATGCGCATCGACGGAATCACCGACGCTCCCGATCCGCGAAACGGAAAAGGGGCGGAGCACCCAGCGTGCTCCGCCCCTCCTCGTCATCCGTCCAGCCGACGGATCTTCCCGCCGATCCCGGTCAGGGGAGGCGCTCCGCCGCGGCGTCGCGGGGGACCGTCGTGTCGGCGGGGAGGGCCGGCTCGGGCGGCGCGTCGTCGATGGCGCTGTCGGCCTGCGCGACGGCGGAGGCCACGGTGGGGCGGCCGAGGAGCGAGGGGCCGGAGGGGCCGCTCTCGCGCGGCGGCTCCGGCGGGAGAGGGCGTAGCGTGGGGATCTCCGCGAGCGCGAACGAGGCGCCGCCCCGCGCGGCGCCCTGCCGCAGCCGCGCCATGCTCGGCGCCGGAAGGTCCAGCGTGTCCACGCCGCCGCGCGCCAGCTCCGCCTTCACCGCCGCCGCCAATCCTTCCGTCTTGCCGTACACGTCCGGGTAGACGTGCAGCCGGTCGCCCTTGAGGCGCGCCACCTGGTAGGTGACGCGCATCCGGATGGAGCGCGCCATCACCGTGTGCCGCTCCTGCCTCCCCGCCTTGGACATCCAGTCCAGCTCCGCGTCGCCGATGGACGGGTTGGCGTAGCGGTGAAGGCGCCGCGCCAGGTCCACCACGTCCGCGTTGGCCATCCGGATGCACCCGTGCGAGGCGGGCGCGCCCAGCCGCCCCTCGGAGGTGGTGCCGTGGATGTAGATCAGCTCGTCCATGTGCAGCTTCACGCGGCCCATGGGGTTGCCGGGGCCCGGGGGCGTCCGCTTGCGGTTGCGCGCCCACTCGCTCTCCGGCGGCGGGTTCCACCACGGGTTCCAGATCACCGTCGCCAGCAGGTAGTCGCCCACCGGCGTGGCGTAGCGCGCGGAGCCCACCGACACCGGGTAGCTCTTCACCACGCTGTCGCCGTCCACCAGCTCCAGCCGCCCGCTGGGGATGTTGACCACCACCTCCACCCCGGAGACGATCTGCCGCTTCGGCTTCGGCGGCGCGGAGTCGGCGCGGGCGGAGTCGGCCGCGGCGGGCGTCTCGGCGTCGGCCATGGGGCGGAAGCCGCTGGCGCCCGCCTCGATCCCCGCCGCGTCGCAGCCGGCGAGGAGCAGGGAGAGCGCGGCGGCCGCGAGGCCGAGCGAGCGGACGATTGGGACGGCGGGCGTCGACATCGGGAGGACTGCTCTGCGGAAGGATGATGCACGGCGTCCCGAGGCCGGGGCGCGCCGTCAAATCAAACACCGAACACGTCCGGATTCAAGCGTCTCGTTTCCACCGCATTCTTCAAGCCGTCGTCCGCGACGCCCGTCCCCGCCCGGGAGATGCGCGAAAGCCGATGCGGATCGACCGAAAACGGAGGAGCGGAGATCCCCGTCTCCACTCCTCCGCATCGTCCACGATCGTCGTCCCGCCCCGCATCCCGCCCGCCGGATCCTCCGCGATCCGGATCAGGCCGAGGGCTCCACGATCCGCGTGGGGACGTACACCGGCTGGCCCAGGCCCTGCGCCAGCGCGTACGAATCGCTCCCCCAGCAGTACACCTTGCGGCTGGCGCGGGCGATGGCGCACGTGCTCTCGCGCGCCGCCGCCACCTGGACGAAGCGCTCGGACGACTGTACCCGCACCGGCGTGTACAGGCACCGGACCTGGGGATTGGAGGCGCAGGGCGTGGAGCCCTCCACCGAGGAGCCGCGCCCCACCTGCCACTCGCGTCCCCAGCACCACACCTCGCCCTGCGTGGTCCGAGCGCAGGTGTGGAACTGCCCGGCGGTCACCTCCACGAACTCCAGGTCGCTCTCCGCGCGCACCGGCGTGACGGAGCAGAGGAACCCGTTGCACGTCCCCACCGCGTCGTCGGTGCCCAGGGTTCCGTGCCCGTTCGACCCCCAGCACCACACCTCGCCCTCCGTCGTCACGCCGCAGGTGTGCGCGGCCCCCGCGGCAATCTGGCGGAAGGTGTGGCCACCCTGCACCGCCGTGGGCGTGGCCGAGACCCCGTCTCCCGGGGGAGGCCCGTAGCCCAGCTCGCCGGAGATCCCCGTCCCCCAGCAATACGCCTTCCCCCCCTCGTCCAGCGCGCAGGCGTGGCGGTAGCCGGTGGTCACGAAGCGGTAGAGGCGGTCGCCCGCCACCCGCTGGGGGGCGGGATTGCCGTTGGGGAAGCGCGCGCCGTCGCCCAGGGTACCGCTCCCGTCGCTCCCCCAGCAGTACGCGCGCCCCGCGGCGTCGACGCCGCAGTTGAAGCGCGTGTAGGGAGGCCCGAAGGGGCGGTAGATGTTGCCGCCCGCCGCCAGTTGGGTGAAGACGACCTCGGGCCCGCCGTTGGGCTGCCGCAGGGTGAACTCGCCCACCACCTTCACCGGCACGGTGGAGCATCCCGCGTTGTAGCTGGCGGTGCCGCCGCATCCGCTGCGCACGAAGCCCGACCCCAGCCCGCCGTCCAGGTCGCTCCCCCAGCACCACGCCGCGCCGCCCTTGAGCCCGCACGCGCCGTACTCGCCCACCGAGATCACGTCCCAGGGCCCCTCGTTCACCCGCACGGGCCGGTACGCCGCGCCCTGCGGAACGATGGCGTCGCCGACACCGATGGCGCCGTACCCGGTGTGGCCCCAGCAGTACCCCTGCGCCCCCAGCGTCACCCCGCAGACGTTCTGGCCGTGCGCGGAGATGGAGCGGAACGCCAGCCCCGAGGCCGGCGACGCGTCGGAGAGCGGCGCGTCCACCAGCAGGGTGAAGGTGAACTCCCCCACCGACGCCGGCACGCTCCACTCCCACCGCCGCGGCGCCGAGGTCTCCCCCGGCTGCAGCGGGTCCGCGTAGGTGAAGTACGGCTGCGAGCCCTCGGTGAAGGTGTCCTCCCCGTCCGCGTTGCGCACCGCCACCTCTCCGCTCCCCGAGGTGGCGACCGGCGCGCGGTGGAAGAAGACGCGCGTCGGGACCTCGCCGCCCATGGCGCGGTCCAGCAGGTTCTGCACGGTGATGTCCGCCGAGAGAACGCCCTGCGCTCCGTCGTAGCTCACGTTGGCGGAGGTGAGCTTCACGTTCAGGTCCTGCCCGCCGATCACGCTCAGGCGGGGCCCTCCGGCCTCCGATGACGGCGCGCCGCAGGTGAGCACCCCCTTCGCCACGTTCGCCGTGCAGGCGAGCGCCGCCACGGGGTCCGTCGGCAGGAGGGGCTCGGGGCTCACGGGCGCGGCGCTCTCGGAGCAGGCGGCGGTCAGGGCCGCCAGGGCCAGATACCACGAACGGCTGATTCGCATCATGACGCGACTCTCGACGGGTGTCCGCGTGAGCGATGGGAACGGGATCGGCGCCACGAGCCGATCTCCGCGCCGAACGTCGGCCGAAAAACGGCCGGCCGCGAGCGGGAGATCGCGTGTCGCCGCGGCCGGCGTACGCATCATGCTCGCCACGCGCGCGGGCCGGGAGGCGCATTCGGCAGCGTCGGACGAATTGTGGCGACGATGCCGCGAAGAGCCTTGCGGCGCCTGCCACGCCAAGTGCTTGTCGAAGAAACGGATGCGGATGGACGGATATGGAACGGCGGATCTGGACTGCCGATATTCCGCCGCGCCACTTGGGCGATCTGATGGGGGGAGATGGCGATGGGGGCGACACCGATCGGAGCGCCGCCCCGTCTGACGTCCCGCCGGGCAGGGATCTTGTAGGCTGCCGATGATGATTCCACGCCGGCGATGCATCTCCGGAGATCCATCGCCGCACCCGAGCACACGATTTCGGCGCGCCAGGGGGAGATGACCGCACCCACGACGGAAGGCGAGGTGCTGCGCACCACCATCGGAGATCTTCCGCTGCACGAGTACCGGCTGGGGGCGGGCGGGCGCGAGTGGCGCATCCTGCACACCGACACCGTCCTGAGCCGCGCGGACGAGACGGACTTCCTGCGCGAGCGCAAGGACATGGTGCCGTACGGCATCGTCCTGTGGCCCGCGGCCATCGCCCTGGCGCACGAGATCGTCGCGCGCGCGGCGGACTTCCGGGGCAGGACGGTGCTGGAGCTGGGCGCGGGGACGGGGCTCCCGGGGATCGTGGCCGCCTCGCTCGGCGCGCGCGTGGTGCAGACGGACCGGCACGAGCTGGCGATGTCCGTCTGCCGGCGCAACGGCGAGCGGAACGGCGCCGGCGGCATCGAGCACCGCATCGTGGACTGGGCCGACTGGAGCGACGACACGCGCTACGACTGGATCGTCGGCTCCGACATCCTCTACGGCGAGAGCACGCACCCGCACCTGCGCCGCATCTTCGCGGGCAACCTGGCCCCCGGCGGCCGCATCCTCCTCTCCGACCCCTTCCGCGCCATCAGCCTGCGCCTCCTCGAATCGCTGGAGGAGGAGGGCTGGGCGATCTCCTTCACCAGGTGGAGCATCGGCGAGGAAGCCGCCCCGCGTCCCATCGGCCTCTTCGATCTGTATCCGACGGCGCAAAAGATACGAATTCGCGAGCAGGCCTCGTGACCGAAAACGCGCGATCCCGGGTCGGAGCACCGATGAGCTCCGCCCTCTTCGCGGGATCCAGCGATCTCCGCCCTCGGCACGCGCGCCCGACCGAAAACCCGCATCACGCCTGACGATCCGGCCTCCCTCCGCGCGTTCAACCCACCTGCGCCACCACATCCCGATCTTCCTATAAAACGTTTGCCCGCAACGGGTTAGCTTGCATGATCCTCATTTTGCGCATATAATCCATCTACTTGCGATTTCGGAATTCCGGTGGCGGCACCCGGGATCTTCCTGCCTGAAGGCATGATCTGGATCCACGTCCGCCGACGCGCGCGCTCCGACCGGTACCGTCCCGGGTCGGAGGCGACATTCCTTGCTCTCGGGGCGGACAGATTGGGGGATGACGATGCTGAGAAGACTCGCCGGGAGTGTGGCCGTGATGGCCGTCGCCGCGCTCGCGGCCTGCTCCGACGACACGCCCACCGCCCCGGCAGCCGATCCCGCCCAGGCCGAGGCCGCGCGCGCCGGGGCGGCGATCCCGGGCCACTACATCGTCGTCTTCAAGAATGGGGTTTCCGACGCGCCCGGGCTGGCGCGGCGGCTGACGGCGGAGCACGGGGGGACGCTGCGCCACACCTACGGCTTCGCGCTGAAGGGCTTCGCGGCCCAGCTCCCCGTCGCCGCGGCCGAGGCGCTTCGCCGGAATCCCAACGTGGCGTACGTGGAGGCCGACCAGGTGGGGAGGGCGGCGCAGGTCACGCAGTACGGCGCCACCTGGGGGCTGGACCGCGTCGACCAGCGCTCGCTCTCCACGAACGGGACCTACGTCTACGGGCGTACGGGGAGCGGGGTCAGGGTCTACGTGATCGACTCCGGGATCGAAACCGGGCACGCGGAGTTCGGCGGGCGCGCCAGCGTGGGCTTCGACGCCTTCGCGGGGAACGGGCAGGACTGCAACGGCCACGGGACGCACGTGGCGGGGACGGTGGGCGGCTCCACCTATGGCGTGGCCAAGTCGGTGAGCCTGGTGTCCGTGCGGGTGTTCGAGTGCACGGACTCGACGCTCGTGTCGGACATGGTGGCCGGGGTCAACTGGGTGGCGGGGTACCACGTGAAGCCCGCGGTCGCCAACCTGTCGCTCGAGAAGAACGACAGCCCGTCGCTGGACCAGGCGGTGCAGGGGCTGATCAACGCGGGAGTGACGGTGGTGGCGGCGGCCGGCAACGACAGCACCTGGTCGGGCTTCGACGCCTGCGGCATCTCGCCGGCGCGCGTCCCCGGCGTCATCACCGTGGGCGCCACGGCCGCCAACGACAGCCGGCCGGGGTTCTCCAACTACGGCAACTGCGTGGACGTGTGGGCCCCCGGCCACCAGGTGCTGTCGGCGGACCTCCTGGGCGGCACGAGCACCAGGACCGGGACCTCCATGGCCGCTCCACACGTGGCCGGCGTGGCGGCGATGTACCTGGAGGCGAATCCCTCCAACACCCCCGCGGGCGTGACCGCCGCCGTGCTGCTCTCCGCCACCTCGGTGCGGCTGACGGGGCTGGGCTTCGGATCGCCCAACCTGCTCCTCTACAGCCAGCCGGCCAACAACTACCGCAAGATCGGCAACCGCTGGCAGACCGACAAATACATCCACGTGGAGGGCGGGCTGAAGGCGGGCACCATCCAGTCCGGGTGGTGGAGCGCGCAGTGGGTGCTGGAGCCGGTGGCGGGGACGGAGTACTACCGCATCCGCAACCGCTACACCAGCGCGTACCTGCACGCCGAGTACGGCACGCTGCAGGCGGGGAGCATCCAGTCCGGGTGGCACACCGCGCAGTGGCTGCTGGAGCCGGTGGAAGGCCACTTCCGCATCCGCAACCGGTACCACAACACCTATCTGCACGTGGAGAACGGCCCGCTGCAGCTGGGCCCGGCCGATCCCTCGTGGGGAAGCGCCCAGTGGCGCATCGAGGACACGGAGATCGCGGCCTGACCGGCTCCGGCCGGGATGGGGGGCGATCAAACGCCAGGGGCGCCGGCTCAGTGCCGGCGCCCCTGGCGCGTCGCGATCGCGATCGGGATCGACGTGCCTCAGCCGACGCGGCGCCGCTCGATGCGGCGGACGGCCTCGGCGGCCAGGGCGCGGAGCATGGCGACGTCGTCCTCGCTGAAGGTGCGCTGCTCCAGCCCCACCACGCACAGGTTGCCCAGCACGTGGCCGCGCGACGAGATCAGCGGGACGCCGGCGTAGCAGCGCACGCCGTCCTGCGTCACCAGCGGATTGGTCCTGTGGTAGGCGTCCTCCTCCGCGTTCTCCACCACGAAGGCGTCGCGGGTGCGCACCGAGGTGGCGCAGAACGACCACTCCACCGGGTGGCCGCGCGTCTCGTCCAGCCACAGCCCCGGCGGGCCGTTGAACGCCGCCACGTGCAGCGCCTCGTCCAGCACCACGCTGATCAGCGACACGGGAAGCCCCAGCCGCGACGCGGCCTCCGCGGCCAGGTCCGCCAGGATGGGATCGACGTCGGGGGCGAGCAGGTCCAGCTCCACGATCTCCTGGAGCCGCGCCTCGTCGTACAGCGGATCGGGCTTCATCCCTGGCCTCCGGAAGGGGCGGCGGCGGACAGCCGGGCGTAGGTGCGGATGCGGATCTCCACCGAGCGCGCCACGGCGGCGGCGGGCCCGCCCTGCGCGGAGAGCGCCTGCACCACGCGCTGGAGGAGCGCCGTGCTCCCCACGCGGCCGGCGGTCAGCCCGGCCTCGCGGCAGGCGGCCGTCCACCGCTCCGCCCCGCGCTCCGCGCCGAAGACGCGCCGCAGCGACTCACGCGCGTCGTCCTCGGTGGGCTCGCGCAGGTCGTATCCCGGGAGGCGCGCCGGGCCGGGTTGCGCCGAGAGGTTCATCGTGTGGGATCGGATGTGGGAGGGAAGATCGATCGTCATGCGGTACGACCCGCCGCCCCCGACCGGATTCAACGTAGCGCGGCGCCCTCCTCCCCGCGAGCCGCGCCGGTTCCGCGAACCCCGCCCGCCGGTGTACCTTGGGGGGATGCGGCGCGCCGATCGCGGATCCGCTCGCGCCCGCCGGGGAAGATCACCCAGGAGATGCCGATGAAGATCCTGTCCGAGTGGCTGACGCAGCGGGTGGAGAACCGGCCCATCGCCGCGCACCGCGACCTCCCGCCCACCCCCGCGCTGCGCGTCCGCCGCGAGTGGGAGAAGCTGCGCGCGCAGGCCGAGGAGGGCGACGAGACCTGGGCCTTCGCCAACCCTTCGAACACCTGGAAGAAGCTGGGCAAGCACACCGGCTACGCCCTGGTCCGCAACGGCAAGATCATCAAGAGCGTGATCGTCACCAGCGACAAGTAGCCGCGGTCCGGCGAACTCGGCCGACGCGGGAGATGCCGAATCCGGCGGATGATCCATCCCGCCAAGCTGTCATTCCCAGGCCCGGCCGCGCGGACCCCACCGATCGAAGGTGACGGCAGGGCCGTAGGAATCCAGCCGATGCCGCAGCGAAGCCCGGGCGCGGCAGCGGCGACACCTCCCGGTCCGCTACAGCCGCGGATCGAGCGATCCGGCAGGACTGACGCGATGATCGATGCGGGGGGATGGAGACGCGCGAAGGGGCGCCGGCTGACGTGCCGGCGCCCCTTCGAGCTCCCCGCGATCCGCGTCAGCCGCGGGTCAGCGCACCATGGCGATGGTGACGATCCCGCTCGGCGCGCCCATGACGGGGAGCCTGGGCTCGCGCACCGGGAGCGGCGCGTCCGTGCCGCGGGAGATCCGCAGCGCGGTGCCGGGGCCGCGGCTCCCGGCGAGGCGGGCCAGCACCGGCGCGGGGTCGGCCCCGGCGCCGCGCAGCTCGTTGCCCACGCGGGTGGCGTAGGCGGCGCCGGCGCGGGCGTACACGTCCGGGAGGAGCGTCACCGAGTCCGCGTCCATCTCCGTCAGCCGGTACTCGATCCGCACCCGCACCCGGCCGGCCAGCGCCAGCTCACGGGTGGCCCGCGGGTTGGCCGCCAGGCGCTCCACCGTGCCCTCGTCCACCGGGGCGCCGTCCGCCTTCAGCACCAGCTTGGCCAGCTCCATCACGTCGGCGTTGCGCATCCGGATGCAGCCGTGCGAGGCGGGGCGGCCCAGGCGGCTCTCGTTGCGCGCCGGGGTGCCGTGCACGTAGTAGTCGCGGAACAGGTGCATCTTCACGCGCCCCATCGGGTTGCTCCAGCCGGGGGCGGCATACTTCTCGTCGCGCGCCCATGCCGCCTCGGGCGGCGTCCACGACGGGTTCCACACCATCCGGCGGATGGACGCCTCGCCCGTGGGCGTGGCGTGCCCCGCGGTGCCCACGGACACCGGGTAGGAGCGGATCCGCTCGCCGCCCTCGAAGACGTCCAGGCGGCCGGCGGGAATGTTGACGACGATCTCCATCCCGTCCTGCGCGGCCGCGGGGGCGGCGGCGACGGTGGCGGCGAGGAGCAGGGCGGGCATGACCGGCTTTATCGAGAACATGGCTCAAGGCCTTGGTGTTGGCGTTGCGGTCCCGGGTGCCGAGCGCGCCCGGATCAGCCGGGCGCGTGGGGTCCGCTTCTGCTGCCGGGGCGACCATCTCCCTGGCGGCGCGTGATTTACGGAAGGCCGGGCCGCTGTGTTTCAGTGCCGATCCGCGCCAGACCGTCCGCGGGATCGTGAACCAGCGGTGCCGCGTCCTTCCGGGGCCGGAGAAAGCAAGGGAGGGACCGGGACCGCCCGGCCGGCGAGAAACATTGGAAGCCGTTATCGATCAACCACTTGTTGCAAACCAGCGGACCGTTTGACGCATCGAGGGCTCCCGTCGATCCGGGACATCCGCGCCCCAACTGAGACCGGTGCGTCTCGGGTGGGGCACGACATGGACGCACGACGGCCCGGAGAGCGGCATCGCTCTCCGGGCCGTTCCGTGACCGCCAGCTCCCGACGACTCCGATCAGGGGGGCGTCGTGGCGCTCCGGCTGGTGTCCGGCGACATGGGGACGGCGGCGGTGTCGACCAGCGCGCCGTCGGTGGCGGGCGGGGCCGCGCCCATCCCGGCCGTGTCGACCGGGTCCGGCGTCATCGCCGCGCTGTCGCCCGGCGCGGGGCCGATGGACGTCGCGTCGCCCGCGGCGCCCTCGTCCTCCGCCTCGTTGCCTCCGCCGCACGCGGCCAGCACCAGCACGGCCGCGGGGACCATCCATCGCCTGAGGATCATCATCGTCTCCCGTCCGTGGTTTCGTCCGTCACGCGGCTCATCGCCCGCCGCCACCCTTGGACTTCGACGTTTCCCCCGATCCGGATCCCGAGCCGGATCCGCTCGAGTCGTCGCCGCCGGCGACCACGCGGATGGGGACGGGGTTGGGGAGGACGACCTCCACGCGCTCCCTGCGGTTGGTGCGGGCGCTCTCGTAGAACGCCTCGTCCTTGGTCGCTCCGCCGGACTCCATCACCATCCGCGCCAGGCGCTGGGCCACGTCGTTGGCGATGCGGATGGAGCCGTGCGACGCGGCCTTCCCCAGCGACTCGGGCTCGTTGGTGCCGTGGATGGAGCGCGGCGCGTCGTACACCAGCTGCGCGCGGCCCAGCGGATTGTCCGGGGCGCCGGCCTCCTTCTTCTCCTCCTTCTCGGCCCACGACTCCTCGGGCGGGATCCACTCCGGGTTCCAGATCACCTGGCCGATGGTCCACTCGCCCGTCTGCGTGGGCCACTCCTTCGTCCCCACGGCCACGGGGTGCGTGGCGATGCGCTGGTCGTTGCGGTAGACGTAGAGCTCGCGCTCGGCCACGTTCACCTCCAGCCGCAGGTCGGGCGGCGGCGGGGCGGGGGGCGGCGCGGGGGCCGGGAGCGGCTGCGCCGGGGCGGGCGCGGCCGGCGCCTGCGAGACCTGCCCATCCGCCGGGGGCGGTGCGTCCTTGTCGTCCGTGCCGTCCTTCACCACGCAGCCCCCCAGCACCAGGGCCGCCGACGCGAGCGCCGCCCGCGCGAAGATCCGCAATTCTGTCCGCATCCCACACTCCCTTGATCGAGGTTCGCCGCGGCCCCTGCGCAAGGAGCGTGCGCCCTCGTCCACGGCACCGGTAGACGGACACGGGATCAAAAATTCTGGTGCTCGCCTCGAAAGCACCATATATTGGGGGTGGAAAGACGTGGAGCACCGCACGTTGTGTAAAACTCCTCAGCCAGCAGGGTCGCGGATGAGCGTGGACGAGAAGAACCGGGCGGAAGAGCAGATCCTCCAGTGGCTGCACACTTCATCTCCGCAAGACGTTCGCGACCTCCTCAGCCGCGCTCCCAGCGTGCCCATCTCTCCTTCCGCGCTGGAGCGCGCCGTGTGGTACCTGGTGGATGGGGGCAAGGCGCGGTTCACCACTGATTGGAAGCTTTCGCTGAATGAGCGCGCCGGCTGACGGTCATCGCTACGCGCGCCTCCACACCGAAGGTGCCAAGGAAGACCAGCGCCTCTCCGGGCAGCGCGATCGTGACCGCATCCTCTACACGGCCGAGTTCCAGCGGCTGGCGGGCGTAACGCAGGTCGTTGGTCCGCTGGAAGGCTCCGTCTTCCACAACCGCCTGACGCACACGCTGGAGGTTGCCCAGATCGCCCGGCGGCTTGCGGAAAAGCTCGCCGGCGACTACGGCAGCCTGGTCGAAGCGCTTGGCGGGCTCGATCCGGACGTGGTCGAGGCTGCCTCCCTGGCCCACGATCTCGGCCACCCTCCATTCGGACACATCGCCGAGGAAGAGCTGGACCGCCTGGCGCACGATCACGGCGCGCTGGACGGCTTCGAAGGCAACGCCCAGTCGTTCCGGATCCTGGTGCGGCTTACCGCCCACCGCGACCGGTACAAGGGGTTGAACCTCACGCGGGCCACGCTCAACGCGGTATTGAAGTATCCCTGGAAGCGGGACATCGACGACCCGCGCCCGCAGAACAAGCGCTACAAGAAGTACGGGTACTACCGCACGGACGAGGAGAGCTTCCGGTTCGCGCGCGAGGGATTCCCGGCGGAGGGAAAGAAGTCGCTGGAAGCCGAGGTCATGGACTACGCGGACGCCGTCGCGTACAGCGTCCACGACCTGGACGACTTCTACCGCGCCGGACTGATCCCGCTGGACCGCCTGATCCCCACCGAGCGCGGGAGAACCCCTCGCGAGCTGGACGCGTTCCTCGGGCGCTGGGTGGCGCGCGGCCGAGTGACCGCCGAGGAAGTCGCCGAGCGGCGGGATCAGCTCGAGAGCTTCCTCGGCAGCCTTCCGGTCCGCGATCCGTACACGGGAACCTTCGACCAGCGCGCGCTGCTGCGTACCTGCACGTCCAGCCTGATCAAGGAATTCATCTTTGCCGCGCGGCTGGACCCCGAGGGCGGGGTCGGCGCCTTTCTCCAGGTCGATCCGGCGCTCCAGTTCAACATCGACTTCCTTCACGGCCTCGTGGAGGACTACGTCATCATAAACCCGAAACTCGGCACGCAGCAGCAAGGGCAGCGGCAGGTGATTCGCAACCTGTTCGCGGTATACCTGGCGGCGGTTCGCTCGCGAGACGGGGCTCTCGTTCCGCCGCTGTTCCATCGCGAGCTGGACGAGGTGCGCGGCGGGACGGAGGGCACTCCGCACCCGTCGCAGGTAAGGCTGGCGGTGGACATCGTGGCCGGCTTCACGGACAACCAGGCGCTCGGAATGCACCGTCGCCTGCTCGGAGTCTCGCCCGGCTCCGTTACCGAGCTGCTTCACGGGTAAAGAGTCACCCCGTTCTCGCAGAGCGCATCTTTCCGCGCCGGGGGGTGTAGAGGGATGCGGTCGACGACGATCCGTTTGGGCGATGAAGCCCGCGCGGATCGTCCTTTCTTTTCCGTTCGTCGCTGGCTGCTCGTCGTTCGGGATTCAGATCGCGGCGTGGTTCCGGTCCGCCGCGGCTTATTGGATGGAAGGGATGGTCATCATGACGCTGGATCTGTTGTTCGGCTCGGCGTGGGGGCCGCTGCTGATCTTCGGGCTGCGGATCGTGGACGTGTCGCTGGCCACGCTTCGCATGCTGCTGTCGATGCGCGGGCAGAAGCACCTGGTGCCGCTCATCGGCTTCTTCGAGGTGCTGGTGTGGATCACGGCGGTGGGGAACGCCATCAAGTTCCTGGATTCGCCGGTGCACCTGCTGGGGTACGCGTCGGGATTCGCGGCGGGGACGGTGGTGGGGCTGTGGCTGGAGGAGAAGATGGCGCTGGGGCTCTCGGCGGTGCGCGTGATGTCGCGACACGGCGGGGTGGAGATCGCGGAGGCGCTGCGCGAGCAGGGCTTCGGCGTCACCGAGTTCCCGGCGCAGGGGCGCGACGGGCGGATGGAGGTGGTCTACGCCGTCCTCCAGCGCCGCCACCTCCCCACGGCGCTCTCGCAGGTCACCACGTGGGATCCCGATGCCTTCGTGACGGTGGAGGAGCCGCGGGCCATCCAGCGCGGCTGGATGTTCTCCACCCGCCGCAAGTAGCGGCGGGGGCGGAAGACGGAGAACGGCGCCCGGCGGATCGCACGCCGGGCGCCGTTCTTCGTGGGGTGGCCGATGGGCCTACCGGCGGCTGTTGAGCTTGGCCAGGAGGCGCAGGATCTCCAGGTAGAGCCAGACCAGCGTGACCATCAGGCCGAAGGCGGCGTACCACTCCATGTACCGTGGCGCGCCGTGCTCCGCGCCCTGCTCGATGAAGTCGAAGTCCAGCACCAGGTTGAGCGCCGCGACCGCCACCACCACCAGGCTGAACCCGATGCCGATCAGCCCGTTCTCGTGGATGAAGGGGATGCGTACGCCGAAGAAGCCCAGGATGAACGGCGCCAGGTAGATCAGGGCGATGGCGCCCGTGGCCGCCACGATCCCCAGCTTGAAGTTCTCCGTGGCGCGGATCAGCCCCGAGCGGTACGCCAGGAGGAGGCAGAGGAGCGTGCCGGCCGTGAGCGCCACCGCCTGGATCACGATCCCCGGAAAGCGCATCTCCATCAGCGCCGAGATCCCGCCCAGCACCAGCCCCTCGCAGGCGGCGTACAGCGGGGCGGTGACGGGCGACCACTCCTTCTTGAAGATGGTGACCAGCGCGAACACCAGCCCGCCGATCAGCCCGCCCATCATCAGCGCGCCGGCGGCCGGGCTCTGCCAGGCGCCGTAGACCTGCCCCCAGATCCACGTCGCCGGGATCAGCAGGATCACCAGCAGCACGCCCGTCTTGTTGACCGTGCCGTTGATGGTCATCCGGCCGCTGGAGGCCGCGCTCGCGTGGTCGGGGCGGCCGAAGGTGTTGCCGTTCAGCGCGGGGTTCGCGGTTCGCATCGTATCTCCGTCCGGGAGCGGGTGGGAAAACCGAAGTGCTTAGTGCTTAGTGCTTAGTGCTTAGTCCTTAGTGCTTCGTGCTTCGTGCTTGGTGCTTGGTCCCTGGTGCCGACTCGCCGGATCCTTGCGGCTGCGCGGACGATTGGGTTCGTCCGCGCGGGCGCCAGGTGAGCTCGAAGGTGCTGTAGGTGTGGCCCGTGGGCTCGGTCTCGTACTCGCGGCCGCGGGTGGCGGCGCGGTATTCGAGCGAGACGGCGTGCCAGCGCACGCCCACGCCCAGCTCGTGGCGAAAGACGAACGGGCGGCGCTCCACGCGCGGGCCGTCGGCGAAGGTGTTGCCGTCCAGGAAGAGGCTGCGCGCCACCGCCTCCTGCCGCGCCGCCGCCACCGCGTACACCGCAAGGGGGCCGGAGTCCCGGTCCGCCGCCGCGCTCCACGGATGCGGCGCGCGGAACCCCGCCGCGGCGCGGACGCCCACGTGCGCGGCCGTGCGCACGTTCCCCGCCTCCGCGCCCCACTCCGGCGCCAGCGCCAGCACCCGCCCGCCGCCCGCGCGAAGCTCGCCCAGCAGCCGCGCCTCGTCGTACCGCACCGTGATCCCCGGCTCGAAGCGGAGCTGCTGGTCCCACCCCTGCGGATCGCGGAACCCGGCGATGCGGTGCCAGGTCTCGTGCACCGCCTCGCCCAGCGACGGCGGGCCCGTGACGCCGACCTCGATCCCCACCGCCCGCCGCGCCCGCGCCGTCGAGAGCTGCCCCGTCGCGGCGAAGTACAGCCATCCCGCGTACGGGCGCTCCCCCGCCGCCAGCAGCGGCCCGTCGTCGCGCGGCGTGAAGATCTTCTGCCCCAGGTCGAACGTCGTCGTGGCGCAGGCGGAGTCGGCGCTCTCCGCGCCGTTGCAGGCGGCGGCGCGGGGGGCCAGGCGGCGCGCCCAGAGCGGGCCGCCCGCCACCTCCACCGACGCGTCCACCCCGTTGGTGTACTCCTCGTCCGGCCGCGTCTTGAGCGGGACCCAGAAGTTGTAGGCGTCGTTGTCCAGCGTCAGGCGCACGGCGCGCACCTGCGCCGCGCCCGGAGACGCGTGCGCCAGGGCGAGGGCGGCCAGCGCGCGCGCCGCCGCGCGCCGAAGGCCGGCGCCAGGTCGGGAGATGCGGGTCATCGGAGGAAACCGGCGAAGTGGCGTGGGATACGGCCAGGTCCGTGGGGGATGGGGGATGCGCGGTCGGGGCGATCGGATGCGCGGCGGGATGATCCGGCCCGATGGTGCCCGGAGCGCCGTCGTTCTGGTCGTTACGGGCGCGGCCTCACGGGCGGATCTCGATGGGCGTGCCGTCCGGGACGGCGCGCATGATCTCGTCCATCTCCCAGTTCGCGACGGCGACGCACCCGTCCGTCCAGTCGCGCAGGCGGTGCAGCTTTCCCACCCATCCCAGCCCGTCCGTGATCCCGTGCACCATGATGAAGCCGCCCGGCCGCGCGCCGCGCTCCTTCGCCCACGCCAGCCCGCCGCCGAGGGCGAGCGCAAGGAGGGCGGCGGAGAGGGGGATTCCCTTGCGTGGCATGGTGCTGGCGGTTCCGAACGGTTTGAGCGGTGGACGAGGGACGGGAATCGATCAGAAAGGAGGGACCGATGCCGGCGTGGACCAAGAAGGACGAGCGGATGTACGACCACATCCGGGAGCGCGAGCTGGACCGCGGCCTGGACGAGGAGCGCGCCGAGGCCATCGCCGCGCGCACCGTGAACAAGACGCGGCGCCAGGAAGGCCGCACCCCCAACAAGACCACGCAGGGCACGGGCAACCCCACCAGGCCCTACGAGGAGCATACGCGCGACGAGCTGTACAACATCGCCAGGGAGAGGGATCTCCCGGGGCGCAGCAAGATGGACAAGCAGGAGCTGATCGCCGCCATCCGCGGCAGCCGCAACCGCTGACCGTCCGCCGCTCCGGATCTTTCCCTCGCGATCCGGTCCGTCCGATCGCGATCCGAAGGGCGCCCACGGCTGGGCGCCCTTCGCCGCGTCCGGGGCCCTACGCCGCCGCGCTCCGGGCGGCGGGGCCGGAGCCGGCCGCCATCTCGTCCAGCGCGCGGCGGACGTACACGGGGACCATCGCGCGGCGCCAGTCCGGGTCCACGATGATGTTCTCCAGCGGGTGGCACTGCTTCCAGGCGGTCTGCGCCACCGCGTCCGCCACCTCGCCCAGCCGGTGCCCCACCGCCACCTTCTCCAGCCCGGCGACGACGCGCGGCCGCGATCCCAGCGCCGAGACCACCAGCGAGATCGCCGCCACCGTCCCGTCCTCCGCCAGGCGCGCGGCGGCGGCGATGGACAGGAGCGGGTAGTCGATGGACTGGCGCTGCCGCACCTTGTGGTAGGCCATCCGCGTCCCCGGCGCCGGGAGGGGGATGCGCACCCGCACCACCAGCTCGCCGGGGCGGCGGACCGTGTTCGCCACCCCGTCCGCAACGAAGAACGAATCGACGGGGATCACCCGCACACCCTCCGCCGACGCCAGCTCCACCTGCGCCCCCAGCGTGATCAGCGCCGGCACCGTGTCGGCCGAGTGCGCCGCCACGCATTTCTTTCCCGTCTTCGTGACGTGGCAGACGGTGCCGTCCTTCTTGAGGCAGAAGCCCAGCGCCTGGCGCCAGAAGAAGGTCTGGTTGTAGTACGTGCAGCGCGTGTCCAGGCACAGGTTTCCGCCCAGCGTCCCCGCGTTGCGGATCTGCGGCCCCGCCACCTTCCCCGCGGCCTCCGCCAGCGACGGAAAGAGCCCGCGCACCGCCGGGTGCCGCGACACCGAGGTCAGCGTTTCCGCCGCCCCGATCACCAGCTGCGCCGCCGCGGGCGACCCCTCCTCCACCGCGTTCCCCTCCGCGTCCGCCAGCCCGAACCCGTGCAGCTCCGCGATCCCCTTCAGCGCCACCAGGTGGCGCGGGGTGAAGAGGCGGTGCTTCATGTTGGGCATCAGGTCCGTGCCGCCGGCGATGGGGAGCGCGTCCGGGTTGTCGCGCAGCAGCGCCAGCGCATCGAGCAGCCGGGCCGGGCGGTGGTACGTGTATTCGTGGAGGCGGAGCATCGGTCGCGTGTTCTCGGGCGTGGTCCGGGGTTTCGAACGGCCGTTCAACATACGCACCCCGCCCCGCTCGTACCAGACGGGGACGGAGAGAGGCGGCGAGCCGCGAACGGCGGGGTCCGGGCGCGTACCTCCGCCGCGCTCCGGGCGGGCCGCGCGCGCAAACAGAAGGGTACAGGGGACAGGTTACAGGGGACAGCCGGCGCAAGCCCCCGCCAGCAGAAGCGAGACATCCCGCCACGGCAGGATACAGCGCGCTTCGGAGAGAGATGCGTCGCCGGCGACCTCCCACGGAACGGGGGAGGACAGACCGCCCCGGCGGCCAGGGGCGCCGCCGCGGACGCGCGCGGACCCATCCTCCCGCGCCCGGAAACGGGCTCGGGAACGCGCGGTGGATGAAACACGACAGAACAGCGGCCCCGCCGGATTCCTCCAGCGGGGCCGCGGGTTCATCTGCCGATCCCGATCGTCAGCGCGCGATCTTCAGCGGCTCGCCGTCGGCGCGGGCATGGCGCCGCCGCCCAGGTAGTCGAGGAGGAGGGCGCTCATCACGCGCATCCCGATGGGGATGGAGGCGTCGTCCGCCATGAAGGTGGGGGTGTGGTGGTCGCCGCTCTTCGTTCCCGGCGCCACGGTGCCCAGGCGGTAGTAGAAGCCGGGGACGGCGTTGGCGAAGAAGGCGAAGTCCTCCGCGCCCGCCGTGGGCGCCACGTCCACCACGTTCTCGCGCCCCATCAGCCGCTCCATGGTGGGCCGCATGCGGTCGGAGAGGGCGCGGTGGTTGACCGTCACGGGGGTGATGCGGTCGTACTGAAGCTCGTAGCTGCCGCCGCCGGCGCGGGTGACGCCGTCGAAGATCTCGCGCATCCGGCGCTCCACCACGTCCTGCACGGCGGGGTCAAGGTGCGCACCGTGCCGTGCATCTCCACCTGCTCGGGGATGATGTTGTTGCGCTCGCCGCCGCGGATGAGCCCCACCGTCACCACGCTGGGCTCGAAGGGCGACAGGTTGCGCGAGCGGATGGTCTGCAGCGCCAGCACCGCCTGCGACGCCATCACCACGGGATCGACCGCCAGGTGCGGCGACGCCCCGTGCGCCCCCCGCCCCTTGATGCGCACGATGAAGCGGTCCGAGGCGGCCATCGCCGGCCCCGGCGTGTACCCCACGCGCCCCACCTCCATGTGCGCGAAGGTGTGCAGCCCGAAGACGGCGGTGGGCTTCCAGCGGTCGAAGACGCCCTCCTTCAGCATCATCTCCGCGCCACCCTGCTCCCCCGGGGGCGGTCCCTCCTCGGCCGGCTGGAATACGAAGACGATGGTTCCCGGGATGCGGTCCTTCATGGGCGCCAGCACCGAGGCCACGCCCATCTGCACCGCCGTGTGCACGTCGTGGCCGCAGGCGTGGGAGACGCCCACCTGGTTGCCCAGGTACTCCGCCTTCACCGTGGACTTCCAGGGATACGGCGTGTCCTCGGTCACCGGGAGCGCGTCCATGTCGGCGCGCACGGCGACCACCGGACCGGGGCGCCCGCCGCGCAGGATCCCCACCACGCCGGTGTGCGCGATACCCGTCTGCACCTCCAGCCCCAGCGAGCGCAGGTGGGCCGCCACCATCTCGGCCGTCCTGACCTCGCGGTTGGAAAGCTCGGGGTTCTGGTGGATGCGGTGGCGGATCTCGGTGATCTGCGGTGCCAGGCGATCCACGGCGGCGCGCACCGCGGCGTCGTGCTGCTGCGCGGCCAGCGGATGGGCGAGGATCGCGAGCGCGCCGACGGCGGGAAGCGCGCGCAGGGCGGACGACTTCATTCCGGTCCTCCGGTGGGGCGGTTTTCGGGAGACGATGGGAGATTGGTGTGGGGCGAAGATGGGGGCGCGGCGCGGGCGGAGTCAACGGCGAAGTGCGAAGGTGCGAAGGTGCGGAGGGACTTCGATCGGGGGCGACGGGCGGTGTCGCATGCCGCGGCGGGTCCCCTCTCCCCGGCCCTCTCCCCCAAAAACCCCTGGGAGAGAGGGAGAACGGCAACGACCGCTCGCACGAAGCCTCGCCGCTCGATCTCTGACGTTTCGGAGATGGCTGGCGAGGCTTCCCGTTGTTCTAGCGGGCGTGTTCACGCGCCCGCACGGCGCGCGGCGCCTACACGAAAACCGCCCCCAGGATGAGCTCGCCTTTTCCGTTCGCATTCTCGCTCGCTCAACGAATCCTATCGGCGCCGATCATCATCGATCAATTGCACTTCATTTGATAATCCATCACCCTCGCACCCTCGCACCCTCGCACCCTCGCACCCTCGCACTTTCGCGCTCTGCCCTCGCATCGGCAGCGTTCTTGCCGCTGGCGACGGGCATGGCGAACAAGATCCATCAGACGGTGCACTCGGAGAAGCGCGTCGCCCACGGGCGGCGGCTGGTGCTGGAGTTCCGCGGGAAGGAGGAGAACGTGCCGGGGATCCTCCTTCTCCCCGACGCGGAGGGGCCGGTGGCGGGCGTGCTCCTGCTGCACGGCTACTCGTCGCGCCGCGAGCACATGGCCGACGAGGTGGGGAAGGCGCTGCTGGCGCGGGGGGTGGCCAGCCTCTCCATCGACCTCCCGCTCCACGGCACCCGGCACGATCCGCTGCAATTGCAGGCGGCGCGCAACCCGCTGGCGCTGTTCAGCGTCTGGAAGCAGGCGCGTCGCGAGTGCGCGCTGGCGGTCAAGTACCTGGGCGCCCGCGCGGAGATCGACCGCGCGCGGCTGGGGGTGGCCGGCTACTCCATGGGGAGCTTCCTGGCCGTCCTCCTGGCGGCGGACGACCCCGAGGTGCGCGCCGTGGTCCTGGCCGCGGGGGGCGACCTGCCGGAGGGGACACCGCTGGCCGCCGTGGCGCGCGCGGTGGTCGATCCCCCGCGCGCGGTCCGCAAGCTGGCCGGGCGACCGCTCCTCATGATCCACGGCAAGAACGATCGGACCATGCGCCCCGCGCAGGCCGAGCGCCTCTTCGCCGCCGCGCGGGAGCCCAAGGAGATCCGCTGGTGGGACGCGGGGCACATCCTCCCCCGCGAAGCCATCGACCACGCGGCGCGCTGGCTGGCGGAGCGGCTGGACGCGGACGGCTAGCGGCGGGGTGAGGGACGGCGGGGAATGGCGGGGTGGCGCGGGCTCTTGATCCCGCGGCGATGCGGCGGTACCGTTGGGGGCTCCCCTTTCGCGCATCTTCCCGCGCGGACCGACGCACTCCCATCCCCACCCCGGAGGCCGCCGTGTCGTACAAGCTCAGCCTGGATGCCCTTTCCGTCGACTCGTTCGAGGCCGGCTCCTACTCCTCGACCGCCAGCACCGCGGGCCGCGACTGCACCGGCTTCCCCGTCTGCCCGCGCACCGACACCACCGATGCCGCGATGCAGGAGCAGGACGCCGCCCGCCTCCCCGCCGGCGGCGGCCTGAAGACGTACGAGCCGGGATGCACCGCCTTCCCGGAGCTGTGCCCCATCGGCACCAGCCCCACCGGCTGAGCGCGGCGGGCGGAACGACCAAAGCGGGGGTCTCCGGAGACAGGCGGAGGCCCCCGCGCCGCGTTCCCGTCCGGGTGTGGCACCGGGCCTGCGGTAGGCGAGGTGCGGCAGGTACCCGGACCCGTAAGGACGGAAGACAGCATGCCCCAAAACGGCAACACGCAGCACGGCCATTCCCGGCACGGCGGCGGCAGGAGCGGCCCGGAGCGGCACGAGCGCTCGGGAAAGGCGCTGGTGGACGGCTCCAACGTGGCGCACTCCAGCGAAGGCGAAAAGGCCCGGCTGCGCAACATCACGCTGGTGTGCGAGAAGCTGGAGGAGGAAGGGCTGGAGCCCATCGTGGTGGCCGACGCCGCGCTCCGCCACCAGATCGACGAGCAGGAGCGCTACGAGGCCATGATCGAGGGCGGCGAGATCCGCCAGGCCCCCGCCGGCACCGACGCCGACTACTTCATCCTGGCCTTCGCCCGCGAGCTGGACGCCAACATCGTCTCCAACGACCGCTTCCGCGACCGCGTCGCCAGCTTCCCCGACGCCCGCGAGCGCATGATCCGCTACATGATCCTGGAGGACGAGGTCGTCCTCGAGCGCCGCAACCGACGCCGCAGGGAGTAAGCGCGCGGAAGACGGCCGCCGCTCCTGACCTCGATCTCTCGCGAACGCGAATCGCCCACCCGACATTGCTTCGGGATGGGCGATCGTATTCCGGTGCGAATGTGGGGGATACCGAGCGCCACATCGCATTCTTCGTCCCCCTCCCGTCATCCTGAGCCCGGCCTCGCGAACCCCGTCGCCCCACCGCCATCCGCAGGGCGAAGGATCTATGGCCGGGCCCTCCGAAAGCCTCTTTGCCCGCGAGAGCCACGCAATCCGCGGATCTCGCTCACCGCCGGAGCCTCGCGCTCTCCAGGCTTCGCCAACTGCGTGATCGGGGGGATGGGAGCAAAGCCAGCCCTTCGCTCCGCCCCCCCCTGATGACGTGGTTTGTGATGCTTGATGGCGCGTCGTCGCTTCGGGAGATCAGGCGCAGCGGCGATCGAGGAGCAGGAGGACCGAAGGGTACCTCTCGGAAAAAAATCGATACGCATCTCCGACGAGGGTTCCACGGCGATGACGCGGCTACGGAGGAGCCGGGATCTCCCCGTTCTCACCGAGAACGGGGATTCCGCGCCGGTCGGAGGTTTCCCGGGACGGGTTGTCCGGGGCCGGGTGCGGCGGCTAACTTCCCGCCGCGCGCCTCACGCGCGCGCCTCCCCACGTCTCCCGATCCGCACCTTCCAGGCAGGACCCCGCTTTTGAGAGACATCACGCTGTACCAGGGCGACGGACAGGGCTGGATCGAGGTGATCACCGGCTCCATGTTCAGCGGCAAGAGCGAGGAGCTCATCCGCCGCGTGCGCCGCGCGCTCATCGCACGCCGGCGCGTGCAGGTGTTCAAGCCCGCGCTGGACGACCGCTACTCCGGCGTGCGCACCATCTCCTCGCACGCCGGAAGCGACGTGGAGGCGGTGGCGGTGGGGTCCAGCATGGAGATCGCCGCGCGGGCGCACCCCGACACGCAGGTGTTCGCGCTGGACGAGGTGCAGTTCATGGACGAAGGGGTGGTGGACGTGATGTCGGTGCTGGCCGACCGCGGGGCGCGGGTGATCGTGGCGGGGATCGACATGGACTTCCGTGGCGAGCCGTTCGGCCCCATGCCTCGCATCCTCACCATCGCGGAGACGGTGGACAAGCTGCACGCCATCTGCATGGTGTGCGGGGCGCCGGCCACCCGGAACCAGCGGCTGGTGGACGGGCTCCCCGCTCCCTACGAGGCGCCGGTGGTGCAGGTGGGAGGCGCGGAGAGCTACGAGGCGCGCTGCCGCCGCCACCACGAGGTTCCCTCGGCCAACCGCTACCAGACCTCGCTCCTGGACCTGATCGGCGGCGCCTCGCAGGACGCGGTGGTGCTCACCATGGACAGCCTCCGCCGGCGCGCGTAGGCGGCGCCCCCGCCCGTGCCCCGCTCCGCGCTCCCCCCCGCCCCGCCGGCCGCGCCGGCCCCCGCCGCCGAGGTGCGCCTCTCCGAGGTGCTCTCGGCGCTTTCGCACGCCCTGGATCTCACGGAGGGGCAGCCGGAGGGGCACACGCTCCGCTCCTGCGCCATCGGGATGCGCCTGGCCGCCGAGTGCGGGGTGGGCGAGGACGACCGCCGCGCCCTGTACTACGCGCTCCTGCTGAAGGACGCGGGGTGCTCCAGCAACGCGGAGCGCATCGCCTCGCTCTTCGGCTCGGACGACCGCGCGGTCAAGTACCGGATGAAGTTCCCGGACTGGCACCGGCCGGTGGGGCTGGCGGTGGAGACGGCGCGGAACGTGGGGATCGGGCGCTCGCTCCGGGTGCGCGCGCGCCACTTCACGGCCATCGCTCGCACGGACAACCTCACCAAGGAGCTGATCCGCATCCGCTGCGACCGCGGGGCGGAGATCGTGCGGCGGCTGGGCTTTCCCGAGGCCACGGCGGCGACGGTCCGCTCGCTGGACGAGCACTGGTGCGGGAAGGGGTACCCGGAGGGGCTGTCGGGGGAGGAGATCCCCCTGCTGGCGCGCATCGCCAACCTGGCGCAGAGCCTGGAGCTCTTCCACGCCGCGCGGGGGCCGCGGGCGGCGCTGGACGTGGCGGTGCGGCGTCGCGGCACCTGGTTCGATCCGCGGCTGGTGGACCGGGTGGTGCGGTGGGAGAAGGACCGCGCGTGGTGGGCGGCGCTGGCCGACCCGGCGATCGCGGCGCGGGTGGCGGCGGAGGAGCCGGGGGAGGCGCCCACGCTGCTGGACGCGGCGGGGCTGGACGCGGTGGCGGGGGCGTTCGCGGAGGTGATCGACGCCAAGTCGCCCTACACCTACCGGCACTCGGCGCGGGTGGCGGACTTCGCGCGGGCGGCGGGGCGGGTGCTGGGGGTGGGGGCGGCGGACGAGCGCCGGCTGCACATCGCCGGGCTCCTGCACGACGTGGGGAAGCTGGGCGTCTCCAACCGCATCCTGGACAAGCCGGGGAAGCTGGACGACGCGGAGCGCGCGGAGGTGGAGCGCCACCCGCTGCACACCTGGGAGATCCTTTCGCGGGTGCCGGCCTTCGGCGACTTCGCGCGGCTGGCGTCGGTGCACCACGAGCGGCTGGACGGGACGGGGTACCCGTGGGGCGCCGCCGCGGCCGACCTGGACCGCTGCGACCGCGTGCTGGCCGCCGCCGACGTCTACGAGGCGCTCACCGCCGACCGCCCCTATCGCGCGGGGATGCCGCCGGAGCGCGCCCTCTCCATCCTGCGGGCCGAGTCATCCGGCGGCCGCGTCTGCGCGGAGTCGGTCGAGGCGGTGGCGCAGGCGGTGGCGGACGGGGCGGTGGAGCCAAAGTCCTAAGTGCTTAGTGCTTGGTGCTTAGTGCTTGGCGAGCGATCGGGAGAAGGATGTCGATCACGACTCGTGGCACTTCGCTTCGCCCACGATCACCATCGGCCGACCGAATCGCCGGGGGTGGCGGATCGATCGCCATCTCCCGCCGCGCCGGCCGTATCTCCCGCGGCCGAATCGACCGACGCGGAGTCGAGGCGGATGGAGTCGCCTCGCATTCCGCCGGAGCGGCTCCAGCAGGCCTGCATCTTGGCCTGCATCACCGTCTGGCAGCGTGGGTTCTTGGAGCCGCGGCACTGCTCGCGCTGCCAGGCGATGAGGCGGCGGAACTCGTTGGGGGCGGGGACGCCGTCGCAGAAGCCGGGCGTGGAGCGGCAGGAGCGGAGGCACGCCTCGGCGAAGGGGCCCACGCGCAGCAGGGCGCGCATGTCGCTGCCGCCGTACGCCAGCGCCTTCTCCATGCATCCCGCCTCGTCCGTCCCGGCCCCCGCGGCCTCGCCCTCGCTCACGACGGCCTCCATCCCCGCGCCGATGGCGTCCGCGTTGCGCGACACCCACCAGAACAGGCCGCCGACGCCCAGCACCGCCAGCAGCAGGAATCCCCCGCAGCCGATCAGCGAGTACTTCAGCCACGGCGCCATCCCGGGGGAGCGCGGCGGCCGGGGAGGAGGCGGCGGGAAGTTGTCGGGATGGCTCATCGGGAGATGCTGGGAGGCGGGAGGTTCGATCAGCGGAACGCGCGGAATCTACCGCCTTCGCCGGCCGATCAAAACAGCGCGGGTCAAAAAGACAGCGGGGGAGGCGGAGATGATCCTCCGCTTCCCCTGATTCATTCGCTTGAGATCGGGCGATTCGACGCGCCGGCGCGCGGATTCAGGGCTCCCGCAGCCACTCCACCGCCTCGCGCGCGACGCGGCTGGGGACGGTGTGGCCGCCGGAGAACTCGCGGTAGAGGACGTGGTAGCCCGCCGTCGCCAGCAAGGGGACGATGCGCCGGCTGCACCGGCCGATGGGGAGCACGCTGTCCTCGTCGCCGTGCGAGACGAAGATGCGCGGATCGCCCTCGCGCTCGGACCGCGGGATGAAGCCGGGGGAGAAGGCGACGACGTGCGTGAACAGGTCGCCGTTGGCCAGCCCCAGCGAGAGCGCGTACGAGGCCCCGTCCGAGAACCCGCCGAGCGCCACGTGCCCGCCGTCCACCTCGCACTCCGCGAACACCTCCTCCAGCAGCGCGTCCAGCCGCTCGACGTCAGGCCCGAAGCCGTCGCGGATGGCGTCCCACGTCTGCCCCGCCGAGCTGGGGGCCAGCAGGAGGAGCCGCGCCTCGTCCGCCAGCGGCTGCAGGTGCGAGATCCCGCTCTGCGCGTTCCCGCCGGCCCCGTGCAGCATCACCACCAGCGCCGCCGGCCCGTCGTCCGGGGCGCCGGCGGGGACGTAGAGGAGCGCGTCGCCGTCCTCGCCCACCCGGTGGAGGCCGGGGGGCAGCGTCTCGGCCGCCGCCCCGGGGCGCGCATGCAGATGTCCATCTCCGTTCATTCCGTGCGCGTCTCCCGTGGCGAGTGCCCGCTCGCGGCGTGCAGGCGCAAGGGAGATTCCGCCGCCGTGTCACTGCCACGAAACGAGATAGCTCTGCCGCGACGAACCGCGCCTGTCCAGCCACCACCCGAACACACCGTCCAGGATCGATGCTCTTTCCCACAGGCGCATCGCGGGCTGGTGACATCGCGCGAGCCAGAGCGGAGGGACGCGTGGTCGAATGCCGGAACGAGCGCGGTCCGACGCCTCCGCGCGGGTGCGTAAACACATCCGCTAAAACTACGGGAAGCCCTTTGGGCTGGTCGGCGCGCGGTCGGATCTCCGCGCGTTTGGCCGGGCATCACGAACCGAGGCCGAGGCCACGTGCGGTTGAAGCCTCGCCCACGCGATCATCATCCCCCGATGGATCATGCGGCGAGGCTTTCCGTGGTTTCAGCGGGTGGGTTCACCCACCCGCGCGGAGGTCGGGGCGCCACGCCACAATCCGAGCCAGCCACTAAGCACTAAGCACTAAGCACTAAGCACTAAGCACTAAGCACTTAGCACTTAGCACTTCAGTTAAAAGTGAAGCGGCCCGGAACCTGGGAGGTTCCGGGCCGTTCTGGGGGGTTGGGCAGCGCCGTGGGCGTCGGGGGCGGGGAAGTGGTGCGGTCGGGTGAAGGGCTGTGTGTTGCGGGTTCTGAAGAACTGCTCAGGGTTGTGGACCTGCGTCGCTGTCCCCCCGTGGACTGCGTTCGGGCCACCAGGAAAGCAATCGCGGGGCCAATGGGGCACAAATCGGCAAGTTGTCAACTGGCTTAAACTTAGGTTTTCAGGACTAGCGGCACGGTGTGGGGTATTGGGACCTGCGGGGGACAATCTTGGGACGATGGTGTCCCATGTCGTCTCGCGGAAGGCGCCGAGCGGACACTCCCGACACCCTCGGGGTGGAGATACCGGGCGCCGGGGTGTATCTTGACGCGGCTCCCCTCCGGGGCCGCATCCACGTCCAGAAGGCAGAGAGATGGCCAGGAAGTACGGGATCCGGGAGGTGTTCGCGACGCTCCAGGGCGAGGGTGCGCAGGCGGGGAGCCCCGCCGTGTTCCTTCGCTTCGCGGGGTGCAACCTGGGCTACGACGTCTGCCCCTGGTGCGACACCGACTGGGTGAAGGCCGTCTACAGCGAGGACGTGGCGGGGACGATGGAGCTGGTGCGCGCCGCCGCCGAGGAGGGGTTCGGCGGCGAGCGGCCGGGGCTGCTGTGCGTGGTGACCGGCGGCGAGCCCAGCCTGCAGCTGGACCGTCCGCTCTCCGACGCGCTGCGGGCGCGCGGCTACCGCATCTCCATGGAATCCAACGGCTCGCGCCCCGTGGACCGCTCGCTGGTGGACTGGCTCACCGTCTCCCCCAAGCAGACCGAGTTCGCGCAGAAGGAGGGCGACGAGCTGAAGGTGCTCTTCACCGGCGCCGACGCCCCCGGCATCACCCCCGACGCCGACGCCGTGCGCCGCCTGGCCGAGGGAACGCGCTTCGCCAACTACTTCCTCCAGCCCGTGGACGTCCCCGCCCTGGGAGGCCCCAACTACGGAGAGGCCATCCACACGGTGATGCAGCTCGGCCCCCCGTGGCGCCTCTCCGTCCAGACCCACAAGGTCGCCGGGATCCCGTAACACCGGGGTGAAGGTGCGAAGTGCGAGGGTGCGAAGGCAGGAGATCCGGATCACGCCCCTCTCCGTATCTCCCCGCACCTTCGCACCTTCGCACCTTCGCACCTTCGCACTCCCGCTTGCGCGCCTTCTACTCCGACCGCTTCGTCCTCCCGCTCCCGGACGGCCACCGCTTCCCGATGGAGAAGTACCGCCGCGTCCGGGAGCGCTGCCTGGCCGAGGGCGTCTTCTCCGCGGCCGACCTGGACGAGCCGCCGGCCGCCTCGTGGGAGGAGCTGGCGCTGGTGCACGACGCGGACTACCTGGAGGCGGTGCGCATGGGGACGCTCCCGCCGCTGGCGCAGCGGCGCATCGGCTTTCCGTGGAGCCCGGAGATGGTGGAGCGGTCGCGGCGGTCGTCGGGGGCCACCATCGTCGCCTCCCGCGCGGCGCTGGCGGAGGCGGTGGGACATGGATGGGGCACCGCCGCCAACCTCGCCGGCGGCACGCACCACGCCTTCCCCGGCCACGGCGAGGGCTTCTGCGTCTTCAACGACGCCGCCGTCGCCATCCGCGTCCTGCAGCGGAGCGGGGAGATCGCCCGCGCGGCGGTGGTCGACTGCGACGTGCACCAGGGGAACGGCACCGCCGCCGTCTTCCAGGCCGATCCCACCGTCTTCACCTTCTCCATCCACGGCGCCCGCAACTTCCCCTTCCGCAAGGAGCGCAGCTCGCTGGACGTCGAGCTTCCCGACGGCGCCGGCGACGACGTCTTCCTCTCCGCCCTCGAGCTCCATCTCCCCGACGCACTGGCCGACTTCCGCCCCGACCTGGTCATCTACCTGGCCGGCGCCGACCCGTGGCGCGAGGACCGCTTCGGGAGGCTGGGGATGAGCAAGGAGGGGCTGGCCGCGCGCGACCGCCTGGTCCTGGGCCTCTGCCGCGAGATGCGCCTCCCGACGGCGATCGCCATGGCCGGCGGCTACGCGCGGGACACGGAGGACACCGTCGACATCCACGTCCGCACCCTCGCCATCGCCGCCGCGATGTGGGCGGAGACGAGGGGAGGTCCGCGCCCCGCGACCGCTCCGATCCCGCCCGATTGACGGCGGACGGAGGATCCCGATCCGGACGCTTTCGGCAGGCGCTGGAGCGGGAAAGCGTGATACGGGAGTGATGCTGATTGGCGCGACTTCTGCAAATCCGCCTGTCCCATGCGGAACGCCCACACCCCCCACGCCCCGGTCGGCGAAGCGCCCGACCCCCACGCCACGGGCGCGCCGGAAGCGCTTCCCGACACCCCCGTCGGCGCGCCCGGGCGGGAGGCGCACGAGCGCGAATCCGCCTGGGAGCGAGGCCGCCTGGCCGCGTCGGAAGCCGGCGCGGGGCCGCGTGATCCGTACGCCGGCATCGCCGCGCCCGACATGGCGGCCCGCGCCTTCGCCACCCTCGCCGAGAACGTCCGCGACTTCGCCATCTTCCTGATGGATCCCGACGGGATCATTACCTTCTGGGGCGAGGGCGCGCGCCTGATCAAGTGGTGGACCAAGGAGCAGGTCGAGGGCGGGCACCTGCGCCTCCTCTACCCGGACGGCGGGAGCGAGGACGGGACGGCGGAGGCGCACCTTCGGGAGGCCGCCGAGACGGGGGAGTACACGGGCGAGGGGCAGCGCATCCGCAGCGACTGCTCCACCTTCTGGGCCGGCGTCAGCCTCACGGCCCTGCGCGACACGGAGGGGGAGCTGATCGGCTTCGCCAAGGTCACGCGCGACCTGACCGCCCGCCGCGCCGCCGACGCCGCGCTCAAGGTGGCCCGCGACGAGGCCGAGGAGGCGCGCCGGCTGGCCGAGGAGGCCAACCGCACCAAGAGCCTCTTCCTGGCCACCATGAGCCACGAGATCCGCACCCCCATCAACGCGGTGATGGGCTACGTGGACCTGCTGACGCTGGAGATCGCCGGCCCGCTGAACGACAAGCAGCGCGGCCAGCTGGACCGGATCCGCGCCAGCAACATGCACCTGCTGGGGATCATCGACGACATCCTGGAGTTCTCGCGGCTGGACGCCGGGCGCGGGAGCCTGGCGCGCCGCGCGGGGCGGCTGGGCGCGCCCATCGACGCCGCGCTCCAGATGGTGCAGATGCAGGCCGAGGCCAAGGGGGTGGCGCTCTCGGACGCCGTGTCGGGGCTGGCGGCGGACGTTCCGTACTGGGGAGACGAGGACCGGGTGCGGCAGGTGCTCGTCGTCCTCCTGTCGAACGCGGTCAAGTTCACCCCGCGCGGCGGCCGGATCACCGTGAGCGCCGGGACGGCGGTGCAGCCGCCGGCGGAGGCGCGGCTGGAGGGCCCCGGGCCGTGGGCGTACGTCCGCGTGGAGGACACGGGCCCGGGGATCGCGCCCGCGCGCCTGGAGGCCATCTTCGAGCTCTTCGAGCAGGCCGACATGACGCTGACGCGCCAGCACGGCGGCACCGGCCTGGGGCTCACCATCGCCAAGCGCCTGGCGGTGCTGATGGACGGCGACCTGACGGTGCGGAGC
>Ga0247770_1000156_pt1 | contig 61942 bp, 54 predicted proteins | sample UWRJL136409B6_FD_179943 | JGI IMG/M metagenome (GOLD analysis project Ga0247770, IMG submission 179943) | Plant litter microbial communities from Arlington Agricultural Research Station in Wisconsin, United States - UWRJ-L136-409B-6 | ecosystem: Environmental > Terrestrial > Plant litter >...
GGAGTATTGTCGGGCGGCAGAGCTGGCTAGACGGAGGGCGTATCCTGTTCGTTAGGGAGGGAAGTTGAAGGGTCCGTGTTCGAGGAGGGCGATGCGCTCGGCGTAGTATTGTCTGCGGTGGACGGTGAGGCGGCAGAAGAGGAGTTTTTCGAGGTGGGAAGGCGGTAGGGTGATGGCACGGAGTTTGATGGAGGTTCCCTCGAGCCGGGAGAGGAGAATGACGAGATCACCGACGTGGTGGTAGAGTTGCGGAGGGGTCGGCCACGTCGTGAGAGGTGTAGAAGAATCAGTATCGCTTGAGACGGTTTCCTTGCCACCGGGGAGATTGTCGTGGAGAGACGGAAGTCCGTACATGGACCGGAGTAGGTTGGCTGTGCAGAGCAGGTATGGCGGGTCAGCCCGCGTGACGAAGTCGAATTCATTGACGATGTTAAGACAAACAGTTCCATCGTCTGTTCCCGTTGGCCCGGAGATACTTGCCGGTATGGATGCCACGGATGGAGGGGTGCCAAATGTTATGCATGAGAATTGAACATTGTTGGAATGCTCGCCGCTCGAGGAACATAAGACATACAGCAGGGAAGCCACTGCACCTCCCGCTGAGTGGCCTGTAAAAACGACATGTCGTAGCTCAACTGTGTCGGTTGCCCTTGTGGCAGCATGCCTATGGATTTGCTGTGAGGCCACGCTGTAAAGAGCTTCGGCGCTGTTGAGGAATCCGGAATGTGCAGTAAGCTTGCTGGTGGATTGACCCAGGGCTGCCGTACCAACACGCGCGTTTGCGTTGACGACGTGATCCAACTTGGATGCGCTGCCACGGACGGCGATGACCAAAACGGGCTCGGCTACGAGTCTATCATGAGCGGGTAGAATTGTGGTGCATATCAGGGCCTTCGCGGTACCCTTGGTCGACGCCGGTGCGTAGTAACTCCTCTGGAACTTATGCGTTTCTGTATCTAAGAGATCACACTCCGGCGAATATACACCAAGCGCGCATTTCCACGCCTGAGATACAAGTTGTGCTTTCTCTGACGTGCTAACAGTATACTCTCAGTTACTGAGTTGTACTGATCTAGATTCGCAACTCACCATTCCCACGGCGTCCCGTGAGCAGCGGCTTCTTCACTGATGCCACAGTTCTCGTACTTGGAGGCCTCTTGATCCATGTCGTGAAACAGCTTCCGTGTCTTGTCTTCCATGTTTCCTATGTGAAATGTTAGTTACATCTCCCCAGCGGGGAAAGACAGGAACGCTCACCATCCAGATCGATAAGTTCCAAAGCATCCCCGAGAACCGTGGATAACTCGGCCACTGCTGCAGACGCACCCTGTGAGTTGTCCACGAAGCCGATACCTGAGTTAGGAACGGCCGCTGATGTTCTTAGCGCCGATGCAGCTGGCGCGGGGTTCCGCTTCGAAATACCAACAAACGCCTTCATTGTATATGGGTAAAACCTCGCTGTATCGAAACTCGCTCTGGCGATCAGATTTGCGGTTTACTGATGGTTGGCGCCACGAGATAAATTATGTTGTCCGAATGGACGCGGTTGCATCGTGGTGGCGGAGTCGGGGCTGTGCAAGACAGACGTCACGGTCCCCGCACCGACTAACCCACCGCGAGATACCACGGTTCGATCCCGGTCTCACATGAATTTGTCTCTGGTCTGGTTTCAATTTCCTTCCTGTTGCCTGATTGACTGCCTTGAAGCCAGAGCGGGGGTATAATCACCTGCAGCAAGAAGTGGCACTGGTCTCTAACCCCATTCCCAGTGACCGAAACTCGCTTCAATCCTCCGTCGGAATTGACATGCCAAGATTAAACGCGGGTTCATCGGTACTATTATTCTTGTAGCTGCTCGCCAGTCTTGTCAGCATCATTTCCGGACCTAAATAATCTTCCTCTAGTCTTACATACCTCAGAATCCCAACTGCCCCTGGTGCCAGCATCGTGTTCAGCGGCATCTCCAGAGGATAGCCCAGCCATCGCATAAAGAAGGCGCGGAGGATGACGCCGTGTGCAACCTGACAGTTGACAAAAGTCAAATCAGTGCCAATAACTCAGGCGCGTCCTGCACGATGTCACTTACAACTAAAACATCAGCTGGCCTCTCTCCCCTCATGTACGGGCGCTGGATGTCTCTGATCTCCGAAATCACCCGATCAAGCCGCTCTGTGGCCTGCTCCTTGGTCCTATTTTCTCGTCAGCCTCACACCGCGTCTCATTTCTCGCGAGCTTAACACCCAATCCCCAAGCAGCAGCACTCACTCTCCCCCTTCACACCCATCCCTCCAAACATTCCACACCCTCCCCTCCTTATCAAGCCCCTTCTCCCTCCTCCTCTTCCTAATCTCGGACACAAGCATCCCCTCATAATCCCCATAATCCCACTCCGCCATATCCTCCGTCGTCGTGACCTGCACCCCCTTCTCCCCAAGACCGAGCCCCTCCAAAGTCTGCAGCGCCCTCTTCCTCGGGCTGACGAAGATGTGCGCCAACTTCGCGGGGTCGAGGAGCTTCCCGGGCCCGACGAGGAGGGACGCGGTGGTTTGGACTTGCTTGAGCCCGAGCGGGGTGAGAGGGATGTCGGTTTTCCCGGTCTGCCGGCCGAGTTTGGCCCATTCGGTTTCGCCGTGGCGGATGATGAAGACGCGAGGGGTGAGGGCTTCGTTGTCGGCCATTTTGGGCTATTTTCTGGGGGGTTGTTACGAACTTCAAGTTGGTTTGGGCTTGGGAGCTGCGTATTGGCGAGGAAAAGAGGTCGGGATGCAAATTTTGGCCCGAGGAAGCTACGTTGCATGTTGATGCCCAATGGGACTCCCTTCAGGGTCAGCAAGTTGTGAGCCAATCAGGCCGCGGGGTGGGTTGAGAATATCAGCTGACGCAAACTCGACATCGCGCTCTGCGCCAGCTCCGAGACACATAAACTCGCGCGTCCTTCTCAATTGCGCGTCGCCCAGAACTTTCTCGACGGCAGGGTGTTTTTGGGGGGCCGCGTGACGACTGGGTTGGTGTTGAGAGCTAAAAGGGGCATCGCTGAAAGAAGTTCCAAAAGTTGAGATGCACACCAGCACCGGGCCATATAGGAGGGGGCCGGTGGATAAAAACATGATCCATCTCAGTCTGCCAAGCAAGTCGTGGCGCCGCCGCGGCGTGCTCCAGAACGTGAAGTTCGAGAGTCGTGACGCGTGGGGTCAGGAGTGAGGGGTCATGAGGGGAAGAGGGGAAGGGGCATTCCTCGCTAGGGAAGTGGAGAACGTCATCATCCTCACCGCTCCACATTGCCATCAACCACTGCCGTCCACCTTGAAGCTTTTGAGGGCCTCGCCATCGCTCTCCCACGCTCTGAAACCCTGCAGCCAGAATGTGCTTTTACGAAGAGATGATGTGGAGCTGCGGCTACTGGAGAAAGGGAAATTTGGTCATTCAACACTGCATGTCCAAAAACCCGGAGAAGAAACACGATGCAGCTACAAGTCCAAGCTCATTTACGAAACCATCCGCCTGCCTCGTCCTTGCAACTTATGTCGCATGATTGCGAACGCGGAAGAGGAACTGCAGCGTGTCAATGGCAACATCCGCAAACTTCTCGATGCGAACCCGGATTTAAGAGCGCCCGACAATGGACTGCCTGTGACGGACGCCACGATTCGCACCATCTTTTGGTTTGATTACACCACCCGTGTGCTGCATGCGGCAATCACCAACATGCAGTGGAGGCATCTCTACCGTGCCAGCTCACGGGGTCCCCCGTACATCAGTCCGCCGGATGAAGAGTTGCCAGAAGCCGAGGTTGCCCAATCGATACTACCTCTTGACCGTCTCTCGAGGATCAGGGCGAGGATGTCCGGGAACAGCGGAATCCAAAGGAAAATGACTCCCTGGCTTCAGCACCAATGTTTCGAAGGCGAACTAACACCCTGCACAGTATTAAATCCCCTGGCACTGCCATTGTGGAAGACACAGAGCCCTTACAGAATGAAGGCGACATAAACAACCCACAGCTCGTTGCTGAGAAGCGAAGTTTGGAGCCATGGGAAGTCATTAATTGATTACACTTGCGTGGAGTTATGAGGTCCTTTGCTTGTACCTAGCCAGAAGCAAAGCAATGTCGCTGTTCCAGTGGCGATATTCCTTTCATTGGCAAATACGTACGAAACTAGCACCCCACGAAGACACGGCACCAATAAACGAGTCGTTATAACACTCCCGCCATAGGTACACACCAACAGACAATAATGGGGAGGCTTGGCTCTAGCTAATCTGCGAAAGGAAAGGGAGTGTTAGTTGTAAATTGGACGTAATATGTCCCGCCCCCCTGGGATACTCAGACTTCCATGTATCCCGGTCGTTACGCATAAACGACAAAGAATGCGAACAGTCCAACACAAACAGTCTTGTGGGGTAACAATATATTTTGAGACTTGGCAAAACAAACTATGTTTGCTCACACAATGCAAATTGAGTGGCGGGGGTCGATTGTTTGAATAACCCAGACCGTGGGCGCTGTCAGCAGACCCAGTTTATCGACTCATGTTTGAACGCCGCGCTGGTATGTTGGTATTGAGTAATTAATTAACACACGTTTTACACCACAATTTGGATCCACGGCTGTGCATGCCATTGCTACAAAACCAACGATGTCTCCCTGCCTGGCTACTCACAAATTCTTGCCTACTTAAACCGGTGCATAGCAACCCACTAGACGCAGAACTCTAGGCTCACCAAGTTCATACCATAGCCATCGTATTTTCAATAATTTCTGACCTCGCGAGCAGTTCTGAGAAGCAGACAATTACGACCAAGATCCTCACTTGGCCACCATGGGCGCCGTCTCCTAACGTATCTCATCCACTAACAGAACTAACATCTTTTACCTGATGGCCATGCTAATGGATCTCGGAAACGTATCGGCACCGCCTGTTGGATCATGGACACTGGACGTGAGCCTTAGATGCCCCTTCACACTGGCCACTGGCTATAGGCAACCCCCGAATCTCGTACCGGATTTCCCGAACAACCCTGTTATATGGCTCAAATGGCGCCGCCCCATCAAAGCAGCAGCGTCGGACGACATCGCGGCGCAAATGGCGAGGGATGCGAGAAAGCGCAAACGAGAACGGCGTATCGGAAGCGGAAGGAACGATGGCGCGGGCGAGCAGGTGTGAGAGAGGCAGGCACAGACGAGCTGGGTTTTGGCCACGACGGTGGCGAGGCGAAGCGAAGCGAGCACAATCGCGAAGAGGTGATGGTGGGTTGGAGGGGAGACAACATCAGAGGATGACGAGGTGCGAGATAGCAGGGCCAGAAGGGTCAAGAAGTCGAGGTGCAAATTTTCAGCGACATAACATCAGCGCAAATGGACCAAAACTAGAAGGAGCAACTGCCTGAGCAACACTTTTCTCATTACCGCACGCAATTCCAGTGCTGTGTCTCGAAGAGGAGGGGGGAATGAGTTTCCTATCTAAACCCAACCCGGAAGGCGGCGAAATACGTCTCTTCTCTCGCAATCGATTTTCCTATTGCTGTTTATCTCCGTCCCCGTTCCCATGTGCAGCATTCCCAGCGTCTGATTACAGCCTTGTGCCGGAAGAAGAAGAGTCGTTGCTAAGAAGATGTTGGCTAGCAGGCGCAGAGTGAACAAGATTCGTGAAGGCGATCCGCTCCCGGCTGGCTGCCTCTGCTCTTCTCGTGTCGGCTTCCAGTTGCGCGATCTGCTCCCGGCTGACTGTAACGTGCTATAGTTGTTATCAGTCTCAGTCCCGTCCCTATGAGTGCGGTACGTACTGTGATCCTCATGTATGTGATGACGAGAGGCTTGACGAAAAACACGCACATAATACCGATACCGGTGCCAATAGCGAATCGGTGGCCCTAACCCTTAAGAAGTTTAAAGGCCCGGTAGTCGAGGTAGAGTGAGACGATAGAGGGAGGAGGGGCGTGGGTGAAATAAAGTGGGTGTCAATGCAATAAGTGGGGGAAACGAGAAAGCTTGCACTAGGATCTACCCTAGTGCACACATTCACGACCATCAGTTAATCGACTTCCATTTTTAGAGCCGCTACTATCACGAAAGAAATGTAATTATACGAATCTTATGGTGCTGAGACTAGTACAAAAAGGCATTTCAACCATTGGTGATGGGCTCGCATCCGGCCATCGTTCACTCAAAACGGTAGTCAGCATCGAAAACAGTCAGCTGCTCCGGTGCGTAGTTCTGTGCTCGGGGTCGCGCTTGATGCCGATGAGAACACCATCAAGACTTCCTACCGCAGGCTCGCTCTGCTAAAGCACCTTGACAAGGATGGCAACACGCCTCAGTTGAACGAGGAGTTCGTGCGGGTATGAGAGCCCTGGCACCTGATCAGAGCTCACGCCCAGCCGGGCGCGCCGACACTTCATTGTCGTGACAACAGAGCCAAAAGACCTACGATGCTCTTCGAAAGCCCTGCTGCCCCCGCCTCCCAGCCAAATCACCGAGCAGGACAAGGCTAAATAGCGCGCTCAGATGACCAAAGCTTCGCTGCAGTTGAGAAGCGGCAGTACCAGCTTGGCCTGAAGAATACCTTCTCTGGCCACTACCGTACCTGGCCCTCGCTTCCATGGCACGCGGTCGGGGGCTTCGAGGCAGCCCTGGAGCGGATGATCGGGGTCGCAAGCGCGCCACGGACCTCGACCGACAGCAACCTTGAGCTTAATTGAGTTCGGTTTCTGAGGTAAGCACCGCAACAAACGCGAAGTCGAGACGTGTTTGCCTCACTTATTTGCGCAGGGTGCGTAGGCTGGAGGCTCCCAGTTAGCAGCGAGCCTGAGGCGGAGTAGGGCAACTTGGAGGCAGAGAAGAGCCCGAGGGAGGCGTTCGCAGCGAGAACGGCAGATTCGGGGCAGGAATCCCAACTCGAGACGCTTGCCATCCAGCGCAAGACGCTGCGATCCCAGCCGAGCTAGATGACTGCCGGCATTCAAAACGTAACCCCACCAGCAGGCCCTTTCAGAACCTGATGGAAAAGCTGCCGGCGAGTGAGGTGTGCTCGCTGGTAGCCGACGGAATCCAGTTACCTTCTGAGATCCATTCGAAACGCGCGCAACTCTCAAGAAAACCCTGCAATCACCGTGCCGCATCCGCCAAATGCATAGGCGATCCTCTGCGGGAAAGAGTTGGCATGCTGCAATTCGCCAAGAGTTGTGTAAGTGGCTTGCTAATCGACAGGATGTCACAGCGGATCGTCGCCAATCGCAGCGATCACCACGGCCCGCTTCCAAGATTTAAAGTCCACCACCACCGCACCTTCCAAATGTCAATCACCACCAAATTCTGCACGCCTTCCCAGAACGACTGAATCGCCATGGAGGCTCTCGCCGCCTTCCTCCGCCCGTCCAGCTCCTCCCACACGAGTCGAAACCCCTCCATCTCAAACCCAAACCTCCACTGGACCACCCAATACAACCGCGATGCCCAATCCGACCAAACCCGCCGCCTCGCCTCCGCATCCGCAATGCACACCGCCGTCAAAACCGCCTCCCCCTCTCAACTCCAATCTCTCCTGCAGTCCAACCCCGACCCTGACGCGCGCGACGCCAAAGGCCGCACACCCCTCCATACCGCCGCGAAATTCGGTCGCACCGCACAACTCGACCTGCTACTGGACCGCAAAGATGTCGACATCGACGCAGTCGATCTGCGCAAGGAGACGCCGCTGCATCTGGCGGCGATGTTTGATCGGTATGGGTGTGTTGAGCGGCTGATGAGGGCGGGGGCGAATACGGGGGTGGTGGATGAACGGGGACATTTGCCACGGTGTGAGTGCTCCGTTGTGTTTCTTTGCGTTGGCTCAAGGCTCGTGGGAGGGTTGATCGTCGTTAAGGGCGGGGGGCTGTGATAAATGGGGAATGTTCGCTGATTTACGCAACAGGGTATGCCAGAGGGGAGGTGAGAGGGTTGTTTGACAATCCGCCGCGGGTTGATAGGAATGTTAGGGGGGGCGGAGGAAAGGGGAAGAAGGTTGACGAGGGGCAGCCGGAAGGGAGGGTGCTAGAAGAGGTTGAGATTGTGTACTTGGCGACGGAAGCGACTGCCCCGCAGGGAATGCAGAAGGTTCTGTGTGAGGCGTTCGGAGGGAGCTTTTGGGAGCCACAAGGGGAGAGGAAGTGGGCCTCCGGGAGCGTGTGGGAGTTGGTGTACGGGGGTGGAGAGAAGGCGGGTAGAAGGAGGGCGGCCGGGAGCAAGTGGTTCCATTTGTCGGCGACGAGTGAGGTTTGGGCGAAGGACCTTGCGAGGAACATTTGCGCGGCCAGGGGATGTTCGACTGAGAAGAGCAGGGCGATGCGGGATTTCGTGGGGAGGGTTTTCAAGGGTGTGGATGCCGAAGGGCCGGTGAGAAAGCGTCATTTTGTGGTGAGTTGGTCTGAGTCTGTATTCGGTTGGACGGCGCTGACTTTGGCGTGCACAGCGCGAGAAAGCCTCGGAGAGGAAGCTGGCTGAGGATGAAATGTACGCTGTTGTGGTAAGCTCCCTTTGATGCCGCTCCCGCAACGTAGATCATTGACTTTGGGCTCCAGCTGCCCATAATCGATGTGGACAAAAGAGACTACGTCCAGCTTGCACGAAACCATCGCACCATGGTCCTGAACCAGGCCCGAGAGACTGGCACCCTGTCCCTGAACACCCTCAATGTGGTACCTGCCGACCCTGTTCTCGGGGTGCACTTGGCCAGGATGATGCAGCTGAGTAGCCTTTTCGACCAGCCTATCCCACGAAGTCTGGATCAGTCGTACCATGAGTATCTTGACGATGTCAAAATCGGGATCCTTGACAGCGACCAAGTCATGACCCGGTACATCGTTCGACTCAAGGCGAAGGGTGTCGAAGCCGTGAGGAAGCCAGCCGAGAAGCGGTTCTCCGTCTTCGGAATGACAAGCAGCGCTAGTGTCGTCAGACCAATATTCCCAATACCCTCCCCCGAGGAGTCACCCGCACCATCCGTCCAGGAGCATGAAGGCAGCCAAGCAGACGGCCAGCGGCAAGACGTGCGGATTCCGCTGTCAGAACCCCTCGAAGGCGATTCGGATGCCTATGAGATGCGCCATGAGGACAGCCACGACGTTGAACCGGACGACCTCATCACGGTCCCTCATTTTTGGCTGTTTAAGCTCGATGCCGACACCGTCATCACGTTGTATCCCGAGCGTTGGGATATCACTAACGAAGCGCGCCTCCATGACCATGTACTCAACAGCGTGAGCAATAACCGCGACCTTCAAGGAGACCCTGATGCCTTCTCAGCCAACGCGCTCGTCGAAACCATCCTGAAGAGCTGCCTGTCGTTCGAGGCCAAGGCGTTCGCCAAGTGCATCAACCCCGATATGCCAGATGACTCTCATGATGTTGAGGTCACATTCAGCAAGGCGTACTCGAACTCAATTGCCGAGATTGTGAGTCGAGACACTTTTACCTAACCGGCAGTCGCTAATACTTCGCAGTACACAGAAGCCACCGAGCGCTTTGACTCACTTAAGAACGGCCTCGGCTCTCTCAGCAAAGACCCCAATGCCTTCTACCGAGATGTCAAGGAGGAGACCAAGATCCTAATCCGCATTGATGACAACATTGGCGAAATCAGGATGATCAAGCGCATTCTCTTGAATCAAGCCGCAACGTTCGACATCTTCTGGCGGGCAGTATTAGGTGGCGATGACTCTGACCGAGGGGCGGCGGGAAGTAGGTGCGGATTCCAGTTGGAAAATGTTGAGACCTTTGAGCAGCTTGAAACAGAGGCGGAGCGCGTCCGATCCATGGTAAGCATTCTACCCACCAGATCTTCGAGATGTGTTGTTTAAAGTTGCAAGGCTGTCACCCTTCTCGACCTTCGCCAGCGGGAGGCTTCTATCGAAGATGCTTTGTCTATGGGCGAGCAATCCACCATGTTGTTCATCTTCACCACAGTTACCGTCCTATTCGTATGTCCCTTCTCCGCAAGTTCCATCTCGCCGCAACCAACAAGCTAACAACTCTCTCAGGCACCTCTGTCGTTCGTCTGCGGTCTCCTCGCCATGCCGATCACTGGATTTCCTGATATCTGGAGCGCTTTCCCTCTTGCAGAGGTCTTCGGTGCGACCCATAGCCTCTTTGCTCCCGAGTTTCTCTGTTTTCATCCACGACACTAACATGGCCCAGGTCTTGCAACTCTCGGAACCGTGGGCTTGTGCCTCCTGATGTGGGCCCTGTACAAAGTCTACCAGACCATGGAGATCGCGCAGCGGAATAAGGAACGGCAGCCGCAAGCTCCACCTCAACCCGCCACTGTTCTGACGAGGACTGGTGATCATGCTGGGCCAGGAACTTACATCTGGAGAATTCCTGGGCCGTGGAGGCGTGGCGACCCGTTGCGGTTTAGAAAGTCGAGGGTGAAGCAGTACGATAACGCGCTGGAAAGCGTCAAGGCAGCAGCTGTAGGGACTGTAAGGGATGATAGTTCGGGACATCGCCGCAGTGATGTGGAAAAGGGGGCGGTGGGTGTGTCTGGCTGAGGTCGCAGAGGAAGGATTAAACCTAGAAGTCAGCATTCGCTTCTCGTAACATCGTTTTCGGCAGCATAACTAGATCGAAATTGTTTACTCAAGCCTCAGAATTGCTGTGCAATATAATATTTAGATCAAAGGGTCCCTAGCAGGTGAAGATCACAAACGAGTGTTGTCATCGGTGTGGTTGCTTTCGCCTCGAACAATTACTACCTGCTGCACAACTCCCTCACGTCACTCCCGCAACACACCCACACTGTGACCCCTCCCATGCAGTCCTTTGTGGTGCCAGCTGGCCCCGGCTTTCAGCTCTCCCTTTCGTTGATCTGACACCTCGGTCAGCTCAGGGAACCACAGAGCTGGGGCTGACGTAGGATTTGGGATTGGCCCCCAGCGCTTATACGACCCCAACCCTTGACCACAAGTCCTTTTGTGTCAACGCCACGCCTGATTGGCGTGTGCTAACCCCCGCCCCCATACTTTGACCTTGGTGTTTCAGAAATGCGAGAGCTACGCAATACCAACCAACAAAGACGGGTTGCGGTGTTTGCCACTTGTAAATCCTGCCATCGATGTTAATGTTATCAGGTGTATCATCCCCGCGAGGGCAGCGGTAGAAGGCTTCTCCATAGTTTGTTTCTACCTGGGTCGGGGTTTTTCTTGGAGACAAATCACTCACTCAATCGATGACATGGCCGCCTTTCCACCAGGCACAAGCTCAACAACAATCCCTATGTCCCTGGATCCAAACGGCATCGTCCGGAACTTCTTTGATGGCCCTTCACTTCAGCCCGTGGTCTTGGCCACCGGTGTGATATTTATTATTGTTAGCGTTGTCTTTGTAGCTTTTCGCTTTGTCAAGGCTCAAGGGGCAAAGAAGTTTGGGAAGATTCACATTGACGACTGTACGCAGTTCAACGCTGCAAACAAGAAAGAAAGAACAGGCTGACGTGAATTGACCAGATTTGTGTCTCGTCGGAGAAGTCTGTGGAATCATTTCATGGGCTCTTCTCTACGCAAGTACGCAGCCAGCTTCTCCCGCTTCCTGTATTGCTACGTGCCCAACTCACCATCCACAGCCACGGCCCAGGGAGTAGCCAAACACTCTTGGGATGTGCCCATCAGCGCCATCACACCGACGGTGCTCCAGGTAACCTCACTCACACTCTCATCCTCCCGCTTTCCTCCCAACACCCAGCTAACAAGGAACCACAGCTCCAAGCAGCCAACCAAATCTTCTCCGCTCTTGCCCACCTCACCGTGAAGACCTCTCTCCTCACCTTCTACATCCGCACCTTCAAAACGACTTCCTGGATCCGCCACGCCTGCTACGCCCTGCTAATTATCACCTCACTCGCCTACTTCACTCTAGAAGTCGTCATTTTCAGCCTTTGTGTCCCCAGGCGCTCCGAAAGCTGGGACATCAACCTTGCCTCGAGATGCTCTCAAGGTGCTGAAGGGGCAATAGCTATTGCTGTGTGCTCAGTCGCGGTGGACATAGCAATCTTTTGCATGCCGCTTCCGGCTGTTGCGAAGTTGAAGCTCAGACGGGAGAGGAAGTGGGGGCTGGGGGCTGTGTTTTTGGTTGGATTGCTGTAAGTGGCGGGGATGAGCGGGGTAGGGGATGATGGTCATGCTGATGCGAGAATAGGGTCGTTATCACGAGTGTGGTCAACCTTACGTACGGGATTGCTGTCGTGCGTGGCGATGACCCCGTTTGGAACGGGGTGAATGTTGGTATTACGTCGTGAGTTGAGGCCGGATGAGGTGAGAAAGATTGATCCTCTCGCTGACCTGGTGCAGGTACACGGAGATCTTCGGGACGGCGATCGTGTCTTGTGCACCGGCGGTGTCATCAATTTGGCCGACATTGGTTGAGAAGGTCAGGGCGCATGCTAAACTAACGGTAGCATTGCCGTTTCGTCGCGGACGGCATGATCCGGAGCCCGTCTACAGTTACCCTCGTCAATCACCTGCGTTGTGCGGCAGATGTGGCCAGAGGTGTTGGCACTGCGCGCAGTCTGATCGGTTCACAATGACCACATCCAGCGATCCGAAACCAGAGAACCAGATTGTACCCATGTTTCAGACGCTCGCTGCGGCTGACATCCCGCCGGTGCCGCCGTTGGGTTCTCGCGATGTCCGCGGGTCCGGGGATCTTGGGGCAGGCGGGAACTTCTTGTGATGGCGGACAGGGAACGATGGGGGCGGGATAAGTATCCAACGAATGAGTTGTTTCGATGAAGGTTCTTGATGAAAAGAGGTTCCAAGGTAGTTGCAAGTCCACCAAATAAGCCCTGTGGTCTTTGCCTGTTCCCAGATGTCAGGAATTTCTGTCCTTGTACCAACCAACTTCAAGCTCACGGGGGTGCTCTTCGCCTTCACAACTCCTAGCTTAGTTTCTGGCGCCCATTCTCTCTCGCTTCGCTCAATCACCTTTTCCCCAGGCATCTTCACTATCACACAGTCATCGCTGATAAAGGTGATTGCGACATCATCGTTCTCATCCCCAGGATATATCTTTTTCCCTCCCACCTTCATCACCAAAGTCGGAAAGCCATGCCGCCCCGCGTACCCCGGCAGCGGGCAGCTGTCCGTGTTGAACGCCCACATGATGCCATCCCGAATAAGGATATAGCCCGACACCCCCCTCTCCCCCGGTACGCGATGGTAGAACTAGATGTCCTTTCTCCCTTCCGGCATTTTCTCGTACTCTCCCTACATTCTCTGCTCTGAGCAGCAAAGCTCGAATCTCTTCCCCGACACGTCGCCAATGAACCTTTCCCCGCCCTCCTGGATGGCCTTCCACTCAGCCATGACCTGCGCTTCGACCTTCTGGTCCCTCGCAACGACAATCTTGGTAATTTGCCGATCTACGCGCAGCTGATGCTTCCCGCGCTCGCGCGACGATTTGCAGTCATAGTACAGCTCCGAGTCTTCGGCATCACCATCAGACTCTCCGTCAGACTCTGCATTTCTGCGTCCAGGCACATCGGCGTCGGTGTCCTCGCCGAGATCGGAGAGCTTGCCGTCCTTGATTTCCTCCTCGAGCGTCTCATCCCTGCCGCGAGCGCACTGCACCCTCTCTGCCATGTCGGAAAACCAAGATGGCCGGCGACGGGATGGCATGATTCCCCGTGGGTTCCAAGGGTCCCAGCGGGGAATGACACGCTCTCTTTTCCGCCGCTCCACGCACAACTCGTGCTTCCGCTCGTCCCGCTGCGCCTTGAGCTCGTAGTAGAGCCGCTTGTCCTTGCCGGTGTATGAGATGTCAGTAGCATTTGCGCCCGTCGGATCGTCGGGGTCAGAGTCCGAACCGATGTCGGTCATGTGATCGTCAAAAAGCTCGTCGGGGAGGGGGCGGTCGCGTTCGCGGGCGAATTTGACTCTTGGCGCAAGGTGTTTGGCGGTATCTCTTTGCAGCACCGATGCGTGTTTGGTGGGTTGGGCGCCGTTGGGGGACGGAAGTGGAGAAGCGGAGTCGCGGATTTTAGCGGCCATCGTGGGGAACGCGACAGGGAATCGCGTCGCTCGCGTTAGCGCCGTGGTTTTGCTTTTTCTGCTGCTGACGTCAATCAAGATCGCGCCGTCACCGTGCCAACTTAGATGCCTTGCATGAGTAGATAGAGTTGCGTAGAAGGTGGTATCTACCAGTAGGAAAGCGACACTAAGAGCCAGGACAAGGCCAGAGCCTCGGCCGGACCTCAGTCTAGCCTGCATGAACATTTAGTCTCGAATTAACAGAAAGATGTAGGCCGTAATGGAGCCGCGACAGTGCCGCCGGGATCGCACCCCACCGTGCAGGACCGAAGGAACAACCAAAATCGGACTCCCGCAACAACGGACTTCTGCAGCATCCAGCACCAACATAGAATAGTGCTCAACAGGTTGCGAGCAGGTGAATCGGTGGTCCCCGATTGCTGGTTTTACCTAACGGTAGTGCTCCTCTCGGGTTGACAAACTGGACATCTTTATAGACGCTAGTTCGATTCACCTTTTTAGCATTTTTTTACTAGGACCCGATCTGGACAATTGAAAGCAGAATCTCCCAAGACCGTTCTGGTGCGCTCAAGCTACCTGTTTAGTCACCCCCCATAACATTTTCTGACCAAGTCCGGATTAGTCGCAGAGCCTGAGCAGAAGGTGAGGCAAAGCGAGCACCTCCCTGAGCCGAGGTGAGTTCGGCTATAGTTACCATGATTTAAAATCAGGTGTAGAGTATATTGCAAGGATCCGCTCCTGGACCCAGTTTTAGGACACTAGTCTACTACCAAGTACGTACTACCGTTTTCCTTTGCCCATACAAGTAACCACCGTTAACAGACCCACTTGTCATGGCCGGGTAAGGTGGGAGAAACAGTGCTGGAGAAGAAAAGAGGGAAGAGTGTGGGAGGTGCCCCTCCCGAGTGTGCAGTCAACCGGTTTCCAAAATAAAAGGCACTCCAAAAAGGTGGCACGTGCTCGTGGTACTAACAGCCCCACTAACAGTTCGACCACGTTCAATGGTGGATTTTATGGTAGTGCGGATGGCAGATGTGTTAGCAACTTGGGTCAAATGACTAGCTGGTAGTGGGCTGATGGCACTTTCAGCTACTTGCAATCACATATAATCACTGTGGGTCATGTTGTATTTGCTGGTGCTAAGTGTCTTTTATTTTGGAAACCGGTTAGCAGTCCACCTCGCTGCCCGATTAGGTTTAGCTCAGTGGCTTAGGTCTTGGGTGCGCCCGCCCACCACTTCTGGGCTGGGAGATCCCTCACTAATACCATCACATTTGAGCCTACCTGCGATAGGTTATGACCCCTCGCGCAACCACTGCACTGGGTTAAAAACATCTTCTTTCGACTCGCCTGCAACGCAGCTACACGACGGTACTACTCTTGCAGCGAAATTCCGACTTTTGTTGGTGCGCGCCAAATTTTCCGGTTCGTCGACCTTTCCACCAGCTTATCAGGTTTTTCCCCACCAAGATAAGCCCGAACAAAACCCTGCAAAGGCCACACTGCCTGTGTAGGATAGTCAGCCTTACCAAGCGACTATTCAACCCAAAGGAGAGCTTATTTCGACGAATTGACCGACAAATCAACGCCACCAAGAGCACCAAAAGCCCTCTCCGTTGAGGCCACAAGTCAGACAAGCAACGGTATCGATAAGCCGAAGCATGCCCATCCTTCAGCCCTGCGCTCTATCGTGCAGAGCTTTTTTCTCTTCACACTACAAACCTGCTGATTTGGTCAACGACTGCTGCGCCTTTGTGCCTCCGATTTGCCAATCCCGTCACAGCCACCACCAATCCCTTCTCACTTTGTTCTCGCCAGCCTCCTAGGTGAACGACCCAACGACTGGAGAGAGCAAAATGTCATTCGTTCGCCTCTCCGTCTCGCCCGCCGAGCACAGTCAGCCTGCCCCGTCGGCGACGCCTCAGAACAAGCGCAAGATCACTCCTTCAGCTGAGAAGTCAGCGTCAAAGAAGGTCTTGGTTCTCACTACTCCCACCAAGCAACCAAGTACCACCTCTTCCGGCGCGAGTTTCTCCGTCCTTCCCTTCTTCCCTCCGCGACAACTATTCCCGAGCGGTGAGGCCAAAATCGAGGAGGAGCGTACACATGCTCATCCAGAGCCCGAGAATAAGCAGGAGCCGGCTACCAAAAATGCCATTTGGCATGCCCGGCACGTCTTGCTGCCCTTCGATCTTCGAGATCACACAGTCAGCATTGATACCGACGATGTCTCGAAGTTGCTGCTCAATCTCTTCCCTGGGACACATAATGTCACCCAGGCGCGAGGCAGATCTCACCTGATCTTTCAAGTCGAGCAGCTCCCTAGCAGCCCGTGGCCGCTCAGCATTGGCGGCGTACCCTTCACTATCACCACTGATACGGAGGGACGTGCCTTCATCTTCCCTGGCCAGGCTAATGGCAACCCAAAGATATCGATTTGCCGGGAACTCAGTAACCACTCTGGTCGGTTCTCGGACGCTGGTCTTCGTGGACTAGCAGAAAAATTGAACCGCTATTTCGAAGAGTCACTTCCTAATGTCAGCATCCTGGAGCTGATGCACACATGTGAGCGCACAGTTTGCATCGTGCTGCCGAATCATGTTGTCATCAGCGCCGTGAGAGCTAAGTTGCCCGGCAAGATTGCCAATTGTCCTGTCAGGTACTTCCTCGATCGGGATTTCAAGCGTCCGGCATGGGCAGATCTTCCCGCCAAGCGTGTCGTCCAGCCAAATCCGATGACCGGTATCGTCGACACTACAGCCTACGATGACGTGAGACCCGGGGTTCTCATCCGCAGCAAGATGTTGCGTGATCATGCACACCCTGCTATCTTCAGCACCACCTCGGGCGCTCTTGTCAAGAACCCTGCTGGTGATGTCTTTATGACAGGTGCCTCGTATGGGATTGGCGAAAACGAGACAGTATGGCAGGCTGACCACCCCGAGCGCACCATCGCCAAAGCAGAGGTAGAGATCTCTTTCACCGACATCAGCTTGTTGAGACTTGAGGATGGCGTCAATCTTGTCAACGAACCCTTCGAGTCCGAGGCGGGGGTGACGCCCAAGTTCGTTCGGCTTCGAACCTCGGAAGATGTGCTGAATCCGTATACCACCGGCTACCTCGACTGCCCCTACACAGGCAACATGGAGGCATCCGTGGTCGCCCAGTCAGTCCGGCTTCATGGGTCCTCATCACACCCTACTGAGCGCGATCTGAAGTATGTGGTATATGACTGGATGTACTCAGGTCAAGAGGAGGGAAACGAGAGCAAGGTTAGGCCGCCGAAAGGGACATGTGGTTCGATCATCTGGAATGAAGATGGATTGGTCTTGGGGTTTTATCGGTTTTATCTCGAGGAAGGACTTTGGGCGGGATTTTCGGCTTCTGTGAGCGCCAGTGTTTTGGTGGACGCGGGATACAAGCTGGCAAAGTAGAGGAATATTGACGGAGGAGGAAGAGATGGGGTTGATCATCGGAAGATGCTCGAGAGACCCCGCCTTCTAAGCATCGTAATGGAAAAATGCAAGCTATGAAGCCAAGCATGCTCCTTTCCTCCGGGATTGTCGATCAACTTCGTCTGACTTGCTCGAATTGTTTGTTAAATTCACCCAGTGCCTCCTCAAATTCATCAATTGCCTTCGATGAGACCCCCTCCCTGTTCGCTCTGCCTGTGATGCTGACGAGATGTCTACGGCGGCAGGGTGCGCTTGCAATCAATCGGAGATGACAGGAGGGTGATCAACAGGAAGGGCAGTGGGATGGGCAGCCGTATATCCTTGCGCCAGAAGCTGCCCTAGGGCAAGACGCTGTCTATTGCTGCTCCGACGAACTACTGGTAGGTATCTTAAAGAACTTTACGAAAGCCTCGAGAAATCCGGGATTCCAAAGGCCTGCCTAAGCACCGCGCGACTTTGTACTCTGTCCTGGTCTTTGAAAAGAAACTTAAGGGCGCTATAGCCACGTACAACAACAACAACAACAACAACAACAACAACAACAACAACAACAACAACAACAACAACAACAACTTGATTAGAGACGACTGCGATCGCAAGTCCAATACGTATACAGGCCCTATGGTTAACGGGAGTACACAGGTTATACGCAAATAGGCTTATAACAGGTGTATTCGGTGGTATACGTCGTTGTCATGAAAACATATGTAGGAGCAAGCGTGTGAGAAATCAACGCTGACATGACTAAATACTGCTCGAGATCCAATTTTTTCTCGCCCTCGCCCTCAATCTCGGTCTCGATCTCCTCCTATTCGGTTTATCCCACCCAACCCCAGCTATGATGATATCCAATCCAAACCAGGGATATCCCCACTATGCCAATGTCATGGTCATAACATAGAGAACAAATCACAGAGGAATTAACGCAACCCTAGCTTCTCATGTGCTTTTGATGGCGAGCTCACATACCTGTTGCGGGCGGCTCTCCATCCCATATGTGGCCAGGCGGGAAAGCACATTGGCAGACTGGTCCGATTCGTCGTCAAGTCTGGTGAAGCAGCCCTCTTCTGGTGATGGTCTGTGTCCGCTCCACGGTGACTGTTCCCCCGACTCAACGTATCGCGGAGGACCCGAAAGTGTAAGGTGTGGCATGAGGAGGGCCCAGTGCTCGTGGAAATACGCGTACCAGGAGAGGCTTCAGTGTCGTGAGGCAGGCGCAAATGATGGTGAGATTGACATCGACGGCGCCTCAGTACGCCAATATGGAGAGCATGTAAAATATACCAGTACATGTTATACTAGCCTCAAAACGGAGAGTGAATATGCTGGCTACCGAGTCCATTTCTTGGGGCCGCCATTTTCGTTTTCTAGGGATGGGACTAGAAATGAGCTACCCTTATCTAGCCCAAAACCTGTCCCTCGTCGCGTAAAGTTGACAATTTTGTAGGATGGCGAGCTGGGGGTGAGCAATCAGAGCCGAAGTATTACGACCTGCACCCGACACAGGCCTCGAGAGGACTGGCGCGGGTTAAGACAGAACGTATGGCAGGACGCTAACAGGTAAGGGGCGTTCCGAAGACGGCTTATTAAGCTAGCACTCCTAGACGGGGGTTTAATGTTATTGTAGGTCGCTGTCACTATAATGCATAGAGGTGAGTCTGAACAGTAAGACATAAATGAATAATTAAATATTAGTATGAGGAACTAGAGTTCCTCACAGTGGTTATAGGCATAACTATGGCTATTTATACTAACTAGCTGGGAGGTATTTCGTACCTTACTTACAGTGTCGTAAATGCTCGTTATATAAGCACTTTACACCGCGCGAGCGTTCTGCTCGTGAGGTTTTTCCTGCTCACAATATAAGCACTTAGTATGTTATAAGTAGCACCTTATTAGTTATAAGGGCTTTAGGTCTTTACACCCCTGGCCCAGTACACCTAAACAGTATGTACTGTCCCCTTACACTGTTCCTTTTATAGGGAATTCGTCAGGCCGCCCCGGCTTAAGTGACGGCCTGTAAGGTTGTCACATAATTCCCCCTTTTTAACGTTCTTTTTCCATGAAGAACTTAAAAGGTAAGTTTCTCCTTACACTACTTCACTATGTAATAAATATCTAGCTCCCAGGTTTTAAAACAGGAACAGGGTAAAAGCATTAACTGCCGTCTAAACCTTACAGCCTACACACACGTGTTTAGTGGCGAAATGTCCCCTTATTCTTTTTGTAAGTCCGCTAATCCTCTACTCGTCTGCTAAGTTTTAAACCAGTCTGATAATTACGACCACTGTTTAAAGAGGTACTAGCCTTCCTAATGTGACACTTTTAGTGTTAATAAAGTAAAGTTAAAGGCTCTTCTTATTAAAAAGCAGAACTTTAACTTATAAGTTAAGTCTGTTACTTAACAGCTTTATAAGGCTACTACTAAGTTCTAAAAGGCGTTAGTGTACCTGGCACGCCTTTATAAGCAGTGGTCCCGTCTTAAAAACTGGGCTGTAAAAGCGTTTAGCTGTAAAGCGGAGTTATTAAAGTTCTAGGAAAGTAAGGAGGCTAAATTAAACACCCCTTTTAAAGACGTAAAGTCTTTTAACTAGGGGAACTTCTTAATAAGGTCTTTACAGTAAGTAGTTACTTTATAACTTAGTTTATAACTTCTCCTAATAAACGAAACAGCTCTTTTTAACACAGTGGTAGCATATTTATCTCTTTTACTAACTTCTTTTAACAGTACTTATTTTTATATAAAGCTTACTGGGAGCTTTAAAGGCCCGGCCTCCCTACTAAGTCTAAGGTCCTCACATCCCTGGCTAAGGGTTTTAATAAATGTCCTTCCGTACCTATTAAGGAGTTTCCTGCCACTTCTCAGGCTTTAAATCCCATAATGGTCTTACTTTTTAATATAGTAATTTAAATGTTAGATCTTATCTTATTTTTCTAATTCTTATCGTTAGCCTTAATTAGTCTAGATTCTTTTAATAAAACTCTGTAATCAGGTTTAGGTATTTAAGGTTCTTAATTAGTTCTTATAAGTTGCTCTTAAGGCTGTAATCTAACCATTTAATAAGATATTTAAACGTGTTCTTTCCCTTTTATAAATCCATAACTTCCTTAACGTTATATTCGTCCTCGTTAACGTTAATCTTAATCTTCTTTTCCAGAGGAACTCCCTTTAAGGCAGGTTCTAAAAGTAAGATGTGAAAAACCTTAATCCGCACCTTTATGCTAGCGGGTAGGTTTAATTTGTAATTAAAGGTGGTAACCTTCTTCTTAACTTAAAACGGTCCGTACCTTTTAAAATTAAGCTTCTTATTAGGTTGTTTTAAATGCAGGTTTTATGAAAAAAGGTAGATATAATCCCCCTCCTGAAAAGTCAGTCCCTTAACTTATTCGTTATTATAATAAAATCCTTTCTTAAGTATTAGTTACTTAGTTTAGTATTTATTAATAAACTTTTTTATTTATTTGCATATAAACTTAAGTTTAGCTTATAAGTGGTTATATAATTCCTGTATTTGGTTTGCGTAGACTGTGGCTTAGGGGGCGCTGGTAGGTGGGCCTTAACGGAGCTTAGGCTCCTTACTGTAGTTAGTGAAGAACGGTGACATACCTGTTAACTTAATTAGCGTTATGTTATAAGTTATCTGTACTGTTAGTAACAGTTTAAACTAATTATCTTATTTAAAGTTAACGTACGTTTAAAGATACATTATAAATATCTAGTTAACTTACTCCATTTAACCGTCTATCTGTAGGTGGAATGTTATTAAAAGCTTACTTTTCACACCCATTCTTTACATTAATCCTTACCAGAACTTTAATATAATTAGCTTATTTTAATCTGTAATAATATTATCTGGCTAAAGGTGTTGTGAAACTATCTTTTTCTTAAAGATATAAGCGAGTTACTCCACTATTATATCTTTTAAAGTTAGTAAAAAGTAAGCTTATTTCGTTAATCTATTAACTATTATAAGGATTTAGTTATAAGTAACTCCTATAATAGGGTCCCTAGATTCTGGAATCCTAGTAACGAAGTTAAGTAAGATTAAACTTTATAGCGCTTATAATACGGGAAGTGGTTTAAAAAGCCTATAAGGCTTATAGCGTTAATTCTGCTTCTAGTGGCAGATATTACAGTTATTAACCACTTCCTTAACTAGCTTCTTTATTTCTAGGAAGGTGTACGCTTATTAGGCTTATGTAAGAGTCTTAACTTAGCTTATATATCCTTTAAGTCGAGACTTATAAACCTGTTAAATATACTTTTTTTATTAATCTGGGTTATAAATATATAGTTTCTTTTAATATTAAAGCCTTACTCCTAGTTTAAATATGCTATTTACACCTTTTAATAACTGTTTTAACTAATAACCAGTTTCGTTATAGTTTAAATATATTAGACACTCCTTCTTATAATCTTATACGTGCCCTGAGAAGTCTCTTAAAAGGCACTTATATTTATAAGTACCTTTTATTAACCTTTTTACTTAAATGTCCTGTTATTACTAATAAATGTTATACTTTATTTATAAGTTTATATAAATGTTAATAATTTATTCTAGCGTTTAATTATCTAACACTTATAGTGTATACTTTAATGTGCTGTTCTTAGCTTTGTTAAATATAGTAACGGGGATTAAGACTGGATTAATATCTTTATAATCCTGTCTCCGGTTAAGAGTATTAACTTACCTATTATCTTTTCCTTTAATATAGTGGATCTAGAAGTGGAATAGGGCTATTAATTCTACCTACTATACTTATTATAGACTAAGTTCCTTTATTAAAAAGTATTAAAGGTTATTATAATTTAAAAAGACTTAGACTGGTTCTTCTATACCACTTAAATACAGTACCTACTTAGTAAAGTATTAAATAATCACTATTAGTTCCTTATTATGGATTAGATATTATAAAGCTAGGTTATAAATTCCTTTTAATGAAAAGGTAACTAGGTGGCGTTTCTTATCATCTTAGATTTAGTTAAGTTCTCTATTAATTACAAATTTTAAAGAGTCTGTTTCGACTTAGAAAGGCTTTAAGAAATCAGGGAGGGCCAGGACTAACACTGTAACGAAGGTGTATTTAAGGTCTTTAAACGCCTTTTACTATCTATTAGTTTACTTAAATGGCTTTCCCTTACCTGTAAGTTTGTAAAGTAATCTTACGATTTTTATAAAATACCTAATAAAATAGCGATAAAAGTTCGTAAAGCTAATAAAGGCTTATAATTCTTTTTAGTTCTTTAAAGTAAGCTAATCCCTAACTGCCTTTATCTTCTCTAATTATATTTTAAGTTTTCTAAAGGTTACCTTAAACCCTAAATAGTTCAGTTCCTAAATGTGGAAGTAGCTCTTCTCCAGGTTTACTATCAGCTTTACTTTCTTAAGAGCTATTAAAACCTATTATATATACTTTTAGTGTTCTTTTAAAGTTTTAAAGTAAATTAAAACGTTATCTAAATATATAAAGATAAACTTATTAAGGAAGGGGTAGAGAATACTGTTAATAAGGCTTTAAAAAGTCATAAGGGTATTTATTAATCTTATTAGTATAATACAGTATTAGTAATACCTGTTATAAGTTTAAAAAGCCGTCTTATACTTATCCTTTTCCTTCACTTTAACGTAGTTAAATCCTATAGGGAAGTTAAGACTAAAGAATTAATTCACCCTAGTAATCTGTTCTCACATTTCTATAATAAATAGTAATAAGTAGCGATTTTTAATCGTATCTTTATTTAATATTTAGTAATTAATAATTATATGTAACTTACTATCTCCCTTCCTTAAGATAAACAGCATTAAATACCCTATTAGTAATTAAGACTTTATAATAAACCTATTTTTTAAGTTCTTATTAATATACTCCCTTAAGGCCTTAACCTATTAAGGGTTTAGGTAGTAAGGTTAAAAGCTGTAAAGCTTCGCTCCCAGCTTTAATTTAATTTTATAATCTTATAATTTATAATCTAATAGTTACAGTATCTTTTTTTAAAATAGGGTAAACTTCCTATATTTAACAGGTACTTTAAATAAATTGACTTTTTTACTTATTTATAAATTAGCTTCTAGCTTCTTTCCACCTTTTAAATTGTCATTTAGGTAATACGGTAGACCTTCTAGTCCTTTAACTGTCTTAGTAAACCTAACTTAAACTGTGTTAGGTTTTAAGGGTTTAATATACTTTTAAGTACTTTATATATCTCTAAAGCAGTTTAATACCTTCTTAACTTCCTTTAAACAGTAATTATAACTAAGGGATTTATTAAAGGTAAGGTAGTTACTCCTTTAATTAATTACAGGGTTATATTTTTCCAGCTAAAGTAAACCTAAGATTATATTATACCTTATAACTAATATAACATTAAAGTCCACTTATTATTCGTCCCTATCCACTTTAATTAAGAGTGGTAAGTAATAAGTAACTTTACTGTTATTATACTAATATAGGCCTCTTTTACCATTTTAAATGGAGATAGCCTTTTTATACTTTTTATTAGGGAGTTTCCTTTAGTTAACTAATAAAGGGTGTATTAAGTTAAAAGCACTCCTATTATTAATTATTACTCTTACTCTAAATAGCCTTCCTCTTCTATTTATTAAATTAATACTAACAGAATAATACTTATACTCCTTTAACATCTAAGTTATAGTAATTATCTATCCTTAAGGTCTTATCTAACTTAACCTTTAAATACCTCTCCTTCTTCTTAAGGTTTTTACTAATTAACAAACTATTAGTTTCCAGCCCTTTTAAAAGGCCTGTAACCTTTTCCTAATTCCTTTTAGAAAAACAGGTAACTTTAATAAACTTAACAATTAACCTTTCCTAAGTTTTCACGCTTTAACGTCCAGTCGACTTTAAACAGTATAATGTTTTTAAAGTCTTTAATAAGTTAATAATACACTCTATAAAACTAAATCGTAATAATATCCTTCTACTCTTAAATTCGCTAGTAATCTTCTTACTTCTACTATTCTTTAACTTTTCCATTAAGATATAATAAACACGTAGTAACTAGGCAGTTATTAAGCACTCCTCCTCACTAACATATAATAAAAGTTTAATTAACTATAGTAACCTTCCACTTATTACCAGACTCTCTTATCAGAGAGTAAAAGACTTAATAATAAGCTAGTTCTAACTCCACTCTTATAATAGCGTAATCCCGTCTTTACACGCTAGGGAAATGGTTATAAAGGGCTTTAAGTTTATAATACCGGTTAAAAGTATAATTATCGTATATACAGTTAATCCACAGTATATCCTTATAATTAGGGTAGTTAACGTTAACTACTAATATTACAGTTATAAAGTATAGAACGGGGGAAGTAGTGCTTTATTTCTTTTCTTCTTCCACTTATCTTCTTATATATTACTTCTCCTAAACCTTTTCTTAAAACTTAGGTAACAGTAACCCGGCTTATTCTTCTATAAGGTGGTCTTCCTTAATAAGTTAATATTTAAATTAATTAGTAAAGTGAACTTTATTATAAAGTTATAACTTAACTTCCACTACTTTATCCTTAAACGTTATAATAAGACCCTTAACTTACAGGTCCTCCACTTTATTTATTAACTTTTAGTGTTTTTCCTTTAACTCCTAAACTCTTTATTAATATACTTATTTCGTACCTTCTTAAGGGACCCTTAAGGTACTAGTTTAAGGTACACTGTCTTTAACACAGGGTAGCCACCTAAGCTGTCCTTTTTCTAGGGAGGTAAGGGTGTTAATCCACTTAACGTACTTAAAGTGTTTAAAAGTCTTAAAAGGTACTGTTAAAAAGAACTTTCGTTTCTCCAGTTTAATTCTCTTAATTTATTCTCTTTCACCTTTTAAGGCTTACTTTACCACTTAAGTAGCCTAAAGGGCTAGTTCTTTAACTTTCTTTACTGTCCTAGTAAGGTCTAAGTTAAGGTCCTTCCTAAACTTCCTTAATTCCTGGGCTTATAGGGTGAGGTTTTTAAGGCCTATTATAGTTAACTGGAATATCTTTTCTTAAAATCGGTTTTCTGTAACCTGCACCTTTAATGGTTTTAAGTTTCCACCTTAAAGTTAGTTTATAACAACCTGCACCTTTATAGCTGACTCTTCTAAGACACCCTTAAAGACTAGGTATACTATGTCCTAAGGTTCTTCTTCTTCTTCATCCTTTCCCAGGTTACACTCGTCTATCCAGGTACAGTCTTCTTTATTACCTACTATCTTAACGTAAACGTCTCCTAAATTAAACCTAATATGCTTTCCTCCTTCCAGAACAGGCTTTTAACTAATTTACTTTAATAACAAGCATTACTATACTATATATCCTTTCTTATCACAGTTAAAACATTAAATCTAAGACAGGTCCTTAAACTGCTTCTACTGTTATTATTATTAAGGCTTATTACAGTTAAGTCGATTTTACTAATTTACTATATTAATATCCATTAACCTAGGGTAGTGACCCGTAACGGTCGACTGACTCCCTTTCTTAAGCTTACTTAGCTGGTAAAGGGTCTGTTCCTTCTAAAAGTTCTTTTAATAATAATAGTTATAATACTGATTATCGGCCTTAATGGCCATCTTAACTAACTTTTGGAGACGGTCCGGCCAATCCTCTTAATAGAGGTCTCCAGTAACATACTCCTTTAAACCACTCTAGAATAGCATTATTAGGGCTTCTTAGCTAAATTTAATCTTTACTACTTTTAATTTAAAGCGGGTTAAGAACTTAAAGACTGAGGACGTCTGCCTTAAAGCTATAAGGTGTTACTTAGCCTATCTTAAAGCGTTTAGTTCTCTAAACTTAATCTAAAATTAATTAATAAAGACGTTAAAGTTATTAAAAAGGGCCTACGTCTTAGGGGCCTTTTTACATACTCTGTTTACAGAGAGGTTATTAATTATCTTCACATAGGGTTTATACTAGTAAGTAGCTACTTTATTTAATAAGGCTCTAGTAAACCTAACCTTTCCTTCTTTTTTAAAAAACTACTTATTATAATAAATAATATAGCTCTAGAGCTAGGCTATCCAGGACTTTAACTGTGTAAAGTCTCCCTTAAAGTATAAGGGCAGGGGGAGCTTCACTTATTTCTTTTATAATCCCTTAAGGTTATTATTTTCCAGCTTAATAATATTAAATTAAGCCTGAAGTTTTTTAATAAAACCGATACGGCTCTTAATGTCTCTGGGGAAAGCTTCGTTAAGCTCCTTAACTAGTCCCTACTGGTTAAGGTTTAAATCTTTAAGGCGTATAGCTAACTTATTAATAATAGGGAGCTAAGGTTAGGCTTACACCTCCTTAATCTCCTTACCTTTTCTGGAAGCCGACATGTTAGTAGAAGGAGGGAGGTGGTGTCTGGGAGTTTAATAAACAGCGTTTAGAACTAAGACGTTAATATTATATTATAACCTACACTTAATATAGGCCTTAAGAGGACTGGCGTAGGTTAAGACAGAACGTATGGCAGGACGCTAACAGGTAAGGGGTGTTCCGAAGACGGCTTATTAAGCTAGCACTCTTAAACAGGGGTTTAATGTTACTGTAAGTTGCTATCACTATAATACACAGAGGTGAGTCTGAATAGTAAGACATAAATAAATAATTAAATACTAGTGTGAGGAACTAGAGTCCCTTACGGTGGTTGTGGGCATAACTATGGCTATTTATACTAACTAGCTGGGGGGTACTTTGTACCTTGCTCGCAGTGTTGTAAGTGCTCGTTATGCAAGCACTTTACACCGCGCGAGCGTTCTGCTTATAAGGTTTTTCCTGCTCGCGATGCAAGCACTCGGCATGCTGCGAGCAGCACCTTATTGGTCGTAGGGGCTTTGGGTCTTTGCACCCCTGGCCCAGTGCGCCTGGACAGTATACACTGTCCCCCTGCACTGTTCCTTCTGCGGGGAATTCGTCGGGCCGCCCCGGCCCAAGTGACGGCCTGCAAGGTCGTCACACGAAGGTAAGCCAAGGGTAAAGCGAGTCTGATTTTAGGCTAACCATTTTCAGATGAGGCTCTTTTTTTTATTTTTAGAGAGAGACTACCTCTATAGTCTCACCAGACACTTTTTTCTGGCCGAGTCCGTATTAGTCGCAGATCCTGAGCAAGGGGTGAGCCGCGCCTGAGTCGCGCCTGTGACACGGCTAAGCCACTAGTGGCTGAAGGGTACTGTGGCTGGTGCGTGGAACGGGATGTGGCTTTGTGGGCACTGAACAAATACTGAATCATAATAACTGTCTATGGCCTCGAAGGTCCTTACCCTTCACTCTCTGGCTTCGCCAGCTCAGCTCCGTTCAGCCCTGGCTAGACCCTATTCAACTTCGACCAGCTCAGCTCAGTCGTACCGCCACCGGTCAGCTCCAGTGACCGGAGGCCGGGGGCTAGTGGGGCCAAGGTGTCAGGGGCGTTCAGCGTGTGACATATCCTCTTTAGCTAGAAAATTGAAGTAATTAGAACGCTGTAAATGAGGCCCAAGAATTATTTACATATTTATGTGATTAATGTTAAAGAGTTAACCCAAATTCTGAAAAGCAGGCAAGTTAGGGCCCAAATCTGGGACCGCGGTTAGAAACCGCTAAAAGGTAACAGTGTCCTAATGGCTCGAATCCTGGACCACGGTCCCAAATTTTTAGTCAGAATATACCAGTATATGCCCTGGGATGGTACATAATATGCCGGCTCGGGATTTGGGATGGTACATGATATCCAGCTTGGAATTTGGGATGGTACATGATATACCAGCACTAATGGAATAGTACATGGTACCCCAGCTCGAAATTTGGGATGGTATATGATATACCACTACATGATGGGCTGAAATTGTCACCGCCCGATAACCGGTAATGCTGAAATTGTCGCCTGTATTGCCGCCTTCCCATCCTTTGTTTTCCTACTTTAATGCGATTATTAACCCTGTTAGAAACACTACACTTCTGGAATCTTTAGGTTACAGCCGCTTACTTGATTGAATTGCTTGTCCTCAGCTCTCTGTCTCCTGGCCACACCTCCTTTCTGGCAAACCCTAAGGCCCCCAAGAAGCTCCTGGCGATTACTGACAAGTAACAGAAGCAGGTGCGACTGTATGCCCATTCCAATCAGCATCTCGAGTAGTGCAAAATCGCCAATTAGGCCTCGCTGGTTCCAACGAAAACCTTTGCTCGCGGCAGTTCGGCCATCGGACACGTTACGGTCAACCATCCTCTCCTCAAGACCACTCGTTGACCTCCGCAGACATCACAGGAACAGATGGCGCATCCAGGGATTGATGCACACCACAATGCCGATGAAATAGGCCTATTCTGGCTCCAAGAATTACGCAGGGAATGGAATTCGGCCAGACCTGATTCTTAAGGCAAGGTGAAGTCTTGGCAGAGGGCTTGTGCAGTGTGCTGCGGGGAAGCCTCCAGTCATTTCCTGTCAATCGTGTCTCGGAATTTACCGCCGTCCAGTCAACTCCGAACATGTCTCTGTCGTGTGTTGGGTTGGCCGACAAGTGTGGGACAAGCTGAGCCCGGTTTTGACTTTTATTGAATGGCATTTTTCACAAGCGACGGACACGCCGGGCCGAGATTTCGTCGTCTGGCATAAATTGACCGCCGCTGCACCGACCATGTTCCTGTCGCCATCTCCAACTGCTTTCGCTCCGCCTCACGTGCTTTATTTCCAATGGAGAGCATATTCGGCAACGCTTCATCCGCGAAGACAACGAGATGGGAGCCCGAACCGAATCGGCGGGGCACATTCGGGATCCTTAGCAGCTGCCTCATCACCCTCGGCCTCTGCATCTGGACAGCCGTGCACTTGAACCTCCCCGCACGTGACGAGGCACCCTGGGATTGGATGTGCAGGCGGCGGTTGTGGAAGACGTCATGGCCATGGCCTGGCCAGACGCTGCGCAAGGGCGCTTGGACCATCTTGGGCTTTCTCGCACCCGAGATAGTTGCCTTTGCGGCCTATCGTCAATACAGGACCGCCAGCGAGCTCATGGCCGACATGAACAAACTTCGAGAAGCGGAAACAGGCCCGAAGATAAGCGAATGGACTCTGACGCACAGCTACTTTGCCGTTATGGGAGGATTCGAACTGGCGCTGCCCAATGCCGACTTTCTCCCTTGCCGCCTCAGCGGCCACCCTCGCACGGGCCTCATTTTAACACCTGAAGGAGTCCGTCTGCTGGCAAAACAACACCCAGATCTCATTCCTGGTCTTAGCGAGCAGCAAATCCAGGATAAGAGCAAGGGCAGTGCCTTTGCCAAAACTGTGGTCTGCTTTCAAGGTGTGTGCTAAATATATTATGTTTGGGTTTTCTCCTAACAGTGCACAGCGACATGGTTCTGTATCCAGTGCCTGGCGCGATTCGGCCAACAGCTAGGCATCAGCTTGTTGGAACTGAACACGCTGGGGCACGCCGTATGCACTCTTGCCATTTACCTCGCCTGGTGGTACAAGCCGCTGGATGTCACGGAACCGGTTCGGATTACACTTGCTCCAAACGACCCTACTGCCGAAGAACGGCACCGACTCGTTGTAGAAAAACAGCGCCAGCTCATTGCGGCCATGTGTGTGGAAAGCAAGCTCGATCGCGGCACACATGAGTATAAACTTGTGAGTACCACTAAGCACAGCTCGGGTTTCACATTCAAAGTTCCCATCGAACGAAAGAGGTCCAGCACCATGTGGACGATTAGCACTCGGCAACCCCGGCCGTTGACTAAGTTTAAATTGGCCCAAGACATATTCATGTACGTTCGGGCGTCTCGGCGTGCACTTGACGTGCATGATAGCGTCTTTGCTTCGCTAACCATGAAGTGGGCAGGAGGCGAAAACACCGGACCACTGTGACATTTACAACTCCTGGCGCCACCGGCAATCAGCTGGTCAACCTCCAAGACCATCCTTTCCGAGACGAATGGGTCGATATCCCAGGCTGTGATATTTCTCGCTGGGTTCTGGCTCATGAGTTGGGTTTGAGAGTACCTGATGATCTGGTTTGCGATCGTGCGCCCAATTTCCCACTGCCTGGGGACTTCCAAGACAACTGGCTCTTATATCTCGGCTTCTGCCTTCTCGGGCTCATTTATGGGGGGTTGCATTGCGCTGCCTGGAACGCCCCATTTGCAACCGACGTCGAAGCTTTGCTCTGGCGAATTTCCAGCGTGGCCGCCTCCTCAGCAGGTATCCTGTTACCAATTCTCTGGGAGCTTTCTTCTGAGAACGAGGATACCAAATACTTGGGCAAGCCCCTCGGTTGGGTATTTAGAAGGGTTCTGGAGAAATTTAATGGTTTAATTAATGGTTTACGGGACAATGCTAGTCAGGAACCGGGTCTGCGAAGGTTGCTGCTTAGTGGCATCAGTATATTCGCTGGCTTTTTTTTTCCTTTAACATTGTTAGTATTGGTTGTTCGTTGGGCCTTCGTCTTTGGTTTTATCTTACTTTACTGCGTTGCTCGGGTTTACTTGGTTGTCGAGTGTTTTATCAACCTTGCTCACCTCCCAGATTCCGCGTTCCAAGTGCCGCAATGGTCGCAGTATATGCCGCACATATCTTGACGCGGGAGGTGGAGCCGGCACATGGATATAGAATAATATTTATGGTGTGATTTCTTGTCCAAGAGTGCTGTTGTTGTCAGAAACGTTGCACACCGGAAACTGGAATGAAAATGGGTTACAAAGGTCAGACCGGCCCAGCAACTCTCACTGTAACGCAAGGGCGTCAGGGGCAGTGGCAATCGAAGAGAGTTCACGGAACAGAATAGTCAGTGGTGTAAAGGTAGGTGTGTGTGTGTAGCTCAATTGGAACGTGGCATTCCTCTGAACAAAGGGAAGGCCACTGGCCTTTTATAACCAGAAGTCTTTGTTCCAGTTCCTTCAAAGGCCGTAGGCTATAAACAAAGCTGCTGATCTAGAGCTTTGCACCGACCATTCTTTCAGGGCTATTCTTAGGGTGATCGGCTTCCTTTGATCACAGGCCCTTTGTTACATACTATAACCCAGAATCTCAAAACGGAGAGTGAAAACGTTAACCACCAAGCCTAATTCTTAGCCTGTAGGGGTCCAATTTCTGGGACCCCCCTATCCAGGCACCTTTTTTTTTCTTCTTGGAAGCAGGCCCAAAATCATTCCAACGTCGCGTAAACTTACCAATTTTCATAAGAGGGTAAGCATTGGGTAAGTAATGGTGAGCCGAAGCTGAGCCGAGGGTGAAGCGAGCCTAATTCTAAGCTAACTATACTCAGTCAGGATCCACTTATTTTCGTCTGAGACTACCCAAGTAATTGGAAACCACGACTGCCTACAGACGAAAGGGGAAGGCGTGAGATTCATGTCTCCTTCAGGCCTGTCTTGACGCCATCACCATCAAAATTGACAATCCCCGCGGAAATTTATCATGTTGAGATGTAAAAAGCGCCCCAAGAGCCTCAACGACTCCTGTCTTTGTCATTGGAGCGAGTGTTCGATGGTCGCCGGTAAGCTGTGTTGAAGGTCACGTGAGCGAGCAGTTTTTGGTCGCCAAGACTTCAATCGTGCAACTGTCGTCAACGGCAAACATCTCCGGTCAATCCCGGTCGTCACCAGCTCCCGCTCATGCCGGTCACTCGACATGCCGTATCACGGCATCAATGCCCATCTCCAACCTTTTCTCCCCTACATCGAGAAGGCGCCGGCAACGCAACTCGATGCCGACTGGCGTTTACCCGACAGCCTGTCGCAGCCGATTTCGATTGGCACTCTGAAGTCTTGGCTCACCGAGTGCGACCGCAATCATGGGGACCACTGTCGCGCGCAACAAGCGGTCCCCCGAGAGCAGCAACCGATATTTCTTGTTGACGTTCGTCGCGCATGCCTCATTGCCACCATGTCTGGCGCCTCGTACGCGTACGCGACTTTGAGCTATGTTTGGGGACAAGCTGCAGGAGCCACAGCTTTCTCCCTCACAAGCGACACCCACGACGATTTGCGGATCGATGGATCGTTGAAAATTGCGGAATTGCCTAGGACAATTCGAGACGCCATGAATCTCGTTGCATCACTGGGCCTCTCATATCTCTGGGTCGACAGGCTATGCATCATGCAGGACAGTGAGGAGCACAAGCACGGTCAGATCAAGGCAATGGGGTCCATCTATTCCAACTCATCTTTCACCATCATCGCTGCCCAAAGTCATGACGCTTCCGGCCCGCTCTCGTCCAGACCGTTGCGAAGTTCAACATCCAGCCCCTGGTCGTTACTCAGGTCCTTCAGCAGAGGCTTGGTAGCATTCAAGTTGTCGGCAGCGACTGGGCATAGAAAGAGGACGCCTCCCTCGGCCGCCGATGTTGCAAGCCCATGGAGGAGGCCACAAACAGACAGAGACGTGATGGCCATCATGTCTGCAGATCTGCTTCGCACCATCTGGTATTCGCGCGGATGGACCTTTCAAGAGTTTCTTTTCTCCCGGAGGAAGATCATCTTCCACAACAATACCGTTAACTGGGAATGCCATTGCACGTCTGCGCATGAGGAGCGCATCGCACTATCACAGGAGAAGTGCCCACTCCCATCGATTCACATCAACGCGCTGGGCGTAGAAATCGACCCTTGGCCAAACTTCCACCGATACGCACGACTGGCCTCTCTCATCACGCCAAGGAATTTTACGTTCCCAGAGGATGTGCTTGACGCGTTTGCAGGGGCATCTACCGCCCTGGCGCGCGTGTACCAGGGCGGCTTGGTCACTGGTATTCCCGAGATGGTGTTTGATGCGGCTCTCATCTGGCAGCCGTACCACCCAATGGAGCGACGAAAGGCTGTTGTGGTGCCCGAAGAGGAAGCAGTGCTGCCTAGCTGGTCGTGGCTATCCTGGCGTGGAAATGTCCAGTCCGAGAGCTGGCAGAGCGGCCATGATTATTTGAGGGCGCCCCAGACAGAAGCTGGACAAACGACTGAGGAGATGCATCCACGATGGTCGACATTCCAGACCGTCCAGTGGCATCACTCCGCATTTCTCACTGGGCCACGATATCTCATCAAGCCGCGGGTATCAGAATGGCGGAGTCGCTTCAAGGACGAGCCAACTTTGGCGCCAGCTGGATGGCATGGACACACAGACGCAGGCGGACGCTGCTTCTTCACACACGAGAGCGTTCCGGACCAGCAATTTTGGTACCCTATTCCCATAGGAATCGGCCACGGCCGTGCCCTGCGCTCTCGGTATCTACACTGCATCACGAGACACGCCAAACTTCAAGCGCATCAAAAGCCATACAGAGCTTTTGCGAGCGGCTGTGTATTCGTTGCTTTGCAGGACGCCGATGGCAACGTGATTGGTGCCCTGCGTCTGAACAGTTCTGATCGAGACGAACGCCCAGCGGAGCCCTGGCATTTGATCGAACTCTCATCTGGGAGCATGGAAATGAGCCATGCTGGCAAAGATCTGCTCGATCATCACTACGCCGATGTTTTCGATGAATGGGCTTTACCGTCATGGGAGAGCAGAAATAAAGAGCTCTACGAGTTCTACAACGTGATGCACGTTGAATGGACCGCGCCCGGTGTCGCATCTCGCCTTGCCGTCGGAAGGGTGGAGAAGGATGCTTGGGAACAGCTCGCCTTGGAGGAGATTGAAGTCTCGATAGGGTGACCGGACTCGATGACCGGACTCGGATTCTTCGGAGCTAGAGTGTGAAGTATACAATGTGGCTCCGGTCGAAATGGACGGACTGTCTGCGATTGAACTGCAGGTCCGGTTCACGCAGCTGGAAAGCGGCGCAGCACTCGATCTCAGGCGAGCGACCCGGTTCGGTTCCCCTCGAGCTCATCCCTAGTCAATCTCTCTTCTGAATGGCTTGAATTTAACTGGTAATTGCTCGCAATGCTTGCAGTGCTTGCTTATTCGTCACCGCCGAATGCATGCTTCGCCGAGTGCCGGGGCTCAGCCTCTCTGGTCCGCAAATGTTGACATGCTCGGCCACCCCGCCTTGAAACGCGCACCGGAAGCTGCGTCTCCCGTCGATCACCGTATCGCGTTGGCGGACTCCGTTGGGCTGCTGAATTGTTCGCCGGGAATTCATGAGCAGGACAGGCATGGTATTTGTGGCGCTTGAAAGCACCAACGGCATTCACATTTGTCAGCATCGAGATCCAAGCCTCAGCTCGCATTCTCTTTCGCTTGAATCAACCTCGAGCCGACGACAGGATTGCAGCGACGGAAGCCCTGTATCCTGCAGGGTCCACTGTCCCAGCTGCAAGATCCTGGAGGTGACCTCACGCATGTCAGCATATAATCCGGGGCAAGTCGGCGCGCTCGGGGCACGCTTTTTAGTTGGGGAAGCCCGGACTCGCATCCAGCGCGGAGACAAACATGCTGACAAATGAGACAGCATGCATATATGGGTGGCCTCAACGACAACAGGACACGAATATTACCAACTTTCAGCATCACCGTTGAAAAGTGCATCTCTACGAAGCTATCTCCACGGCATCTCTGTCAGTCAACTAGCATCCAACGCTCTTCACCCACTAGCGGTCATCCACTCTTGTCTCTGCTACGCACAAAGTACGGACAATGACTGCCAATGAAACCCAAGGGGCACCGGCTCCGGTAATTCGGATCCCCCCGTCTCCCAACACAGTTGACGTTTCCATCATCAACACCACCGGTGTCATCCACAACGCCGGCTCGGCAGGCTTCTTCGGACCCCAGGTCAAAGGCCTCGAGACATTCGATGCACCGATCTTCTCTTTCCTCATCCAACACTCCGGCCCCGGCGGCGCGACCCGTAGCCTGCTTTTCGACCTCGGCCTTCGCAAGGACTGGTGGAACATGAGCCCCGTCCTAGTCGGCCTACTGAAGTCCATAAACTGGACGCTCGAGGTAAAGCAGGGCGTCCGCGAGGTCCTCGATGCAGGCGGCGTCGACACAGCCGCCATCGAGGCCATCATCATCAGCCACCATCACTTCGACCACGTCGGCGACACCACCACCTTTGAGCCCTCGACAGCCTTGGTCGTCGGTCCTGGCTACAAGGAGCACGCCATTCCGGGATACCCCACCAACCCCGAGTCCATGATCCTCGAGACCGATTACACCGGGCGCGACGTCTTCGAACTCGACTTCAACAGCCCATCCGAAGGAAAATGGAAGACCCTGGCCATCGGCCCCTTCCGCGCCATTGATTACTTCCACGACGGCTCCTTCTACCTCCTCGACACCCCAGGCCACGCAGTTGGCCACATCTCCGCCCTCGCGCGCGTGAGCAGCTCCGCCTCTGCCTCAACCTCCGACCCTGACGCCTACATCCTCATGGCAGGCGACGGCTTCCATCACGCGGGCCAGCTCCGCCCGAGCCCCTTCCACCCCCTCCCGGAAGAAATCACGCCCAGCCCGCTCGCCAACCACAGCGGAGGATGCTCATGCAGCCTTTTCAAGCCCCTCCTCCCAGATGGTACCGCCAGGCCGTTCTATACTCCTGCGGGACCGGGCGGGTGGCACCATGACTCGGACGAGGCGAAGCAGAGCGTGCGCAAGCTGCAGGAGCTGGACGCGCTGGAGGGGGTGTTTGTGTTGGCGGCGCATGATGCGAGTGTGCTGGGTGTGGTGGATTTCTTCCCGGAGAAGGTGGATGGGAAGCGGGTTGCGGGGTGGGATCGCGAGGCGAGATGGAGGTTTTTGGGAGATTTTTCGGAGGCTGTTGCGGAGGGGGAGCAGTGAGCGAGGTGTGTTGTGTGCTGGGAGGGGGATGCCATATTGGAAGCAGGGGACGTTTTTGCTTGGTTAGGAGTTGTTTCGTTGATGCAGGGGGTTCTTTTGGAAGAGCTTAAGAGCTTCTTAGTTGCTAGCGCTTGGGTATTGGCGATTGAAGTTCGGTTTATTCTTCTCCAGGATTGGATAGTTAAGGGGACAATGCAATTGTTATTTTGGGGACAACTCTTTGTCATCCATTCAATCTTCTACCAGGCGGCTCGGCGTTGATTGGCCGATCAGGGCGGTCTTTCCTATCATCTCTTCATAGCAACTCACGACTTTACTGACGCCCTTTCCCCAAAAGCTTTCTTCACAGAAGAGAAACTCGGATCCTTTCTTCTGGGTGAGTCCTTGGCATCTTACTCATCAGCTGATGTTGGAAAGGGACGAGGGCGGCTAAGCAATAGCCCCACATGAGGAAGCTCGGCTGATGCTAAGCGGCGATTGGCTGGATGACTTCCGCCGCGCCGTTCTGAAACGAGCCAAGCTCGGATGGTCCACCCGGCAAAATTGCTGAGGCCACGGTTGTTGTCCATTCTCCACATCAATCCAGCGTAGCGTCAAATTCAACGACACAATGCATCTGCAACCGCCCAACCGCAACCGATCACAATAAGCTGCAGTGCGGAGAGGATGGCTAGACCATCGAGCTGCGAGGATGAGGGCGAAGATGAGCCCATGCTGCATGAGAAGCGGGCTCCGCCAGGTACCCGCAGCCGAGGCACTGCATTCTGCGCGTGTCTGAGTCTTTTTCTTTTCATATCCTTTGTCTGTTTGGCCGGCGTGATGCTTTCCCCTTTTTTTGCCGACTACCCGCCGCGACCAACATCGACGCCGGTACAGGAGCCAGCCCAGGGCACAGTGCAAGAACCAGTGCCAGAGCCACCGAAAAACGACCCAGCTCCTTCCGCCACGCCTGTGCCAACCATCAAGGCCGCGAGCCCGTCGGAACAGCTAGATTTGAAGACTAGTTTTGAGATGTCTTCAAAACCCACAGTACGCGATTATGTCTTCAACGTCACTCTCGGGCGCGGCGATCCGGACGGGTACGCAAAGCCCTTGATCTTCGTCAATGGGCAGTCGCCAGGGCCCCTCATCGAAGCAAACACAGGCGATCTCATCCGCATAGTCGTCAACAACCAGCTACCCGAAGAGGGCACCACCATTCACTGGCACGGCATCGACCAGAGGAACTCCAACTGGATGGACGGTGTCCATGGTGTCACGCAGTGTGCAATCCCGCCCGGCCAGAGTTTCACCTACGGGTTCAACGTCACGGGCCAGCGAGGAACGTTTTGGTATCATTCGCATGACTCTGTGCAGTATACCAATGGACTGTACGGACCCTTGATCATCCATGACCCGGATGAGAAGATTCCGCAGGTCGATGACGACAAGATTGTCATGTTTGGAGACATATTCCGTCGCGATGCTGAAGAGGTAAGCTACCGCCCCTGTCGGCTCGGTCTCTCTACAATCACTAACCAAGCCGCAGCTTGTCGCCGACTACTTGAAACCAGAAGGCGACGACGCTGGAGTTGAGCCACCCCCGGACAACATCATTATCAACGGACGCCACGTCTCCAACTGCACCTTAGTGTCAGGCAAATCCCCCAACTGCACCGCCGGCTCGCTCTACAAGACCCGCATCCACACCGGCAACCAGGTCCGCCTCCGCCTCATCAGCCACAGCACCTCAACGCCCTTCCTGTACTCAATCGACAACCACACGGTCGAGATCGTCGAGATCGACGGCGTCGAGGTCACGCCCATCGCAACCACGCGCATCTTCATGAACCCGGGCCAGCGATACTCCGTCGTCGTCGCCGCCAACCAAACAGCAGGCAACTACAAGATGCACGTCACCGCCGCCCGGTCCTGCTTCCACATGGGTGTCGGAACACCATCATTCTCGAGCGTGGACTACGAAGCTGTTGGGATCCTGTCGTACGACGATATCGACATGAATGCCACCCCGATCGGCAAGCCCTGGGATCTTTTTGAGGATACGAATGCGGTTACGGGGACGGAGCCGTGGGAAAGAGCGTGTAGGGATCTGCCTTTTGATCTTCCTAAGCCGGTGAGGAAGTTGGATGCGTTTGAGGTTGGGGCGGGGAATAACCACTCGTTTACGTTCTCGCGGGAGAATGTCAACAGTACCGTGCGGACGTATATCAATGAGGTTGGTCATGAGCTTTGGCGGTTGGTGGGGGAGGTCGTTGCTAACAAGGCGGATAGACACTTTACGAAACTGTCCAGGATGACGCCCTGTTGTGGAAAGCGGAGAAATCAGTTGCGGCTCAGCAGGGGCTGGCTGCGAACTGGACTTTTGGGGCGGATCAATTTGTTATGGTCTCGCACGACGTGGACAAGGGGGTCCAGATTGCTATCAACTCGGATGCTATGATGATGCATCCTTTCCATCTACAGTAAGTTTGCCCCCCTGAGGTTGAGGTTGAGAATCATTAGCTAACCGTGTTTTCCTACTTTAGCGGTATACCACCCTGAAATTTATGTCATCCGTAGATCATACAGGCCAACGCTAACTCTTCATAGGCCAGCAATTCCAAATCGTAGGCTGGGGAAGAGGAATATTCGGCAAAGGTGAAACAACATGGAACCTCGCGAACCCGATGCGACGAGACACAGTCACAATCCCGGGGTATTCCCACATTGTTCTTCGCATCCGCGGCGATAACCCTGGTGTTTGGGCGCTCCACTGCCATATCCTATGGCATGCCGAGGGTGAGTAAACATGCAGATAGGTGCCACCTTTACCAGATCCGGCGCTAATACTCAACCCCCCTTTCGCAGATGGTATGTTTGTGCAGATCGCACAGCGGATGGACGAGCTTGAGGAGCAGCTAAAGTCTCTAGACGACTCGAGCGACGGTCACCCGTTCCGGAAACGGTTTTGTACCGGGGGTCGATGATGCCCGGAGAGAAGCTAGATAGAGTTGAGTCCGAGTGGACTCGGAGGGATGCCCAGCCATTGGGATCAGCATATATGTACATCAACTAGGTATCCACATCGGTACGTGTTTTTATTAGTCTAGAGCTCGCCAATACACCCAGATAAGGATCAAGTTTTGGAGCTTTTACCCAATGCGCAGTGGCGGTCAGAATTGGCCGGCCGGTCTGACTCGCTGGCGGAGATGCCCAGACCGCCGCTTGGCCGTTTCCAGCTGTCGCTGCACACGGTGTGTCAATCTGCGACGGCTGGATGCAGGGCCCGGTCCTGCCGGCTGCGGGCGCCAAAACCTGCAATTCCCCCGCTGTCAAAACCGCGCTATTTGCGGGTGGGACCGCTCTTCCACGCGCACCTTCCTTTCGCGGCCCTACAGGTAGTCATTGTATGACCGTGACCCCTTGGCGAGCATGCTACCGAACCCCGCTTTGACTTCTCGGTAGGCGAACCCGCGGAGCGTCCTGGCAACCTGAGGTACATTAGCTTTGATGGTTAAGGTGCACCCTTCCCAGGTACCAAGCCCTCGGGTCACTACATTCTTTTTTTTTTTCGCAAGGACGACGCATCCAAAATGGTGCACAATGAACCAGCACCAACCGGTACGGACACGGCGAGTCTCATCGCCGACAGCGATAGCGACGGTGACTCGGCGCTTGATATTGTAAGACCTCCGCATCGACGCTGCCTCAACGCGGAGAAAAAAAAGATAAGAAATAAACAGGGCTGACATCAGTGAACAGGGCGATGAGATTGAAATGATGACGGCGTGCTCGGCCGTCATGAGATACCGCCAGGAGAACGGGAGGACATACCACGCCTATAAGGACGGGAGATACCTCCTCCCCAACGACCAGGTGTGTGCCCTTCGCGCCCCTTATCACATGAGCGGCACCATGGATGACCCGTGCTGGCTGACATTCCCGATCGCTACTGCAGTCAGAAAACGAGCGCTTGGGATTCCAGCATTACATATTCTTGCTCACGTTCAACGACCGCCTTCAAATCGCGCCTCTCCCCGAACGACTGCATCGCGTGCTCGACGCCGGATGTGGGACGGGGGACTGGGCCATTGACTTTGGTAGGTACCTGCCTTACCTTCCCTTAAAGGCAACCCGGCGGCAGCCTCATTCCTGACGGGACCCAACAACCTCACAGCCGACGCTCATCCCGAATGCCACGTCACTGGCGTCGACCTGAGCCCGATCCAGCCAGCATTGTGAGCACACCCCTGCACCACACCCAACCCCCCGCCACCGGACACCTAAGCTCACGGTTCTCACCCAGCACCCCTTCGAACGTCTCTTTCATCGTCGACGACCTCGAAGACACCTGGACGTTCCCCGCGCCCTTCGACTTCATCTTTTCCCGCTTCCTGACCGGCAGCATCAGCGACTGGCCCGCCTTCTTCTCCCAATGCTACGACTCCCTCGCGCCGGGCGGCACCCTCGAGCTGCAAGACACCGTCTGGACCCTCCTCACCGACGACGACACCATCCCCCGCGCCTCGCCCCTCCTCCGCTGGACCACCCTCCTGCGCTCCGCCATGGCGCGCCTCCATCGCCCCATCGACTCGGCAGTGCACTACGAATCGCAGCTTGCTGCGGCGGGCTTTGTGGATGTCGTTGTGTGCAGGTACAAGTGGCCGACGAACGGGTGGCCCAGGGACAGGAGGCACAAGCTGATTGGGCGGTGGAACTGCGAGAATGTCGGCGGCGGGCTGGCCGCGTTTAGTCTGGCGGTGCTGACGAGGCCGAGGGAGCAGGGTGGTCTGGGGTGGGCGATCGAGGAGGTGGAGCGGCTGTTGGAGGGGGTGAGGGCGGATTTGGGCGATGGGGCCGTCCATGCGTATTTCCCGGTGTGAGTTTGGGTTCCATGTTGTGTTCGGTTTGTTGTTCTGGGGGGTGTTGGAAGGGTGAGAGGATGATGCTAACGCGGGGCGGAGATAGGTATGTAGTTTATGGGAGGAGGCCGGGGTGAGAAGGTGACGTCAGGCATTTTAGATAGGAGTTTTTCTTCCGTGTGGAGAGGATGCTCCGAGTCAATGCAAGGATGATGCTCCAAGCGCGAACAAGCATTTTACTAGAGATGAAGGCTCACAAAAGGGGTTAGCTTGTCAACTTCCGCGTGGGGAGGCTTGGGGAAACGCCCAATTGCTTGGCGAGGTCTCAGCCACCAGACCGGATCGACATGCAATATCTCGGAGAGAGAGAGAGAGGGGCGGGTAAGGTTTCTCAGCGCGCGCAGGAGAGTAAATAACAGCGCGTCCCACCCTCCGTCCTTTGCGTGATTCGCGAGACTCCTTCATCGTCAACCCAGTCACTCGTTTTGTCTCCAGGTTGAAGCCATGGTCCGCATCATCTCCACGCTTGCCAAAGGCGCCACGGTCCTGGGCTTGTTTTCCACGGCACTCGGTTTTCAAGTTGGTGGTGGAGGCGTATGCGACGCCGAGTGCAAAGCCAAAGTCCTCGGCCGACTCGCTGGTTCCTGCCGCTCACCACTTCTGCACAGCTGCATCGACGCTGTTTCCACGCAAGCCGTCGAGTTCTGCAGAAGCTAGGCCAGAACACCCTCAAACGGAGCGGCTGTACGGAGCTGAATAGAGCTCTACGCGGCTGAACGGAGCTGAACGAAGCTAAACGGAGCTGAACTAGCACCGCCACTTCAGCTGAGTACAACGTACGGCTATAATAGAAGGCCTCTGGCTTTGCCAGAGGCCGAGAGGACAAGCAAGACAATTACACTGTTGCAACCAAGAGTGCCGTGCTTCCAACAAGAGGAGCCATATTCTCGACCACGCCGCCCAAGGCCTTGAATGACGGCGAATACAAGCCGCTCAACGATGCCTTCACCGATGATGCTTCCTCCTTCCCATCTTCGTTGGTGTTGTCATGGGTTCTCTTTCAAACTCGCCCCACTCACGCTTCTTCAAGGCGCAGAGGCGCCGAGCGTGCACAGTTCGTTCCTGTGTACAGTCTTGTGATATCGTGTGACGGAGAGACGTGTAGACTCCACGGCTCGCCGAGTATCGGGACTTCTGCGTTGACCAATTGGGCCCGGCCGCTGAAAGCCCTCGGTTGGGGGGTGCTCTTGCTCTTTCCATCGTTTGTCTGTCGCTCTGGAGGGTTTGAGGGGACAGCGTTCCTGTTTGTCGCGAAGGGGAGTCAACGACAATCTGGTTGATGTCAGGGTTGCCAACGCAGAGCACCTGCGTGTGCACCCAATTGGGGCGGAGCACTGCACCTTCCCCGGAGAAAGTGGATATCCAAGGCCGGCACCTAATAGGGCACCTAGAAAGCGACTTGATCAATAGCTGGTCGGCGTTGAGATGAAATTGAACGCCACCATCAGGATTTTGCTAGAAGAAACGATTTACGGTGGCGCCTCTAGCCGCGTCTGGTGGCCTGAAAAAGAAGTCGATTCGGTTCGACAAGCGATATGAGAGTCGAAACCGCGACCGTTGAGACAAAGAAATTAGCTCTCTTGATCCAAACACTACTGGGATGTAACGCAGCGAGATTGCAGTCCGAGTTCGAACAAGTTAAATATTTGCTTAACCGGTACCCCTAGCACAACCGCCCCAGCCAGTCCAGTGCTGGTCCAACATCACGAAATAGGCACATCGAAAAGTTCCCTCGCCGTGTGCCATCGACGCACCGAGTTTTCCGTCACCGCTATGTCCACAGTCTAGTTCGGAGAGGTCCAGGCAGAGCTGTGTTAGTCCCTTCGCACTCTGTGCAGGTTGAATTCCAGGTTTCAGCAGCGCGCCCTTTGGAAACAATCTAAGACTATCGGGGTAAATTCCTAGTAGATCCCCAATGGGTCTTTTCCTCACGTTGCCAATCAGCCCATCTCTTTTCCCTTGTAAGGAGAGTCTGCCGTCTGGTGTGTCGGAGTTGTTGTCTCCGTGATCCCGCGAAGGGCTAGTCCCCCAGTGCAGATGAGCCCTCCAATCGCCACTTAGAGCGACGACCCGATCACCTAGGACACCCAGGCGGGCCGCCACGCCAGCTGCACTGTCTGCTCCGGAAGGACTTGAGCTGCGGGTATAGGCGAAGTGTGAAAGGGAAGCGGGCGGTGGCTGCCAGCGAGATTCATGGACAACGGAACTCGTGAGGCTTGGAACTTCTGACAGAGATACCTGGCAGTCTTTGCACCACCATGAACCTGAATCAAGCTCAGTCAGCTAAGTCTGTAGGTCAAACCGAGAGGGGCGGGAAGGGAGTCGGGAATGAAACACACTCTGAAAGTTTCCTCCGGGTGCGGCTTCTTCCCGAAGACACGCCAAATGAAACCACAACCGAGTGCACTGGATGCCGTGGCACCGAACCAGGATTTGTCACCACCTTTTTGGCCACAGAAACAATTCTCGCCCCTCTGTCTCAGCTTCTCATTACTCCAGGTTCCTAAGTTTGTTGTCGGTTCTCAAGCGCCGAAAGATTTGGCTTCTTCCTCCAGCTCCAAGTCTAACCGATTCACCATTTGTATCCCGCCTAGATCTTCCACCCATCGTAAAGCGACTGGTCGGAGTTTATGAGTACGCCGCGCCTCGGCGCAAGTCTTACGGAGATTTTTCTCTGTGTATGAGATAGCCATTCCAAAGACGGACACGTTGCAGAAAGAAGGAAAAGAATCGGTAAGGAATTGATCGCGTGGTGGTTGTTTTAAATTGGGGGCTGGGTGGCGCATCACCCTGGTTCGGCTTGTTCCGCTTGGGGTGTGTTCCGCTTCAGGGTGGCCGAACTTACCCTACCAACAGCCCCATAGAGTTCTTGGTGTACGCGTACGCAACTCTCGTCCACTCTTTCAATTCCCAGGCTCGCTTAACCAACCCGCACCCCGCGAACCCACAGGGGCAATGCCACCGCAAATCCTCCATGGCGGAGAAGCAAACTTTGTACAGTCGAGGGCTAGCAGAAGAATCAAGTTTGGGATAGGTGTGGTCGAGGTGAGCCCTCTACAGAGAGTTGCCGCTACGGGGCGCAAGGAAACTGGAAGCTAACTTCTCAGTGCCTCCTGGCAAAAGCACTGCTTGCGTAACTTGTGTAGTTGAATGCCTAAACTCCTATCCTCGATCAGATCGCACCGATCCACTCTTGACTCCTCTCTATAATAACTCTGTAGCTTTCTCGGACCTCTGTTGAGCAATCCGTGGCACGGGGAATGTCTGGAATGGAGTATTGATTCTGAAGATGTGTTTTCATTCACGAGTAGGCAAAGAACTGGGAACTTGCCTTGTTGGGCGGTGTTATGCAGTGCGGTGAAGATCTTGAACAAAGATATTGTTAGTTTTCCTGGGTTGTCAATACATCAAATACTACATAAGGCGCCACATTGTGGCAGAAAACATGCTCTGGCTTTTTAACGCACCCATGCCGGGCAAAGGTTGACCCGAGCCAATTTTGCCGAAAGCCCCGATAGACTCGCGATGCTGACAGAAAGTCTCCAAAACCAACAACCCCACAATCGTCTCTCAGTCGCAATGATCAAAATGTCGGAGCAAGGTACAAACCCAAAGCTTTTCTCCCTCCGCCCAGCTTCAGACGAGGACAAGGAGCTATGCTACAGCATCCATCGCGCCTCGATGCTCGACATTGTCGCCCAAGTTTTTAGCTGGGACGAAGACGACCAAAGAACCCGCTTTGCTCGCGAGTGGGATCCATCAGAGTTACAAATCGTCGTGGTAGATGACACCGAGGTTGGGGTTATCGCCGTGGTGTACCGGCCTGATCACATACTTCTTTCCGGCATTGAACTGGTCCCGGCATTCCAGGGCCGCGGCATCGGCACGGCACTCATCAAGGGGCTGCAGTCTGTTGCGGCTAAGCGATGTCTACCGCTGCATCTGGGGGTATTTGTTCCGAACAAGAGGGCGAAAGCGTTGTATGATAGCTTAGGCTTTAAGGAGATTGAGCGGTCTGAGATTAAAATACAAATGCGCTGGGATTCTGGAGGACAGGACGTCTCTTCGAGTTAGCAAGAGATGGTTGCCAAAGAGTACAGCTGTAACGGGAAAGTCAGCCCTTACTCCATAAGGAGGTCCTGGGCCCCAAGTAGACTACTACAGCTATCTACAGCATGTCTATTATGTACATATTACTTTGTTGTAAAGCTTTGTTCTGTGGGCAAACATTTAACTTGGGTTTGTATTCAGCAGGCAGGATGGCTTTTTCATATAAAAAACTATTTTATATAATACCATTGTGTTATCTATATGATACAGTCTATATGTATAATTGTCACGGTGTTAGACCTTGGACGGTATTATGCTCCTTTCCAGGATCCAAGAGAGGGATTTTGTCGGCAATATTACACCGGAGAGTATAACAGTAGTGGGGAAAGGGCTGGAGCAGCTGAGTGATACGACCGCTATAGACGCAGAAGCGTAGGATTGGTAAAGAAGAAGAAAGAGACAGCTTGTTTGCGACATGGATGAAACACTTCCAGGGGTCTGAACGTCAGGACGGTCCGAGAGGCAGGAACAGGCATTGTGATTGGCTAAGTTAACTAAAATTTCGCGACCAATCGTTCCAAGAGGGAAACAACGATGTCAAGTACCTGTCAGGCTCTCACGAGGTAGGATGTGCACATTCGTTAGACTCTTGGCAGATGCAGCCTAACTTGTCAACTTAGCTCAGGCTCAAGATCCCCTCCGCCCAATTTAAACCCAACACAAATCTTCCAGAATCTGTACACAAATTCTTGTTTCACTTCTACAACTGTGCAACATGGAAGGCCTCCGCCAGCAAGCCCTAGCCAGTCCCAATCTTCTCGCCTTCCTTCCCAACCCCACCGAGCACGAGCTCGTAACCTTCACACCCACCTTCGGCGCCTTCAGCAGAGAATCTCTTCCTCTTCTTGACATCCTCAAACGCTTCGAGTCCCCAACCACTCTCCCAACATTCCGCCTCGTCAAACTCCAGATGAACTACGCTCATGTCCCCAGGGCATACGAACCACCTCCAACTATCACCGTCTCTAAAGATGACCTCCTTCATTGTTGGAAGACCTTCAATCTAGACCCTGTCCCCCTCCAACTCCTTGGACAAACGGTCTGGGGTTCCAACCACTTCGCCTGTGCAACTTGGGATCCTCAAGCTGAGGCCTTTTACTTCACAATGGCCTCCTTGAACACGTATTTCCTGACTTGGACTTACCATCCCAAAACCAAATCCACAACTGCCCTCATAATCATCCGCACTGAGCCCGGAGGACGCAATGACTGGGAGGATTGGTTCGCTACCTTGCGGCTGTAGACTAAGGTAGTTGAACATGCACTTTGTCTCTTCTTGACATCGATGGTGGAAGTGATGCAACGGATTTATAAGAACACGCTGCAGTGCCATGCGTTCATTAATGAGACTGGAACGCGGACTGGGTATAATCCGTGGTTGCTTTACGAGGGACGCGGAAGAGTTGGGTTTTGAAGAACTCATCCTTGCATCGAGAAAGGTTGTGTTGGTCACGCTCAGGGACTTTGAGAGGCATGTCAATTCCAACAATAAGCAAGCAATCAAGCAAGGAACAATAACCCAGCAATCAGGGTTAGGAGGAGGGGTCTGGAGCGCGCCAGACAGTGGGTAGTGGTGTATATTCGCGCGCGGTTGCCGCCCAGGGCTAGAAGCGAAACCCCTACCAGATGGGAGCGTGAGAGTGGTGAGCGGCGATCGAGCCTTTGACAGCGGCAATCTCAGAGCACACAACGAAGAACCACCCATCAACGTGGGCGTAGGTCAGGCCAGGCTCAAAACGGAGCTCGCCGATCTCCATGAGGCATGGCCAGCGTCGACTACACAGCCAGGGCACCTTGGGGGCGGCCCACGCCGAGCTGTGAGAGCACAATGCCCCGCGGTAAAGCTGCTCGAGGCAGATGTGCTCTTCCGACCGGGGGGTTGACGTGTGTCAAAGTCGATGCGCCAGGGCTCCCGCTCAACCCGGGCACGGCATGGGATTGTCAGTGTCGAGGATTTGGTGGATGGAGGGCAGTCTCCCTCGTCGCGAAGGTCTCGGTTTTCCTCTGCTTGAGCACTAGCTAGCCTAGCTCCTGCCGTCTGAGGCCCTTGCGCATGAATGCGGGAAGGCGGCCTCGCGACCGCGATTGCTCCCGGATGCGAACCTTGACATCATTACGCTTCTGGCGGCGTTGGGTTTCCCGGTAGTATGGGACAGTGGGCAAGCGGGCAGTACGGATGAAGGTGCTGGAGGGGTAGCTTGGCTGAGGCTGTGACATTGGTGGTTGGGCGGGATCCAGCTAGGACTAGTTGGCGGGCGTTTACCTTAGCGGACTAGAGCAAGACGTCAATCTGGCGCTTTTCTTCCTTGAGTAAGCACACAGGAACACCAAAACAAATCGAAGAAAACTGGTATCGAACTGCGGCTGTCGGACCAAGCCTCTGAATATTAAATCGAGAAGAAGGGATGGGAGCAGAGCGAGCAAGCCGCTCAGAATAGAAAAGAAGAAGGAGGGCTAGCCTAGACGAAGCTAGAACTAGAACAGCGAGCTTCCTTGCGGGTTAAGGTCGCCCACCAGGGCGTTTCAGGGTACTAAACGGTGGTCTGCCTAGAGGTACTGCGAAGTAATGAGTCCGCTGTATTTTGCCAACCACTTGCTACCCATAAAAATGTACGTTCTTCATTGTTGCTCTTCACAGGAACATTCATCAGCATGTAATAACAGGAAATACATTGCTACTTAGGCTCTGAAGTCCTGAGACTGAGACCATCAACCACAACGTAAAGAAGAAAAAACCTGTAACACTATAGTTATAAAGAGATCTCGACATGTACTTTGCCACTACGGTCGAGGAAGCAAGACCGATTCTCTAGTGTCTGACTCAAGTGAGCATCTCCGGCGTGCTTGTTCCCCGCATCGAGGATATGGTCTATTGTCTAATGGGCATTTTCGACATCTAACATGCCCATGATTTACGGTGAGGGCAGGAAGGCGTTCATTCGGCTGTGGGAGAAAATAGCCAGGCAGAGCTGCGACCTCTTTTCGCTTGAAGTGCGATCTTGCCAGGCGAGTAAGACGACGACGACGACGAGTATGAGAAGAATGAATATTCTGTCGCATGCCTTGAAGAGAGGTACAGAGGACTCTTTGCCAGATCTCACCGGTTTTGCGCTACTCAGACCCCCGAAACTTCAATTCCCTCAAACCCTCCCTCCCTATACTTCTCAAGCACGTCCATGAAAGACTCCAACCCGAAACTCCACGTCCCCAACCTTGCCATCTTCATCATCTCAACCGGATCCGTCGGCAAAACAGCCATCGATCCCTCACCCGTGACATAGCCCGGCGTGCAGCCCATGAGTCCAGCGTAGTACGGCCCATGCCTCATAATCTCCCCGCTCCACTTCTCCTCAGCAACAACTCCCGGCTCGACGACGGCCCTATGTCCCTGAACTCTCCGCTGGGCCTCCTTGATAATTTCCACAATATGCTTCGTCCAAACTTCTATCGAATAAACATAATTCGCCCCAGACGCCGCTTGAAGGGGACTCTGGAAAAACAGATTGGGAAAGCCGTTCGTAAACAGCCCATGCAACGTCGTCGCACCCTTCTCCGTCCACTTATCGCTCATCTTCTTCCCTCCGCGACCATACATCTCCACGGCGGCCCTGATCGATGGGTTCCCACCCCCTTCAACTGGGGTTATGAATCCCGTGCTCAAGACTAACACGTCAAGGGGATACTCCACCCCGTTGACAATCAAACCCCTCTCGTTCGCTGCATCAACACCCTTCCCGTCTGTATCCACCAGGTTGACGCCTTCTTTGTTGAACGTTTGCAGATACTCATCGCTAAACGTCGGGCGCTTGCACCAAATGGGATACCACCCCTTGAGTTTGTCCGCCGTTTCCTTATCCTTGACAATCTCATCAGTGCGACCGCGCCCAGCCTCGGTACGAGGGAGATCGAGCTTAAGCAAGCGACCGACGTGCACACCAATGGCCTCGGGCGTGGGGTTGATGTAGCCCCATTTGGGACAACCGACACTGGCGCAGTAGGACGTCAAGTTTGTCCATTCGTCCTTGACGAAGTTAGGCTGGTCGGGGGTGGTGTTGTTGGTCAGGTGCATGTTGAAGTTGCGCATGCGCTCGGGTTGCCAGCCCTTCTTGTAGGCAATCTTGGTCTTCCACTCTTCGGGGTCGGTGGGTTGTTGGCCGCGCGGCCAGACGTTGGAGGGGGTTCGCTGGAAGACGTACAGCTCTTTGGCGTATTTGGCGAGGTGGGGGATTGCTTGGATTGCTGTGGCGCCGGTGCCGAGGATGCCGACACGTTTGCCTTCGAGATTTGTAAGACGCGGGTCGTCTTGGGAGCCCCCGGTGACATTGTAGTCCCAACGCGCAGTGTGAAACATGGGACTGGCGAAGGTGCTAAGGCCGGGAATTTTGGGGACTTGAGGGCGGGGGAAGACGCCGCTCGCGGTGAGGAAGTACTCGGCTTGGATGTTAAGTTCTCGGGGGGATTTGTTGGGACCGCGGCCTTCGGTGACCTTCAGATTCCATAGCTGATTGTCGTCGTCCCAGCGCGCAGTTTCAACCTTGGAGCGGAAGAGTGCTTTGTCGTGCAGGTTGTATTGTGTAGCGATGCGTTCGGCATGCTCGCGAATCTCCTCGCCCGGGGAGTACTTGGACTTGGGCATGTAGCCAGTCTCCTCGAGAAGGGGAAGGTAAGTGTAGCTCTCGACGTCGCAATGCAGCCCTGGGTAGCGATTCCAGTACCAAGTGCCTCCAAAGCCGCCGCCATTTTCGATAATGCGCACATCATCGGGTCCGTTCGTGAGGCCAGCCTCAATGAGACGAACGGCGAGGATCATGCCGCCGAAGCCGCCGCCGAGAATGACGAACTTGTACTGCTTCCCATCCTTGGTGTTTTGCCGCGCGTTGAGCGCGTCGTGATCAGCCCATGGATCTTGCTCCAAGACGCGGAATCTCTCTTCAGCATCCTTGAGCGCGATGAACTGGCCCCCGAACTCGGGTCGGATGCGCTTGGCAGCTTCTGCGGCATACTTTTGCTGGATCGCATAGATTTTCAAGTCTTCCGGGCTAGGCACTTGCGCACCTGCCCCGTCTTGTTCTGTTGCTGTCGTCATCTTCGGAAAACGCTAACTAGCACAGAGGATTGAGGGTTTCGGGAAAGAGCACACCTCGAGAGAGCGAAGTATTTGAGCTGCCGATCCCTGTCCGAACCGGTTCCGGGCGGCAAACCCGCGTGGGTCCTGCCTTCCACCCCCGGCAACCCCCCTCCCAACGCAACGTCTGTCGCCCTCTTTCCGAGAACGAGAGCGAATACGACTCGTCTTCGCTAATTGAGACATACCTTAAGTAGGATTGTTCCAACTTAGCGGGGAGATCGTCAGTGATTAGCCTGAACAGGCATGAATCCCAAGTCGGATCAGTTATTTGCAGAAAGCATTCTGGGACGCGGTGGAGGCTAGCATTACCCCTCCCACAGCCGCCCCTTTGCTGAGGAAAGATTCGAGCACGGGCCATGTTGGGCTGTCTTGGCACTGACATATTGGCTTTCCCTCGCGCGGGGCTAAAATTGCAGTGATTTTTGGCCAGTCGCTAGCGAATGCGCGCCTTCCAATTTCTCAGCAAAGGGGGCGACACCGATTTTGCAAGTGGCTGTAAGCAAACAGGTGAGTCGTCTGACATTATCTCAGCTCTCAGACCCCCTCCACTCCAACACAAAAAAAGGCACTCACAAACAAGTGATTACCATACATTCAATACATTTCTCCAAAAGCAGCACAAATTAAACTAGCAGCCACAACCCCATTACCCATCCAAATGCAGTTCTAAGACTTTTGGTATGCTTGAAATTTTTTGGCCATCTATTGGTTGTTGGAGCGCATCTTGAACTTGGTATTATTTTGGAGTGCCTGTTTTTTTTTTGTTGGGAGGGAGACCCCTTCGCGAGTGTTGTGTTCAGTCGCATGTACCTTTTGCCCACCCCACCTCACACCCCACCCTAGCCCACTGTATCAGCACACCCTCCCAAACACCTCGCCAGGGGGTCTGAGGCTCCATTGTCGCGAGAGGGCTACGTCACCAAATTCTACTACTACTATCAATTAAATCTTAACTACCCGACCAAAATAGTGTATCTAATACTGGTAGAGAGCCCTGTTTCTTAGCTTGCATCTCTACGAATAGTGGAGATAATCCAGATTTAAACAATCTTCCAAGCCATTATTTTGTTATTGTTGTACAATAGGCACAATGATAGTACTATACTGACTATCTAAGAGGTAACTTCGTTCTTTGAACCAGTGTGGTCTGTAGTCATTCTCCAGATCAAGGGGATCAACCAAACCGTTACCACGTCTAGCCCCATCTTTATCGCAGCAGGCTCCACAGAACAACTCTTGGCTGATTGTATCGCTTTTGCATGCAATCGAATGCTTAACGATTGATGAAAAGAGTGTGTTCTGATTGATCTTGGCCTTCGTTTTCGCTGTTGGAAGGCCTCTATATAAAGCAGTACAGCGCTGACTCATAGCACATGTGCAGTATACTGGTGTGTCCTTGCTGTCTGCCATAAAACGGCCGCCCGATGCTCATTGTTCAGAATATTTAGAAAGCGAGGGAAATAAAAAATGCCCGCTAAGTACAACGTTCAACCTCGCCGGATCGGCAGGCGCCCGTCTCACCAAACATTTTTCGATCCAACACCTCCCACACCTCCCTTCCATAGATTCTCTCCAACCAACTAACTACGCCCCACCTTCTGTTCATCACGGCCGCATTATGGATATTCCCCCACTTACCGCCCTCGACGTAGACATTAGCTCCCCTTTTTATCAGCCACATCATCCCATCCAAGTTCCCCAGCTTCGCCGCTACCTGCAATGCCGAGCCATACCGACCACCCCCGGCATGTTCATCGGCCCCCGCCGCAACTAGTAACTCCATGGCGCGGACGCTTTGCGCATATATCAGCTGGTGGTTATCGACGAGCTCGAGATTCCCAATCTTGGCTGCGCACTGCACGACGGAGCCGTATTTCCCGGCGCTGGCGTGGACGCTTGCGCCGGATGCGAGCAAAATCTTGATGGATTCGAGGTTCTGCGACAAGGCGGCTGCATGCAGCGCCGTGCCCGACTTTGTGTTGGGTCGGATGGCGTTGACGTCCGCGCCCGCAGCCAGGAGAAGCTCGATCACGGCTGGATCATCCGCGGCGGTCTGCAGTGGCGTTTCCATGTCGTCCTTTTCCATCCCTTCAGGATCTGCTCCTGCCGCAAGTAATCTCCGTGGTATACATGTAGAGTCGGATGGTCGATCCACCGTCGCAGCGCGAATGGCTAAAACCAGCGGACTTGGGAAGGTGGTGATCTTGTGCCTCAGACCGCGTGACACCAATTCCTCGTCGATTTCGGTCTCTGTAGGCGGTGGGTTGGGATTCGCTCCGCGTGCGAGGAGCACGTCAACAAGTCGGCTTCGTTGCTCATACAATCCGGTGGCATCTGTTGGATAGGTGTGGGCAAGCGCTGCTTGCAGCGGAGAACCAAACAGTCCACCTGTAAAGTTGGCGTCTGTACCTTGCTTGTCAAGGAGCCATAAGGATATACCAAGATCCGCTAGGTTGAGCACCGTCTGTAAGGCTTTATTCACACCCTCGTACCGTTGCGCCGCCGACATGGGCTGCTGGAGCAAGCGTGACAAGGCTCTCTCGCCACCCCAGACTGCATAGCCAAAGCACTTGCCGTTTCCAGCGCTAACGTTGGCACCGTAGCCAAGAAGAAGATCTATCATGGCGACACACCCGCGGCGTAGAGCGATGTACATCGCCGAATGATGCCAGGAGTTCGGGTCAGCGCCTTTACCGAGCAGGAAGGTTGCCATATCAATATCGTCGTGATCGACGGCAACGGCGAGGGCGCCACGGGGCGTCATATCGTTCTGGCGGATTTCTGCTATGCCGAGAAGGACTGTTACCGTGCATAGATGGGTATCTTGGGCGGGACTGGAGTTGATGTTCATGCCGGATTCAAGGAGAAGATTAATAACATCTTTGCGGCCCATTCTCGAGGCTTCCTAGAGGAGGTAGATAAAGACTTAGTGTCTGTTCCGGTATTCCTAGGGAGACAAAAAAAAGAGGGTGGGGTGGGGGGGCACACGACTTACTATTAGTGGGCTGTTGTATCCATTGTTGTCTCCCGTGATATTCAAGCCAGCCCCTATTTCCAGGAGCCATCGTATCTCCTCGATAGACTTTTCGGAGGCTGCTTGGATTAGGGGGTACATTCCCGCGTCTGCAAAAGTAGCTCCGTGCATTTTCAACAGCTCAACAAGACTCCTGCTACCCAGATAGGCAGCCTCAGGCAATGCTGCTACCTCGAGATAATCATCAACGAGGTTGGGATTCGCGCCCATATCCAGAAGTAAAGGGAGAAATTCGTCTCCGAGCCCATGTTCAATTGCTGGAACAAGGACATTCGAGCCGTTGCCGTCGCTAGTTCGTTCTACTACTTTTGCCCCATTGTCGAGCAAGAACGCAACAACCTCACGATTCTTTGACATGAAACCGTAGTATAATGATGTGCCCCGTCCACCAGGTGGGCCGTTGATATCGGCCCCAAGCTCAACGAGTAGTTTGACGAATTCCAGCTGATTGTCCTCAGCAGCGTATTGGATCGCGTTGCACTCATTATAATCCGGGAGTTGCCGATTTAGGTCCATACCCTTCGACGCTAAGTATCTTAGGATGGAAGGGCTCTCAAAGTCGATTAGCCAACGGAGGCTGTGTTTATCGTTAGAGAGTTTTTTTTGGTTTGTTTTTCCCCCGGGCTTTGTTGACTTACGATTCTCCTATATCCTCCTTCTCGTCTCTCAGATCCACCCCCTGGTCTAACAGGTGGTCTAGCATCTCGGTATCCTTATGCTCGTCCTCTACACCACAGGCTTGCAACACGGCGCATTCAAATGGGGAGAGGATCCTATCCTTAATGGTTATATAACACCTGAAGCGAGCCCTCATTTTCCCTAACCATTTTGGAATAATGCTGCGTTCAGATCCGGGATAGCCATACTCCAGCGGTTTGTGTGGTCGCGCGAACTCGCGCGGATGAACGGAAGCGCCCCTGCGGATCAGTTTTTTGGCGATGCTAACAAATCCCCCTTCGATCGCGGCGGTCAATGGCGTGCCAAGCATGGTCATGGTATGTATATACGGGTTCTTGTTCAAGATTCTCCACGCCGCGGCCTCGCTCCGAACTTGTAGTGCGACGTGCAACGCTGAACCGGCGTCTCCCAGCGCGTCAATATTGACATTCCTAGTAGCCATTAGGATGTCGAAAATGGCGGGGCACTCGTTGTAAAAGCGAACGGCATCCAGGAAGGTGGCGTCGCCGTAGGGAACGTCGGGAAAACGCGCAAAGAGGAGTTGCGCCATGGCGAACTGACGCCAGTCCATGGCTGCGTGGAAAGAATTCATGTGGTACGGGCTGTTCGTCGTGGTTGGGTCTGCACCGGCGTCCAGAAGAATTTTAAAGGTCGCCATATCCCCTCCTACTATGGCTGCCACGAGGGGAGGCTCACAGTCTGCGGGGTTTGGGTTCGCTCCGGCCCTGAGCAGTGCGCTGGTAATCTCGCTGAACCCCTTTCCTGCGGCGAACGTGAGCGGCATGCGCCTGCGATCCCGCCCGTACTTGGTAGTGGGGTTGACATCAGCCCCGTGGCGAATAAGCAACTCCACCATCGGTAACGAACCAGAACTTACGGCGTGGGAAAGAGGGGCCCAGCCGTGAATGTCTGGGTTCGTAACGCTCGCCCCTGCCTCGAGGAGCTTCTCCACTATTTTTTGATCCTCACCTCTCGCGGCCCGACACAGGGCCTCGGTGGTTCCCCGGCCCCCCGCGTCGGCGCCGCGCTCCGTCAGGAGCTCAACAACCTCGTGATGCCCCCCCAGTGCAGCGGCCAGAAGAGCGGATTCGCCCTCGCCCCCTTCGAAGCTGGCGTCCGCACCGGCATCGAGCAGTCGCTGGACGACTTCCCTGGCGCCGTATCTTGCAGCAAGCTGCAGGGTGCTGCCGTGGCGTCTGTCGGGGGTGTTTGGATCTGCCCCTTGGCTAAGAAGGTACTCAACAATCTTCAGCCTGCCGCAAGCCGCTGCGACACCGAGTGCCGTTCCGAAATGCGCATCCCTGGAATGCTTGTTAATATCCGCACCCTTGGCTACCAACCCCCGCACAAGCACTAAGTCGCCGAGGCCGGCGGCCCAGTAAAGCGCTGATGGCCTTTGGTCGAGACTATGGCTCCTTCTCAAGTGAAAATCACTCACTCCCAGGCTGTTCGGTTTGGGTTTGTACATGTATTCGGGATCGTAGATGTTGAGCCAGTTGAGGTACGGCTGGCATTTTGTGGGGTCGACTACCAGGAACCTCTCGAGAAGAGCACGGGCGGTTCCGCTTGACAGGTTCGAGCTAGCAGGGTCCCCAAATACAAATGCCCGCCGCCAATGTCGGATCCAGTAGCGACTGACGTATTGGAGCAGGCTAAACTCGCTGATTCTGAGGTCGAAGGCGATTGTGCCCTCGTTATACGAAAGAAGATATTGCAAACAGCATTGGGCGATATGGCGGTGGGCGAGCTGCTCAGATGTATAGAAGAGAGAGAGAGGGCTGACACCAAGCCTTTGCGAGGTGATGTACTCCTTGACCGAGTAGTGACTGAGTGAAACGACGGTGTATGGTTGATCAAGCTCTGGGTAAATCGCGCCTGCTTCGACCTCAACGTCGATCCTCTGCTGCAGCCACTCGGGTCTGGGATGGTAGTGCTCGCCGATCGTAGAAGTCGTTAGCAGTACACCGCAGACATCCAGGATTGAAGTCGAGACCATGAAGCGGGCCAAATCGAGGTTGAAGTCGGATTGGGAGGGGTCAATGACGGCTGCCTCGGCAAGCTCTTCGAGAAGGAGAGGACGGGACGAGAATGCGAGCCAGTGTAGCGCAGACTGTACAAAGGCTTGATGCCTAGGTAGGAGAGCTTGAAGGATTCGGTCATACGTGTGGTCGAGATCCTCCGGCATTTGACCCAGCTCTTTTTTGACCATGGCCGGAGTGAGGCATTGCTTGATGGCCTCAAGTTGGCAAACTGCCCAACGGAACCTGCTCAAATTCCGGCAATTTTTAGCAAACGGCGCATCGTGAGATTGATTACAAAAAGAGAACGACGGAAGGGGAGACCTTACATCCCATGAGCCCCTAAAACAATTCCATCCAAAATCTCCTTCTTCAGGGTCGGTTGCCACCTCTTCAACGTCGCATCTCGCTCAATTTCCCCCTTGACGTATACCCTCACGTCCCTGTCGACTTTGAAGCTCTGGATGCAGATCATGTGCGCCAAGATGCTCTCCAACGCCGCTTCGATATCCGGCTCCTTGCGACTCGTGACCAATACTTTGAGATTCCCGGGCAGCTTTTCGTTGTTGAGAAAGCCCTTGAAGAGCAGCTGCCTTTCGCCTCGAGGGCCGGGACACTCGTCTAGCGCATCAATAACGAGATAGGTTACGTCTGTGAGGGCGACCTCTGCTGTCAAAACGCCGAGCAGTTCCTCAACGGTTGGCTCTTCGGTGCCTTCACACATGCTGTTGTACAGCGCCACTGCTGCCTCAGACTCCCCGGATGTTGTGCAGAGGAGTTGATAGATGACACTCTTCAGCATGTCTGCAACGCTGTGCTTTCTGCTGTCGGCAAAGTCGAAATAATAGTACGCAAGTCTTTTCGTGCCGGGATTACCACCACCCGCGATGGCTGTCTCCAAATGGTCGATGATGGTCGAGGATAAGACCGTCTTTCCCGCGCCAGGGATGCCATGAACCCAAAGCAAGCCCCCCATGGCACTTTCCCAGTCCACAAATGCGTCTTCGTGGAATATCCACGTTGCCGTGCCCGGCTCGTGCTTACCACGGGAAATTGCGTGGTTTTGCTCCGGGTTACTCGTCTTAAACCAGCTGACCACTTTGGATTTCTTTGTATCCTGCTTCTCTCTGGCTGCCTTTCGGATATGCGTGACAAGAAGTCGTGTTTGGTAGACCGACAGAGCGAGGCTTAATGTCGTTTTTTGTCTGTTGATGATGCCAAGTTTCTGCTCGACGGCAGACGCCTGGAGCGGCCACATCAGCTTGCTCCTGAACCCCGGCTTGCAGAGCGGCGCAAGCTTGCCTGAAAGGTAGCGTAGAGCGCTGTCGCATGCCTCCAAGGCGGACAAACAAGCCGTAAACACCGGCTGCTTGCCGCCGTTACCCGGTTCCGCCGCGGTGCTTAGGGACAGCGATTTGAGAATTTCGTCGGCCTCATCCGGGCCCTGGGTAATTTCGCGGAACTCCTCCATTATATCGGTGAGTGCCTGGACGTCGGCGATGATGGATGAAACATCTTTTTCGGCGTCCTTGATCTGGCCCTGTAACCTGTAGCAGGCGACTAAGACCGTTTGTGAGAGTCCAATAATGGCGACCAAGCTTGCCGTGAAGCTGAGCGGGTCCATATTGAGTCCCCTCTCTGCAAAAGCGATAATTTCCTGCTTCAATCTAGACGTTGAGAGACGAGCCTCATCGATGAAGAGGTCCTAGTTGCCGGCAATTTTTTTGGTCTGCAGCGAGATTAGTTCACCAAGCTTTGTGGTACATGCACCTTGGGTTGTTATGGGGAAGTTGAATTGGCCGAGCGCGTTGCAGTGGAGGCAGGCGCTTATGCATCATTGCTCAGGCAGCAAGGCAGAATGCTGCCTGGCATGTGGGGCCCTGTCAGCGGCCTGATAGTTGTCAAATTACGTAATCGCGCCTTGGCGTCACGGAACCGCAGCGCGGCCGAGCACCAGAGCTTCGTTTAGCTGAGAGGACGGCTCCCGGAATACAACAAGACTTGATGGCGGTAATTACTGTGTTCTTGGTTGACTGTGTTGAATTTAACAATAGTAGCTAATCGTTAAGAGATTAGATTAATCAATGCGTAATGTGCTTAGCGTGTTTAACAACTGAGTATACCACTTATCAACTATAAGCAGGCGCTCGGCGTAACTAGAGGACTAAGGGACTGAGCACGTAGAGAGCGCTATCACGACAGCATAAATTTAACATAAACAGTTCCACATAAGACGTAAGTATTCGGTTCCAAGCCATTAGCGGGAGGCTTAAAGGCTATGAACAAGGATGCAGCCAAGCACGTCTGGTTAGCTAGGCCCCAGATACCAAAGGCGGTCCCAGATGACTTAACAAGAAGTATTAAACAGTGAATCTAAAGATACTCAGCAGCCTCAGCGAGAAGCCATAAGCCTACCATCATAGCCAGATACCTAACTATGGCTTATAGCCCGTGCAGCGCCGTGAAGACTATACCAATCCTTAGAAGCAGCTTTAGATCCTTCTCCTTGTTGACCTTTAGACACGCCACATCTGGGACCGGCTTCTCTAAAAACTCGCAAAGCAGGCTCCAGCCAACTCCAAGCTTGCATTGTTCCTTCTGCGGGGGACACGTCGGGCCGCACCGGCCTAAGTGACAGCCTCAAGGTCGTCACACAATAATACCCATATACCCGCTACAGCGCCCTGGAGCGGCGCAGCTTAAGGCCCTACTGTAGCGAAGATTCTAAGCCTAACAGCCGAAATGATCTGAGAGCATATTCATAAACGCACATACTTCCGCTATGGTGACTGTTAAATTACTAAAGACTGCCCTAAGGCGCCTATAACTCTGGCAGCACTAATCTTAAACCTTAAGGCCTGTAAGGCCTGCATCTAGGAGTTAGTCGACCGCTACGACAACGAACTAACTAAGGAGAAGAGAAGGAGTTAGAAAACTAAATACCCTGGATGACGTAGACTCCCTTTTAGGGGAAATATTAACACTGTTAGTAGAAATGGACTTATTAGTAAAATAATTATCTTATAAGAAGGATGTGTTAAAGAAACTTCTAGGCGGTAAGCTTTTTATTTATAAATACATTATAATTAATCAGAAATTATTAGTGTCTACAGACAATGCCTTACTTAATACCAGAGTACATGGTTTTATCTTTATTAATATAAACTTTATAAAGAAACTTATTAAAGAACTTTAGCTAATAAAGGAAATAAATTTTATTATAAGATCAGTGGGTAGCCACAATAGTAGCTTAAGATAATAAATATATGCTATCTTAACGGTAGATCTTACGATAAATAGCATCACGTATAAGAGATAAACCATAATGATTATTAATATAAGATATAATATAATCTTTAATAATAAAATAGTTTAAATCCTACAATGTATGGCTTGACCTGAAACATGATATCCTGGTGCACTTAGATACTAGAGAGTAATGGAAGAAGGCTATAGCTTTAAAAGCTCTTCTTCTTGTTAAAAATAACCTTCCGCTGGTAGAATAACATATTAAAGAACTAGAGAACTAGCCACCCTTATTGTTAGAGGATTAAGCAGAAGAGATCCGATAACAGAGAGGACTTCTTAATTCACTCTCTCTCTCTGTCCCGTTTTTAAGCCAGCTTTAGTCTCCCCACCTTACTATTAATTAAATAGAAAGAGAGTTACAGAAGGAAGACGTAGTAGCTAGGTATAAGTATGATATACGTGTCTTAATGTTAGACAATTTCTTCACTGAAGTGGATTCAGAGATAATCGGCTGGACTAACCTAAACAAGATCTATTATTATATATAGAGGAAGAAGGCCTAAAGAGAGAGAACTCCACTGGAGAAAGCAGCAGACAATCTGCAAGATATACCTGACGTTTATAATAACTTCCTAGATATCATTAGAAAGGATAAGTTAAACACTTGTCAATTACTATAGTAGTTATACCAACTATTATATTAAACTAAAGGAGGATAGAAAGCTGGAAGAACTGGTTCATAGCCCTCTATATAAGATATATTTAGATGAACTGGAAGTTGATAAGAAGTATATCTTAAATAGTTTAGCTAAAGGATAGATAACCCTAAGTAACGCCTTATAAGCTGCCTTAGTATTATTAGCGAAAAAGGCAGACGGTGGCCTGTGCTTTTATATAGATTACTGGCAGTTAAACACCATGATGATTAAAGACTATTACTCTTTGCCCTTAATAAAGGAAACTCTGGCTTATATTACTAAGATTAAGATCTTCACTAAAATCGACATTTAATAAGCATTTAACCACCTCTGATTAGCAAAAGAACACGAGGATCTTATAACCTTTAGGGCACGATACGGCACTTATAAGTATAAGATTGTGCCTTTCAGCCTTATAAATCGGCCAGCGTCATTTTAAAGATATATTAATAGTAAACTAATAAGTTACTTTAACAAGTCCTGCTACGCTTACGTTAATAATATCCTTATTTAATTTAAAACTAAGGAGGAGTATATTAAGCACGTTAAACTTATACTTACTAGACCGTGGGAAGCTAACTTATAAGCTAATATTAAGAAGTGTAAGTTTAGCGTTACTAAGATAAAATACCTCGGCTTTATTATCAGAGCCTATAGTGTAGCTGTTGATCCTGTAAAGATCAATGCTATTACGTTGTGGGAGACGCTTAAGACACTTAAGGGCGTGCAGGCGTTCCTTAGGTTCTGTAAATTTTACTGTAAATTTGTGAGAGGATATAGCAGAATAGTGAAACTACTAACATTCTTAATAAAGAAGGATTAGGCCTTTAAGTAGACTGAAGTGTGTTAAACAGCGTTTAACACCTTAAAGTACTACCTTATATATACACTTATCTTAAAGCACTTTAAGTATGGCCGTGAAACGTGTGTTAAAACTGATACTTTTAATAAAGTGCTTGCTAGTGTGTTACTATACAAATATAGTGAGGATTAGCACTTAATAGCGTTTTATTTAGAGAATATATAAGGCCCGGAACTGAATCACCCTGTCTAAGATAAGGAGATGCTAGCAGTTATATAGGTACTTATCTGTTAGAGAGCTAAATTAATCGGCCTTTACGGCTTACCCTTCTTAATCGTGTATCATCAACAGACATAGTAAGGCAGTGTGGACTACACCTTATAAAACTAACGTAACCACTCGGGACGCTGCTTAGATGTACTATAAAGGCCTGTACTAAGTAATGGTTCTGCCAGTTAATATTATAAGTGATTATAGCCCGTAATTTATCGCTAACTTTACAGACAAGATATTAAAGATATAGAGAGTTAAGTAGAAACTGGCTTCCTCTAGCCACTTACAGACAGTAGGATAAGCGGAAATTATAAACGAATACTTAGACTAATAATTATAACTGCTTGTAAATCGCTGTTAAGACAATTCATTAGAGGCGTTGCCTGTAATAAACTTAGTATAAAATAGTTTACTATAAGACAGTATAGCTGTATCTCCCTATAATGTACTTATGGGATGGCTTATAAGGATGCCTTTCGATTAAGAGGAACAATCTAACCTTCAGGATAAGGATATGCATTAAACTAAGTAACTTAACCATGAGGAGGCGTAATAAGTCGCGGAAACGATATAATAATACATTAATGTCGTAAGGAAGATTATAAAGGCTGTAAACGAACGATCTGCAGCCTAAACTAATAAGAAACACCGAGAACCAGACTTCATGATTACCGACTAAGTGTTTATTATCTAATAAACAGTTTATACTAATCGCCTTAGCGATAAACTGGACTACTCTAGTACAGATTAACATTATAAGACTAAGGAAATGGTTAGACACTTATTGTTGGGTTTTTACAACCCTAACCCGGCCAGTGTGGTTAGAACAGTGTGGCTGGATCCACGCAGCCGCTCCGCGGCTGCATCCGTGGATCTGCACAGCCAAGAACGCCAGACTCCAC
>Ga0247770_1000157_pt1 | contig 61764 bp, 53 predicted proteins | sample UWRJL136409B6_FD_179943 | JGI IMG/M metagenome (GOLD analysis project Ga0247770, IMG submission 179943) | Plant litter microbial communities from Arlington Agricultural Research Station in Wisconsin, United States - UWRJ-L136-409B-6 | ecosystem: Environmental > Terrestrial > Plant litter >...
TGGTATGATTGAGGTAACATTTTTAATAGATGGGGCTTCTTGACAATACTGACCCCCATCTTTTTTTACCATAAATCGGTCTAACCCGCTTCAGCTAGGGGTTTTGACGGGGTTGTCACCCCGTCAAGCGATCGCCTCTTCTCTATTGCCCCTGACTCCTTCTGTGTCACTATGGGCAGTACCCAAATTGTTTTGAGTCATTGCCCAATCTTCGGGATAAGCCTCGCGGGTATAGACTTTTAATGCTTCCCGATAACAAGCGATCGCCCCTTCAATATTCTCTGCCCTGACTCCTTCTATTCTGTCACTATAGGCAACCCCCAAATTATTTTGAACCGTTGCCCATTGTTCGGGATAATCCTCGCGGGTATAGACTTCTGATGCTGCGCTATAACAAGTAATGCCTATTTCTAAATTCCCTGCCCGCCACCCCAGGGAAAAGTTATTAATTAAGTTGCCAAAAGAGACAATATCTGCTGCAATGGCTGCTGCTTCTTCTGACGTAACTTCTGTGAATGTGGATGTAGCCCAAGCTTGTAATATTCGAGCAAAATTTAAATCCAATTTATCGAAGTTTTGTTGTAAAATAGGATAAACAACTTGAGGATTTCCGTCACTGTCTGACGTTGCCAGCAACACCTTCCCCAAGAAAGATAAATACTCATCAGGAGTTGCTGTACTGCCGACAAAGTTTGCCAATTGTGCCGCTAGATTCTGCAACCAAGCTGCCTTGGAGTTGCCCTCTGCTGCCATCTTCTCCGCTTCCGCTGCCATGACTTGCACAAAATTGGCATCAACTAAGTCTCGATTGGCGTTGATAATATCATTTACTGTACCGCTAGGGCACTCAAGCAGGGCTTGAATCAGTTCGAGATAGGCCGCGAGGCGTTGTTCGTCCATTGGAGTTTCCTTTTATTCTGTATATATATCTATCGGCAATTTGGGGGAGAATTATGCAGATTCCTGAAAAATTCTAGATATTTGTCTTTGGAATGTTGTAGGGGCGGGTTCATCAACCATCAGCGCCAAAAACAAACAATCTCAAAAACCCGCCCCCACCCAACGCAGAATCAACATCAACATTCTTTGCGTAAAAACCGGGTTAATTTGCATAACTCTTATAGGAATTTTTTTAGTCAGATTCATCTTCCGATATTGCTTGATACTCCAAAAGCTGTTCCCCTCGGATAATCCACAATTTACCCGCAACTTCTGCGGCATCCAATCCGCGAATTAATATTTCTACTGCCGCTTGCAAATCTTGCGGTTTCGCTTGAGAAGGCAGACGCAGTAACACAATCCCAGAATAATCAGAAGGATTGTAGCGGAGGCGATTGCCAAACCCCCTATCCAAAGTCACCAAACATCTACCTTCCCTCCGACAGATATCAATTAACAATCCATCCGCTGTTGAACTCAAATTTTGTTCCCGTACAGTCGCAACATCGTGTCCAGCTAAACGTAACAGCGAAACAACGCGGATGCTGCCCAAATTTTCATCAAGTTTTAACTTCACTTTAAAACTACCTTTTTTTCACCCACAGGAATTTCGACATAACAATCTCTTGCCAACTCAGCCCCATAAGCAATACAAGCCAAAACGTCTTCTCGTTCAATTCCCGGATATTCCTCAAGCAATTCTTCCAAAGTCATGCCGCTAGCGAGAAAGTCAAGAATCAGAGAAACCCAGATGCGATGACCGCGAATACAGGGTTTGCCAAAGCAGATATTCGAGTCGATTGAGATGCGAGACAGTAAATTATTTTGAGTCATGTCTTTTCAATTAGATATTTTCCATTGATTCATTGTAATGAATTTTAGGGTTGAGTTGTGGGGGCCCAGAAACCGGGTTTGATGGACGAAAATATTTCGTTTCAACCCGCGGATGTGGCCAAAAACCCGGTTTCTTCAGTCGGTGGGAACTCAGAAACCGGGTTTGATGGACGAAAATATTTCGTTTCAACCCGCAGATGTTGTCAAAAACCCGGTTTCTTCAGTCGATGGGAACCCCTACAAGTCATCACCATCTCCCCAAATCTCAGCCAACTTCTCCAACAAATCTTCAGCAATCAGATTCAGTTCCGCTTTCACATCCTCCTCAATATCTGAAGCTTTCTCAACAGGTGAAGATTTATCGCGAGAGAAAGATATATCTCTATTTCCCCAGCCTCCACTGCTAGAACCACTTCCCGCTAAAGCCTTCCCCCCTTCATATCCCCAGTCAGATTTCTCACTACTGTGCAAAACTTTATTCAAAATTGCCACTATTTCAGAAATAGATTTGTTTTGCAAATTCTCCCGAACTTGTGCTTGTACGGGGTCATCTTCTCCCAAATCAGATAGCAACTCTTCAATTTCACCTTGCAACAGCGGAATTGCCAACTCAATCCGATCCAAATAATCCAACAATTCCTCAACTGGTTTGAGATTAGTTAGAGAAATTTCTTCAGTTTCATCCAGAATTTCCACAGCCGGAATAAACCCTAAAAGTTTGACTTTATTGAAAGGTTCGGCAAACTGAACAGCGATATAAGCAATGCGATTTTCCCGCACTTCCGGCAGAGAAATCGCCGATTCTCCGATCTGAACCGGACAGCATTCTATCTTGCCCATCCCCGGCAAAACCAAATCGGCGACATTGTGAAACATTCTGAGAACTGGATGCCAACTTTCTCCGGCATCCAAGTCAGTTTCATAACGTAGTTCTTGCACAAACGTATTCACCGCTAAAACTGCAAGAGTATTGCGATAAACTTGTTGATTTTTCTCCGCATTCGGTTGAGATGCTGCGAATTTTCGAGCTAAATCGCAGTCTTGTTCATTGAAACGAATTGTGATGCAATATTCAGTAGCATTACTCATGATTATTCCTCCTCTATTTGTTGTAATCTTTTGGCATCAATTTCATACCCTATCTTTTGAGCTATCTCTGCCAATAGAGGGACACACTTCTTGTACCAAAGTCTAGTAACAGTGTCAGGAGGAATATTCAGGTCTTTTTTGATTTGTTTAAAGGTCTGGGGCGGGGATGTTAAAATCCTTCGCTTAATCAGTTCCCAACAGTTACAAATCGGGTATTTCCGCGCACAGCAGTTACGCAATCTTTGTTCCGGGTCTTCCTCTAAATAAGCTTTTAGTTGCAGAAAACGCTCTTGTTGTTCTACATAATCGATCGGCGGTTGCGGTCGAGGGTCGGGTATAATTTCTTCTTTAGTTGTGGCATTTTCTTCGCTTGTAGGTTCGTCTAAATTGACAAATCTGATTTTTTTGTGTTTGCGTCGCACATCTATGCAATCAGCTTTTATATTGAGGTTATACCACCGAACAAAACACTGACACACATCAGCAGGAGTGGCATTGTCAACATCAATATCGTACCTTTCTGAAAATTTTTCCAGATTTTTGGTCATGTATTTGATAGTCATTTGCAATGCCTCATCGTAATAGGTTTGCAAACCTATTACGATGCGTTCTTTAGTCAGACTTTTTGGCAAGTAGTCAATTAAATCGAGTAGAGATTGAATCGTTTTGAGTCGCTGCGAGTGTTCTGGTTCAGCCAGTGCTTGCAATATAAGGCTTTTGACCTTTAAATCGAGTTCGGTGTTCACAGGCAGGTTGGTGTGGCATCGAGGTAACTCGATTATCCCAGAGAAAATAGTGCTGTAACGTGCCAGCAATAACAAATTCAAGGAAATCGGCTTGAGTTCCCAATCCAGCCACAAGTTGAAGCTTGCGGCTACAGGAACTAAGCCTAGCAAGGGTTCGACGGGGGTATCATGTCTCGTCACAGTCCAGTTTTTGCGTGTTGGTACTCTGATATCGCAGGTTTTGGCGGCTTTATGCAGAATTGAGCAAAAATTTTTCGTAAAGGCAATGCGATAAGGACTGAAGCCCTTACTACGAAATTAATCCGGTGTAAAATTAACAATTATAGGGACTTCTCCATTGCGCTTTTGAAGGGATATCGCAGGAGTCACCCAGTTTATGCATATTCAAAAAATAAATCATATCAAACCCTATTGATAGCAAAGGATTTGATATGAAGCGAATACTCTTCGCCCGGATTTGGTATAGCGCGGTTTCTACAATTTGTCGATCGACCTTTTGGCCTTATCCGTGATATTTTTCACCGTATCTTTCACATCTTCTGCTGCGTGGCGGGCGGCAGCTTCGGCTTGTTTGGCTTTGCCTTCAACCTGGTCTTTTCTGTTGCCCGTGATATTCCCAAAAATTTCCTGAGCTTTGCCTTCTAAATTTTTGCCGATCGCCTTTGCTCTGTCTTCTGCACTCATAATAAGCTCCGTTTGGCAAGTTGCTTTAGTAACATTGTAAAATCAACTGACCTGCAATTGCCTTTAACTTCATATTAATTTATATTCTGCTTGACCTCGGTCTTCTTCTGATGACTTACTTTGTGCAAGTCCCTCACTCAAAAAGCGAAGGATTCCTTTTTTTGACAACTGTATACGTCGGCAAAATTCGTCCTAAAAAACTATTTCAAACTCGCTGCAGCAACTTTAATCGGTTCCAGTAAATTTAACGGCAAATGCAGCATATTCAATTGGGTGCTATCTGCTGGTTTCCTTTCCGGATCGGGGCCGTGATAATCGCTGCCACCAGTTGCCAGCAAACCGTAATGAAGACAGAAATCTTTCAACTTTTGGATTTGGCTAGAACTGTGGGTGGGATGGTATACTTCAACTCCCATTAAACCAGCATCTACTAATTCTTTTAAGACTGCCTCAACTGCGCCGCCGCGAAATAAATAAGGGTGAGCCCAAACTGGTACTGCGCCACAACTGCGCAATAAATCGATGCCTTCGACGATCGAGAATTTCTCGTAATGTACATAAGCCGGGCCGTCATCTCCCAGCCAGCGATCGAATGCTTCCCGCGATGATTTGGCGTGACCGGCTTTTACCAGCGCGCTGGCAATGTGAGGCCGTCCCGGTGCCATTCCTGGGGATGTTTTTGGCAGTTCGATCGCGTATCCCATTGCTGCTAATTTTTCGACCATTTCCTGCGATCGGCGAAACCTTCCTTGCAGGCGATCGTTCAAAGGAACTCGCAACTTATTTGCATCGGGATAAAAACCTAAAATGTGCAGCGATCGGCCGTTGTGAACTGTACTGAGTTCGAGTCCGGGGACTATTTCGATACCGTGCAAAGCAGCAGCGGCGAAGGCTTCATCCCAACCCGACATCGTATCGTGATCGGTGAGGGCCAAGGCGCGAACCCCCGAAGACGCGGCGGCGGCTACGAGTTCGGCAGGGGTGAGAGTGCCGTCGGAATAAGTAGTGTGACAGTGGAGTTCTAGCATTTTTTCTGGTAAGTTAAAGTCGGCGCAACCTGCAATTATTCCCCTGACTCACGCGAGATATATCGTCATACTATTTTAGATTTTAGATTTTAGATTTTAGATTGGGAATGAGTGATGATATAAGGGTTGGGAGTTTGTCTACTGTTGCATTTTTTTTCAGAACTGGTTTCACTGCCAGCAACATTTTTTTATCGCTATTTGTAATAACTTATTGCGCCTTTAATTGGTACATTTATGTTTATTCAAACTCGGCATGACATGGGTATTCAGCCCGCCTTTTCTGTTGAATTTGGATGCAGAACAGCTTAGCTACTTCTTGATTTCTCGCATTGGGTGAAGGACACCCTCTGGCAATTTGGTAGGAACCGGCGATATTTCCATACTTTGTATGTTGTGAACTGGGATAACTACCAGTTTATCTGCCAATTCGAGAATTATCGGGTCTGCAGTCAACATTTTGTGCAGGCGAGTGCCTAAAGTTGCTTGCTCTCCTACTGTTCCCTCTGGCGCAATGAACTGGAAGTGTTGCTGTTTGCCGTTGGTATAGTGGATTGTCAGATCGATAATTCTTTCTTGGTTGGTTGCTTCCATAATTTTTTTTCCCTAACAGTCGATCGGGGCTTTGCAAAATTAACAATAAATCAAAAGTTGTGATCGCACCACCGTTGGAAAGCTTTTGACAAAACCGGGCTGTCGGTACGAAAGTCCGGTTACTGCTAATTTTACCACAAAAACTGTACTGAAACTCGCCAACTTACCCAGTATACAATTGTCACTTGCGCTGTCTTCGCTGCTGAAGGCGCGAGATCTTTCGCCAGCAATATTTGGTCGATCGGGCTTTCTACAGTGCCACTTGGCAAATTGGCTCAATTTAGCCTCTGTCGCGACTTGACTCAAAGCGCTCTCAAGTCATACAGCATAAGCGTTTAAGCACTTTGGGTGTCAAGGTTTTTCTCTTGTGGGAACTGTGGAGGTTGGGATAGTGGCATTCTGCTGTCACTGCTGTTGAGGATTTTTTTATAAATTAATAACATAACATTCAGGTACAGCTTATGAAATCCACACTTTGTTTCCCCGAAACTTCTCTCGATTCTAACGCAGTTACCTTTGATAATAGTGCTATTGAATCTTGTATCCTTGCAGCTTGGATTGATTTAGTAGGAGGAGACTTTGATAGCTTGGAAGGAGATGATTGGCTTCCCTTGTGCGGCGACATTGATGACGGCGAAATTTATCGGGAATGGTTTTTGTGGCAAGACAGCGAAGTGAGTCAAGAGTGGGAAGCTTACGATCCAATTACTAATTATCGAGTTGTGGCATCTAGCCGAGAAATGCTGATTTTTAAAATCGACAAAATAGAAGATGAGAGACAAGTTTAGAATCAAGGGAGAATATTAAATTTTGACTCTTTTAGGACTTATGCACAGCCTCTACTTGTAGGGTGCGCTAGGCGCACCTTACTGCTGCATAGTGCGAGTGTTTCAACCTGTGGGTATTGCTTTTTGTTTTTCTCGTTCTAACTTGCGCTGCTTCAAGGCGGTAAGATTTTGTTTAATCGTGTCGATCGCCAATCCCGTCCCTTGCTGTTGGTATAATTCGCTGGCACGGATCAAATCTGCAACAGCCTCGTCATCCGATCGCAAATTTGCCAAAGCCAAGGCGCGATTGTGGTAAGCTTCTGCCAAAGTTGAAATTAGTTCTAAAGCGCTGGTAAATTTATCTTTTGCTTTGCGGTAATTTCCCGACTGATAAGCCTCAATTCCTTGTTGAAAATAAACGGAAGCTTTGCTGCCGCTGTCGGTATCTGGAAATTCTGGGTAAGTTAAAATTGGTTCTTTAAAGAGTACAGAAATGCTGCCCTTGCCGAAGTAAGCCCAAGTCATTGTTCCCAACCCAATCCCCAGCACGAGGGCAACAATTACAGACAGAGCAATAAAATTTGTGAGTTCCATAGAGCAATATTTGTTGTATTATAATATGATAAGTTAATTTCTAAATTCTGCAACAATGGCTGCGCGGATTTACCTCAACTGGAAATCGTTTTTCGGCTCGCTAGCTTTAGTATTGTCGATCGGCTTAATTACTGCAAATGCCAGTTCTGACGCAGCAACCAAGGCGCAAACTCAAGCAGGGTGGCAATTGTTGCAGGGGGATGAGACAGGATTGGTGGTAGCAATGCGACACGCGATCGCCCCAGGCACCGGCGATCCTGCTAACTTTAAGTTGGCTGACTGTTCCACCCAGCGCAATTTATCTGCACAGGGAAGAACCCAAGCCAAGCAAATTGGAGCCGAATTTCGCAACCGCAACATCAAAGTTGCCAGAGTTTTATCGAGTCAGTGGTGTCGGTGTTTAGAAACAGCAAAATTGATAAATGTAGGCAAAGTCGAACAGTTCCCAGCGTTGAACTCGTTTTTTAGCTATAGCAGCAAAGAAGCCCAACAAACAGCGAGAATTCGCAAATTAATTGTGGACAACCGCAACACTAAAGGCGCGATTATTATGGTAACTCATCAAGTAAATATTACCGCAATTACTGATATTGTACCGCAAAGCGGCGAAGCTGTAATCCTCAAAGGATCTCGACCAGGTAAAATCCAAATAGTCGGACGAATTGGAGGATTTTAAATAAATAGAAAGTTATATAGCGGTTCTCAATAAAATGAGGTACACACCGCTCGCAACTGATGCCCACGGAGGCCTATGCCCACGGAGGCCACGGAGGCTTATGCCCGCGAGAGCACCTCATGTTACAGAGAAAGGCTATAATATTACCAATTCCCCCTTACTAATTCCCAATAACCAATTTATATGAGTTTCCAATACAGCGCCGCCCTAGTGACTTTAGCAGACCTTGATAAAGAAGTTCTAGTTAAATTTTACACAAAATTTCTCGACATAGAACCAAACCCTTACATTCCCAATACTTATGCTGAATTTCAACTCAAGGGCTTAAGACTCGGCATATTCAAACCCAAAGATTCCCACAAATCGGAATTTACCAATCGAGCAAAAACAGGCATAAGTTTGTGTTTGGAAGTCAGCGATATCGAAACTGCGATCGCCCGAATTTGGGCTTTAGGTTATCCGCCCAGCGGAGAAATTATCAAAGCTTCTCACGGTCTAGAAATTTATGCCTTCGATCCTGCCGGCAACCGCATAATTTTACATCAATCCCATTAGAGTGTAGGATGATGGCTAATGATTTGTGAACTCTCGATCTTCTCTTCTCTTCTCTTCCTTCGCGTCCTTCGCGTCTTCGCGGTTCGTTCAAAAAAACATCTAGTTCACAACCCGCTGAGGATTGCTATATAAGTTATGCAATTGCTTCACCACCTTCGCAATGACATTGTAAAACCCGCCTCTACAAATCCAAACTCCCTTAACTATCTAATCAGTTCAGCAAAACTATAAAAACTGATAATTAATAACAACAAAGCTGTCAGGTGAGTTAGCTGAAATTGAGGCCGCGGGCCGAGGGATTCCCGCACCAAAATTGAAAAAGACGAACCAATTATATAACTCAAAGACAGCGTTAAATACTGCCACTGCAATGTTACACTCCACAGCCCGAGCAAAATCATCGCCAAAGTCAACATCACCAACTCAACAAAGCGAGGCGGATTGTGCTGAGTAGACAGAATCAAAGTGTCCAACCAATATTGCCAAGGTCTCATGTTTTAGCGATCGAGCTTTTGGATCTTCTAGCTTAACCTATGATCGCCATTCAGTTTGTTGCTGCAAACACCTTAAAGCCTCCGCCGTCTCAACCTGCGGAAATTGCCCGTAAAAGCGGCTGACACTGTAAAAAGGGTGAGGAGTCTCCAGAACGATCGCCTTATCGCCCATTCCCGCCAAAAATCCCATCAAATCTGCCGGGGCGACAGGCGCGCAAATCCACAAAGCCGCCGGTTGCTGCGACTGCAAAGCCTTAGCCGCCACAGCCATCGTCATCCCCGTAGCAATGCCATCATCTACCAAAATCGCCAAAGCCCCCGCCGCGCTGATATTGGGGCGTCCCGGAGACAAATCTGCCAGCAGAGATTGAGCATTATTTTGAGCCACGGGCAATGCTGATTTTTGCAAGCGCCAATTCTGCTGCTTTTGCTTTTCCCAGAGGACGTGACCGTCAGCAGTTGCAGCCCCGATCGCCAATTCTAAATTATCTGGGCGAGTAATTTTCTTAGCGACAACCACATCCAAAGGACAGCCCAAGCGGCGCGCAATCGGCACAGCAACGGGCAAACCCCCGCGCGGCAAGGCGTAAACAATCGGTTTCACAGCCTCCTGTGCCGTTAAATTCCATTTGCCGAGCTCGCCCAGAACTGCCTCGGCCAGTTTTTCGCCAGCATCGGCGCGATCGTCAAAAAACGGGTTAGAGAACATATTTTTGCCTGTACGAGCTCAACCAAACAATTGGAGATTGTGCGAGTGTTAATTGGACATTGTACGCGCGTGCGTAGCTATCCGCTAGGGAATCGACAGCCTCCCATACAAGCTTCTAGCCAATCTCAAATCACCAAACCCGATCTAAACTATAAACTCTAGACTCAAAAAAATCTCCCTAATTGTAAAATTTATGTCCAGCGACTTGCAACTGAGCCTTTTTGACAACAATCAAAGTGCCACTTTCCAAACTGATTCAATACCAGCAAATGCCAAAATTCCCATTCCAGAGGGCACTTATCAAAATATGGAACAAATCGGCGAACACTGCAACCGCTGCTACCGCTGCGAATTGGGCAACACCCGCACTCACGCCGTCATCGGGCGCGGCAATCCTCAAGCCTCAATTTTGATTGTGGGAGAAGCGCCCGGACAAAACGAAGACGAAACCGGATTGCCCTTCGTCGGGCGATCGGGCCAACTGTTAGATAAGATTTTAGAATCCGTGGGATTGAGTGCAGAAACCGACGTATTCATTGCCAACGTCATCAAATGTCGCCCTCCCAACAACCGCCCTCCGACAGCCAAAGAAATCGAAGCTTGCAAACCTTACTTGCTCGAACAAATTCGCATCTTAGACCCCAAAATTATTTTATTAACCGGTGCAACAGCCCTGAAAGGTTTGCTAAGCGACAAGCGGCCCATTAGTAAAATTAGAGGTCAATGGATTGAATGGGAAAATCGTTTGTGTATGCCAATTTTTCACCCGTCGTACTTGCTGCGAAACCCCTCCCGCGAACCGGAAAGTCCGAAATGGTTTATGTGGCAAGATATGCAACTAATCAAGGCTAAACTAGACGAATTCAAAGAGCAATTATAATCAATTTTTGTTGATTTGTATGGGCGGGTTTCACCAACAATCTCTCCTCTTTACCCACAATCTCAAAAACCCGCCCCCTTTGCATGACAATCGCGCAACCACAAACGAATAGCCTCAGCAATTTCGCTTTGACTATCTTGACCTAATAAAGGACGAATATCCGCCGCAGTACCAAACCGAGAAACGATTTTTGCCAACTCCCAGCCGTTCTTCGTTTTAGTTAAAAATAACCAATGATATTGCTCAATTTCGACTGGTTTTCCCCCGCGATACTGCCGTTCCAAAGTAGTAATGAAAACTTGACTAGCATTTTCAGGAAGTGCCTCCCCAGAATTTAAAGGTAACGGTTCAAACTCCGGGCGACCGGCTAAAATTATTTGAGGCAGCGCGTAACCGGGCGGTGTAGAAGTTTTAGGAGAAAAGCCCGATCGCACAATTACGCGATTAGCATAACTCGGCAAATCTTGCAATAGACGATCGACCAAAGTTTCTAAATCAGCGGGACAGGGCGATCGCACTAACAAATCATACCGACTTGCATTGATACTTTTAGTATGATTTGTCACAAAATTAACTGCCAAAGTCGGAGTTGCAACCGCAGATATCAGCAGATAAACACAGATGAACGCAGATAAAATTCGATTGGCGTTCATCGGCGTTTATCGGCGGTTAAAGAACACATTCCTATTTTTATCCCAACTCTTCACAAATACGCGCAAAAGCCGCCACTGGATCGGACGCAGCAGTAATCGGTCGCCCAATCACCAGATAATCCGCACCAGCTTTCAAAGTTGCCTTCGGAGTCATCGATCGTTTTTGATCGCCTCCATCGGCCCAGGTCGGACGCACACCGGGACAAACCAACAGAAAATCATCCCCGCAACTCATTCTTAACTGTTCCACCTCTTGCGGAGAACAAACAGCACCAGCTAAACCCGTTTCCTTAGCCAACAATGCCATGTGCAAAGCATATTCTGGCAACTCCAAGGGTATTTTCAACTCAAAAGCCAACTGTCGCGAATTCAAACTCGTTAACAAGGTAATTGCAATCAACTTAGGACTCGGTCGATCGACAGCCGCCGCCCCTTCAGTCAAAGCCAACTGTGCCGCTTTCAAAGCATCTTTACCACAAGTAGAATGGATCGTCAATAAATCCACACTGTACTTAGCAGCAGCACGACAAGCACCAGCCACAGTATTCGGGATATCGTGAAACTTCAAATCGAGAAAAATCCGCTTTTCCCGCTGTTTTAAAATTTCCAAAATCCCAGATCCCGAGCTCACAAACAGTTCCAAACCCACTTTCCAGAAAGATACTTGCGGGAGTTTGTCCAGAAGGGCGATCGCCTCTTCTTGACTCGAAACATCCAAAGCAACAATAATTCGATTATCAGCGTTCATCAGCGTTCATCTTCAGTATTCATCTGCGGTTAAAAAAGAGATTCAAGACACCAATCGCACAAACTTATTCTTCCCAACCTGCAAAACCTTACCGCATAAATCAGCAGGTGATTCAAAAGTAAGATTAACATCAGAAACCCGATCGCCCTCCAACTTCACCCCACCGCCCTGCATCAACTTCCTGGCATCACCGCTACTTTTACAAAGCCCGCTAGCACTGAGAATATAAAACAACTTAGCCGGAAACTGGACGTTTGCCAAAGAAAACTCCGCCACAGCATCAGCTTGTCGCGCAGCACCTTTAACCAGCGCAATTGCATCTTGTTGTGCGCGATCGGCTGCTTCCTTCCCCCGATACTGGCGCACCACCTCCACAGCCAAAAGTTTCTGTTTTTCTCGCGGATTTTCTGGCAATTCATCAAGCGGCAAATCTGTCAATAGTTCAAAATACTGGGCGATCGAACTATCAGCAATTTTCTCCAACTTAGAATACATCGTCAGCGGGTCTTCCGACAAACCCACATAATTGCCCAAAGACTTCGACATCTTCTGCACCCCGTCAGTCCCGATCAAAATCGGCATCAGCAAACCAAACTGCGGTTTCATCCCAAAATGCCGCTGCAAATCTCTCCCCACCGCAAGATTAAACTTTTGGTCAGTTCCCCCCAACTCAACATCCGCTTCCAAAGCCACCGAATCGTAACCCTGCATTAGCGGATACAGAAACTCATGCAGATAAATTGGATTTTCCTGCTGCATCCTGTTATCAAATCCCTCTTTAGCGAGCATCTGCTGCACCGTCATCGTCTTCAGCAGTTCCAAAATCTTCGCCAAGTCCAATTTTGACAACCACTCGGAGTTATAGCGAATTTCCAAACGCCCGGGTGTGTCAAAATCTAGAATCGGACGCACTTGGTCTAAATAAGTCTTGGCATTTTCCGCCACTTGTTCGGCCGTCAACTGAGGGCGCATCTCAGATTTCCCTGTCGGATCGCCAATTCTTGCGGTAAAATCTCCGATGACTAGTACCGCTGTGTGACCCGCATCCTGAAAAGCTCGCAGCTTGCGGACGCAAAGGCTGTGTCCCAAGTGAATGTCACTGCCTGTCGGGTCAATTCCGAGTTTGACGCGCAACGGTCGATCGACTTTTGCCAGCAGTTGGGCTAAATTTTCGTCAGGGTTGCTAGAATCAGGTCGATCGGGAAAAATCTCACTGACGCCGCGGTAAAGCGCTGAAAGGTTAGGAGTTATCATCGGGGAGCGATCGTCCATCATAGTTTTGCCAAAGTGCAGCAGAATTAGTTACACTCTCTGGTTGACGCATAAAAACATAACTATCAAGCTACTATAATCCCAAAGCTGACCGGCTTTCATTAGCTGACCCCGCCCAAAGTCGTGGAGATCCCCAAATTTTAGACTCTTGTTCAAACTCCCAGATTCATCTGTGGAATAAATCTAAAATCTAAAATCTAAAATCTAAAATCGACTGACAGTCTCTAGGGTTCGCATCTAAAATTAAAAGTCTTAAACCCCAAATCGAGTGAGGAAGTGAAATCCACGTGTCAACCAACGCAGTCCGCAAAAACACGGAAAACTCAGCCCCCGTATTCGAGTTTGTTCAGTCAGTCAGTAAAGTGACCGCCGGAACCATACTCAGCATGACAATGCTTGCCAGTTCCGTAGTCGCTGGCGGACTGGTTGGCTTAGCGATCAGCTTCCGCAATTTGCCAGATGTTCGGATCTTGCAAACCTACTCTCCTACAGAAACTACCCACATTTACGACATCAACGGCAAGCCCCTAGCCAGCATCCACGACGAAGCCAACCGGGATGTCGTACCCCTTGACCAAATCTCCCCGAACCTGAAACGAGCCGTTCTGGCGATCGAAGATAGCAACTTCTTTACCCACAAAGGCATCAACCCCGGCGGGATAGCCCGAGCTCTCATAGTCAACCTAGAAAAAGGTAGAACCGTTGAAGGGGGCTCGACTATGACTATGCAGCTAGTCAAGAACCTGTTTCTTTCTCCCCAGTCAAAATTTAGTCGCAAGGTAGCTGAAGCGGTAATGTCTATCCGCTTGGAGCAAATTCTCAACAAAGACCAAATTCTGCAACTATACCTGAATCAAATCTACTTAGGGCACAACTTGTACGGCGTAGAGACAGCCTCTCGAAGCTATTTCAACAAGTCAGCAAATAATTTGACTCTTTCAGAAGCAGCCATGCTGGCCGGCTTAATTTCTGCCCCCGAAGAATACAGTCCTTTCGTCAATTACAAGTTGGCAAAAGACCGGCAGGAAATCGTTTTAAACCGCATGAAGGATCTTAAATGGATTACGCCGGCTCAAGAGACAGCAGCCCGCAAGGAAAAAATTAAGCTAGGCAAAATTACCTCTTTTGGCGGCTCTCAAGTTCCTTACGTAACACAAGCCGTAGTCCAGGAACTGACGAGGCGTTTCGGGCGAGATGCCGTGGTTAAGGGAGGAATGCGCGTTCAAACCACGATCGACCTCAAAATGCAGCGCATAGCCGAAGAAACCGTCAAAGCCTGGCACGAAAGGCTTTACTACCAAGGGCTGTTTTACGATCGCGACGAAGGTCAAATTGCCCTAGCCGCCGTCGATCCCCGCACCCACTTCGTCAAAGCAATGGTTGGCGGCGTCGATTACGAAAAGAGCCAGTTCAACCGCGCCATTCAAGCACGCCGCCAGCCCGGATCTTCTTTTAAGCCTTTTATCTACTACGCTGCCTTTGCTAGCGGCAAATACGGCCCGGATTCAGTTGTCTACGACTCCCCTGTCGGCTACCGCGACGGCGACGGCTACTACTATCCTCAAAACTACGGTGGCGGCTTCTCCGGTGCCGTCAGCATCCGCAGAGCTTTGGAAGTATCTCTGAACATTCCCGCCGTCAAGCTTGGCCAAGAAGTCGGATTGAATAAAGTGATTGAGATTTGCCGCGTACTCGGCATCAGAAGTCCGATGGAACCAGTGGTTTCTTTGCCCTTGGGTGCCGTTGACCTAACTCCTTTAGAAATGGCCGGAGCTTTTGCTACCTTCGCCAACAACGGCTGGCATTCTGAAACCACGTTTATCGTGCAAGTCACTGACAGCAGCGGCAACGTCTTGCTCGACAATACGCCCAAACCCAAATTAGTTCTCAATTCCTGGGCGGCGGCCTCTGTCAACAGCGCTCTGCAAGGGGTCATTACCAGCGGAACGGCAAGAGCGGCTCAACTTGGGCGGCCTGCTGCTGGGAAAACTGGTACAACTTCCTCAGAACGGGATATCTGGTTTGTGGGTTACGTGCCGCAGTTGTCCGTGGCTGTTTGGATGGGCAACGACAATTATAGACCGATGAGCTACGGTGCTACTGGCGGTACTATTGTCGCCCCTGTTTGGCGCGATTTTATGAGCCAAGCTTTGGAAGGCGTTCCCGCAGAAAATTTCAAACCTGCTTCATCTTTTGAGCGGCCTTAATTATCAGTCATTAGTCATTGGGCCTTGGGCCTTGGGCATTGGGCCTTGGGCCTTGGGCCTTGGGCCTTGGGCCTTGGGCCTTGGGCCTTGGGCCTTGGGCCTTGGGAATACTTTCTTCCTTCTTCCTTCTTCCTTCTTCCTTCTTCCTTCTGCTCACTAGGATTGTTTTTCCAGCTCAGATTTCATCCGCTCCAGCGTTGAGTTCATTTGCTCAAACATCTGCTGGGGCGTGATGCCAAATTGATTGAGCTGTGTTTTTAACTGCTCTACAGTCATCTGAGCCATGAAGTCCTCAGATAGCTCGAAGCGCTTCATAAAAATACGGTAGCGCTCCATCATTGATTCCATCTGAGCAATGAACATTTTCTTGCCTTCGCGATCGAATTTGCCGTAATTGCCCCCTAGTTTGATGAGAGATTGATAGTCTTCAAACAACAGCTTGGCTTCTTGCTGAACAATTTCTGAATCAAAAAATCCCATAGCTTTCCTAATTTTTTAATATTCTACTAATTTTGATCTAGGCGAGAAATCCCGCTGCTTTTTGTACTATTTTATCAGTTGCCGGAGGAAGTCCCTACCCCTTAAGGCACAAGAATAAGTAGAAATTTCCGTACAGCATAAGGCATGGGCATTGGGCATTGGCCAAACAGGGCATTGGGCATTGAGCATTGGGCATTGAGCATTGGGCATTGAGCATTGGGCATTGGCCAAACAGGGCATTGGGCATCGGGCATCGGGCCCGAAAAGCATTGGTTATTGGTTATTAAAACTAACAACCAACCAATAACCAATAACTAATGACTAATGACTAATGACTTCTTCAAACTTCCCCGATGCGTTCTAGAGGCCAAAACCGCACTACAGCACGGCCGATGATATTCTGCTTAGGTAAAAATCCCCACCTGCTGGAGTCGTTGCTGTTGTTGCGGTTGTCTCCCATCACAAAGTATTCATTTTCTGGGACGCGATAAGGCCCCCACTGGTATTTAGGAGGTTCGGCAATATATTTTTCGACGAGGGGTTGGTCGTTGAGATAAACTAAACCTTCTTTAACAGCGACGGTTTGACCCGGTAAGCCAATTATCCGCTTGATAAATGCTTGGTCTTGGGTAAAGCCTTGTTCTTGCAACTGTTCGGGCGGGGCAAATACTACGATGTCCCCAGTTTTTGGCGGTTGGAGGTGGTAGGAGATTTTTTCGACTACGACCCGATCGCCCACGTGGAGAGTTGGTACCATAGAATCTGAGGGTATGTAGCGCGGTTCGGCGACCAACGCTCGAATCACTATTGCTAAACTCAAAGCAATAATCACTATCTGAAGATTTTCAAAGCCCGACTTCCACGCTTTCTGCCACCAGGTTTCAGGCGGATTTTCTGCTACTTTTGTACCCAAATTATTTTTTTCAGATGTCATGAAAGTCCTCGCTATATAGTTGCCACTAATTATCTAATTAAACTCGCTCAGCATTTAAATTGCAGCTCAAGAAATACTCAAACCTTGAGGGGGCACGGCACGCGAACCCGCCCAAAATATACAATTTAAATGCAGTAAAGCTTACCATTGAAGTATGTCGCTGTTAATTACTAGACTTGAAGTGCAGGCATTCGCTTTCCTATCTTAAATGCATCTGCGTTGCATCTGCGGTTTCCCGATCGATCAAAGATTTATGCAATAAGTCTACTCTTGATATTAACTCATAAAAAAGGCAGAGAATTTAAATTCTCTACCTTTTTTACGTAAGGATTTTGAATTATTGGCTACCGCGAGATTGGTTATTTCAAAACTTTACTCGCGATCGCACTTACCCAATCTTACTCAGCGCCTTGGGGCAGCAATTCCCGCTTTTGACCTTGCACTACCTTGATAATTCCGTCCTCGCCCACATCCACAACAGCGGTGTCGCCGTCTTTGACGCGGCCAGAAAGGATTTCCTCAGCCAAACTGTCTTCCAACAACCGCATGATAGCGCGGCGCAGGGGTCTGGCTCCGTAGCTGGGGTTGTAGCCTTCTTCTACCAGCCGTTCTTTGAATTTTTCGGTCACTTCCAGGGTGATGCCCTGTTCTGTCAAGCGGCCGAACACTTCTTTGAGCATAATGACCGCGATTTCCTTCACTTCTTCCCTGTTCAACTGGCGGAAGACGATAATTTCGTCTAGGCGGTTGAGGAATTCGGGGCGGAAGTAGTTTTTGAGTTCTTCGTTAACCAAGGAGCGAATGCGGTTGTAATTGGCATCGGTTTGGTTTTCGCTGAACTCGAAGCCGAGGCCGCCGCCGCCTTTTTCAATCACCTTAGAACCGATGTTTGAGGTCATAATCAGCAGCGTGTTTTTGAAGTCCACGGTGCGACCTTTGGCATCTGTTAAGCGGCCGTCTTCCAATATTTGCAGCAGCATATTGAAGACATCGGGGTGGGCTTTTTCGATTTCGTCGAACAGCACGACCGTGTAAGGACGGCGACGGACTGCTTCTGTGAGTTGGCCGCCTTCGTTGTAGCCGACGTAGCCTGGAGGAGAACCGATGAGTTTGGAGACGGTGTGCCGTTCCATGTATTCGGACATATCCAGGCGAATCATCGCGTCTTCGGAACCGAAGAAGTAGCCGGCTAGGGCTTTGGTGAGTTCGGTTTTGCCTACGCCTGTGGGCCCGGAGAAGATGAAACTGGCGATCGGGCGATTGGGATTTTTCAAGCCGACGCGAGCGCGGCGGATGGCGCGGGAAACGGCTTTGACTGCTTCTTCCTGGCCGATCAAGCGCTGGTGCAAGGTATCTTCCATGTGCAGCAGCTTTTCGGATTCGGATTCGGTCAGTTTGTTTACCGGGACGCCCGTCCAGCTTGCCACGATTTGAGCGATATCTTCTTCGGTGACTACTGGCGATGGGTCGGTTTCGCCGGTGCGGGCCGAGTCGGTTTTTTTGGCTTGGGAAATAGCGCGAATTTCGGCTTTGATGGTCATTTCCCGATCGCGCAATTCGCCGGCTTTGTCAAAGTCTTGAGAACGCACCGCTTCGTCTTTATCTTTGAGGACTTGGCGCAGTTCTTTGTCAAGTTCTTTAGCTGCGGGGGGCAGTTGGGAGTTGATCAAGCGGACTCTGGAACCAGCTTCGTCTACCAAGTCAATTGCTTTGTCTGGGAGGAAGCGGTCGGAGATGTACCGATGTGAGAGTTTCGCAGCAGCTTCCAGGGCCGTGTCCAAGATTTTCAGCTTGTGGTGCTGTTCGTAGCGTTCCCGCAGACCGAAGAGAATCTCGATCGTCTCGTCAACGGTGGGTTCGCCGACCATGACGGGCTGGAAGCGCCGTTCTAGGGCTGCATCGCGCTCGATGTGCTTGCGGTACTCGTCGAGGGTGGTAGCGCCGATACACTGGAGCTCGCCTCTTGCCAGAGCCGGCTTGAGAATGTTCGCTGCGTCGATCGCCCCTTCAGCCGCACCTGCACCGATCAAAGTGTGCACTTCGTCAATCACCAAAATCACGTTACCCGCCGTGCGGATTTCGTCCATGATTTTTTTGAGGCGTTCTTCAAATTCGCCCCGGTATTTCGTCCCCGCAACCAGCAAGCCGATGTCGAGGGTAACGACGCGCTTTTCTTCGAGGATGTCTGGGATATCGTTGTTAGCAATGCGCTGGGCGAGACCTTCGGCGATCGCGGTTTTGCCGACTCCGGGTTCCCCGATAAGCACCGGGTTATTTTTGGTGCGGCGACCGAGGATTTGAATTACCCGTTCGATTTCTTTTTGGCGTCCGACTACTGGGTCTAGTTTGCCATCGACCGCCATTTGAGTCAGGTTGGCTCCAAATTCGTCGAGGGTTGGGGTTTTGGTGCGAGCGCCGCCGCCAGTGGCTGCGACTTCTGCGGTTTCTCCCAGCATCCGAATCACTTGGGTACGGACTTTCGACAAGTCTACTCCCAGATTTTCTAAGACTCTAGCCGCTACTCCTTCACCTTCCCGGATCAGGCCCAGCAGCAGGTGTTCGGTGCCGATGTAGTTGTGTCCGAGTTGGCGAGCTTCTTCTAGGGATAGTTCTAGAACCCGCTTGGCGCGGGGGGTGAACGGAATTTCTACTGCTACGAAGCCGGAACCGCGCCCGATGATTTTTTCCACTTCAATCCGAGCGTCTTTGAGGTTGACCCCCATTGATTTGAGGACTTTAGCTGCAACCCCGGTTCCTTCACCGATCAGACCCAGGAGGATCTGTTCTGTCCCTACGAAGTTGTGACCCAGGCGGCGAGCTTCTTCCTGGGCCAACATGATTACTTTTATTGCTTTTTCTGTGAAGCGTTCAAACATGATTTATTCCCATCACCTGCTGCTAAGTGCCCGTTTCGAGGTCACGCTCGCACAACGAGCGTTTTTGTTCTCGTAGGGACAGGGCAATGCCGTCTCCCTACTCGTACTGCTTATTCTAGCGTGACACTCCCAACCGCTCTGCCGCACTGGAAAAGCGGTTGCAGATTCTAGGCTGCCGTTGCAGGATGGCTTTCAACTGGGAAGACCCAAATGGTGGCTGACCTACAACCTCCCCTAGACTGCAAGAAGATTGCTCTTCTCGGCCTGTGCCCAACCTACGACTATGTATTGAGGATTCTAGCACAATCTTTTTGGCTGTCATGCAGGTGCAAAACTGATAGTTCTCCAAGTCACTGGCTGGGTTTTGTACAAAACTTATTAGTTAGATGGGCGAGCGATCCCCTCAACTCATCCTTAAGCGACAGCCCATCTCAAGAATTTGTTGCTTTGGGATGGTGAGAGCGAGCTGGGCTTTCTTTATCTAAAATTTTGCCTCAGATGCTTTGGGGATTTGGGTAGTATTGAGTTCAGCTTCCGCTATTACATTGAGCCTGGGGTGTGGCGGTTCTTCCACACCATTGCTGAGATTGTGGAGACCAAGCGACCCGAACAGCAAAAAGCTTTTTTTGGCGGCGACAGCCTTTAAGGACTTCTTTACCAAAAAGCTGGGTTTAAAGCCCCGTCCTTCTAGGACGGCTTTTTCTCTTTGAGTTTGTCAATCCAGTTTTCTATAAGTTGAGTCATTGTTTTTCTTCTTGCTTGGCAATTCTCCGCAATTTCTCTAACCGACTCACTGCAATATGAACGCTTAATCTTTCTCTGGTCATTTGGCTACCCAATTGCTATCCTATTATGTGATCGTAATCATTATGAAAACATTGAAGTTCAAGCTATATCAAAGCAAGCGGAATAAACACCTTAAGCGAAGTATCAATGCTGCCGGGGTGATTTATAACCATTGCATTGCACTCCATAAACGGTACTACCGGATGTGGGGAAAGCATTTGAATTGTGCAAAACTTCAATCGCATATTGCCAAACTGAGAAAGCGTAAAGCGTTCTGGCAAACTGTCGGCTCTCAAGCTGTACAGGATATCTGCCAACGCATTGAGAAAGCCTACCAACTGTTTTTTAAGCATCACAAGAAGGGAGTTAGACCGCCCGGATTTAAGAAGGTTCGCAGATACAAATCGTTCACTCTCAAGCAAGCTGGCTACAAATTCTTAGGCGGTAATCGAATTAAGATTGGGAATCGCGTTTATCAGTATTGGAATTCCCGAGAGATAGAGGGGACGATCAAGACGTTAACTATTAAGCGCACGACCTTAGGAGAGCTATTTATAGTTGTGGTCGTTGACACCGTTGGAGAGCTTGAAACCAAAGTCGAGACGAGTAGAATCGCTGGCGCAAGATTTCGGATTAAAAACGTTTCTCACCTGCTCAGATGGAACAAAAATCGAATCACCGCAATTTCTAAAACAGTCCCTTAACGCTATTAAGAAAGCAAGTCGTCAGCATTCCAAAAAACGGAAAGGCTCAGCGAACCGGGAAAGAGCAAGACTCAATCTAGTTCGCAAGTACGAGGATGTAGTGAATCGTCGCTCTGATTGGTTTTGGAAATTGGCTCACGAACTAACTGATAAGTTCGATATACTGTGCTTTGAGACGTTGAATCTAAAAGGAATGCAACGACTTTGGGGACGTAAAACTTCAGACATTGCGTTTGGCGAATTTCTTCAAATTCTTGAATGGGTTGCCAAGAAGAAAGGGAAAGAAGTGGTTTTCATCGACCGTTGGTATCCATCTAGTAAGACTTGTTCACACTGTGGACACGTCCTGAAAGATTTAGATTTGAACACAAGAGAATGGCGATGTCCGTCCTGTCAGAAGGTGAATGATAGAGATGAGAATGCAGCCAAGAATAACTTGCTGGTTTTTCTTGGCATCAACCGTTAAGTTAGGTGATGTTAGACAGGCTTCGCCTGCAATTGCTGTCTGAGCTTAGAATCCCCCGTGCTTCAGCCGGGGGAGTATGTCAAGTTAATTCGCGGGTTTCTTTAAGGGCAGATTGACTCGATTGAGCTACATAGATACCGCATAAAATCACGACAAACGCCATCAAGTCAAAGAAACCCAAGCGTTCAGAGAAAATTACCCAAGCCAAGATTGAGGCAAGGACTGGCTCGAAAAGCAGCGTGACGGCGACGAACCCTGACGACAGCCTGCTGAGGCTGTAAGCCAAAAGTCCTTGACCCAACACTTGGCACAAGATGGCTTGCAAAATTACGAAAAACCACCCCATCCAGGAATGGGGAAACAATGTTTCTTCGGCGAGTGCGAGGACGGGAAACGCAAACACAGTCGTGAAGGCGCAGCGCCACAGCAATAAGGTTGCCGTGGTAAATCGTTCTCGCAGCAGTTCTAGCAGTATCAGATACGCAGCAAAACAAATCCCCGATAGCAAGGCGACGGCATTGCCTTGTACTTGGTTGGTGGCGAACTGCAGGTCATCCAATCCCATAGCGATCGCTCCCGCCACTGCCAGGATCATGCCAATGATGAATCTGCTATTATAGCGCCTACCTAATAACAACCATCCCCCCAAACCGACAAAGAGTGGGTTCAAACCACAAAATAACGTAACGTTGGCAACGTTGGTTTGAGTCAGCGACAAAGACCACAGCAGGAAGTAGGTCGCTCCGAAAGTTCCCAATGCTACCAATAGCCCGAATTCTCGTCTCGTAAAAGGCTTCTGTTCTACGGGTTGGCGCTCGGATTTTTGGCGGTCCAAAGCCTCAACTGTGCTCAACAAGCCAAAGACGATGGCAGCGATCCAGCCGCGATGGAATGCTACGGCATTTGAACCTATTTCTCGTTCGCACAATTTAACGAGGATTGGTGCTAAAGATAGGGGGATCAGGCTGGCAAATAATGAAGCAGTTGCGATCCAAGCAGGTGTTCTGGACGACGGTTGCTGTGCTAATTCCAGTTTGGCTGTCATACTTTTTAGCAAATGTGTTGACATCGAGTAGTGCTGATTTTTTGAGCCAAGTCTTTTTCAGTTGCTTACCGTTGAAACAAACAGTAATGGTGACTACCCACTCTCTAGGCGATTTTGTGGGAGACGAACAGCAGCTTGGCTAGATACGGCTAGGTATAGACCGATGAGAACTAGGGCAAAACCTACCCAATTCGAGAAACTTAACTTTTCCCAAAATATTGCCCAAGCCAAAATGCTGCTAAATACTGGCTCTAACAAATGTACTAAGGAGACAACCACTGAGGACAAGCCAGCAACGCTATATGTTAAAAGTCCCTGACCTAAAACTTGGCAGACGAGGGCGAGAAAAATGACGAACAGCCATCCATTCACTGAAGAAGGAAAAACCCGCTCTTGAGCGAAAACAAGCATGGGCAAGATGGATAGGGTAGCGATCGCACAAACCCACAACTGAATTGTGATGGGGTCAAATTTGGTTCTCAGTTGTTCTACCACCAGCAGATATGCACCCATGAAAACCGCAGAGACGATCGCAGCTATGCCTCCTGTTACCTCACCAGTTGCGATTTGTATCTGCTCGATTTCAATGGCGATCGCTCCCCCAATGGCAACGACCATCCCAATGAGAAATTGGCGGTTAAAGCCTTGACCGAATAACAACCACGCTCCTAAGCTGGTAAATATGGGGGTGAGATTATGTAGGATTGTCGAGATAGCGACGCTGGTTTGAGTCAGCGACCAAGCTACAAAGGCTAAGGTGGCAGCAAAAAAAGTCCCAGCACCCAGCAATAGCAAAAGCTCCTCACAGGTGTATGAATGCTGTGGAACGGGTTTGTCACCAGCAAGTCTCTGACGTATTACCTTGTATGCTTGGGACAGCCCGAAGACGACACTACCTAGCCAAAAGCGATTAAATATCGTAGCATTGGGGCTGAGTTCAGATTCACTCCATCTAATGAAGATAGAGCCAAAAGATATGGCGACTACACCGACAAATAATGAGGCGATCGCCATCGTCGTTTTATTGGATTCATTCATCAGGGGTGAAACAAATATAAAACATAAAAATCTATGATTGGCTGTGAAGCAACTGGGCTTCGTGGCGATCGAGAAGTATTCTCTAGTAAATCCCCGAGCTAAATGCTTGTTTTAGTTTTTTTATATTTTTATTTTTGAAAGATCGTCCCTTTTATTAATTAACATTTATCTAAAAATATGTCAAGCACCATTTTTTACATCCTTTACGGATCTATGGAGTCGGTTTCCAAATGACGACGAGCCGCAGTTCTACGTTTCTGTTAGCCATTTTTTCGGCTCCAGAATGGGGTGCTTTTTTGCTTGACTTCGGCATTCTTGGTGTTGTCGTTATTGTTCTCTACCTACTGTTTGGTATTTTGCGGAGGGTTTAGCGGCGAGAAACTAGACTAATTTAATTTTTTTCTTCTGGTGATTTTCCCAGAATATTGGCTGGACAAAAAGCACAGTTTATGACCGTGCAAAGTATACGATCGGAACGGTCTACGATCGCGGTTTCGTGGTAGAGTGCTTTTGGTCGTTAACTCGTCTGACTTAAAAGTCTCAAACTTCAATCGTGGAAAAGAATCTAAATCCTGTTTAAGGCGTAATGAAACTAAATAATGAACACTATAAACTTAGATGACCAGGTAGAAAGTACCGACAATGGATCGATCGAAGTTACAAGTAAATTCCAGGATGCAGCTACAACAAATTCTGCAGCATCACCAAAAGAATTCAATGCAGAACAGCTAGGACGTGTCTACTTTATTCGGCACGGTGAAAGTACCAGTAACGAACGCAACATTTTTGCAGGAGTTCTGGATGTTGATCTCACATCCTTTGGTCGATTGCAGGCACGCCGTGCAGGTGTTGACCTGAAAAAAAAAGGTACAAAGTTTGACGCAGTATATGTCTCCCACATGAGACGCGCACGGCAAACCTGTGAAATCGCCCTTGCTGAAAGTCAAGCACTAAAGTCGCCAAATACCCCCGTTGAGATAGATCATCGAATTAGCGAGAAATCCTTTGGCATTTTTGCGGGTCGCAACCTAAATTTGCTGCGTCTAGCCTTGGGCTACGAAGGCTTCGAGGAAATGTTGCATTCACATAACGAAGCACCCCCGGCTGGCGAAAAGATTGCCCAAGTTTACTCTCGCGCTGCCCGTTTCTACGAAGACAAAGTAGTACCGCACTTGGAACGCGGAGAAACAGTTCTAGTAGTGTGCCATCAATATGTATTGGAGCCTCTAGCACTTTATTTAAGCGGTCTACCGCCGACAGCTTATAAACACCTGAAACTCCCCAACGGTAAAGCTCTCAGCGGTGTGGATCTCGTCAAGTTTCGCGACAAGGAATCTGGTGGTGCCGCTTCTGTGCGGAAAGAGATCAACGATCTTTCAATTATGTGGGCGATTTTGATCTATGCCGCCGCCTTCTTGCTGGGAAGCTTGGTAGGGGCAATCACTGGCGCAGCAGGAGGTATTCCCTCAGCGCTATTTCGAGCAATAATCGTTGCGTGTCTTGCCGCCTCAACATTTTATACCTACCTAGACATTGACTTTGCTGCGAGTAAACGCAAAGTAACCTCTACTGTGAAGTATCTAGTTTACGGGTGGATGGCAGTGCGATGGGCCGTTGGGCTATTTTTAATATTTTCGGGATTTTTGTATCAGACTGAAGCGGATCTGTACAAAGTTTTGTGGGTGCTGTTTTGGATGGTTCCGCCAGCCCTTACTTCCCCAGTTTTATCAGTGCTTTGGGGCGGTAATCTTTATCCGTCGGCTCTTTTGTCAAGAACGCTCTCAATCGTTGCTCCACTGGTGCTTCTGGCTACGTTGAAGGTTGCCAATTTACCCATTAACGTTGACAGCCTGATCTTTTTCGGCGTCATTCTAATTTTAGGTCTGGCAATACCGGGTGCGATCGCCCAGTTTTGGCGCGACAAATCCCCGGTTGAATCAAACCACCACAGTAAAAACTGGAAATTCATCGGAGTGCTTGCTGTCGCATTCATGGCCTTGGCAACAGGGTTTCAGTTTACTCCATCAACCTTCATTTCGGATCTCTTTTCTTCAACCGATCCGAACCGCTCCCTAGCCTGTCTGCAACAACTAGCAATTGCTACTTTAGTGTTTGTCTCGATGCGCCTAGTAGCTACATTAACCTCAGTATTTACCAAAGGCAAGCTAAGTAAGGCAGAAGCTCGGGATGCTTATATCCTGCTGGTGAATCCAAACTTTTTCCTTTGGGCGGCTCTTTTCATCGGAGTTAGTGCAACTGCAAATCCCGAAGCCGTAAAATATGCAATTTTTTGGGCAGCGCTGGGGTTCTTCTGCATACCACTCATTGAACAGATCTTGTTCATGAATTCCTTTGGCAATGACATACTGAGAGAAACGCTGCGTTCTTCGAGAGTGGCAACAGAAGATATCAAAAAGCTTTTCCTACAATTGGATACGGATGGAAGTAAGTCGCTCGAACGTACTGAGATTATGGAGCTGTTAGGGCTAATCGAAGATATGACAACAGGCGAACGTAGCTCTGAAGAAGTCAGAAGCTACATCACTGATTATCTTTTTAATACTCTTGACTCCGATAAAAATGGCAGTGTTGATTTAGCGGAGTTAGAAGAGTACATATCAACCTATGGGTTGGTTGCTAACCTTAACGTTGCTCAAATCTAAACTTTGGCTCAATAAGCCATAACATCTTTGCTTAGGGTAGGGGTAGTCAAGGCACAAAACCTAGGAAATTTGCACAACCGAAAACTAACTCTACCCTTTTATTTACATCTACCGAGGAAACGCTCGGCAAAAATAGCACCCTTGACCCGAAAGACTATCGCTGGAATATTAGTCATCGGAAACCGGAACCCAAATGCTGGATTGCATTTGATATATAGCAATCCTTGCAGGAGTCGTAAATTTTTTACCCCACCCCAACCCTCCCCGAACCCGCGGTCCGGGAGTAAGAAATTCACAAATGATTTAGGATTGGTATAGCTAACCGAAGACGAGCAGCGCTTAGTCGCCAGCGATTACTTGTTTAACCTCAACGATTATGGTAATGTTCATTATGAAGGGGAGCACAAGATTCATGTCTATGTGCTTGTAATTTTCCGGGCAAGGGTGGGATCTGCTGTTAAATCAACAGCTATCGCTCTGACTAACTGGTAAAAATCCCAAGAACATCGAATAAAGACATAATCAAACTAATCAACTTATTACTTGAGGATTATAAATTGTAGATGTCAAATGGTAGAAGCTATCAAATTTAACAATAATCAAACCACCACAGCCGATTGGCGACTCACTCCCGGCTACTTGCATGAAGGCCGATCGGATTTTGAATCAGCACATATTTTGTTAGGTCGTTTTTTAGCCGATAGAACCTCAGAAGACCCCTTGGTAGAAAAACAACTATTTGCCAGCGACGGCATTTTTGAGTGGGGACACGCCAAGCCTTTAGAAAAAGTGATTAATTCACGGTCAGACTTGGATTTTCTACTGTTGCATCCCAATTTGTTACGCAACTGTATTACTATCATAGAACCGTGGGAACACGTAGGGGTTAACGCTAAGGGCGAAGATGTTCGGGCTTCCAAAAATGTCGCCTACATTGCTCAGAAAGTCGCTGATATGGACTCATTATTACTACCTGTTTGGTCTACCGGAGTCCTCGATCCAGAAATAGTTGTTCCCGCAATTAACTCTGGTTATGCCGTAGTCGTCGAAGGTGGCGATCCATCGACATACGATGCCTCCACCTGGACAAGTCCGGCGTGTCCGCGAGAGGATATGTTTGCATTAGTGGAAAAACTATTGATCTCGCGATCGCCCGCCAGTGCCCCCGCAATATTCATTTGTGTGGGACACCAGTTAGCTGCTGAATGTCATATACGGCTGATTCGTCGTGCAGTCAAAGAAGTTTTGGGCACGACATCTCTGGATCGCGATCGCTCAGGCATGGGTCTGAGATCGTTGCAAGAAGTCTGCCAGCGCATCGAAGCAATGGGCAAGACACTCGAAGTCAAAAAGCGTGATGGACGAGTTGTTGCCAATGGCTGGAATGACGAGCATTTTGCCGCGGGGCGCAATGAATTAAAAGAAGTTGGCGATCGTGTGTTGTTGCCTTATCAGTCTCCCGACGGCGATGCCTTGGGTATTCCTTGGGAACTCATTCATGCCCACGATGTAACGGCTGATGCACATGAAGGTGTGATTGACACAACGATTCAATACGAGCGTGAAATATCAACTTCGATGTTTCATTCGGATGAAGTCAACGAAGAAGCAATATTGTTTGCAAACTGGGCTTACCGCAGTATTCATGACGCTATTGTTCCCTATCGGCACGTCATCGCTGGAAGCGCTCTGTCATGGCTGATACAACTGCCAGATTCCCTGGAAATCCTCTGTTCGACAGCAGCGGATGGCGCCATACTTACGGAATGTTCGGCTACCTGCATTAACTACAAAGACTTTGAAACCAAGAAAATTAGACGCTCGTTTACTTGCCAGTTCCATCCAGAACTGCTCTCGGATTTGCGTGCGATCGGTAACAGTGAAGCTCCCTCCTATTCAACTTTAAAAAATCATGATGGTGTCCGCTTATTTGTCCGACTGCTGTATACGGGAATGCAAGAGTAATGCTATTAGCTTGCGCCACTTTTTGCGCGGCGCAATTACTACTTTGAGAAGTGAAGATGAAAATTGAACTGAAACCATCACAGGAACAGATAGAGGAGACACCAGGTGCGATCGGGCAGCGACTCCAAGGGAGTATCGGACTAATTTCCTTATTTCTCGCAATCTTTGCCTTATCCTTTGCCGCCATCTTCATCAGATTGAGCGAACGGGAACTCGGTCCGGTTGCGACGATATTCAATCGCTTCTGGGTAGCTACTGTGATCTTAGGATTAGGGAATCTGTTCAACACCTTGAGGGAAAGACACTCCCCCGACTCCCCCGTCCAAAAGCAACATTACACCAGCAGCGATCTAGTCTTGTTGCTGGCAATGAGTGTTTTTTTCTCAAGCACCTTAATCACCTGGGCTTGGTCTCTAACTCAGACCAGTGTGGCAAACTCTAATCTATTACATAACGTAACCCCCCTTTTCACCACGGTGATAGGATGGCTGTTTCTCAGTCAATCTTTTGATGGCCGATTCCTCATTGGCATGGTAGTCGCTATCAGCGGATCGATCTTAATTGGACTAGGTGATTTGCATATAGGGAGTGATAACTTTACAGGTGACTCACTTGCCATCCTATCTGCCGTCTTTTCTGCAGCCAATCTGCTGACTGTAGAAAAACTTCGAGCCAAGTTTTCAGCGACAACGATACTTTTGTGGTGTTCCTTTTTCGGAACCCTGTTAACTTTCCCCATCGTTCTGCTAACGGAAGATGTACTTTTTCCGTCTTCTTGGGCTGGGTGGTTGGCAATAATTGCCCAAGCCTTTGTCTGCCAAATTGTGGGTCAAAGTCTTCAGGCTTATAACCTCAAAGGATTTTCTTCTGGGTTCGTTGCCGTGTTCTTGTTGGTAGATCCAGTGATTACTGCCATACTTGCTTGGATAATCTTTTCGGAAGAGTTAAGCCCTCTGAACTGGTTGGCGTTTTCTGTAGTTTTGGCAGGCATATACATCGCCAAGCCTAGCCAAGGATCTGACAAAGTTACCCCTCTTGGAAGTTAAAAGTCAAAAAATATTTTTTCTGTGTTTAAGTAATGGAGGTTTTTATTTAGATGGAAATCATTGGGAAATAAATTAAGGAAACGCTACTTTATTCACACATAACTGTTGCACACATACCGCTGACTAAAATAGTTCTCGTCCTCACTATCATCCTTGAACAGAATGCTCGCATCATAAATATTCGAGCCTTTAATAACTATCTGGATTTATACTTTTACGCCTGTCAATAATTGACTTTCGCCATCTTAGCACTACTGGGAAAAGAGCGTATAGATACCCTGCATCTGGAATTTAGAACATACCTAGAAAGCTATAAGCAGACTTTGGGAAAGAACTGGTAAATCAATAAATTGACGTTGCACTTTCCCAGGGATAAGGTCGCGCGATCGCTACCTGCGTTCCCAACAAAAGTATCGATTTCAATGTTCCACTCGCATGAAGTAAACAAAGAAGCAATCCTGTTTGCAAATTGGGCTTACCGCACTATTCATGACGCCATTGTTTCGTATCGGCACATCGTAGCTGCTAACTCTCTGAGTTGGCGAATAAGTAAGTAGGCGCTGTAAAACGCAATTATGTAAACGATTGTAAAATATCCAAATTCCCTAAGCGTGGCTAAGTCAGCCCTGTTTACATACTGTTACATAGATCAGTTTAATTCCGCCTACCTACTTACAATTGCCCGACGCCATTAAAATTATTTGTTCAACAGCAGAGGCAGATGGTAATATAGTTACCGAAGGTTCAGCAACCTGCATTAAGTACAAAGACTTTGAAACCAATAAAATTCGACGCTCCTTTAGTTGCCAGTTCCATCCCGAACTGCTGTCATATTTGCGTGGGATTGGTAAAAGTGAAGCTCCATCTTATTCAAATTTAAAAATTGATGATATGGTGTCCGCTTATTTGTCCAACTACTGTATGTAGGAATGCAAGGATGATAGTTTTAGCTTGCTCCTTCACTGGCGGCGACGAATTGGACAAACTCCATATAAAGGACTGAGGTTAAATTAACCATGGATACTCCGAGAAAAATTTTAGAGGAATTGCGACGAGTCTTTACCAAGATTGCTGGAAAAGACCAACAAATCGATCGCTCAGAGTTTAAGAAAGCTATGGGGCTGAAAGACGAATATTTTGCCGAGCGAATGTTTGCGCTGTTTGATAACGATAAAAGTGGCGTTATCGACATCGAGGAATTTTTGAAAACAGTAGAAGAACTTGTCTTTGCAACCGAAGAAGAAAAACTGAAATTTGCTTATCAATTGCACGACATAAACGGGGATGGTTCCATCGAAAAAGACGAAGTTTCTCACTTGATTGCTGCTAGCTTGAAGGAAAATAATTTAACCTTTCCGCCGGAACAAGTTATCGGTCTGGTTGACATTTTGTTTTTAGAAGCTGATACCGATAAAAGTGGCGAAATTTCTTTTGAAGAGTTCAAAGGTTTAATCGCAAAGCATCCAGATCTGCTTGAGGCGATGGCAGTTAGCCCCGTTAGCTGGTTAAAACCTCGCCAGCCACACGACGACGCCATAGCAGTTGCGCCCACAGAGAAAAGGTCGCGAAAGTCGTACATCAAGCATTACATTCAAAACAACTGGGTCAAGATCGCTTTTTTGTCCCTCTATCTTGTTGCCAACTTGTTGCTTTTCTTTGGGGCGGTCGATCGATATGCAAGTCAAGGCGCAAATGTGTACGTTCAAATTGCGCGGGGATGTGGCGCAGCGCTCAACTTCAACGGGGCATTGATCCTAATTCCCATGTTGCGGCATTTTATGACTTGGCTTCGCAAAACGAGCATCAACAACTATCTGCCGATAGATGAGGGCATCGAGTTTCACAAGCTCGTAGGTCAATTCATGTTTGCCTTTGCGATCGTCCATACGATCGCGCATTTTATCAATTACACCACATTGCCGGTTCCCTTTGCAGAAAGTCTTTTTGCAACAAAAGCTGGCTTGTCAGGATTTTTATTACTGCTAGTTTTCTCCGTTATGTGGGTGACAGCGCAAAGTCCAATCCGCAAAGGCGGAAAATTTGCGCTTTTCTATACAGCTCATATGTTGTACGTCGGGTGGTTTGCCCTGGCGTTAGTTCACGGACCAGTTTTTTGGCAGTGGGTGTTGTTACCTGTTGTGGGATTTGCGATCGAACTGGTTATTCGCCGGCAGAATACAAAAGAGCCTGCCTATGTAGTTAATGCCTCTTTACTCCCCTCCAAAGTTCTAGGTTTGGAAATTGCACGTCCGAAATCTTTCCACTATCAACCAGGGGACTACGTGTTTGTTAAATGTCCCAGTCTCTCCAAATATGAATGGCATCCATTCACAATTAGTAGCGCCCCCGAAATGCAGGATGTCTTATCTGTACACATACGCTCTGCGGGCAGTTGGACTGGAAAATTATATCAACTTTTCCGAGAACAGCACGAGCAATGGATACGGTCAGGTAACTCTAAATACGAGCCGGGAGTGCTTGTCCATTTAGATGGACCCTATGGGACACCAAGTACCCATATCTTTGAATCTAAGTACGCTATTCTCATCGGTGCGGGTATTGGCGTAACTCCATTTGCCTCTATTCTCAAAAGTATGCTGTACCGAAGCCAACACGGTTCTTCAGGAATGCGTTTGCAAAAGGTACATTTTTACTGGCTCAACCGAGAGCAAAAAGCCTTTGAATGGTTTGTTGAACTCTTATCCCGAATCGAAGCCCAAGACACTAACAACTTATTTGACATTAATTTGTATCTGACAGGTGCCCAGCAAAAGTCAGATATGAAATCCAGCACCCTATTTGTGGCAATGGATTTGATGCATTCTCAGACGCAGGTTGATTTGATTACAGGTTTAAAGAGCCGTACACAAACGGGTCGTCCAGACTGGGAAGAGATTTTCCGCGATGTAGCACAGCAACACGCGCCCAATAAAGTTGACGTATATTTCTGCGGCCCTCCTGGGCTCTCGCTACAATTGAGGAGTCTCTGCCATAAATACGGGTTTGGCTATAGGAAAGAAAATTTCTAGCAAAACTTCTGGCAATTGATTTACGATCTGCAGCGAGAGTCATCAGTTTAGGGCTTACACAAAAACCGGGCTTCTTTGACGTAAAATCAGCTTTATGGCTATTTCTCCCCGTAGAAAAACCCGGTTTCTTTGAACTTTTGCGTAATTCCTGAACTTGCTCTCCGTCCTCAAGAAAAAAAAGCTTACTTGAATCTCGAAAAACGAGGAAAATATCCAATGAAGTTAGACAAGTTTATCCTGGCCCAAAATATGGCATTTCTGATATCAATTCCACCGGAAAGCAACCTGGCAAAATTGCTCCACTTTTGCTTGGTGACAAAGGTTAGAAAAAAGATGACCGGAACAGAAATCTTAAAAATAACCTCTGAGCTAATGGAAAACCCCTCTAATTTGCCCTATTGGACTCAAGAGGTGATGGGACTCGATTTAGATTACAGCAGAGAAGAGTGGAAAGCTTTAGGAGAAATGGGCATAAACGATGCAGGAGAGTTTATGGCTATCGTGTCTCAAGAATTGGAAAATTTGAGTTTGTAATATCTGACCCTGGCGTCAGTAAAGAAACTCTCTTCCAACACTCTATCAACAGCATTCATCAGACCCGGATAGTAAAAAACCCCTGTCTAAAGACAAGGGATTGTCAACTTTCAAGAGAGAAACAAAAAGATGTCTTTAAATGTTGAACTTTTAGAGCAAAGTTTCGATAAAATCAAACCTCGTGCTGATGAATTTGCCGCTAGCTTCTATGAAAAATTGTTTACAACTCACCCAGAGTTGAAACCGCTGTTTGCCAAAACTGATATGGAAAAGCAACAGAAAAAGCTCATAAGTGCTCTGGTTTTAGTAGTAGAAAATCTCCGTTCTCCAGAGGCTTTAGGGCCAGTTCTCAACGCACTGGGAGGCAGACACATCGGTTATGGAGTAATTCCCAAATATTACCGTCCAGTTGGAGAAGCACTACTGAGTGCTTTTGAGCAGTATCTCCAGCAAGATTGGACTATGGAAGTCAAACAAGCATGGATCGATGCCTACGGCGCGATTACTGCTTTGATGTTAAAAGGCGCCGGTGTAGAAACGACACCTGAAGAAGTTCAATTAGAAACAGAGATTATTCCCGATAAACAGGTAAGTATAGCAGCTAATCACCAACTAGAATCAGTTCCCGAAAAAGAGCCAAAATTAGCCGTAGAGGTACTGGAAAGCAGTTTCGATAAAATCAAACCTCGTGCTGATGAATTTGCCGCTAGCTTCTACAAAAATCTCTTCACCGCTCACCCAGAATTGCAACCGCTGTTTGCCCATATGGATCTAGAAAAGCAACAGAAAAATCTCATAAATGCTTTGGTATTGGTAGTAGAAAATCTCCGCTATCCACAAGCTTTATGGCCAGTTCTCAAGGCCTTGGGAGGCAGACACATCGGCTATGGAGTAATTCCCAAATATTATGGTCCAGTTGGAGAGGCACTGCTGATGTCTTTTGAGCAGTATCTCCAAGAAGATTGGACTCCCGAAGTCAAGCGGGCGTGGACAAATGCCTACAGAACAATTATTGGTTTGATGTTAAAAGGCGCACGTGCAGATTCTTCACCAAAGGTTGTCCCAGATCAAAAAGAGGTCACCCACAATCAGCCACAAGAATCACAGACACAATTACTGAACGAATCTAAGCCCATCGCGCCACCAACCGAGGAACAGAAAAAGCCTTTAGTATCAATTCAGTTGGATGGTGAAATTATCCAAAAAACGCTCTCGAAAATAACTGATAGTTATCAGAAATTTCAAGGTCAATCATTCATTCAGCGATTGGGTGAAGTTCTCAAAGGAATTTTAGAAAAATTCATTGATAATTTTTGGGCACAACCTGCCTGGTTAGTTGCTAGTGTTTCAGCCGTTCTGTTCATCATAATTTATGTGGCGGCAGACGATAATTCTCTGATTGGAGAGGTTTTGCAGAGTGTTGATGCTCTTAGTATGGTCGTTGCTTTAATTTTATTCATTAAGGAAGCTCCGGATCGCCGGAAGCAATTTCATTACCAAGCTTGGAGTATAATTGATGCAGCACACGGCGTAAAAGTTAGCTATGCAAGAATTCTGGCACTCCAAGATTTGAATGAAGATGGTGTTTCTCTCAGAGGTATAGATGCTATTGGTGCAGACTTAGTAGCTATTAATCTCTTTCGGGCTAATCTAAGTGAAACCAAATTGAGTGAAGCCGACCTCAGTAATGCCAATCTGAGCCACGCTAACCTTAATAATGCTAACCTCAGTCAGGCTAAATTGAGTGGTGCTAATCTCAGTGATGCCAACCTGAGTTTTGCTTGCTTGAGTCAGGTTAATCTCAGTAGTGCCAACCTCAGCGGCGCTAATTTAATTTGTGCGGACTTGAGTAACGCAAATATGAGTGGCGTCAATTTGACGAATGCTAGTTTGAGTGGTGCTAATCTGAATAGTGCCTACCTAAGTGGTGCAAATCTAAAAGGTGCTAAAGTTAGCATTTCTGACTTGAGTGGTGCTTTACTCACAGGTGCTATTATGCCTGATGGCTCGAAGTATAAGTCTCTGGAAGATGGGGTCACAAATAAATAAATTGATGCCAGCTTTTTTATGACTTTGAGGTCTGCTTTTATACTAAAATGGTGACGGTTCCTTGAGGAGAAAAGCTTTGGCTTACTGAAATGCGATCGCTACTAATGGTGAGAGATTACTCTTAGATTTATGAGACATACAATGTCCGCTCAAGAAGTTGTTTCCTTGCTCAATGAACTGGTAACAGGCTTTGATGAAATGACATAAAAATACGGTAGGTCTGCGATCGCTGCCCTGTGCTATGGTTGAGTTTATATTCCGTTATCTGTAATTTGGGTGGAATTGGGCAAATTCAAAGATTACGCCTTAAACCGCTCCATTTAGGCGGAAAACCCCTTTAATTTATTTGCTCAAAACCGACAAACCCATAAGCAAGCCTCATTCTATGGCCACCACAACCGACGAGCCATTACCCTTACACGAACTTATTTCGCGGATTTTAGCACCGGAACCCTCATTCCAGAAGCCGAAGGGACTTCTAGGGGGATTGGGTACAATGCAAGCCCTCAATCAGCGCCTCGTAAATCAACCCCTGCTCGATTTCATCAACGCCACTTTGCGGGGAATTAGTCAGGTCATTTTCGTCAACAACCCTTTGAGTGGATTGCTAATGCTCGCTGCTATGTTCATTCAGTCTCCCTGGCTGGGGGGCATGAGCTTAGTCGGGACTGCCAGCGCAACGCTAATGGCGATCGTCCTCAAAGCCAATCCGGCCGCCATCCAGAATGGGATATTCGGGTTGAATGGAATGCTTGTTGGTGCGGCGATGGCGTTCTTTGGGGCGTTTGGTAATGGAGCCTGGAATCCCGTCTGGGCGATCGCCGTCATTATCCTCTCGGCTCTCACAGCCGTGATGATGGAGACGGTAGGGACGTGGTTTGCCACCCGGTTCAGAGTTGCTCCACTGGGCATCCCATTTAATGTGCTGATGCTGACCTTTCTACTCCTGCTGGCATTTGTACCCCAACCCTTTTTCGATCTGGGGCCGCCGCCGCCCCCTTTTCCCGCTGGTGCGATTGACGGATTTCGCTTGGTACAATCATTGCCGATGGGTCTGGGGCTGATCTTTTTCTCAGACAAGCTTGTTTCAGTTTTGCTAGTCGTCCTAGGCATTGCCATCTGTACCCCGATTGGGGCAGTCGTGGGATTGCTGGGTTGCGCCATGTACCTGCTAGCGGGTTTGCTGCTGGGAGCCAAGCCGGATGAACTTTATACGGGTTTGTGGGGCTACAATGCAGCTCTCACCGCGACGGCAATTGGGGGAGTGTTTTATACGCCAAACCGTCTCAGCATTTCGATCGGTCTGATCTGTGCTTTCTTAACATCGATCGCCAGCATTCTCTTGGGTCCGGTGTTCTCGCTGCTGAAGCTACCCCTTCTGTCCGTGCCTTTTTCCATTGTGACGATTGGGTGCTGTCTGATTTTGCAGCGATCGCTGCCTTCACTCGTACCCGTGGTGCTGCATACAGTGGCGAGTCCAGAGGAACATCGACAGCGGTTCCGTGCAGCCAAGGAAACTATTGCTAGCTTCCGGCAACAACTCAGAGCCGCGCTTCAGGGGCAGCAACGCCATATCTTGTTTGAGCAGGCAACTCCTGCGATTAAAGGCGATTTGCGCTACATCTTCGATGCAATCGATCGCGATCGCAGTGGGTTTCTCTCAACCCAGGAGCTTGCAACTCACTTGCATCAGGCAGGAAAAGTCCTCTCTGAGGGTGAACTTACCTATCTGTTCAACTGCATGGATAGAGATGGTAGTGGTGCGATCGACTTTGAGGAATTTGGCGAATTAATGTTGCGCCATCAACGGCTGATGTCGAGATATACAGAATTTGTCACATATTTCCTACCGATTGATGTCGATGCAGATGATATTATCAGTCTGCAGGAGATGAATACGGCACTACGCAGTTTGAGAGAGCCACCTCTGTCTAAGGATGAAATCACATTCTTACAAGAGCAAACAGGAAGCCAGTCATTAACCTGGAATCGGTTTATTGAAGTGCTGCTCCTGACTTAAAGAGCGATCGTATCCGTGATCTTATGCCACTTGTTGATTATTAGGAGAAAAAGAATGGAGTCTTTAGAGAATCCGATCAAAATAGAACAGTCTTCCCAAGAATACAAAGCGGATCTTCTCGTTGTTGCCGCTTTACATAAAGAAAAAAAATGGGTTCAAAAAGTTTTTGATGTTGAATGGAGAAATGTTGAAAGAGAGGGTGTGATTTTTCAAGTTGCTGACTATAAAATAGACGACAAAACATTCAAAATAGTTGCCGTTTCACAACTACATATGGGGATGCCCCAGGCAGCAATTCTAACGACTAGAAGTATTATGTTGTGGTCTCCTTCAGTGGTTGTCATGACAGGAATCTGTGCCGGAGTGGAAGGTCAAGTCACTATGGGCGATATAGTGGTTGCTAATAAGGTATTTGACTATGGCTCTGGAAAAGTTGTTAGCGGAAAACTACGACCTAATTTTGAACCCGTTCAGATTGATGCTTGGATTTGGCAACTTTTAGAGCTATTCAGACATGATGAGGCTGTCCTGGAGGAAATCGATCGGGAATATCCTCTAGAGGATGGTCGTCCTGGCAGTCCTTTGGTTGCTCACTTGGGTTCTATGGGTTGTGGATCTGCTGTTGTGGCAGATGCAGCAATTATTGAAGAAATAGTGATGACTGAAAGAAAACTATTGGCTCTTGATATGGAGTCTTATGCAGTGGCTTTAGCGACAAGCCTGAGTACAACACCCACAAAAAGGATCGAATTTATTATTGTGAAAAGTGTTGTTGATTTTGCCAATAGTTTGAAAGGAGATACTCATCATAACTACTCCTGCTATGTAAGCGCCGCTTTCTTAAAAAAGTTTTTGGATCGTTATTATCGTCAATTGTTTTTGGATAATGCCTGATCGGACTTTTCTACAATCATCCCTTACTGGAGGAACCTTATCCTATGACAACTCAACTCACTCATCCCAGAATCATTCTCGACACCGGGCCCAGATGATATCTATACTTTCCTTTAGCTTCTGAGCTCAGTCAAACAAGGACTCGCTGAACTTGTCGCCGTTACTTCCGCAGATGGCAATGTCCCTGCTAAACGCACGTTTTCTAGTGCTAGCCAAATTTTAAATTTAGCAGGGTTCCCAGAGATTAAAGTGGGTCGCGGTGTCCCCATCAAACAAGTTGTGGAAGATGCCGGACATATTCATGGGGCGGATGGGATGGGCAATCTCTCTCATACTTTACCCCCAGCCACCCATAATTTTGAGGATGCTCGCTACTGCGACGAAATCATCATCGACCTAAACGCACATCCAGGGGAGATTACCATCATCAGCGATCGGACTTTTGACCAACCTCGCTGGGGCGGAAACGAAAAGTCCCGGCATCTTCAAAAAAGCCAAAAAAAGTGCGATCGTGGGAGGTGCTTTCTTCTGTTTCGGTAATGTGACTCCCCATGCCAAATTCAATATTTGGTTTAATGCTGAAGTTGCTCAGACAGTATTTGACAGCCGAGGGGAAATGTTTCACCAGTTTCGTTGAAGATTTGAAGCAGTTCTTCACAACCGCCCAGCTTCCGTGAAGGCGAGATACCCAACTTCTCTAAGAAGCCGAGTATCTGAACTGCATAGGCAAAATTAAACGTGTTAGTTTCACAAAGGTAAAAAATAATGACGACCACAGAACGGTTTAAAAAGTTCACTATTTTGCACTCCAATGATATGCATGGAGACTTTCTCGCCGAAGCTACGGGACTCGCAGAAGGTCATGTAATTGGTGGAATGGCCTTACTTTCCGGCTATATCAATAAAGTTCGGCAGGAGGAGAAAAACGCGCTTTTTGTCATTTCTGGTGATATGCTTCAAGGCTCTACGATTGATTCGGAACATAAAGGTCTTTCAACCATAGAAATTATGAATTACCTGGCTCCCGACGTAGTGACGCTGGGAAACCACGAATTAGATTATGGGTTGCCTAACTTACTTTTCCTGGAAAAAATGGCAAATTTTCCGATCGTGAATGCCAACTTGTATATCAAAAAGTATAACAAACGCTTGATGAATCCATATATCATCCTCAATGTAGATGGATTTGATATTATGTTCATCGGGATTGTTACTGAGGAAGCTCTTAGGACATTAAAACGCGATCAAAGTATTGGTACATTCATAAGTCTTGAAGATGCCGCCTCAGAAGTGGGTAAAATTTGCAACGCCTACAAAAATGAGGACATTGACCTAACAGTCCTCATGACACACATCGGTTTTGAAGAGGATAAAAAACTAGCGGCCTTGCTAGACCCGGAATGGGGTGTGGATCTGATCATTGGCGGACACTCCCATACATTTCTAGAGCAACCTGCCGAAGTTAACAACATTCTAATTGCCCAAGCCGGAGTAGGCACAGACCAAATTGGACGTTTCGATATTGTAGTGGATGACGATACTAATAGCATTGTTGAATGGAAGTGGCAGCTCTTACCTGTAGATAATAATCTGGCGCAGCCAGATCCAGAAATCGAAAAGCTGATCGCTACCTTCAAAGAAGGCGTAGATCGTAAGTACAATCGACTGATTGGACGATTAGCACGTCAACTGACCCATCCTAAGCGTGAAGAAGAAACAGAATTGGGGAACTTATTCGCCGATATTTTTGCCCAATTAGATAGCTTAGATGTAGTTTTTGTTGCCAGTGGTTCAATCCGAGGAAAAAATTTAGGACCTGCCGTGACCTTGAACGATCTTACAACAGTTTTCCCTTACGAAGATACTCTCTATAAATTTAGAATTTCTGGGGTACATCTGGTCAAGATATTTACACATATCATGAGGCCGGCAAACAGAATAGCTGGTCAAAGTGAGTATTTTCAGGTGAACAAGGGTATTAAGGCAGTTTACAGTGATGTCCTGCATAGGCTTGAATCTTTAAGCATTAATGGACAATCCATACAAGACGATAATCAATACACAATCTGTATGGATGGCTATCGTTTCCACAATTCCGAGCCTAATCTAGGTATAACACATCAAGAATTAGGCACCCCAAAGGTAGTCACAACATCTAGAATGGATGTCATTGAAGAATACTTCAGTCATCATCAAAATCTTGACAGCCATATCGAAGGAAGATTGGTCTACAAGTAGAGACTTTTTAAACACTTGCCGCAGCAGGTTTTACCTGCTGCGCCACAATTTGTATCGGCTTCGGATAAATTTAATTGCTCAGTAATTAACATGATAGCCCTTCCCAATCAGCCCGTTCCAGTAATAGTAGATACAGACGGTGGTGTTGATGATGCCTTGGCTCTGATTATGGCATTGAATTCACCTCAATTAGACCTGAAAGCCGTCACCGTTGTCGCTGGCAATATTAACGTCGAGCAGGCCGCTAATAATGTGTTGCGCGTCATCAGTATTGTTGAACCAGATACTTCGCCCATTGTTGCCAAAGGCTGTGAAAAACCACTGCTGAAACCTCCCTTCAATGCCGCAGGAATTCATGGGGCAGATGGTTTGGGTGAGTTGGATCAATTTCAGGAAGCGGATGGTACACCTCGCTATCCCAAACTTACCACTAAGCCATCTACAGAGAATGCTATCGATCTGCTTCTTTCGGTAGCTAAAGAGTACGATAATCTGACGATTATTGCTTTAGGACCACTCACAAATCTAGCCACAGCGATTCAGAAAGATGGCGCAACCATGAAAAAAATCGGGCGGATTATCATTATGGGTGGGGCGGTTACAGTACCGGGAAATATTTCAGCAGCGGCTGAATTTAACTTTTTTGTCGATCCCGATGCGGCTCAAGTCGTGATGGAGTCAGGTATTCCCATCACCTTAGTTGGTCTAGATGTGGCGATGAAAGCTCCTTTACCCCGCCAAGTTGTTGAAGATAATTTACAGCGCCGTCCTTCAAAACTTAGCCAATTTATTGCGGATTGCACGGGAATTTATATGGCTTTCTACCGTGATAACGAAGGCTTTTATGGGTGTTATTTACACGATCCATTGGCGATGGCGGTTGCAATAGATCCCAGTTTGGTAAGGACAGAATCGCTACATATGATGGTTGAAACCCAAGGAAGATTCACGACGGGAATGTCACTAGCCGATCGCCGCGATCGCAGAGATGAGGAAACGAATCCCCCCAATGTAGAGGCTTGCTTAGATGTGGATACTGAACGGTTTATGCAGCTATTCGATCGACTTGTCTGATGAGTGACAGAGGTTGTACAATGCCCGATCGGACTTTTATACAATCATCCCTTGCTTGAGGAACCTTATCCCATGACAACTCCACTCACTCATCCCAGAATCATTCTCGACACCGATCCGGGCGGAGACGATATCTATGCCTTTCTTTGGCTTCTGAGCTTGGTCAAATCAGGACTAGCTGAACTTGTCGCCGTTACTTCCGCAGATGGCAATGTCGCTGCTAAACGCACGTTTTCTAGTGCGTCGCAGATTTTAAATTTAGCAGGGTTCCCAGAGATTAAAGTGGGTCGCGGTGTCCCCATCAAACAAGTTGTGGAAGATGCCGGACATATTCATGGGGCGGATGGGATGGGCAATCTGTCTCATACTTTACCCCCAGCCACCCATAATTTTGACGAGGCTCGCTACTCCGACGACATCATCATCGACGAATTGAACGCAAATCCAGGGGAGATTACCATAGTAGCGATCGGTCCGCTGACAAACCTCGCTGCAGCGGAAACGAAAAGTCCTGGCATCCTCAGAAAAGCCAAGGAAATTGTCATTATGGGAGGTGCTTTTTTCTGTTCCGGTAATGTGACTCCCCATGCCGAATTCAATATTTGGTTTAATGCTGAAGCTGCTCAGACAGTATTTGACAGCCGAGATGATATTGTCGTGATGCCGTTGGACGTTACCAGACACTTAATTTTCACACGAGATATGACTCAGGCAGTCACTCAGGCGAATCCACAGAGTAAACTTTCCCAATTCTTGATAGCTCTTTGTGAGTTCATGATTGGCACAGCCTTGGGTTATCGAGAAACAGCAGGAATTCCAGGTCTTCTTGTCCATGACGCAGCAACCTTGGGATACCTGTTTTATCCAGAAACTTTGATGTTGAAAAGGGCAAAAGTTCGAGTTGAAACAAAGGGAGAGTTGACACTGGGACAGACATCGATTGATAGTCGTCCTGCACCGAAAACCGGAGCAAATGCCTGGGTAGCCTTGCAGGTTGATGAGAGCAAATTTTTCACCAGTTTCGTTGAAGATTTGAAGCAGCTATTCACAACCGCCGAGCTTTCGTGAAGGCGAGATACCCAACTTCCAAGAGAAGTCGGGTATCTCAACCGCCGAGGCAAAATTAAACCTGTTAGTTTGACAAAGGTAAAAGATAATGACGACTACAGAACGGTTTAAAAAGTTCACGATTTTACATTCCAATGATATGCATGGAGACTTTCTGGCAGAGGCTGGGGGTGAAGAGGGTCATCTGATTGGTGGAGTGTCGCTGCTTTCCGGCTATATCAATAAAGTACGCCAGGAAGAGAAAAACGTGCTTTTTGTCATTTCAGGTGACATGGTGCAGGGTTCTGTCCTTGATAAGGAATATAAAGGTATTTCAACCATAGAAATCATGAATTACCTCGCTCCAGATGTAGTGACTCTGGGGAATCACGAATTGGATTATGGGTTGCCTCACTTACTTTTTCTGGAAAAAATGGCAAATTTTCCGATAGTGAATGCCAACTTGTATATCAAAAAGTACAATAAGCGCTTGATGAAGCCATATATCATCCTCAATGTAGATGGATTCGATATTATGTTCATCGGAATTATTACTGAAATAGTTCTCAAATCATTAAAACTTGACAGTAGTATTGGCACATTCGTAAGTCTGGAAGATGCTGCATTAGAAGTTGGTAAAATCTGCAACGCCTACAAAAATGATGACATTGACCTAACAGTCGTCCTGACACATATCGGTTTTGAACAGGATAAGAAACTAGCAGCAATGCTAAACCCAGAATGGGGTGTGGATATGATCATTGGTGGACACTCCCACACATTTTTAGAACAACCTGCGGAAGTTAACAACATTCTCATCGCCCAAGCTGGAGTTGGCACAGACCAAATTGGGCGTTTCGATATTGTAGTGGATGACGATACTAACAGCATCGTTGAATGGAAGTGGCAACTCCTGCCTGTTGATAATAATCTCGCCCTGCCAGATCCAGAAATCGAAAAGCTGATTGCGACTTTCCAAGAATCAGTCGATCGCAAATATAATCGATTGGTTGGACGATTAGCCCGTCAACTGACTCATCCTAAGCGTGAACAAGAAACTGAATTGGGTAACTTAATTGCTGATATTTTTGCCCAACTCGATAAATTTGATGTAGCAATGGTAGGAAGTGGTGGAATCCGGGGAACAAAATTAGGACCACTAGTTACACTGAGCGACCTTAAAGAAGTTTTTCCTTACAACAATGTACTTTATAAACTTAAAGTTACAGGTTTAGAACTCAGGAAAATATTCTCCCATGTTATGAGACTGGAAAACAGAATCCCCGGTGAAAGTGCGTATCTTCAGGTCAGTAAAGGTGTTGAGGCAGTTTATCGAGACGCGGAAGAAAAGCTTGAATCTTTAAGCATTAATGGACAACCTGTACAAGACGAGCAACACTACACGATCTGTATGGAGAGCTATCGTTTCCACAATTCCGAGCATAGTATAGGCGTAACCCAGGAAGAATTAACAAAATTAGCTGCTCCAAAAGTAGTCACAACATCTTCCCAGGATGTCGTCGAAGAATACTTCAGTCATCATCAAAATATTGACAGCCATATTGAAGGAAGATTTGTCTACAAGTAAAGGGCTTAAACCATTGCTTTACGGGTTCTGCCTGTATAGCAATGGTTTATATCGGCTTCTGATAAGTTCATGGAGTAGTAATTAGCATGATAGCCCTTCCAAATCAGCCCATTTCAGTAATATTAGATACAGACGGTTGTGTTGATGATGCCTTGGCTCTGATTATGGCATTGAATTCACCTCAATTAGACCTGAAAGCCGTTACTGTTGTCGCTGGCAATATTAACGTTGAGCAGGCCGCTAATAATGTATTGCGCGTCATCAGTATTGTGGAGCCAGATACTTCGCTCATTGTTGCCATTCGTTGAAGATTTGAAGCAGCTATTCACAACCGCCGAGCTTTCGTGAAACCGAGATACCGAACTTCAAAGAGAAGTCGGGTATCTCAACCGCCGAGGCAAAATTAAACCTGTTAGTTTGACAAAGGTAAAAAATAATGACGACCACAGAGCGGCTTAAGAAGTTTCACGAGCTTACCTTCCAATGATATGCTGGGAGCTGTGTAAGTTCTGAGTTAATCAATATATCTATCTAAGGAGGCCGAAAAATGGATCTTGATAACTTGACTCAAATCTCCAGACGAGATTTGGAACTGATTGAACTACACCAATTTCAACAACCCATCTACTGTTGCAATGTCACGGCAATTGCCTATGCCTTTACCGCCTTGGGCTATCTGACGACCGTGGATGAAATTTTTTATGTCACCCGACTGCCGATCGCATCGGTTCTAGATGATGGCATGACCCTAGCAGAAACCTACGACACCTGTCTACTTTACATTAAAAGAAAACAATTACCCCTGTCGATTCGGGTGGAGCATTTTGATAAACCGAGTATGACGCTCGAAGCATTCATTCGTGAGGTTGAAGCCGCCGTTGGTGATGAAAATGATGTCCATATTCTCAACTTCAACACCCGTATTGCCCATGAAAATCCCAGTTTAGAAGGTGGTCACTTCTCCTTAGTGGCAGATTATAACCCGGATACTCAAGAAATCACCATTGCAGATACAAATCCCAAACGGTATGCCCGGTTTTGGAAATGCCCAATTCAGCGTCTATATGCCGCTTGCGTAGATAAGGATTCCTCATCGAATCGCTCTCGTGGCATGATCGTGCTTCGCAGGCCCGAACCCAATTTAGCAGGTGAGGGAGTGGTTCATCCAGCAGATATCGCCTTGAACGAGCTGCATTCTAACAACGAGTGAGTATTGAAGCGAGTTGGCAAGGCAAAAGCGTCGGCCCCCTCATGAAATCTACTTGCCAATAGTTTGAAAGGAGATACTGATCATCACTACTCATGCTATGCAAGCGCCGCTTTCTTAAAAAAGTTTGTGGACCTTTACGCTAGTCAATTGTTTTTGGATAATGGGCGATCGGACTTTTGACTAACCTCGCTGCGGCGGAAACGAAAAGTCCCGGCCTCCTCAAAAAAGCCAAAGAAAGTGCGATCGTGGGAGGTGCTTTTTTTGGTTCCGGTAATGTGACTCCCCATGCCACATTCAATATTTGGTTTAATGCTGAAGCTGCTCAGACAGTATTTGACAGCCGAGATGATATTGTTGAAAAGGACAAAAGTCCCAGTTGAAACAAAGTCCGAGTTGACACGGGGACAGATGTCCATTGATAGTCGTCCTGCACCGAAAACGCGAGTAAATGCCTGGGTAGCGTTGCAGGTTGATGAGAGCAAATTTTTCACCAGTTTCGTTGAAGATGTGAAGTAGCTATTCACAACCGCCGAGCTTTCGTGAAGGCGAGATACCCAACTTCCAAGAGAACTCGGGTATCTCAACCGCCGAGGCAAAATTAAACCTGTTAGTTTGACAAAGGTAAAAAATAATGACGACCACAGAGCGGCTTAAAAAGTTTCACGAGCCTACCTTCCAATGATATGCTGGGAGCTGTGTAAGTTCTGAGTTAATCAATATATTTATCTAAGGAGGCCGAAAAATGGATCTTGATAACTTGGCTCAAATCTCCAGACGAGATTTGGACATGATTCAACTACACCAATTTCAACAACCCATCTACTGTTGCAATGTCACGGCAATTGCCTATGCCTTTACCGCCTTGGGCTATCTGACGACCGTCGATGAAATTTTCTATGTCGCCCAACTGCCGATCGCATCGGTTCTAGATGATGGCATGACCCTAGCAGAAACCTACGACACCTGTCTACTTTACATTAAAAGAAAACAATTACCGCTGTCGATTCGGATCGAGCATTTTGATAAACCGAGTATGACGCTCGAAGCATTCATTCGTGAGGTTGAAGCCGCCGTTGGTGATGAAAATGATGTCCATATTCTCAACTTCAACACCCGTATTGCCCATGAAAATCCCAGTTTAGAAGGTGGTCACTTCTCCTTAGTGGCAGATTATAACCCGGATACTCAAGAAATCACCATTGCAGATACAAATCCCAAACGGTATACCCGGTTTTGGAAATGCCCAATTCAGCTTCTATATGCCGCTTGCGTAGATAAGGATTCCTCATCGAATCGCTCTCGTGGCATGATCGTGCTTCGCAGGCTCGAAGCCGCCAATCTAGAAGGTGAGGGAGTGGATCATCCGGCAGATATCGCCTTGAACGAGCTGCATTCTAACAACGAGTGAGTGTTGAAGCGAGTTGGCAAGGCTTCAGCGTCGGCGCCCTCATGAATAACCTCGCTGTGGCGGAAACGAAAAGTCCCGGCCTCCTCAAAAAAGCCAAAGAAAGTGCGATCGTGGGGGGTACTTTTTTCGGTTCCGGTAAAGTGACCCCCCATGCTGAATTCAATATTTGGTTTAATGCTGAAGCTGAAGAAAGGCAGTATTTGATAGCCGAGATGATATTGTTGAAAAGGGCAAAAATCCGAGTTAAAACAAAGTCCGAGTTGACAGGGGGACAGATGTCCATTGATAGTCGTTCTGTACCGAAAACCGGAGCAAATGCCAGGGTAGCGTTGCAGGTTTATCAGGGCAAATTTTTCACCAGTTTCGTTGAAGATTTGAAGCAGCTATTCACAACCGCCGAGCTTTCGTGAAGGCGAGATACCCAACTTCAAAGAGAAGTCTGGTATCTCAACCGCCGAGGCAAAATTAAACCTGTTAGTTTGACAAAGGTAAAAAATAATGACGACCACAGAACGGTTTAAAAAGTTCACGATTTTGCATTCCAATGATATGCATGGAGACTTTCTGGCAGAGGCTGGGGGTGAAGAGGGTCATCTGATTGGTGGAGTGTCGCTGCTTTCCGGCTATATCAATAAAGTACGCCAGGAAGAGAAAAACGTGCTTTTTGTGATTTCAGGTGACATGGTGCAGGGTTCTCTCATTGATAAGGAATATAGAGGTATTTCAACTATAGAAATTATGAATTACCTCGCTCCAGATGTAGTGACTCTGGGGAATCACGAATTGGATTATGGGTTGCCTCATTTACTGTTTTTGGAAAAGATGGCAAATTTTCCAATCGTGAATGCCAATTTGTATATCAAAAAGTACAATAAACGCTTGATGAATCCATATATCATCCTCAATGTAGATGGATTTGATATTATGTTCATCGGGATTGTGACTCAAGAAGTTCTTAAGTCCTTAAAACGTGACGGCAGTATTAGCACATTTATCAGCCTTGAAGAGGCCGCTAGAGAAGTAGGTAAGATTTGCGACGCCTACAAAAATGATGACATCGATCTAACTATTGTGCTAACCCACATCGGTTTTGAAGAGGATAAAAAACTAGTGGCAATGCTAAACCCAGAATGGGGTGTGGATATGATCATTGGGGGACACTCCCATACAATCCTAGAACAACCAGCCAAAGTTAACGACATTCTGATTGCACAAGCCGGAGTAGGAACCGATCAGATTGGACGTTTCGATGTTGTAGTAGATGACGATACTAACAGCATTGTTGAATGGCAGTGGCAACTCCTGCCTGTTGATAATAATCTCGCCGCGCCAGATCCAGAAATCGAAAAGCTGATTGCGACTTTCCAAGAAGAGGTCGATCGCAAATATAACCGGCTGATTGGTCGCGTAGCACGTAAACTGACTCATCCTAAGCGTGAAGAAGAAACTGATTTGGGTAACTTAATTGCTGATATTATTGCCCAACTCGATAAGTTTGATGTTGTTCTGATAGGAAGTGGTTCAATTCGTGGCACAAAATTAGGTCCTCTAGTTACATTGAGCGACCTTAAAACTGTTTACCCTTACGACGATGTACTTTATAAAGTTAGAGTGACTGGTGAACATATCACTAAGATATTTGCTCATTTCATGAGGGCGGAAAACAGACTACCAGGAGAAAGTTGTTGTTTTCAGGTCAACAAGGGTATTCAGGCAGTTTACAGTGAGGTTCACAGGAAGCTTGAATCTTTGAGCATTAATGAAAAACCAGTACAAGCCGATGCTCAATACACTATCTGTTTAGAGGAATTTCATTACAAAAATTCCGTGCTAAGTCTAGGTTTGACAACTGAAGAATTGACAGAATTAGGGACTCCAAAGGTGGTTTCCACATCCTGCCAGGATGTCCTTGAAGAATACTTTAGCCATCATCAAAATCTTAACAGCTATATCGAGGGACGATTGACATACAAATAGATAGTTGAGAGCTGGTTCTCACTGATTGTCCTTATTGGGCAGGCAAGATGCCTGCCCAATAACAAACTAGATTAGGAATCTTTAATATAAATCAGCTTGTTGCTTTCGTATTAGCGATTGTAGATATTAAATGCTAGAAGCTATCAAAATTACCAAAAATCAAACCACCACAGCCGACTGGCGACTAACTTCTGGCTAGTTGCATGAAGGTTGAGTGGATACGTGAATCAGCACATATTTTTTTAGGTCGTTTCTTAGCCGATAGAACTTCTCAAGCTCCGCTGGCATAAAAAGACCTATTTGCCTCAGATAGTATTTTTGAATGGGGACACGCCAAGCCTTTAGAAAAACTCCTCAATGATGTCTCATGAGAGAAATAAAGCAAATAATATCAGGAAAAATCCTATGTAATTACTGAATCAATTAAGTATCAAGACAAAACTCACAGTCATGTTGCTGGTAGTCAGCTTTTGTGCTATGCTTTCAACTACCTTTATATGGTCTAGTAGGTAAATCTCTTCTGACCGAAAAAGTCTTCAACCAATTAACCAACCTTCGGGCGGCCAAGACTTATAAAATCCAAGATTATTTTGAAACAATTAACAACCATAGCCAGACTGTCAGAGAAGACCTGACAGCCACCGCCTTCGTGAACGTCAAAACGCGATTCCCTAGTTAAATGCATATCTTAGTTAGAAACAGCACGACTCGCAAGCTGCTGATATCTGTACTTTTCGTTGCCCTGCTCGCTCTCTTGGTTCAGTTCGGGAGTGGAATCAGAGTTTCGGCTCAGTCGGCAGCCAAGTCCGATACATTCAAGCCATTGACTGATATTCCTGCTCAAGCAGAACAGGTTGAGACAGGAATCTTTGTAATGAACTTCCACGACCTGGATATTGCCAGTAATACTTACTCTCTAGATTTCTATGTTTGGTTTAAGTGGAAGGGGGCACTAGACCCAACCGCAAACCTGGAGTATAACAACGGCGTTGATGACTCGGATAGGACTTCAGTCCCCTCCTATAAGACGCCTGAAAAATTACCAGACGGTCGCTTCTTTCAAGCTTTAAGAGTTGATGGTCGCTTTGTCCAACCGTTTGCTTTGGCAAAGTATCCGCTAGACCGGCAGACGATAACAATTGAGCTAGAAGATTCAGTTTATATCGCTGACCAGATGGTTTACGTCGCGGACACCAAGCAGTCAGGGTACTCAAGTACGGTGTCAATTCCCGGCTGGGAAATTCAAGCCACTAATATCTCGAGTCTAGTTCATGAGTACACAACTAATTTTGGCGATCCAAGATTGGGAGATAAAACTCAGTATGCTGCTCTGCAATATTCACTGACTGTCTCTCGATCCTTTAGTTTCTTCACCTGGAAACTGCTGTTACCTTTGGTGATTGTTATCGCTGCTAGTTGGGGAGCATTGCTGCTCAAACCACAATACGTTGATTCCCGCATTGCCCTATCCGTGACTGCACTGCTAACTACTGTATTCTTACAGCAGTCCTACTCTTCAACACTGCCGAATATTGGCTATCTGGTTTTGCTCGATAAGATATATGCCCTGGCGTACCTACTAATTACTATTTCGATTTTGGAAGCGATCGTAACCGCTGACTGGATTAAGGATGAGACACCAGAAAACTCTGCACGGGTTGTTCGACTAGATCGCAGGCTTTTAGCAATTCAAATAGTAGTTTTTTTTGGAGGAGTTGCGTTGCTTCTGTTGCTGTCGTTATCTGAGTAAGGTAAAGGTTAATTTGAGAGGCAGCATTTCGTATGAGAGCATCTGGGGTTTTCCCACCCAAGTGGAGCATCGAGCTTAGCAGAACGAGGAAGAAGATAAGAGGTGTTTGATCTGCTTTTATAACTGACAGGTGAGGAATCTGTTAGTATAAAAGCTTGTCCTGAAGGCGAAGTTGAGAGGCAGCATTTCGTATGAGAGCATCTGGGGTTTTCCCAAATGGAGCATCGAGCCTAGCAGAACGAGGAAGAAGGTAAGAGGTGTTTGATCTGCTTTTATAACTGACAGGTGAGGAATCTGTCAGTATAAAAGCTTGTCCTGAATGAAATGCGAGCCGTTGCAAGGCGATCGCCAACAATAATCAGAGATTAGCTTTTTATTCTAATTCTTAGACATGAAAAAAATAACGCAAAGAATATCAAAAAACATCCTATGCAATTACTGAATCAATTAAGTATCAAGACAAAACTCATAGTTATGTTGCTGGTAGTCAGCCTTTGCGCTATGCTCGCCAGCACCTATATATGCTCTAGCAGTGGGAAATCTATTCTTACCGAAAAAGTCTTCAGCCAATTAACCAGCCTTCGGGCGGCCAAAACTGATCAAATCCAGGATTATTTTCAAAGCCTTTACAACCACAGCCAAACCTTAAGCGAAGACCTGACAGTCGTCGGTGCCATGCAGGAGTTCAAGACAGCCTACCGTCAACTTGAACAATCAACAGTACCAGCGGATTTTGACGCAAAAATTGATACCTACTACCGGACAGAATTTCTAACCAAACTAACGCGAACTAACGAGGGTTCACCCGTTCTGGCATCCTACACGCCAAAAACAGCCGCTGCCCGTTACCTGCAGTACCACTACATCGCTGCTAACCCCAACCCCGTTGGCAAAAAACTTCTCCTTGACAATCCAGGCGACGCCAGCGCTTACAGCCGCGCTCACGCCCGCTACCACCCTATTTTTCGCAATATAGTGGAAAAATACGGTTACTACGATATGTTTTTGATCGATCCCGAAGGAACTGTTGTCTACACGGTGTTTAAAGAAGCTGACTTTACCACAAACTTCACCAACGGCCCCTACAACGAGAGTAACCTAGCATCCGCGATCGCCGCGGCACGACAAGCAAATGGAACGGGCTATGTGAAAATAGTAGATTTTAAGCCCTACACCCCTTCCTACGCTGCGCCTGCGGCTTTTATCGCTGCCCCAATCTTTAACGGCTCCCAATTCATTGGTATTTTGGCGTTCCAGCTTCCCGTTGACAAAATTAACAATGTGATGACTGGCAACAAAAATTGGAAACAAAATGGTCTGGGCGATTCAGGAGAAACTTATCTGGTGGGGTCGGATTATTTAATGCGCTCTGCGTCTCGTTTTCAGATTGAAGACCCAGAAGGTCATGCAAAAACTCTACGCTCGATCGGCACTGATGAAAAGACTGTCAAGAAAATCAAAGAGTTCAATACTACAATCCTCCTACAGGAAGTGCAAACAAAAGCAGTGAAGGAAGCGTTGTTTGGAAAACAGGGTACGCAGGCGATCGACGATTATCGTAATATTCCAGTTTTGAGTTCTTATACTCCACTAGAGATTGAGGGATTGAGGTGGGTGATCTTGGCGGAGATTGATGTTTCTGAAGCCTATGCCTCAATTCACTCGTTTGAAAAAAAAGTTGTGATTGGAGCTACTATAATCATCGCGCTAATCACGCTTGTTGCGATCTGGCTGACCTCAATTTTTGTCAAACCCATCAATACTTTAATCAAAAGCGCCCGTAAGGTGGGAGCTGGGGAATTTGACGCGGTTGTGAAATCGGGTTCGCAAGATGAATTTGGAGACTTAGCTAAGTCATTTAACCAAACGATAGGCAGCCTTCGTACCGAAACTCAACTAATCGAGCGCCAAAATCGCGAAAATGAAGCATTAGTCTTAAGTATATTTAGTCCCGCAATCGCCAAACGCCTCAAACAGGGCGATCGAGAAATTGCCGAGCAGATTTCTAATGTCTCGATCTTGTTTTCCGACCTCCACCAATTCACCAAGCTGACTCAATCAATGTCCCCTCAAGAGGTTGTTCGCTTGCTGAATGAACTGGTAACAGGCTTTGATGAAATGACAGATAAATACGGTCTAGAGAAGATTAAAACTATTGGTGACGGTTACATGGCTGTATGCGGGCTTGGTATGCCGCGTCTGGATCATGACAAACGCACGCTAGATTTTGCTTTGGAAATGCTGTCGTTTGTCCGCCGATTTAGTTATGAAAAAGACTTACATCTAGACCTGCGGATCGGCATCAATTCAGGAGATGTGGTTGCAGGCGTGATTGGTAAAAATAAATTGCTATACGACGTTTGGGGCGATAGTGTAAATATTGCCAATAGATTGAAGTCGGCTTGTGGGCCAGGAACAATCTTAGTTTCTCAAGACCTCTGCTCGCGCCTCCACGATCTCTACGATTTTGAGCTGGTTGGTGAAATTCAAGAACCTGGAAAAGAAAAGTTAGTGGCTTGGCAAGTCAAAAGTTCTAAGCTGGCCGTAAGTGTTCGAGAGGAAGAAGTTTATGAATAATTTAAGCTTTTCAAATGACTGGCAAACCTGGGCGGTAATTGTCGGATTGGGGTTCCCACTCCTGGTCGTTTTACTAGGAGAGGTTATTTATCATCTAGAAAGGCGCGGTAGACCGCTGGCGGCTACGCTGCAGGTTGTCAAAAACCTCGTCCTGCCCGTCTTAATGCTGATGGTTTTAATCCGGAATGTCGTGAGGCTTGACGTTGACGGGAATTTTGCAAAGCTAGTTGCAACGCTGTTTTGGATATCTGTTATCTACGCTTCTCTCTCGCTGTTTAATGTGATTTTGTTTGAAGAAGCTGAGGCAAATACATGGCGGGCACGGATGCCCAAACTGCTGATCGACCTTTCTAGGTTGTTTTTGGTGCTTGTGGGAAGCGCGATCGTAATGGCGGTGGTGTGGGGTGCAGATTTGGCTGGTCTTGCTACGGGATTGGGCGTTAGCTCGATCGTGATCGGTTTGGCGCTTCAGGACACATTGGGTAGCATCATGTCGGGCATTGCGCTGCTTCTAGAGCGCCCCTTCAGTGTGGGTGATTGGTTGCGTATTGGAGATCTCGAAGGGCAGGTAATTGATATCAATTGGCGATCGGTTCGCCTGCTAACTCTCCAGCGGCAGGTGGTTGTCGTTCCTCATCAGTTCATTGGAAAAGAAATAATTCATAATTACAGCCAACCAGAACGCATTTACAACCAACGCATCAATATTGGCTTTTCCTACGATAGCCCCCCTAACCTCGTGAAGCAGGTACTACTAAGTACAGCTTTAGCTACACAGGGAATATTAGCCGAACCCGAACCAGAGAGCAAAACCACATCCTATGATGAGACTGCAATTATCTATGAGGTGGAGTTTTTTATCGAAAACTTTGAGGATATGGAGCAGATACTCGATCGATTTATGACACGAATCTGGTACGCAGCGCAGCGAAACAACCTGACGCTATATCGCTACCGATATGAATATGCTGTAGAACCTGCGCACAAGGCAGATAGCGCTTCCAGTAACTTAGCTCAAAGCCTGCACTCAATTCCCGGATTTATGCCTTTAGCTAGAGAACCCAAAAATTTGGATGACTTAACTAAGGGAACTATTTTACAGAAGTTTGGTGCGGGAGAGAAAGTCATCCGGCAGGGCGACCCTGGTAATGCTTTGTACATTATCATTGCGGGTCAGGCTAAGGTCACACTCACGAACAAGTTGGGCATGGAGTTGGAGGTAATGACTATTTTGCGCGGTGAGTTTTTTGGGGAGATGGCACTGTTTAGTGGGGAACCGAGTCCGGTATCAATAGTCGCCGTTGACGATTTGCAAGTTCTTGTCATCTACTCAGATGCTGTAAATACGATGATTGAACGTCAACCAAGCTTGGGGCGCGAGATAGGTCAAATTATAGAAGCGCGAAGCAAAGCCGTAAGTATGGCCGGGCAGGCAGATTAGGCGACTAGGGATGGGGACTACTTTTCTTTTCGGCTTGTGGCAATTTTACACTTCAAGGGACTGGTGAAAAAGCACGGTCTATGACAGGGCAAACTATAACGAATCACAGCCGCCTCTGCCAGACCGGGAAGATATCAACTCTAAATCCTTACAGGGAACAGTAGTTGCGAAGCCCAGAGACCGTCAATCTTTGCAATCAATTCACTTCCCGACCAGAGAAAGGTTTGAGTGATGGAGTTTTGCGCCTCAATATTGACGCCACCTACAATTATGTCAGTTGCTGCATTAAAGTTAACAATTTTGCCGTAATCATTTTCACCACCGACTGAGTACCAATTTGTTGTGTTATCACCAATATAAAATGCGTTAACCGAGTTACCGCTGTTGCCAATTAAAGTATCTACCTCAACACCAGACTGCCCGTTGCTTTCTGAACCTCTTAATATGTTCTGACCCGCACCACCTCCGAGAGTGTCGTTCCCCAAACCACCAAACAAGATATTAATGCCGTTTCCACCAGTGAGAACATCATTACCCTCGTCACCGCGAATGGTATTGTTGCCATTTCCGGCATTAATGTTGTCATCTCCAGCCCCGCCATTAATAGTGTCATTCCCTGTACCGGCAGAGACAATATCGTCCCCATCCCCAAAATAATAAGTATGGTTGCCGTTGTTGTTGTAATATTTCGCAAAAATGCTAGTTCCTGTTAATACGTCGTTGCTGTTAGTCCCATAGATGAAGCGATCGTTGGTTCCGCCATTAAGCTTAGCAGCAACTAGAAACAAAGGATTATCTTGAGCATCAACGGGAATCACTCCTTCATGCACTTGAAGAGAGTTAAGAGAATCCCCTCTATAGAAGTTTGGTCGAAATTGATGAGTGGGCTGCGTGTCAGTCAGACCCAGAATATTTGTGGCTAAACGAGAATTGTCGGCTGCATCAGTTGTAACCAACTTTGTGTACGCGGTCACGACACGGTTGTGTTGAGCAGCTTGGTCGAAGGGATTAAGCGGATTGGTGCCGAAGTCAAACAGGAAAGATTCCCTGGCAGTTCCAGCTTGAGCTTCATTTCCTGCTATACTACTGATGCCATTAAAACTTCTTCTTGAAGTCGTAGCACCAAAGTCTAAGCGTTCGATTGGGTCTGCAATTCTTCTATTGTTTAGGTATCCATTTAGGTATCCATTTGATAGGTCTGTATCGAAGCCATTAATAATATCGTAGGGACTGACAATTCTCGAACCATTTGATGCTGGGTCAAGGGCTGTAACCGAACCAACTTGACTGCCATTGGTAGTATTGAAACTGGCGGCAAGTTCGCTGGCAAGGTGAGCACCAAGACTATGACCAACAATATTGAGTGCTGTGGCTGGCATTCCCCACTCGACAAGTTTGTTTCGGAGTGCTGTTGCCACTGGAGTAATCCACGAACCAGACCTGTAAAGGTCTCCTATAGCGATCCCTGCTGCTACATTATTTGTTGGGGTGCCGCTCACTTGCGTCCAGTCAAGGGCTAAAACTGTATCGTTTGGGTTAGCATCATAGATGGCTGTCGCCAGAGTTGCATCAAAAGAATTGCTGGATGCTGTGAAACCAGGAATCAGCAACCATACTTTTTGATTGGTCCATTGATCTGCAGAGGGAACCGAGAAGGGCGCACGGATATTTATTTGACGCTGACTTGGACTAAAAGCATTGCTAGGTGGTCTGTTAGTTTCGCCACCTGTTACCAAAAACGGAGTATTTATTACTGCCATTGTCTATTTCTCTCAACTTAAGTTGTTAAAGATGATTAATTGTGGGCCACAAGTGAGCTGCACCCAAGCCCAAAAAGGCCAACAATCAGGCCAATGGGGAGGCGTTCTCCGGTACGGGAGGAGGAGGAGATTCGTTAATTTCTAAGGTCACTAGCCCCTCACCTCCAATAGTTCCATTTCGCAAGACGAACTTAAATATACCAGGATCTACAAACATAAATCCGTTATTTCCGCCCCAAACTCCGCCATTATTTCCCGGATCCACTTGAAAGCCAAATTGAATTGGAAGTCCGTTCTCAAAAGCTAAAACAGGATTATCTGGGAAGTTGAAATCATCACTGGCTGTATAGGTGACAGGAGTTAATCCCTCCGCAAAGTCTAAAAATCTCAAGTTCAGTGATAGCAGTCCGGGTCTATGTCCATTTCCACCGTTGACAGTCATCGATTCGGTGCCGACTTTGGTCAGATGTGTATCGTCGTAGGAAAAGTCTCCGGTGTAGACACCAGCGAAGTTGGGATCTGTGACGTTGACGACGTTGACTTTGATTGTGCCTCGTATTGTGGCTGCCATAACAGGCTCTCCTGCTAATGTGGATATTAAATATGTTCCCAGGATAGCGGTCAGTCCATATTTGATGTTCATGAGATATTTTTGCTTTGAAAGGTTCACCCACAACAGTGACTTTTTTCCGTCCGTAGCAATTAACGAAAACAACATTTTGCAATAAAGATTAAACCTTCCTAGCGGTATTATATACTGTAATTTTACTAGATTTTTGGCTGCCAAATAACTAGAGCCATCCTAAATGACTCGTAATTTTTTCACCCCACCCCAACCCTCCCCTTAGTAAGGGGAGGGAGTAAGAAATTCACAAATGATTTAGGATTGCTATAGATATTTTGAAAATATCAGTAATTATATTAAATCCCCCGACTTCTTAAAGAAGTTGGGGATTTGGGTATTAGGTTTTTTTATTAAACAGTTGGCGATCGCACTTTGACTGATCGGAACCGGGTTTTTTACGTAATCGCCGGGCTGTAACGCGTCTTTTGGTAAAAAACCCGGTTTCTGGACTATCATGCTAAGTCTTATTGAATTCGCAACAATTACATTCAAAACTCAAAACTATCGATCGCCAAATGCCAGTTTTTCTGATGCAGCCGATCGCAAACTTGGACTTTTTCAACCGCCAAATAAAGCTTAAATTCTGGTTTTTCTATGCCGCTGCGCCACATGATCAGAGCATCTTCTCCGGTGTCTTTGTAGTATCGTTTCCGCCGTCCTGCCTCTTTAAAACCAAATTTCTGGTACAGAGACACTGCGGCTAAATTAGAGTCCCGCACTTCTAAAGTTGCGCGTTCTAATTGTCTAGAGTGAGCCTTTGTTAGTAAAGCCCAAAGCAGAGCTTGTCCTAAACCCTGACCTTGAAAGCGAGGATGAATTGCCAAAATTGTAATATGAGCTTCTTCTAAAATTGCCCACAGGCAACCCAAACCGATCAGGGTTGGGGTAAGTTTTGAGTTGGGAGTGGCTGGCGAGGAAGTCTCAACACTGAGCGGTTTTGAGTTGAGAATGCTGTTGGGCTCGATCGACTGGAGTTCGCTGTCGAATATTTCTGATTGGCCCGGACCGGTTTGGGAGGCCCACAAACCCAGTAAATCGGTGTTAGGACTGCCTAACTCACGCCCATAGCCTTCTAAAGTCCACAGTCCGCCAAAACAGAGCCGATCGAGTTCGACTGCACTGTTGAGGTGCTCTGCGACAAGATGTTTAATTTGTAGAAAACGCACGGCTGTAAATTGTACACTGGAAAACACAGTAGCGATTAGCTGTTTGTGGCTAGTTTTGAGTCATGACTCACAAGTCTCCAGACATTAGTCTACTGCCAACGACCAATGACTGCTGATTAATGACTGCCGACTGCTGACTGCTGATTAATGACTGCTGACTAATAACCTAGGATAGTTATTGCGCGATGGTATCAACTCAATCTTTCGGGGTCGAATCGGGACTTAAGTATCTGTCTGAGTCGAAGCCGACCCTGCAAAATCGATCGCCCAATCAAGAACTGTTACCGCTGACAGCCAGTGTCAACAGCAGCGATCGGTTGGAAATCGGAGGCTGCGAGGTGACAGCCTTGGTGGAGCAATTTGGCTCGCCGTTGTACATTTTAGACGAAGAAACGCTGCGGGCGGCTTGCGCCCAGTACCGGGATGCTTTCGGGCGTTACTATCCGGGCTCTTCTCAAGTGCTCTATGCTTCTAAAGCATGGAGTTGTTTGGCAGTTTGCGCGATCGCAGCACAGGAAGGTTTAGGAATAGATGTCGTATCTGCAGGCGAAATCTACACTGCACTGCAAGCCGGTGTGGATCCCGACAAAATCTACTTCCACGGTAACAACAAGTCCCGCGAGGAACTCCAGCTAGCTGTCGAAAGCGGCTGCATTACCGTAGCCGACAATTGGCGGGATTTAGAAACTCTAGCAGAGTTAGGAGAATTGGGTGTCAGCAGCCTCACAGGTGGGCCGACACGAATTATGGTGCGGTTTACTCCTGGAATTGAGTGTCACACTCACGAGTACATTCAGACGGGTCAAATCGACAGTAAATTTGGCTTTGATCCCAACTCGCTCGATCGAGTATTTACTTTCATCAGCCAACAGCCGTCCTTATTTTGCGTGGGAGTGCACGCTCACATCGGCTCTCAGATTTTTGAACTGCAACCCCATAACGATTTAGCCGATGTCATAGTTGAGGCCTTGACAAAAGCACTTAGTTATGGGTTGCCAGCGACAGAAATTAATATTGGCGGCGGGTTAGGCATTCGCTATACTGAAGCGGACGATCCTCCCAGCATAGAAGATTGGGCTCGTACAATTTGCTCCGCAGTGGTAGCAGCTTGCGAGCGGCAGCAATTGCCATTACCAAAATTGCTTTGCGAACCGGGTCGATCGCTCGTCGGTACAGCCTGCGTCACTGCTTATACGGTTGGCTCTCAAAAAGTCATTCCGTCCATGCGGACTTATTTAGCTGTGGATGGAGGTATGTCGGACAATCCCCGTCCTATTACCTATCAATCAGTTTATCGAGTCCTCGCAGCCGGTAAAATGTCTGCACCCTTAACGGAAACAGTGACAATTGCTGGGAAACACTGCGAGTCAGGCGATGTTCTGATTAAAGATGCCAAATTGCCCGAATGTCATGCCGGAGATGTCCTCGCGGTTACGGCCACAGGGGCATACAATTACAGTATGGCTTCTAACTACAACCGAGTGCCGCGACCGGCAGCGGTTTTAGTCAGAAAGGGGGAAGTTAACACGATTATACAGCGGGAAACTTACCAGGATTTGCTGAGGCTTGACCGCCTTCCTGAACGACTCGGAACTCAAAAGTAAAAACTTAGAAGTTAAAAGTTAAAAGTTAAAAGTAAAGACAATCCATGTTTACTTAGTGATGATTGCTTTTTCACTTTTAACTTTTGCCTTGTTCAGTCACGCGATTGGATTGACACTCCCTGGTCTAAAAACACGGGGATTTTCAGCATATTCCTTATAAGAACAGTTCATGGTTCACGGGTTCGAGTGCATCACGGTTCGCGGTTCACAGGCGGTAGCGTTCGATGAACCATGAACAATCAACAATCTGGCTATGACTTGGCCCTCGTTCAGTCCTTGTTGATTCAAGGGATCGATATTGGACTGGTTTTTGCCCTTGCGTATTTGGTTCTCGTCATTGTTGGCGAGCGCAGAACGCTGTGGATGGTGCGGGGATTTATTATTTTGATGCTGGCGGCGGCGGTGAGCAACTGGGCTGGATTGAGGCTGTTGCACGTTGCCCTCAACAGCTTGGTGACTGGTTCGGCTGTGGCAATGGCGGTAATATTGCAGTCGGAGTTTCGCCGATTTCTGGAACAATTGGGTCGGGGGGAATTTCGGCAATTGTTTGGACGCGATCGCCGACCAACTCCGGAACCGGACAGCGTAATAGATGAAATTGTGGACGCAGTAAAAGAACTTTCGCAAAACCGCACCGGCGCTTTACTAATTATAGAAACAGATTCTCCGATCGACGATCGGGATTTTTCTGTGCCGGGATTAAAGCTAAATGCTGAAGTTTCTAAAGAATTGTTGCAGACTATCTTTCAGCCGCAAACTTTGCTGCACGACGGAGCTGTTTTGATTCGAGGTTCGCGGATCGTGTCGGCGGGGGTAATTTTGCCTTTGTCCGATCGCAGCGCGTCGCGGCAGTTGGGAACCCGCCACCGGGCGGCGATGGGGATTACGGAACGAGTGCAAGCTTGCGTGTGCGTGGTGGTGTCGGAGGAAACGGGTTCTATTTCTTTAGCCCAGATGGGAATTTTAAATCGACCTTTGACTAGCAGCAAACTTAAGGAATTGCTCGAGGCAAAGCTGTTTCCGTCGGAGGGAGAAAGAGCTGTGGCTCCAATTCCGATCGGCAATCTCGGACGCCAGATAGGATTGAAGGGAGTGACGCTATTAAAACGGATACTGCGCCGTTAGTCGGGTAATCGGGAGAAACCATGAGTCAAGGAATTTGCTTGGAAAAGTTGCCGGAGGATCTGCAACAAGAACTACTGCCTAAGCACATAGCAGTGATTATGGATGGGAACGGGCGCTGGGCTAAGAAGAAGGGGTTGCCGCGGATTGCGGGACACCGCCGAGGAGCTAGCACTCTGAAGGAACTGCTGCGCTGCTGCAAAGATTGGGGGATTCCAGCTTTAACGGCCTATGCTTTTTCGACGGAGAATTGGGGGCGGCCGGCCGGGGAGGTAGATTTTTTAATGAGTTTGTTTGAGGGTAAGCTGCGACAAGAATTGCGGGAGATGGTGGACGAGGACGTGCAAATTCAATTTATGGGGAATTTGCAGGCTTTGCCGAAGTCTTTGCAGGCGGAAATCGAGCGTTCTGTGACGGCAACTCAGCACAATCAGGGGATTTTGTTTACGGTGGCGACGAATTACGGGGGGCGTCAGGAGATTGTACAAGCTTGTCGGGCGATCGCCACTCAGGTGCAAGAGGGCAAGTTGCAGCCGGAGGAAATTGATGAGGTTTTATTTAAACGCTATTTGTATACTGCTGATATTTGTGACCCGGATTTGCTGATCCGGACAAGCGGGGAAATGCGGTTGAGCAATTTTCTGCTATGGCAAATGGCTTATTCGGAAATTTACATTACTGAGACGCTGTGGCCGGATTTTGATCGATCGGAGTTTCACCGCGCTTTGTCTGATTATCAGCAGCGCAGCCGCCGATTTGGCAAAGTGTAACGATTTGGGATTTGGGATTTGGGATTTGAGATTTTTTGGTTGATTTTTCTGTTTCCAAGTAGGTGTCGATTCTCAGGGAGCATCTCCATGAAATTGACATACTCCCCACCCTTAAAGGGTGGGGATTCTAGCTTCAAACAGCAATTGCAGGCGTAGCCCGACTTACATCACCTAAGCCAACAGTCGATGCCCCGACTGCACAAATATTACGACTGGCGTTTTCATCCCTGCCATTAATTGATTGACAGGATGGACAACGCCATTCTCTAACGGACAAATTTAAACTTTCTAGAGCGCCAGTCCAGTAAAAGAGGTTGACAAAAAACATAAAGTATGGTATTAAGCGAAAAAAACCACTCTGTGCTGTAAAATGCGCCCACCAACCTGGACCCCCCCAATCGAGTTGTCTGCT
>Ga0247770_1000159_pt1 | contig 61560 bp, 46 predicted proteins | sample UWRJL136409B6_FD_179943 | JGI IMG/M metagenome (GOLD analysis project Ga0247770, IMG submission 179943) | Plant litter microbial communities from Arlington Agricultural Research Station in Wisconsin, United States - UWRJ-L136-409B-6 | ecosystem: Environmental > Terrestrial > Plant litter >...
ACCGACCGGGTGGAAGTGGTGTCGGGCGTGGCCGCGGGCGACACGCTGCTGGTGGGCGGCGCCCTGGGGACCACGCCGGGGACCCAGGTGAAGGTGCGCGCCGGGGGCGCTCCCGCCCCCGCGGCCGCCGCGCCGCGGTAGAGAGAGGAGAAGCGACCCATGTTCATCTCCGACTTCGCGATCAAGCGGCCCGTCGTCACCGTGGTGGCGATGCTGGCCCTCTCGGTCTTCGGGCTCTTCGCCCTCCGCTCGCTCGACACCGACGAGTTCCCGGAGGTCAACCCGCCCTTCGTCTTCGTCTCGGTCCCCTACCCCGGCGCCTCCCCGGACATCGTGGAGCGCGAGGTGGTGGAGCCCATCGAGGAGGCGGTCTCCGGCATCAGCGGGGTGAACCGCGTCACCTCGCAATCGCTGGACGGCTTCGCCTCCATCCTGGTGGAGTTCGTCTTCGAGAAGGACGTGCAGCAGGCCACCCAGGACATCCGCGACGCCGTCTCGCAGATCCGCGGCGACCTCCCGCAGGAGATGGAGGAGCCGATCCTGGCCCGCTTCGACCCCAACGACCAGCCCATCGTCTCGCTGACGCTGTCGTCCGAGGGGCTGGACCCGGCGGCCCTCACCCGGCTGGCCGACCCCGGGATCACCCGCGAGCTCCGCGGCCTCCCCGGCGTGGGCGAGGTCAACGTGGTGGGCGGCGTGGCGCGCGAGCTGACGGTGGAGGTGCGCCCCGACCGGCTGCAGGCCGCCGGCGTGGGGATCCCGCAGGTGGTGCAGGCGCTCCAGCAGCAGAACCTGGCCGCGCCCGTCGGGCGCATCACCGGCCAGCTGGACGAGCGCACCATCCGGCTCCGGGGGCGGCTGGAGAACCCCGAGGAGTTCGCCAACCTGGTGGTGGCCCAGCGCGAGGGGCGCATCATCCGCCTGGGCGAGGTGGCCACCGTCCGCGACGCCACCGAGGAGGCGCGCTCGCTGGCCCTCTTCAACGGGAAGCCGGCGGTCGGCATCGACATCATCAAGTCGCAGGGGTACAGCACCACCGCGGTGGCCGGCGAGGTGATCAGGGCGGTGGGCGAGATCCAGAAGACGCTTCCCGCGGGGGTGACCATGAACGTGGTCACCAACTCCGGCGAGCGGGTGGAGGACTCCGTCGTCAACGTGCAGGAGACCATCCTGGAGGGGGCCTTCCTCACCGTGCTGGTGGTCTTCCTCTTCCTGAACTCGTGGCGCTCCACGGTCATCACCGGCCTGGCGCTCCCGGTGTCGGTGATGGCCTCGTTCGTGGCGGTGCTGGCGTTCGGCTTCACGCTGAACACCATGTCGCTCCTGGGGCTGTCGCTGGCCATCGGCATCCTGATCGACGACGCCATCGTGGTGCGAGAGAACATCGTGCGCCACGTGGAGATGGGGAAGAGCCACTACGACGCGGCCATGGAGGGGACCGACGAGATCGGCCTCGCCGTGGCGGCGACCACCTTCTCCATCGTCTGCGTCTTCGTCCCCATCGCCTTCATGGGCGGGCTGGCCGAGCAGTGGTTCGCGCCCTTCGCGCTCACCATCGCCTGCTCGGTGCTGGTGTCGCTCTTCGTCTCCTTCTCGCTCGACCCCATGCTGTCGGCCTACTGGCCCGACCCGCACCAGGAAGAGCACCAGAAGTGGCGGATCACCAGGCTCCTGGACCGCTTCAACCGCTGGTTCGACCGCCGGGCCGAGGGCTACAAGCACATCATCGCCTGGGCGCTGGACCACCGCGCGGCCATGGCGCTGATCGCCATCGGCTCGTTCATCGGCGCCATCATGCTCCCCGCCAAGGGGGTGATCGCCTTCGCGGCGGTGATGGCGATCACGGCGGGCGGCGCCTTTTTGGTCTCCATCCTCCCCGTGGGGGCGCTGGGGACCATGGGGGTGATGGTGGCCAGCATGGTGGCGATGGTGTTCGTGGGCGGCGTCGTCCCCGCCTTCGGGAAGCTGGGCTTCGAGTTCTTCCCCAAGGACGACCGCTCGGAGTTCCTGGTGAAGGTGGACACGCCGCCGGGGTCCAACCTGGAGTACACGCGGATGAAGTCGGAGGAGGTGGCGGCGATCGCCCGGGCCATGCCCGAGGTGCGCTACACCTACACCACCATCGGCGGGCGCGGCGGCGCGGTGGACGAGGCCACGCTGTACGTGCGGCTGACGCCCAAGGCCGACCGCGAGCGCGGGCAGGAGGAGGTGGCCACCGCGCTCCGGGCCCAGGCCAAGGCGGTGGGCGGCGCCACGGCGTGGCTCTCCACCGGCGGCTTCGGGGGCGAGAAGCAGATCCAGATCCAGCTGCGCGGCCCCGACATCGACGTGCTCAACCAGCTGGCCGAGCGGGTCAAGGCCGAGACCGAGCAGGTCCCGGGCGCCGTGGACGTGGGCCTCTCCACCAAGGGGCAGCGCCCGGAGCTGACGGTGGACCTGGACCGCGGGCTGGCCGGCTCGCTGGGCGTCACGGCGGGGCAGGTGGCGCAGGCGCTCCGCCCGGCCTTCGCCGGGATCGACGCGGGCGACTGGGTGGACCCCAGCGGCGAGACGCGCGACGTGACGGTGCGGCTGGCGCCCGAGTCGCGGGCGCGCACCTCCGACCTGGAGCAGATCCCGCTGATCGTCCAGGGCCCGCCGGGCGGCCCCGCGTCCTCGCTTCCCCTGGGCCAGGTGGCCAGCGTCCGGCGCGAGCTGGGGCCGGCGCAGATCGACCACCTGGACCGCGACCGCGTGATCAACGTGGAGGCCAACACCGAGGGGCGCCCCCTCTCGGAGGTGGTGGCCGGGATCACCGAGCGGATCAACGGGATCGCCGTCCCGGCCGGCTACGTGATCACCCAGGGCGGCGAGACCGAGGACCAGCAGGAGGTCTTCGGGCGCATCCTGTTCGCGCTGGGGGTGGCGGTGATGCTGATGTATCTGATCCTGGTGATGCAGTTCCACTCCTTCGTGGACCCCTTCGCCATCATGCTCTCGCTCCCGCTCTCGCTGATCGGGGTGATGCTGGGGCTGTGGATCACGGGGAGCACGCTGAACATCATGAGCATGATCGGGATCATCCTGCTCATGGGGATCGTGGCCAAGAACGCCATCCTCCTGATCGACTTCGCCAAGTGGAGCCACGAGAAGGGGATGCCGCTGCGCGAGGCGCTGATCGAGGCCGGCGCCATCCGCCTGCGGCCCATCCTGATGACCACCTTCGCCCTGATCGCGGGGATGATCCCCGTGGCGCTGGGCGGCGGCGAGGGCGCGCAGTTCCGGGCGCCGATGGGGGTCGCGGTGATCGGCGGCGTGATCACCTCCACGCTGCTGACGCTGCTGGTGATCCCCACCGTCTACGAGATCCTGGCGGACTTCCGCGACTGGATGATGGGCTTCTTCCGCCGCGGCGGCGCGAAGAGCGAGCAGCCGCGCCACGGCGGCCCGCGGGTGGTGCACACCGCGGCGGCGATGGAGCCGGCGTACGACGCGGGCGCGGACTGATCGGCCGGCCGATCCCGGGGACTCTCCGGAGGATTGCGGAGGGTCTTCGGGATGGAACGGGATTGCGGAATTCGGGAGGCGTTCCCGCCGCGCCTATTTTGGGGTGGATGGGAAGGCGGAGCGGGGGAAATCGCCCGGCCGGAGCCTTCGTGATCGCGGTGATTTTCAGTGAACCCGCGTTTGTGAGCGGGGTACAGAGCGCGCGCCGGAGAAAGGTCCGGCGCGCGCCCAGGCCCGGGGCTCCCGGGTCCGGGCCTTTCTTCTTCCGCCGACGGTTGTGATGCAGACGAGCATGGAAGCGCCGCGCGCCGGAGATGGAGGCCGGACCTCCTCCCGGCCGCCCAGGCCCTTCTTCCTGACGGCGTTCGTGGCCCGGGTGGGGCGCTCCGGCGAGGGCTTCGCCGCGCAGGCCGGCGGGATGGCGCTGCTGATGTGGCGCACGCTGGGCTACCTGCTCCGCGGCCAGATCTCGTTCCGCGACGTGGCCACGCAGGCGTACTGGATGGGGATCGGCTCCATCCCCATCGTGCTGGTGACCGGGATGCTGGGGGGGATCGTGACCTCGCAGCAGGGCGGCTACCAGTTCACCGGGGGGATCCCGCTGTACATCCTGGGAAGCGTGGTGACCTCCAGCATCATCCTGGAGCTGGGCCCGGTGATGACGGCCATCGTGCTGATCGGCCGGGTGGGCGCCCGCATCACGGCCGAGCTGGGGACCATGGTGGTCTCCGAGCAGATCGACGCGCTCTACTCGCTGGACCGCGACCCGGTGCGCACGCTGGTGGCGCCGCGGATCGTCGCCGGGGTGGTGGTGGTGCCGGTGCTGGTGGCGATGTGCAACCTGGCGGGGATCTTCTCCGGGATGGTGGCCGCGCAGGCCACGGTGGGGCTGGGGATGGACGCCTTCCGCTACGGCGCGTCGCTCTTCTGGCACGACTGGGACATGTTCTACTCCCTGGCCAAGGGGGTCGCCTTCGGGCTGGTGATCCCGCTGGTGGCCAGCTACATGGGCCTCTCCACCCGCGGCGGCGCCGAGGGCGTGGGACGCTCGACGACCAGCGCCGTGGTGCTGATGACGCTCTCGGTGCTGATCCTGGACGCGCTGTTCCCCCCGCTCCTGCTCAACTAGAGCCGGCGGGGTTCGGAAGATAGAAGGTTCGTGACGATCTCGAGGATGGGAAGGCGAGGGGGACGATGACCACGAAACCCGCGGTGGGCGACCCGATGGTCGAGTACCGCGACCTGTACAAGGCCTTCGACCAGCCGGTGCTGGCGGGGGTGGAGCTGGTGGTGGGGCGGGGCGAGACGATCTCGGTGGTCGGCCACTCCGGCACGGGAAAGAGCGTGCTGCTCAAGACCACCATCGGGCTGATCACCCCCGACCACGGCGACGTGGTGATCGAGGGGGAGTCGGTGTTCGGCGGGGGGCGGGGCGCCCTGGCGCGCGCGCGCCGCAAGGTGGGGTACGTCTTCCAGAACGCCGCCCTCTTCGACTCGATGACGGTGTTCGAGAACGTGGCCCAGGGGCTCTCCGACGCCGAGCAGCGCGAGCTGGGGGAGAAGGAGGTGGTCCGGCAGGTGGTGGAGGCGCTGGCGCACGTGAACCTTGACGCCGCGAAGGTTCTCCGGAAGCTTCCGTCCCAGCTCTCGGGTGGGATGCGGAAGCGGGTGGGGATCGCGCGGGCCATCGTGGGCCGCCCCGAGATCCTCCTCTACGACGAGCCGGTGACGGGGCTGGACCCGGTGAACGCCACCGTGGTGCACCGCCTGATCGCCCAGCTGGCCGAGGAGATGGGGATCACCTCCATCCTGGTGACGCACGACATCGAAGGCGCGCTCCCCATCTCGGACCGGGTGGCGCTCCTCGATCACGGGCAGGTGCGCTTCGTGGGCACCCCCGACGAGTTCCGCAACAGCGATGACGCGCTGGTCCGAGCATTCCTGGAGCGCGACGTACCCGACTCCGAGCTCCTGGAGACCGCATGATCCAACGTGCCGACAACGGCGCCCCGGCGGCGCCGCGTTCCCGTATCTCGCAGCAGGAGCTTTCGCTCGTGACTCCCACCCGCTCTCCCCGCCGCGAGGTGCAGGTCGGGCTCTTCGTCATCGCCGGTGTCCTGGCGGTGCTGGTCGCCCTCTTCGTGCTCACCGACCCGGGGCTCTTCCGGGGCCGGTACTACGTGACCACGCAGGTGGCCGACGCGGGCGGGATCCGCAAGCGCGACCCCGTGCAGCTCAACGGCGTCAACATCGGCCGGGTGGACGACCTGCGGCTGGTGCCCGGCGGCGTGGAGCTGCGGCTGGAGCTGCAGGGCGAGTTCGAGGTTCCCTCCGACTCGCGGGTGCAGCTGGTGGCGCAGGGGCTGCTGGGCGAGAAGGTTGCCCAGGTCCTTCCCGGACGCTCGCCCCAGCGGGTGGCGCGCGGCGGGAGGCTGCTGAGCGCGGAGGCCGAGGGCGGGCTGGGGAACACCGCGCAGGAGCTGGGCGACAAGGCGGTGGTGCTGGGGAACAAGGCGGACACGGTGCTGAACCGCGCGCAGCTCCTCCTCTCGCAGCAGACCATCGGGGCGGTGGGCGCCAGCGCGCAGGAGCTGCAGACCACGCTGGCGCAGCTGGCGCTCCTGGCCTCGGAGCAGCGGCGCGAGCTCTCGGCGCTGACCGGGAGCCTGCAGCGCTCGGCGCAGGGGCTGGAGGGCGCCGCCACGCGCCCCGAGCTGGCGCGGGCCATCGCCCGCACCGACTCGCTGACCATCAAGCTGGACCAGGCGACCAACTCGCTGAACACCGCGAGCACGTCGCTGGCGAACGTGGTGGGCCGCATGGACCGCGGCGAGGGGACGCTGGGCAAGCTGTCGCGCGACGACGCCCTCTACAACAACCTGAACACCGCGGTCACCAACCTCGCCACGCTGACCGAGGAGATCCGCGCCAACCCCAAGAAGTACCTGAGCGTCAGCGTCTTCTGACGCCCCACGGGGGATGCGGATACGACGAGAGGGCGGGCCATCGCGGCCCGCCCTCTCGTCGTTCGTCGTTCAATCTCGCCGCGATCCCAACTCCGCGAAGCTCGCGTCCCGCCGTGGGACCATAGGCGGAGATTCGTATCGAAATTTTTCGGGAGAGGCACCCTTCGGTCGTTCCTCTCCTCGGATCCGCGTCCGTGCCTTCCGTCGAGCGAATCAAGGTGCCGACGCGCTCTTCAAACATCGCAAACAGCGTCATCGGGAGGATCGGCGCGGAGGGCGGGGCCTGCTCCACATCCTCCTGATGACGCTGTTGCCACGGCCCGGGCGAGCACGGATGCCGATCGTTGGCGAGACGATCAGCCGTGGACGGGGGCCGGATCGACCCAGCGGAGCTCGGGCGCTTGCGGGATCTCGCCGATCTCCGCGGCGAGGCGATAGAACTCGCGGAGGCCGGCGATCATCGGCTCGTCGAGCTCGTAGGACAGGTCGGACCAGTAGCGGTCCAGGAACTCCGCGGAGAAGCCGAAGTGCCCGGCGTAGCGTGCCGCCAGGTCGGAGCGATTCGCCTGGCCGTAGGCGCGCGACTCCAGCAGCGCCGCGTGCAGCTCGCCGAGGCGCGCGTCCGTGCCGCCGGCCGCCTGCCAGACGGCGAAGGCGAACGGCAGCCCCGTCTGGTCCCACCACTCCGCGCCGAGGTCGAAGCGGTGCGGGAGGGCGGGGAAGAGGTCGCCGCGCAACGCCACGTCACCGATGAAGAGCGCCGCGTCCGCCCCGGCGGCGAACGGGTCCTCGACCGCCTGGTCGAACCAGATCGTGCGCGGCGTGACGCCCCAGCGGACGCGGAGCAGGACCTTGAGGAGGACGACGGAGGTGGCGCTTGCCGTGGGCATGGCGACGGTGGCGCCGGCCAGCTCGGACGGGTGGCGATCGGAGAGGAAGAGGATGCTGCGGACCGGCCCGCGCGAGCCGATCACCAGGTCCGGGAGGATGCGGTAGCGGTCGGCGTTGCGCGCGTACTCGATGCTGGAGGAGGGCGCGACGTCGATCTCCCCGCGCTCCAGCAGCCCGTTCAGCCGCGACGGGACGCCCTCGACGATGGTGACCCCCTCCGGCGCGCCGCGGTCGATCAGCCGCGCGTGGACGGGGAAGCAGTTGCTGTAGACGATGTGCCCCAGGCGGAGCGGACCCTCGCTGTCTGTCACGTCACGCTGTCCTTCCGCACCGCCCGGCGCTCTCGTCGCGAATGATCAAGTGATTGGCGGGCGACAAGATAAGGATGCCCCGGCGGGGCGTCCATGGATGATCCCCCGCATTCCGGAGGGCTGTGACGGAGCGGCCGGCGCCCTCTCATCTCCCGCCGCTGGGGAGCACGCCGAAGATGCGGGACGCGGCCTCCCAGATCAGCTCCGCCGCGCCCTCCACGCCGAAGCGGCCGGTATCGATCGCCAGGTGGTAGAGCCCGGGATCCAGCCAGTCGCGCGAGAAGTGCTCGCGGACGTAGCGGCGGCGGTCCGCGTCGGACTGCCGGACGCGCTCGGCGGCCGCGCGCTCGTCCAGGTGGAAGTGCTCGTGCACGCGGCGGACGCGGCGCGCGAAGGGCGCGTGCACCAGCACGTGCATGACGTCCGGGTGGTCCTGGAGGATGCACTGCGCGCCGTGGCCCACGATCACCGCCGGCCCCTCGTCCGCCACCGCCGCCACGATGCGCCGCGCCGCCCGCGCCGTGGACTCCGGCGACACGGGCGGGACGTTGGGGATGGGCATCATCTCCGGAAGCCCCTCGGAGAGGTACGCCCCCAGGCGCTCCACGAAGTTCTCCACGCGCTCGTTGCAGGCCTCCACCTGCTCCGGCGCCACCTCCAGCTCGTCGGCGATGCGCTCCACCAGCGCGCGGTCCAGCAGCCGCCATCCCAGCGCCTCGGCCAGCCGGTTGGCCACCGCCTCGCCGCTGGCCCCCAGCTGCCGCGCGATCGTGATCACGGTCATGCGCTCCTCCTGGCTCGCGGGCCGCCCTCTGGTGGTCCGCCGCGGAAACTCCGCCGCGCCGCACGACAATGGGCCGCGCGCGGCGTAATTGTCAACGTCCACGCAGGATGCGGAATGGCGATTGCGTTCACCCGCCGCCCATCCACGGGGCGGCGGAATCATCGAGATCAGGGGGCGCGATGCTGGGCGGGAGAAGTGATCTGGTGCCGATCGGCGAGGCCGATGGGGCGGGCGACGCGGACGTGCGCGGGTGGCGGGTGATCGCCGGCGACGGCACGCTGCTGGGGGAGATCGCGGACGTGCTGATGGACCGCGGCGGCGGCGAGGCGCGCTACCTGGTGGTGGCGCTGGAGGCGTCGGTGGCGCGGGCGCAGGGCGGGAAGCGCGTCTACGTCCCCCTCCACGCGGCGCGCATGGACCGCGAGTCCCGCTGGGTGCACCTGGACGAGGTCACCGGCGACAGCGCCCCCTCGCTCCCCACCGAGCCGACGGACGACCTCCCCGCCGCCACGCCGCCCCTCGCCGCGAGAGTGGCCGACGCCGCGGCCGCGTCCGGGACGACGACGGTGCTCGACGCGGACGACGGCGAGGCGCGGCTCACGCTCTCCGAGGAAGAGCTGCGGATCGGCAAGCGCACGGTCTCGGCGGGCGAGGTGCGCGTGGAGAAGCACGTGGAGACGGAGCTGGTGCGCGAGACCGTCCCCGTGATGCGCGAGGACGTGACCGTGGAGCGCCGCCCCCTCCCGCCCGGCGCGGGCCTGGAGCCCCGCGTGGAGGGCGACACGACCTACATCCCCATCGTCGAGGAAGAGGTGGTGATCACCAAGCGCCTCGTCGCCCGCGAGGAGCTGGTCATCACCAAGCGCCAGGTGGTCGAGGACCAGGTGATCGAGACGGAGCTGCGCCGCGAGCGCGCGCACGTCGTCGGATCCGACGGCGAGGACGAGGTCATCGGCGACCGGCCCGCCTGACGCCGGAAGATCCGCGTCGATCGAACGTCATTTCCCGCGAGCGCCGGACGCCGGTCAACACCCGACGTCCGGCGCTCGCGGCTTCGATCCGGCTACCGCCTCCGATCATCTCCCAGAGCGATTCATCCGACTGGAAGCGGGCGTTGGACGACTTCGTGGAGCGGGTGCGCGATCGGGACCACGCGAAGGGCGCGGAGACGAGGCTGTCTCCGCGCCCCTTCGCGTTGGCTCCGGCGCCTTTCGCGCGGCCGATCAGCCGAGGAGCCCGTCGCGGCTCCACTCGCGGACGAGCTCGTCGGAGGCCTCGAAGTGCATGGCGTCCTCCGAGCGGCCGCGGAAGCCGGCGCCCCAGAAGAAGCGCTCCTCGTTGAACAGGGGCGCCAGCAGGAGGATCCCCTTCTGCGTCTTCCCGTCGCCGCGCGGGTCGAGCGCGCCCTTGATCTTGAGGTCGATGGCCGAGCCCCAGGAGTGGTTGGAGAAGTTGGGGCTCGGTGGGCCGCTCTCCCGCCGCACCCGCCGGCAGCAGAGCACCCCCGCGGTGCCGACCACCGCGTGCAGCTCGGGCCGCTCTTCCTTCAGCCGCTTGAAGATGCGCGTCAGCGCCTCCACCGCGGGACGGATCCCGGTGACGGTGAAGGGTCCCACGCTGCGTGTCACCAGGAGGGCCTTCACCTTCGCGTTGGTGACGGCGGTGCAGTCGGCCTTGAGGGAGCAGGGCTTTCCGAAGATGTCGATCATCGTCCCCTGCTGTGCCGCGGATACCCCCTTGTTGATCCCCGAGGGGATGGCGACCAGCGAGCCGAAGTCGTCGCTGGCGGCCACCGAGCTGGACGCGGTGACCTTGATCTCCACTTCGGCGCGTCCCAGCTGCTTGCCGTCCCTGTCCAGCGCCCGCGCCACCACGACGTGGGTCCCCGCCTTCTGGAAACGGTGCGATACGAGCCATTCCTTGTTCCGCAGCGTCACGGAGGGGAGCCGGATGCCGCCGTCCGTGTCCAGCTGGACGTCGCGCGTCCCCAGCGCCACGGTTCCCGCGAAGTCCACGGACTGTCCCAGCAGCACCTTCAGGTTCGGTTGGGGCGTGGTGATGGTGATGCCCATGACAGCCTCCGGGTAGTGGAGAACCATCCGCACGTGACCGGCCGGATTATGCAGGGATAATGTGCGATCGGCCGTGGGTCAACGATGCTCGCGGAGCCTGGACGACGGTGCGCGGCATCCGGCCATGAACAGGGTGCCTTTCGCCGTTTCCGTCGCCGGGAACAGCGAGGCGCGGCGGGAGCCCGGAATGGGTCTCGATCTCCCGCAGCCCGGCCCGGTGCCTCGGGAAGCAGGGGAATTCCGGTTTCGGCGCCTCTCCAATCCCCCGGAGTCGCATCGGCACCCCCCGCGAGTGGGGCGCCAGTGCCCCTCGAGGTGTGCGGAAAACGTCCCAACAGGAGCACCCGAGTGCGGCGGAGCGAGACCGTGCATCACCGCAAGTGCCTGTTCCGCAGGAGCTTGCGAGATGCTCACGACGGTCTCCCGCGCGGTATGCGGATTGCCGGCATCCGAAGCCGGTACTCCCCGCCGCCGCGCTCCCCGCGCGGTCCTGCGTCCCCCGTCCAGGAAAGGAGATCCCACCGCCCCGCTTCCGCGGCATCTCGTGTTCCCGCCTCAACAACGCAGAGACGACAATGGCGATGATCGAAAAGTACCCCGCGCGGGAAGCACCTTACCCGGCCAAGCCCGTGCGCGATGCCTGCGCCCCGGCGACCGACGAGGACATCCTGAACGTGGCGAACGTCCAGGGAAACATCCTGGCGGGCTTCAACAAGGACCACCAGGTCCTGCTCTTCCTCCGCATCACCAATCCGAAGCAGTTCCGTGAATGGCTGAAGGAGCTCACCCCCTTCGTGGCCACCACCGAGGAGGTGCTCGCCTTCAACCGGCTGTTCAAGCAGATCCGCACGCGGCGCGGCGACACCAACATCCTGCAGGTCACCTGGATGAACATCGCGTTCTCCTTCGACGGGCTGACCAAGCTGGCGCCGGCCACGACCGAGGAGTTCCGCGACGAGGCGTTCCGGCAGGGGATGGCGTCGCGCTCCACCGCGCTGGGCGATCCCGCGTCGGGCGAGGGGAGCACGGAGCAGTGGCTGGTGGGCGGCGGCAAGGACAACGACGCCGACGTGGTGCTGGTCTTCGCCGGCGACGACCGCGACGACGTGCTGTCCGAGGTGGCGCGGATCGAGAACAGCATCTTCTCCGGCCGCACCGCCGACGGGCGGCCCATGCGCTGCGGGGTGGAGATCGTCTTCCGGCAGGAGGGCGCCACGCTCCCCGAGCCGCTCACCGGGCACGAGCACTTCGGCTGGCTGGACGGCGTGTCGCAGCCGGGGCTGCGCGGGCGCACCTCCGAGGATCCGCACAGCGTGCTCACGCTTCGGCAGAACCCCGCCAACGCGGAGCAGGGAAAGCCGGGGCAGGACCTGATCTGGCCCGGCGAGTTCGTCTTCGGGTACCCGGGGCAGAACCCCGAGGACATCCACGCGCCGGGCGAGGACTCGATGCGCAAGGACGGCAAGCCCGCGGTGCCGGAGTGGGCGCGGGACGGCGCGTACCTGGTGTTCCGGCGGCTCCGGCAGGACGTCCCCGGCTTCCGCCGCTTCATCCACGAGACGGCGAAGGCGCATGGGCTCACGCCCGCGCTCTTCGGGGCCAAGCTGGTGGGCCGCTACCCCAGCGGCGCGCCCATCATGGTCACCGGCAACCTCAACCACGAGACGCCCGAGAGCCACAAGCTGGGCGGGGACGACTGCCGCAACAACGCGTTCGAGTTCGGCGGCGTGGGCGCGGGCGACGCGGCGGACGGGCGGGAGCGCGGCGGGGTGCGCGGCCACGAAGCCGCGGCCGGCGTGAAGAAGGGGGAGAGCGAGGCGCGGGAGGGGAAGAAGGAGAAGGACTGCCGCTGCCCGGCGCCGAAGGAGGTCGAGCCCGATCCTGTGGGCGCCGTCTGCCCCTTCGCGGCGCACATCCGCAAGACGTACCCCCGCGACGACGAGGGAACGATCGATCCGGGGCTCAACGAGGCCACCACGCAGACGCACCGGCTGCTGCGGCGCGGGATCCCCTTCGGGCCGCCGTACCCGCTGGATCCGCCCCCCAGCTTCAAGGACTCGGGCGAGCGGGGGCTGCTCTTCCTGGCCTACCAGACCTCCATCGAGGAGCAGTTCGAGTTCGTGCAGCAGGCGTGGGCCAACAACCCGGAGTTCAAGGACGTCTCCGTGGACGGCAAGCTGCGCTCCGGCTTCGACCTGATCATCGGGCAGAACGGGACGGAGCCGCGCGACTTCGTGCTCCCCATGGAGGACGGGACGCGGCAGATCGTCAGGGCCGACAAGACCTGGGTGATCCCCACGGGCGGCGGCTACTACTTCTCGCCCTCCATCAGCACGCTGCAGGCGCTCGCCGGGGGCACCATCGGCTGACCTGACGCACGGGGGATGAAGAACGGCGGGCCGGGTCGTCCCGCCCCCCCCCCCCGCCGTTCGTGCTTCCATGGGCGCGTCACCCCTCGCGCGACTCATACCCGGTTCGTCGATTCCGATCCACGACGCGCGGTCACAAGGATTGCGGGACACCCCTATGCTGCCCATCTTCACGACGCGAACGGTTCGCACGCCCGGTGCCCTCATCCGTCCGGGATGACGTCTGCCGCGGCGTTCACCACAGGGGAGGTTCCGATGCGGAAGATCATCCTCGACGTAGACGCGCTGCAGGTGGAGTCGTTCGAGACGGAGGGCGGTGACGCGGAGAAGGGGACGGTGGAGGCGTACGCCAGCGTGTTCACCTGTCCCCGCACGCAGTGCGGAGCCGAGTGTCCCAGCGGCCCGCACCCGTGCGAGGGAAGCTACGCCTGGACCAACGGCCAGGTGGCGTGCCTGTGCAACGACGATTCGCTGCGCTGCGCGTAGACGCTGCCCCGAGCCCGACCGTCGAACGATGCGAAGAGAGGCGCCCCCAACTGGGAGCGCCTCTCTTCACGTCGGCCGGAGATGGTCCGCGCTACCCTTCGCGCGACTCGTACTCTCCCTTGAGCCTGGCGACGACGCCGGGGTCGGCGAGCGTGGTGGTGTCGCCCAGGGCGCGGCCTTCGGCGATGTCCTTGAGGAGGCGGCGCATGATCTTCCCCGAGCGCGTCTTCGGCAGGTCGGCGGAGAAGAGGATGTCGTCGGGGCGCGCGATGGCGCCGATCTTCCGCACCACGTGCTGCCCGATCTCCTTCTTCAGCTCCTCGGTGGGCTCGTACCCCTCCTTGAGCGTGACGAAGGCGGCCACGGCCTGCCCCTTCAGCTCGTGCGCCTTCCCCACCACGGCGGCCTCCGCGACGGCGGGGTGGTCGACCAGCGCCGACTCCACCTCCATCGTCCCGATGCGGTGGCCGGCCACGTTCAGCACGTCGTCGATGCGGCCGATCACCCAGAAGTAGCCGCGCTCGTCGCGCTTGGCGCCATCGCCGGGGAAGTAGACGGCGTCGCCCGGCTGCTCGTCGCCCCCCTCGTCCACCGTCTTCCCCGCCCACTTGGACCAGTAGGTGTCCACGAAGCGCTGCGGATCGCCCCAGATCCCCCGCAGCATGGAGGGCCAGGGGCGGCGGATGGCCAGGAAGCCGCCGCCCACGCCCACGCACTTCCCGTCCAGCGTCAGGATGTCGGCGCGGATCCCGGGGAAGGGCGTCGTCGCCGAGCCCGGGACCGTCGTCGTGACGCCGGGGAGGGGGGTGATGAGCATCGCCCCGGTCTCCGTCTGCCACCAGGTGTCCACGATGGGGCACCGCTCGCCGCCGATGTGGCGATGGTACCACATCCACGCCTCGGGGTTGATCGGCTCGCCGACGGTCCCCAGGAGGCGGAGCGAGGAGAGGTCGTACCGCGCCGGGAGCTCCGTCCCCCACTTCATGAAGGCGCGGATGGCCGTGGGCGCCGTGTAGAAGATGGTGACGCGGTAGTCCTGGATCAGCTTCCAGAAGCGGCCGCGGTCGGGGAAGTCGGGCGCGCCCTCGTACATGACCACGGTGGCGCCGTTGGCGAGGGGGCCGTAGACGATGTACGAGTGCCCCGTCACCCATCCCACGTCCGCCGTGCACCAGTAGACGTCGTCCTCCTTGAGGTCGAAGACCCACTTGGTGGTGGCGTAGCACTGCGTGAGGTAGCCGCCGGTGGAGTGCATGATCCCCTTGGGCTTCCCCGTGGTGCCGGAGGTGTAGAGGACGTACAGCAGGTCCTCCGCCTCCATCTCCTCCGCCGGGCAGTCGGCCGACTCGCCCGGCACCACGTCGTGCCACCAGACGTCGCGCCCCTCCGTCATCCTGGTCTCGCCGAGCGATTCGCCGCCCGCGCCGTGGCGGCGGACCACCAGGACGCGCTCGATGGACGGGCAGCCGCCCTCCTCCTCCACCGCCTCGTCCGCGCTCCGCTTGAGCGCCACCACGCCGCCGCGCCGGTACCCGCCGTCGGCGGTGATCAGCACGCGCGCCTGGGCGTCGCGGATGCGGTCGCGCAAGGATTCCGCCGAGAAGCCGCCGAAGACCACGGAGTGCGCCGCGCCGATCCGCGCGCACGCCAGCATGGCGATGGCGGCCTCGGGGATCATGGGGAGGTAGATGGCCACGCGGTCGCCGCGCCGCACGCCCAGCCGCTTGAGGGCGTTGGCGGCCTTCGCCACCTCGGCGTGCAGCTCCTCGTAGGTGTAGGCGCGCGTGTCGCCGGGCTCGCCCTCCCAGAGGAGCGCGGGCTTGGTGCGGCGGGGGCCGTCCAGGTGGCGGTCCAGGCAGTTGTAGGCGGCGTTCAGCGTCCCGCCCGAGAACCACTTCGCGTACGGCGGCTTCCACTCCAGCACGCGGTCCCACCTGCGGAACCAGTGGAGCTCCTCGGCCCACCCGGCCCAGTACGCTTCCGGGTCCGCGTCGGCGCGCTCGTAGACGGAGGCGTCGTTCACCAGCGCCTTCGCGGCGAACTCGGGCGGCGGCGGGAAGAGGCGGTCTTCCTGGAGAAGGGTGTCGAGCGTCGGTTCTTCGGCGGCCATCGCGCGGCTCTCCTGGGCGGATCTCGGGGCTTCGGACGAGCGTCCGTGCGGCTCGTCGGGCCGGGGATGATGCGTGCTCCGGCGCGGGAGCCGCAAGAGGCCGGCCGGGCCAAAAGGAAGCCTTGTTTGTGACCGCACCTTTTGGAGCAGTTGCTATAATAGGATTAGGGGGCTACCCTTGGTTGTGAGGATCATTTCCCCTTCCAAGGATATCGATGAAACATCGGCCGTCTCACCTGCGCAGCTTCGCCCGGACCTTACTGGCAGCAGCCGTAGCCTTCACCTTATCCGCCTGTCATGAATCCGTGACTGCAAGCAGGGAGACAGCCGAGATCCCCCTGTCGGCAGCGGTGCTGCGCGTGGTGTTTGATGGTTCGTATTCCACCGCGGAATTCTCCGGTCGCGACATCTCCGCCCTGGTGACGCGAGCAGGAGTACAGCCGACTCCCGACGGCACGTCGTCCTCCTTCGCGTACCGGCTCGTGAAGAACAGTGGGGCATTCGCGATGGCTGCTGCTGCGCCAGCTCTCGAGGATGGAGCCGTGTCGTCCGATTTCGGTCCGATGTGCGTGCTCAGCGCGGGGTCATACTCTATCATCGATCCAGGCACTGACAAAACGGTCGGAATGCTGATCGTCTATCCGGACTGCTCAACCGAGATCGTCCCGGTTGTGAAGGGGTGAAGCCGCACATTCAGCCATCGGCGCGTCCAGAGGGTGCGCGGACTCAACCACGGAGTTTACCATGTTCAATCCCGGCCACCGACTATTTCTTCTCCTGGGTGCGAGTCTTTTGCTCGCCGCCGGTGCCTGCGAAAGCCCGAACGCCGCGAAGTCTGATGGCCTGACCCCCCAGGCACGCGCCGCCATCGATCGCATGCCGGTGGAGCAGAGAGCCGCGGCGGAGCGCCTGATCCGCGAGGCGCGGTATGCACCCCCGTCCAAGAACGTGCCGGCGTTCTACATCGACGGAGAGCGGTTCACGAAGCAGGATCCCTCCAGCCCGTACAGCGTGATCAATCCTGACCTGGTCGCCAGCTACGAGGTGCTGGGGCCGGAAGAGGGGCAGAAGCGGGTAGGTCCGGATGGCCGCAACGGGGTAGTCTGGATCATCACCAAGGCCGCCGCCGCGAAGGCCGCCGCGCCCTGAGATCCGCCGCGCGGCGGAGCTGAAGCCGAGTGCCCATCCCCTGCGGGGCTGGGCATTCGTCGTTTCGGCCACCGTTCGAGATGGTTCCCCGAGCTGGCGCCTTGCACTCGGGCCGATTCCGGTCCACTTTCTGCGCGTCCCCCCACCGCCGTCCGTCCACGCGCCCGCCGTCCACCTCCAGGACCGGAGATCTCCATGTCGGAGTCGTCCCGCGCCGCCATCCCCGCCGGTGCCGAGCCGCATGGGCCCGCCGACCGCGCCACCATCTGGAAGGTGATCGCGGCGTCGGCCGTGGGGACGATGATCGAGTGGTACGACTTCTACATCTTCGGGTCGCTGGCCAGCATCCTGGCGGGGACCTTCTTTCCGCAGGGGAACACCACGCTGGCGCTGCTGCAGACGCTGGCCACCTTCGCGGCCGGGTTCGCGGCGCGGCCGTTCGGGGCGCTCTTCTTCGGGCGCATCGGCGACCTGGTGGGGCGCAAGTACGCGTTCCTGGTGACGCTGCTGATCATGGGCGGCGCCACCTTCGTCATCGGCCTCCTCCCCGGCTACGCCACCATCGGCGTCTTCGCTCCCCTCATCCTCCTGTTCCTGCGGCTGATCCAGGGGCTGGCGCTGGGCGGCGAGTACGGCGGGGCGGCGACGTACGTGGCCGAGCACGTCCCCGACAACCGCCGCGGCTTCTACACGGCGTTCATCCAGACCACCGCCACGCTGGGCCTCTTCCTCTCGCTGCTGGTGATCCTGGGCGTCCGCTCCCTGATGCCGGCGGAGGAGTGGGCGCGGTGGGGGTGGCGCATCCCCTTCCTGCTCAGCGGCGTGCTGGTGATCGTGTCGCTGTTCATCCGCATGCGGCTCAAGGAGAGCCCGCTGTTCACGCGGATGAAGGCGGCGGGGAAGACGTCCACGCGGCCGGTGGCGGAGAGCTTCGGGAGCACGGCGCGCTGGCAGACCATGCTGATCGTGCTGTGGGGCGCGGCGGCGGGGCAGGCGGTGGTGTGGTACACGGGCCAGTTCTACGCGCTGACCTGGCTGGAGACGGTGGGGAAGGTGGATTTCGTGCAGGTGCGCACCATCATCGCGGTGGCGCTGGCGGCGGCGACGCCGTTCTTCATCGTCTTCGGGGCGCTGTCGGACCGGATCGGGCGGAAGAAGGTGATGATGGCGGGGAACCTGCTCGCGGCCATCTTCATCATCCCCATCTTCCAGGTGATGTGGCGCCACACGCCGGCGGGCGGCACCTACAGCCCCGTCATCCTCACGCTCTGCGTCTTCGTGCTGGTGCTGTTCGTGACCATCGTCTACGGGCCGATCGCGGCGTTCCTGGTGGAGAGCTTCCCGGCGCGGGTGCGGTACACGTCGGTGTCGCTGCCGTACCACGTGGGGAACGGCTACTTCGGCGGGTTCCTCCCGGTGATCGCCACGGCGGTGGTGGCGTTCGCCACGGCGAAGCCGGACGACTTCCCCGTGCAGCCGCAGCTCGCGGGGCTCATCTACCCGGTGTCGGTGGCGCTGATCACCTTCGTCCTCGGCAGCTTCCTGCTGAAGGAGACGCACCGCGCTCGCATCGACGACGAGGACTTCGTGGGCGTGGACACGCGCGTGAACCCGCTGGTCTTCGGCCTGCTGATCGCGCTCACCGCCGGCGCGCTCCTCCTGGCCGACCTGTACCTCCTCCCGACCTTCACTCCCGCCGGAGAGCCGCCCTACGTGCAGTACGGCTTCCGCATCCTGCTGCTGATCGTGGCCCTCGTGGTGGTGGTCCCGCGCCTGATGCGGCGGAAGTCAGCGGCGTAGGAAGATCGGAACGGCGGGGGATCGGTAGATGGAGATCGATGAGTGAAGATGGGAGGCGGGACCGATGGCTGGTTCCGCCTCCCGTTTTGTTCTGTCGACGAGATGAGCTTTGGTGCGCGCCCGCCGGGGCCCCCTCTCCCCGGCCCTGTCCCCCGAAAACCCCCGGGGGAGAGGGAGAACGGCAACGGAATCACGCACGAAGCCTCGCCGCTCGATCCCTGACGTCGCGGAGATCGATGGCGAGGCTTTCCGTGGTTGTAGCGGGTGTGTTCACGCACCCGCGCGGGGCCGGCGGCACGGCAGGTCGGGGCGGCTCGACGGGCGGTATACAATGCCGTGGCGGCCCCCTCCCCCCGCAAGCGGTGGGAGGGAGCCGTATCTCGCTCGCGGCGGGCTTCGGCGTGAGGGTGGCTATCTCTCCATCACTGCCATGCGGAGGCCGCGGCATGCGATGCGGACGGCTGGCCGGGTCCCTCCCCCAGGGGTTTTTGGGGGAGGGACAGGCGCCCCCAGGCGCCAGGGAGGGGGCCCACGCCGGAGCTTACGTGATCGCGCGGCCGTGCTCCAGCGGGAGGCGCAGGCGGAAGACGGTGCCGGCGCCGGGCTCGCTCTCCACCTCCAGCGTGCCGCCGAGGAGCCGCGTCAGCTGGCGGGCGATGCTGAGGCCCAGGCCGGTGCCGCGGTTGAGCGAGTCGGTGCGGGCGTCGTCGCAGCACACCTGCTCGAACGCCTCGAAGATGCGGGCGCGGTCCTCCAGCGGGATCCCGGGGCCGGTGTCGGCCACCTCCAGCTCCACGGCGGGGAGCTCGCGCGGCTCGGGGGCGCCGGGGCGGAGGCTCACCGGGCGCTCCCGCGCCCACGACGGGCGCGCGCGCACGGTCACGCGCCCGCGGCTGGTGAACTTCACGGCGTTGGTGACCAGCGCGTAGAGAAGCTGCCGCAGCCGCTCGGGGTCGGTGTCCACCACGAGCGAGGCGCCGGGGAGGTCCAGGGCGAACTCCAGCCCCTTGGCGCCGGCCTGCAGCTCCAGCGGCTGCATGATCTCGCCCAGGAACGGCGCCAGCGCCAGCGGCGCGGGATAGACCGGGAGCCGGCCGATCTCCGTGGTGGTCAGCAGGAGGACGTCGTCGATCAGCCGGGCCAGGTGCTCGGCGCAGACGCTGGCGCGCTCGGCGGCGCGGACGGCCGGCGAGGGCATCTCGCCGTACGAGTCGGTGGAGAGGAGGTGCGTGTACCCCACGATGGCGTGCAGCGGGGTGCGCAGCTCGTGGCTCACCGCGGCGAAGAAGCGGCTCTTGGCGCGGCTGGCCTCCTCGGCCTCGGCGGCCAGGCGCGCCAGCTCGGACTCGCGCTCCTGCCGCTCGGTGACGTCCTGGAAGAGGAGCGAGAGCCCGCCCTCGGCCAGCGGGTGCGTCCACACGTCGAATCGCCGCCCGCGGAAGATCCGCCCCGCCGGGCGCACGGCGCGCAGGTGGCGCGGCTGGCCGTCGCGGAGGGTGGCGTGCAGCGCCTCGCGGAGCGCGGGGGGATCGGCGGGGAGGAAGGCCAGGAGCGGGGCGCCCAGCGCGCGGCTGGGCCGCACGGAGAGGAGCGCCTCGGCCGCGTGGTTCAGGTAGACGATCCGCCACCCGGAATCGACCGCGATGAAGCCGTCGCGGATGGACTCCAGGAGGCGCGTGTAGCGCTCGGCCATCCGCGCCTGGTCGGTGGCGTCGCGCATCTGCACGGCCAGGCCGCCGCCCTCCATGGCCGCGGCCTCCAGCGCCAGCGCGCGGCCGCCGGGCGCGGCGAGCGGGAGGCGCGCGGGGGGATCGCCCACGCGCAGCCCCTCCAGCGCCGCGCGCGCGCCGGCCTCGCCGAGCTCCGGGAGCACGTCCCAGAGCGGCCGCCCGTGGACGCTCTCCCTCGCAACGCCCAGCCAGCGCTCCGCGACGCCGTTCCAGTACGTGACGCGCCACTCTCCGTCGACGGTGCAGAAGCCGTCGGCGAGCGCCTCCAGGGCGGGGACGTGGGTGGGTGCTGCCACTGCCGTCACGCTCGTCACCACTCGAACAGGTTCCTGCAAGCCGCCCGGGCGTGTTGCCCGGTACGAAGTTGCGACACCGTCACGCGGACGGATGTTCCGCAGCGGACGGGATGGACGATCGGACGATCCCCCCCGGCGACGCGTCACCGTTGCTCCATCCGTCCACCTTCGCTCCCGCCACTTTGTGTGGCGCCCGCGTCCGCCTTCAGGGACGGCGGAACTCGGAGCCGGGGCTCCACTGCGGGAGGCCGTCCATCGCCGCGGCGGCCCAGGCGGCGCGCAGCATCACCCGGCCCTGCTGCACCGCGCCGCCGTAGTCGAAGTCGGGGCGGTAGGCGTCGCTGGGCTGGTGGTAGTGCCGCGAGTTGAACTCCTGGTACCGCTCCTCGCCCCACCCATCGGGGCGGCCGACGTACCGCAGGCCGTGGTCCATCGCCAGCGCGGGGACGCCGGCGCGGGCGAAGGGGAAGTGGTCCTGGCGAAAGAACATCCCCTGCTCGGGGTGCGCCTCGGGGGCGATCTCCATCCCCTCCTCCTCCGCGGCGCGCCGCACCAGGGCGCCCAGCTCGCTCCGGTCGGTGCCGAGCGGGTTGAGGTCGCGGGTGGGGCCCCAGAGGTTGGCGCCGTCCACGTTCAGCACCCCGGCGGTGGTGGCCAGCGGGTAGAGCGGGTGGCGCGCGTACCACCCGGCGCCCAGCAGCCCGCTCTCCTCGGCCGTGGTGGCGACGAAGAGGAGGGGGCGCGCGGGGCGGGCCGGCGCGCGGGCGGCGGCCTCGGTGAGGGCCAGGAGGAGGGCGACGCCGCTGGCGTTGTCGTAGGCGCCGTGGTACACCAGCATCTCGCCGTTCTCGCCGCGCCGCAGCCCCAGGTGGTCGTAGTGCGAGGAGAGGATGACCACCTCGTTGGCGCGCTGCGGATCGCTCCCCGGGAGGAGGCCGACCACGTTGGCGGTCGCCACCTCGCGGATCTCGCTCCGCACCTGGGCGCGGACACGGATCCCGGTCGGCATGGGGCGGAAGTCGGGGGACTCGGAGCGGCGGAGGAGGTCGGCGGCGTCGTGGCCGGCGGCGGCCAGGGCGCGCTCCACGACGGGCCACGAGAGCCAGCCGCGCACCTGCAGCGGGTGCTCGGGGGCGCCGGCCAGGTCGAACTGCTCGCCGGTGTTGGAGGTCTTCACCACGTTCCAGCCGTAGCCGGCGGACTTGTCGGTGTGGATCAGCAGGATGCCGGCGGCGCCCTGGCGCGCGGCCTCTTCCAGCTTGTAGGTCCAGCGCCCGTAGTAGGTGAGCGCCCGCCCGCCGAAGAAGTCCGGCGTCCCGGCGGTCCCCGGATCGTTCACGCGGACCAGGAGGATCTTGCCGCGCAGGTCGGCACCCTCGAAGTCGTTCCAGCCGTACTCCGGCGCCGTGATCCCGAAGCCGGCGAAGACCAGCTCGGCGTCGACTTCGACTTCGGGCTGGGGGACGCCGGCCTCCATGACGAACTCGTCGCTATAGGCGGGGAGGACGGGCGGGCCGCCGGGGATCTCCAGCGAGAGGCGGGGCGACGGCTCCATCCCCACCATGGGCACGGGCTGGAGGTACGTGTGGTCCACGGGCTCCAGGCCGATCCGCTCGAACTGCGCGCGGATGTACTCCATGGCCAGCGTGCCGCCGCGCGTGCCGGGGGCGCGTCCCTCCAGGAGCGGATGCGAGAGGAAGCGCAGGTGCGCGTCGACCACCCGCTCGCGGATGCCGTCGAGGGCGGCGGCGAGGCCGGGGGCGGTGGAGAGGTCGGAGACGTCGGTGCTGGTCATCTATCTCTCAAAAAAGAAGTGCTTAGTGCTTAGTGCTTAGTCCTTAGACGGGCTTGTCCCCGCGTCTTCGCCTTGCGAACCGTCAGGTCGGATGTGCGCCTGGTGGCGTATCCGGCTCTCCTGATCCGCGATGCGAACCGCGTGCACGTCCTCGTCCGCGCGTTCCATCCCCAGCCTTTAGCGCCGTCTCTCAGCGGAGCCACCAAGGACCAGGCACCAAGGACTAAGCACTTTCTGTTCTTTTACTCGGCCCGCCCCAGCTCCGTCAGGTCGTACGTCCCATTGCCATCCGCCACGGCATGGCCCTCCGACACAAGGAAGCCGAGGATGGCCGTAAGCGAGCCTTCGGCGGCGGTGCGCAGTGCCGGATCCAGGCCGGCGCCGTACACGGCCTCCAGGATTCCGCGCGCGTGCGACGGGCCCGTCCGCCGCAATGCGCGGACCACCTGCTCGATCCGCTCCGCCCGGTGCTTCCAGTAGCGATCCACGGTCACGCTGGGATCGTGCATCGGTCCGCCGTGGGCGGGATAGAACACGTCGGCGTTCAGCGCGTTCACCTTGTCCAGCGAGCGGAGGTACGCGCCCAGGTCGCCCTCCGGCGGCGCGACGAGCGTCGTGTCCCCCGTCCCCATGAAGTGGTCGCCCACGAAAAGGGCGCCGTTCGCGGGAGCCTCGCCGCCGGTCCAGTGGAAGCAGAGGTGCTCGGGCGCGTGGCCGGGGGTGGCGACGGCGCGCAGCGTCCCCACGTCCGTCTCCACCGTGTCGCCGTCGGCCAGCCAGCGGCCCACGTTGAGGTTGAAGTTCACGGAGAGCGCGCCCTTCCCCATCATCACGGGCGCCCCGGTGGCGGTGGCCAGGGGGAGGGCGCCGGCGGCGTGGTCGCTGTGCGAGTGGGTGAGGAGGACGGCGATGGGCATCCGCCCGCCCATGGCGCGGATCACGTTCTCCAGGTGCGCCAGGTCGGCCGGGCCGGGGTCGATGACCATGGGGCGCTCGCGGCCCACCACGTAGGTGCGGGTGCCGTCCAGCGTCATGGGCGAGGCGTTGGCGGCGCGCACCACGCGCATGGGGTCGGTGTCCGGGATCTCCTGCAGCTGCTTCCAGACGGTGCTTTCCTGCAGCTGCTTCCACAGGTCGGACAGGCTCATGGCGTCTCCAGCAGGATGGCGCGGACGGGGGACGAGTCGGCGTCCACGAACCTGAGCGGGAGGGCGATCAGGTCGTACGCGCCGGCGGGGATCCCTTCGAGGAGCAGGTTCTCCAGGATCCCCATCCCGGCGCGGAGGACGATGTGGTGCGTCGGGAGGTCGGGGGAGTCGAACGGGTCCACGGAGGGTGCGTCGGTGCCGATCAGGCGGATTCCGCGCTCCACCAGGAGGCGGGCGGCGTCCGGCGTGGGCGCGGGAAAGCGGGTGGGGAAGACCGATGGATCGCCCCAGCAGCCGGTGCGGAAGAGGACGCGCTCGGCGTCCGGCGGGAGATGCGCGGCCAGCCAGCCGGCGTCGATGGATTCCAGCCCCTCGACGTCCAGCAGGTGCGCGGAGCCCAGGAAGTTCTCCAGCGGCGCGTCGCCGATGCGGACGCCGTCGTCCAGCACGTGGTACGGCCCGTCCGCGTGGGTGCCGGTGTGGACGCTGCACGAGATCGCGGACTTGTTCACCTCGTCGCCGTCGGCGATCCGCCCGGTCCAGCGGACGTCGCACGGCGTGTCGCCCGGCCACACGGGGTGCCCGGTGAAGACCGGACGGGTGACGTCGTGGATGATGCGGCGGGATTGCGGCACCGGATTCCTGGGGCTGCGCTGGATCAGGGTCGATCGGCCGCGGCGGGCCGCTTGGGCATCGACAGTATACGCGGCGGGATCGATCCAGGCGACCGCTCCGGATCGAGCTCCGCCGCACCATATGGATGTCGTCGCGCGCGAATTCAATTCAACGCCGCATCTCGACTCCGCACCTCAACCCGCATCCCCGCGAATGTCATCCTGAGGCCGGCCTCGTCGAGCCCGTCGTCCGCACGACCTCCCGCAGTCCGAAGGATCTAAAGCCGGCTCCGCGACATTCTCTCGGCCCAAGCGATAGATCCTTCCGTCGCTCAGGCGCCATCAGGATGACGCTCCAGGATTCAGCGCGGACAAGACGGGCGACTGCGCATCAGAACAGCAGGCGGGCGACGATCGCGGGGCGGAGGAGCGAGCGGACGGGGCGCACGTCGCCGGTGACGCGGATGACGGCGTCGCCCAGGGCGGGGCGGCGCGTGAAGCGGTCGGCCATGGCGCGCAGCAGCGCGGGGCGGGAGACGAACGCCTCGACGAGATGCTGGACGCGCTCGCCGGGAGCGAAGGCGCGGCGCCGCTCGCGCTCGTACGGCGCCAGCGCCCGGGCGGAGGCATCACCGGCGCGGAGGGCGGCGTGCGCGACGTCGGCGGCCAGCTCGGCGCCGCGGAGGGCGCGGAAGATCCCCTGGCCCGTGAACGGATCGTAGTAGCCGGCCGCGTCGCCCACGAGCAGCGCCCCGTCCGCGATCGCGCTCCGCACGGGGAAGTCGAAGGGCCCCGTCGCCAGCACGCCGTCGATCCGCTCGACGTCCGCGAAGCCGTACGCCTCCAGCGCGCGGTCGAAGTAGCCCGCCGGGTCGCCGCCGACCTCGCGCGCCTCGTCGCCGTAGACGACGACCGTCGCGTTCGCCGCGCCGCGGCCGACCGCCGCGATGCCGACGCAGCCGCGCGGCCCGGCGTGCAGCTCGCCGCGCCCGTCCGTGCCGCCGAACCCGCGGACGTGCGCGGTGAGCGCCAGCTTCCGCAGCCGCGGCGGGCGGCGGAGGAGCCCCAGGCGACGGACGACGATCGATCGCAGCCCGTCCGCCCCGATCACCAGCCGCGCGCCGATCTCCCGCTCCCCCTCCTCCGTCGCCACCCGCACCCCCGCCACGCGCCCGCCCTCGCGCAGGAGGTCGAGGACGCGGACGCCGGTGCGCGCCTCCGCGCCGCTCGCGACCGCGTGGCGCAGGAGGAGGTGGTCGAGCACCTCGCGCGGGAGGGCGACGCCGTGCGTGCCGGCGGGGAAGGCGCCGTCGAACGAGTGCCCCTCGCCGCCGTCGATCCGCCACCCCTCCAGCCGCGCGGGGCCGGCGGCCTCCACCGCCTCCCACGCGCCGAGCGAGCGGAGCGCGGCCACGGCGGCCGGGTTCACGCACTCGCCGCACGGCTTGCGGCGCGGGAACTCCGCGCGGTCCATCAGCAGCACGTCGTGCCCCAGCGACGCCAGCCGCGCGGCCGCCGCGGAGCCGGCCGGGCCGGCCCCCACGATCACGATCTCGCGCGACTCGCGTCCGCTCATCATCCCCCGCCCTTCTCGTCGACGATCGGCTTCTCGGCGACCAGCGCCACGCGGAAGGGGACGTGCGCGTGGACGCGGGCATGCGTGAGCCCGGCGATCGACGCGAGCCGGCGCAGCTCGGCCGGGGTGAAGGCGCGGCGGACGGAGAGCGGGCCGTCGTGGCGCGTCAGCACGTGGCGCCGCCAGACCGTCGCGGCGAGGAGCCGCGCTCCCGCGAGCGCCGCCCTCGAGCGCGCCAGGTCGTTGACGATCAGGCCGATCCGCGTCACGCGGTCCATCTCCCGCAGCACCCGCACCACGTCCTCCTCCGCGTCGAAGTGATGGAGCGCCGTGGAGCAGAGGGCGATGTCGAACGATCCATCGCCGTACGGCAGCGCCAGCGCATCCGCGTTCTCGATGGTGATCTCCCGCGCCTCCGCCGTGTGCCGCCGCGCCAGCTCCAGCGTGGTGGGATGGTGGTCCGTCGCCACGATCTCGATCCCCATCCCCCGCGCTTTCGCCCAGCGGAGGATGGAGAGCGGGATGTCCCCCGATCCCGTGCCGACGTCCAGGATCCGGTAGCCCGCGCGCGGATTCCGATCGATCAGGCTCGAAAGGTGGCGGAGGACGACGCGCGTGCCGCCCAGCCACCGGTTGACGCCGCGCAGGTCCGAGAGCGCGTGCGCCAGCTCCGACGGCGGCCGCCCCGGCTCGTCCATCAGCTCTTCGCCCGACGTGCGCGGAAAGGGAGTGATCATGATCGATCCCACCGGGGATGGACGCGGCTCCCGCTCGTCCCCCGCTCCGCTTCGGAAGGAGGTACGAGGCGCGGCGCTCCAGAAGATGCATCCATCCGCCTCACGACCGCAGCGCCTCCCGGACGCGGGCGGCGGGCTCCTCCATGGCGGCGGCGAGGGCGGGCTCGTCCAGCGTGAGCACCGTGCCGTCGCGGTAGAGGACGCGCCCGCGCACCACGGTCAGCACCACGTCGGTGCCGCGGGCGGCGTGGAAGACGGCGGCCGCGGGGTGGTGCACGGGGCGCACGTGCGGCGCGGCCAGGGAGACGGCGCACAGGTCCGCGTCCTTTCCCGGCTCCAGCGTCCCGATCCGCTCCTCCAGCCCCAGCGCGCGGGCGCCGTCGATGGTCACCAGCCGCAGCAGGTCGTCGGGGGAGAGGAAGTCGTGGCTCGCCATCCGGCCGCGGTGGAGGAGGGAGGCGAAGCGCGCCTCCTCCAGCAGGTCCAGCCGGTTGTTGCTCCCCACCGAGTCCGTCCCCAGCCCCACCCGCACCCCCGCCTCGCGCAGCTCCGGATAGGGCGCGATCCCGTGCCCCAGCTTGGCGTTCGCGACGGGGCAGTGGGCGATGGCGCACCCGTGGTCGGTCACGCGCCAGATGTCGTCCGCGTCCAGGAGGACGCAGTGGATCAGGAGCGGCTGCGCGTCCAGCACCCCCAGCCGCTCGAGCATCTCGATGGTCGACTCCCCGCGCGACGGCGTGGCGATCCCCCGCGCCCGCAGCCCCGGCGCGAAGTCGCCCTCCCCGCGCGCCACCAGCTCCCGCTCGATGGCCGACTCGGCCGCGTGCACCGCCATCGCCAGCCCCTCGTCCCGCGCGTAGCGGGAGGCCGCCGAGAAGAGCGCGTCCGAGACGGTGTACGGCGCGTGCGGCGAGATGCCGGCGCGCACCAGGTCGGTCGCATCCTCGCGGAGACGATCCACCGCCTCGCGGAGCCCGGCCATGGACTCCTCGCACTGCGCCGGGTCCGGCCCGAAGACCTCGCGGTAGACGATCCCGCGCATCCCCGCCTCCTTCAGCGCGTGCACCGCCGCCGCGGACGACTCCGTGGCGGCGAGCGTCGTCGTCCCCGCGCGGAGCGACTCCACCATCGTCCACCGCGCCGCCACGCCGAAGTCCTCCTCGCGGAGCGCCGCGCGCTTGGTCCCCACCAGGCGGAGGATCCAGTCGCGGAAGCGCAGGTCCTCCAGCGCCCCGCGGAAGTGCGCCAGCTCGGGGTGCGCGTGCACGTTCACCAGCCCGGGGAGGAGCGCCGCCCGGCCCAGCTCCACCACCTCCGCCCCCTCCGGCGGCTCGATGGCCGCCCGCGGCCCCACGGCGGCGATGCGCCCCTCCGTGTCCACCATCACCGCGCCGTCCCGCACCGGCTCCATGGCCACCGGGAGCACCCAGTCCGCGCGGTAGATCGTCAGTCTCGGCTCTTCCATCCGTCTCCCGTCGTCCCCGTCCCCTTCCTTCACCCTCGCCTTGTGGGGCGCCATGCAATTCTAAGGCACGGGACCGTCAGGGGCACCGGGAGCCCCCTCCGCCGCCCGCCGGAGCGTCGTTCGTCGGAGATGGCAGAGAAGATGTCACAAAGTTGGATGTTCGTAGCAGCGATGGAGAACCGCGAAAACTGTGACGCGGAATTGGACGACTCACGGCCGCCTGCGTCGCTCCTCCCGCACCCACCTCCGGAGGGCCGCGAGAGGCGCTGGATGACGATCGTGGTCCCGAATTGCGCTTCCGCGAGCACGCAAGGGCGCCTCCGGCGCGCCTCCAGCGACCGAGCGGCCGGCACGCGGACGAATCGAGCGGATCGGCGGGGAGAAGCAGGAAACGGAGTGTAAATGAAAACGCTCGTATTTATCCGGTTTCTTGACACTTCGGCAACGAGGATATAGATAACTGACACCATCCTTTTTTCAGATCGTCCAAACGGCAGGCACGCTCCAACTTTCGCGCGGCAAAAGGCCGTGCCCGTCGTCTTCGTCCTCCTGAGAACCCGAGAGCATCCGCCACCGCCGCGAACGCGCGGCGCCCGCGGTTTCCATCTTCCCCCCCGGGCCGGTTGCCGGCGCGTCCAACCCGGCCGCTCATCCACGCCAGAGCCAGGAGCCGTTCGAACCCCCCTGAAGGCGCGCCAAAAATCCGCAGGAGTCGAATTCCGTACCCGGCGAGCCGAGCCGCGGACCCCCTCCCGGGCGGTCCCCGCTCCATCGCCATCCATGCGCGCCGTGGTCCCCCTTCCGGGCCCGTACGCGTCGTGATCCATTCACGGAAGGCAGGAGGACGATACAGGATGAGAGCATTGCAAAGTGCGCTACGCGCGCTTGCGCTCGCGGCCGGGCTGATCCCCGCCGTGCTGCAGGCACAGGAGCCCACCCGCGTCAGCGGCCGGACCACCGGTCCCGGCGGCGAGGCCGAGCCGGCGGTGCTGGTGCAGATCCGCGCGCTGGGCGCGGGCGTCACCTCGGGCCCCGACGGACGCTACGAGCTGGTGATCCCGGCCGCGCGCATGCGCGCCAGCCAGTCGGTCACCATCACGGCCTCCCGCGTGGGCCTGGCCAGCGAGTCGCGCACCATCACCCTGGCCCCGGGCGCCTCGCTCACCCAGAACTTCCAGCTCGGGCGCGACGCGCTGCAGCTGGAGGCGCTGGTGGCCACCGGCGCCGGCACCGAGACCCGCGCCGAGCGCCTGGGCACCGCCCGCGCCACCGTGTCGCAGGACATGCTGCAGCGGGCCAACGAGCCCAACGTGATCACCGCCCTGGCGCAGAAGGCGCCCAACGTGATCACCACGCAGGCCTCGGGCGAGCCCGGCGCCGGCACCTCCATCCGCATCCGCGGCACCAGCACGCTGGTGGGCAACGGCGAGCCGGCCATCATCGTCGACGGGATCCCCGTCAACAACAACGCCCGCTCCACCCTGAACCCGCAGACCGGCGGCAACCTGGGCGGCGTGGTGTCCACCAACCGCGCGTACGACATCAACCCCGACGACATCGAGTCCATCGAGATCCTCAAGGGTCCGGCGGCCACCTCGATCCTCGGGGCCAGCGCGGGCGCCGGCGGCGCCATCCTGATCACCACCCGCAAGGGCCGCTCGGGCGAGACGCGCTACTCGCTGCGCAGCACCATGCAGTTCGACGAGGTGGCCAACACCGTCCCGCTGCAGACCCGCTTCGGGTCCGGCAACAACGGCAGCGCCACCCCCTGCCTGGCCAGCCCCACCCCCGGGTGCACGCACAACAACCCCACCTGGGGCCCGGCCCTGGCCGCGGGGACGCCCACCTACGACCACGCCGCCGAGCTCTTCGAGGGCGGGCGGATGTGGGACAACACCATGACCGTCTCGGGCGGGAGCGACCGCACCAGCTTCTACATGTCGGTGGGCGCGCTGAACCACGACGGCTTCATCGTGAGCGACAAGGACCGCTACGAGCGCTACACCTTCCGCGTCAACGCCGACCACCGCCTCCGCGACAACCTGCGGGTGGGCGGCAACGTGGCGTACGTGCAGACCGACGGCAGCTTCGTCTCGCGCGGCAACAACGTCAACGGCCTGCTCCTGGGCGCGCTGCGCACCCCGCCGGAGTTCAACAACAAGGAGTACCTGGACCCCACCTACGGGCTGCACCGGAGCTACCGGTTCCCGATGCCGCGCCAGCAGGACCTGATCAACGCCGGCCGCGGCTTCGACAACCCGTTCTTCGTGATCGCCCAGGACCCCAACCTGGGTGAGGTGGGCCGCGTCTACGGGAACATGAACCTGAACTGGGGCGCCCTGCCCTGGCTGACGCTGAACTACACGCTGGGCGGCGACTACGCCAACGACGACCGCACCGAGGCGCTGCACGTGTCGTCGGCGGGCGCGGCGGCGGGCGGCGCGCTGACCCGCTGGCAGTTCTACGACCGGGTCATCGACAGCAACCTGACGGCGACCGCCACCTACTCGCTGGGCTCCAAGATCGGCGGCACGGTGAGCGCGGGGCAGAACCTGAACGAGACCTACTTCCGCCAGGTCTTCGTCTCGGCCCAGCAGTTCATCGCCCCGCAGCCGTACAAGCTGTCGAACACCGTCAACCGCAGCACCCCGTCCGACTCGGAGATCCGCCGCCGCCTGGAGGGCTACTTCGGGCAGGTGGAGCTCGACTACGACGACCAGCTGTTCCTGACGGCGCGCCTCCGCAACGACGGCGCCTCGACCTTCGGCACCGAGGAGAACCGGGCGTGGTACCCGGGCGCCAGCGCGGCGTGGAGCTTCACCCGCACGCTGGGGATCTCGGAGAGCATCCTCTCCAACGGCAAGCTGCGCGTGGCCTACGGCGAGAGCGGGCAGGAGCCGGCCGCGTACCAGCTGCAGGACATCTTCACCAACACGGGCATCAGCGACTTCAGCCCGGGCTCCATCCTGGTTCCCACCCTGGGCGGCTTCGGCGGCCTGTACACCTCGGGCGGCCGCGGCAACCCCGGCATCAAGCCGGAGCGCGTGGGCGAGCTCGACGCGGGGATCGACCTGGCGTTCCTGGACGACCGCGCCGACCTGTCGGTGACGTACTACACCCGCCACGCCGAGGACGTGATCTTCAGCGTGCAGACGCCCCCGTCGACCGGCGCCACCTCGGTGGTGCTGAACGCGGGCGAGATCGACAACAAGGGGTGGGAGGTCGCGCTGAACGTCCGCCCGATCGCGGCCCGCCGCGTGGGGCTGAACCTGGGCGTCAACTGGGCCCGCAACAAGAACGAGGTGGTGAGCCTGGGCGAGATCGGGCCGGACATCCCGCGCACCGTGACGGCCTACAGCTCGTCGTTCACGGGGAGCACCACGCACGCGCAGGTGGGCGAGCCGGTCGGCGTCTTCCGCGGCTTCGGCTGGGCGCGCTGCGGCATCACCCGCAACACCTTCGTCTCGGCCGGCAACGCGTACGACATCACCGCGGCCTGCGCCGGCGCCGAGAAGGGCGCGCTGTACCTGGGCGCCAACGGCCTCCCGGTCATCGACCCGGACGAGCGCGTCATCGGCGACCCCAACCCGGACTGGACGGCCGGCATCAGCGCCGACCTGAACATCCGCGGGGTGCGCTTCTCGGCCTTCCTGGACCACCGCAACGGCGGCCAGACCTTCAACATGACCAAGGGCTCGCTGCTGTCGCTGGGCACGCACGCGGACACCGACGTGCGCGACGCGGCCCCGCAGCCGTTCCAGAACTGGTACGACGAGTCGGTGGTGGGGCCGGGCGTGGGCGTGCCGGTGCAGCTGAACCAGAGCTGGTGGCAGAGCCTGGGCGGCCTGGGCTCGGCGCGCGAGCACCTGATGGAGGACGCCACCTTCACCCGCCTGCGCGAGGTGTCGGTCGCCTACACCTTCGACCAGCCGTGGGTGCGCCGGTCGCTGGGGCTGGGGAGCGTGGACGTCCGCCTCTCGGGGCGCAACCTGAAGCTGTGGACCGACTACACGGGCTTCGACCCGGAAGTGCACGTCGGCGGCGCGGCGGTGGCCAACCGCGGCATCGACTGGTTCACGAACCCGACCTCGCGCGCGTGGGTGATCTCCGTCGGGATCAACCGCTAAGCCCTGAGAACAGAGAGAAATGGAAATGCAGAGGTATACGAAGCTGGCCGGGGTCCTCGCGCTGGGCGCGGGGCTCTCCGGCTGCGGGGACTTCCTGACGGGCCCGGGGCTCACCGAGAACCCCAACTCGCCCATCACGGCGTCCACCGACCAGCTGTTCATCGCCATGCAGGCGCGGCAGTTCGTGGTGCAGGAGGGGCAGCTGGCCCGCCTGACCGCGATCTGGACGCAGCAGATCACCGGGATCTTCAACCAGCAGCTCGACTGGGGGACGAAGTACCTGGTGACCGAGAACGACCTGGGCCAGCACTTCAACCACATCTACGTGGGCGGCGGGCTCCTGGACATGCGCAAGATCCAGACGGCCGCCTCGGCCGCGGGTGACAAGCGCCTGGAGGGGATCACCAAGGTGTGGGAGGCGTTCACCATCGGGTCGGCCACCTCGCTCTGGGGCGACATCCCCTACCGCGAGGCGGTGGACCCGGCCAACCCGGCGCCGCACCTGGATCCGCAGCAGCAGGTGTACGCCGACGTGCAGGCGCTGCTGGACAACGCCATCGCCACCCTGGCGGGGACGCCGACCACCGCGATGGCGACGGACCTGATCTACAACGGCAACACCGACCGGTGGCGCCGGGCGGCGTACACGCTGAAGGCCCGCTACCACCTGCACACGGCGGCCCGGCTGGGCGCGCCGGCGTACCAGGCGGCGCTGGCGGCGGCGCAGCAGGGGATCAACGAGGTGCCGACCACCGTGGCCAACGCGGTGCACGGCCAGGGCGCGGGCGACTTCCGCTCGGTCCACGGCAACACGCTGGACGACGCGAACATCTGGTCGCAGTTCCTGAACGCGCGCTCGGACATCGTGGGCGCCCAGCGCCTGATCGGCGTGCTGGTGGCGCGCGGCAACGATCCGCGGCTGGAGGGGTACTTCGACCCCGCCACCGTGGTGGGCGCCAGCGGCACCTGCCCCGGCTTCCCCGCCGGGTACCGCGGGGCCGACCCGTGGGGCCGGGCCACCCCCAACACCTGCGCGTCGCTGTCGCTGGTGGACGCCACCACCCGCACGGCCCGCACCTACCGCCAGCCGTTCATCACCTGGACGGAGAACCAGCTGATCATCGCCGAGGCGCAGTTCCAGCTGGGGAACGAGCCGGCGGCCCGCACGGCGCTGAACGCGGTGCGCGCGTCGCTGGGGATGCCGGCGCTTCCCGGCCCGATCACCCTCGAGGAGATCATGGTCGAGAAGTGGATCGCGCAGTTCCAGAACATCGACGCCTACAGCGACTACCGGCGCACCTGCTACCCGCGCCTGGTCCCGGGCGGGCAGACCATCGGGGTCTCGGCCTCCCAGGTCCCGGGCCGCTTCCCCTACGGCGGCACGGAGCGGGTGCAGAACCCGAACATCCCGGCTCCGTCGCAGCAGCCGGCGAAGAACTGGACGTACGAGCAGATCACCTGCCCGTCCGGCGGCGGGGCGATCTGAGCCCGGCCTCGGCCCGGTAGTCTCTTCCCATCGGCCCGGCGCGCGCACGCGCGCCGGGCCGAGCACCGCTCCACCACGGAAGGTTCAGCGCAATGTCAGCATCGGTCGTACGATCCGGGGCCGGAGGGGCGTGGGCGCGCAGGGCGCCGCGCTGGGCCCGCGTGTCGCTGCTCGCCTCCTTCTTCCTTTCCGGCTGCTACAGCGCGGCTCCCATCCCGCCCTCGGGGCCGGCGCCGGGGACGCGCATCCAGGCGGAGCTCACCCGCGAGGGCGCGGCGCAGATGGCCGGCCAGATCGGGTCGGGGGTGTTGTCGGTGGAGGGGTTCGCCACGCGGGTGGGCGAGACCGAGTGGGACATCTCGCTCGTGACCGCCCACATGGTGGGCGGGACGGCGGTGGAGTGGAACCGCGAGGTGGTCCGCTTTCCCGTGTCCACGCTGGGGGCGGTCACGGAGCGCAAGTTCCAGAAGCAGCGTACCTACGTGGCGGCCGGCATCGTCACGGCGCTGGTGCTGGTGGGCGGGCGGCTCTTCGGCGGCGACGTCTTCTCCGACGGGGGCAGCGACGGCGGGGGCAACGGCCCGGTCCAGTAGCCTTCGCCCGTCCGTCTGGCTGGTCGTGTGAAAAAGAGCAGGGGAGCGGAGAGACCATCTCCGCTCCCCTGCTTCTTTCCTTCGTCTCCGGGCAACTCGCCCCCGGACGGCGGATGATCCGGATCCGGGATGGTAGCGCATCCCCATCTCATCATCCTGGGCCCAGTCACGGTGGACCCGTCGTCGGCACGATCCATCGCGGTCCAAAGGATCACCGGTGATCCTCAGATCTGGATCGACTGATGAGATCAATCTTCCCCTGCATCTCGCCCACGAGCGGAGTCTCGTGCTCGATCAATCCGTGGCAACCGCGTCGTCGGGGGATGTGGAGCAGGGGCCGGCCCCCGCGCCGATCCTCCTGATGACGCCCGTTGGCGATCCCTCGAGGTCGTTGCCACGCCATTTCCCGGTGCCGAGCCCACGTGATCGGCGCATTGCAGCCGGCACCGTGATGGTTGCCGGCACTGGCGAACGCACGAAGGGCGCGGGGGATGGTTTCCCCTGCGCCCTGTCCATTTCACATCGGTGCTGATCGTGGGCGAAGGAGAGCATCCCTCCCCGCCGTGTTCAAATTATAACGCACCCGGGGGCTTGCCGGAAGATGGGGGGCGCATTGCAGAGTTCCCCGCCGAAAAAATCCACGGCGGAGTGCTCGCATCCGTAAAACGGGAGGGACCGAGATGGTCAGCTACGTGCTGGATCTCCAGGAGATCGACCAGACGCGGGCCGCGATGGTCGGCGGGAAGGGCGCGAACCTGGGGGAGCTTTCGCGGATCGACGGCCTCTGCGTCCCGGCCGGCTTCTGCGTGACGACGGATGCTTTCCGGCGGATCGTGGCGGAAGCGCCGTCGATCGGTGACCGGCTCGATCGGCTGTCGCGCCTGGAGGCGGACGACCGGGAGGCGATCGGCGAGCGGAGCGCGGAGATCCGCCGGATCGTCGAAGAGATCCCCATCCCCGACGACCTGGCGGCGGCGATCACGCGTGCGCTCGCCCGGCTCGGCGAGGGGGCCGCCTGCGCCGTCCGGTCCAGCGCGACGGCGGAGGACCTGCCGACGGCCTCCTTCGCGGGGCAGCAGGACAGCTACCTGAACGTCGTGGGGCCGGCGGAGATCCTCCGGCACGTCAGCCGGTGCTGGGCCTCGCTCTTCACCGAGCGCGCCGTGACCTACCGCCTGCGGAACGGCGTGGACCATCGCAAGGTCCACATGGCCGTGGTCGTCCAGCGGATGGTCTTCCCGCGGGCGGCCGGCATCCTCTTCACGGCCGACCCCGTCACGGGGAACCGCAAGGTCGCCACCGTGGAGGCCAGCTTCGGCCTGGGCGAGGCGCTGGTCTCCGGCCTGGTGAACGCGGACTCCTACCGGGTGCGGGACGGCGCGGTCGTCGCCCGGGCGATCGGCGCGAAGCGGCTCGCCATCCTCGCCTCGCCGGCGGGCGGGACGCGGGAACGGGAGATCGAGCCGGAGCGGCGGGAGGAGCCGGCGCTGACGGACGCGCAGGTGGTGCGGCTCGCGGAGCTGGGCCGGCGGATCGAAGCGCACTTCGGCCGCCCCCAGGACATCGAGTGGTGCCTGGCGGACGACGGCTTCCACGTCGTCCAGAGCCGCCCGATCACCACGCTCTTCCCCATCCCGGAGGCCGGCGACGGGGAGAACCACGTCTACATCTCCGTCGGCCATCAGCAGATGATGACGGACCCGCTCAAGCCGCTGGGGCTTTCCTTCTGGCAGATGACGACCCCGCGTCCCATGGCGGAAGCCGGCGGAAGGCTGTTCGTGGACGTCACGCAGATCCTGGCGTCGCCGGGGAGCCGCGCGGAGCTCTTCGGCATGGTGGGGAAGAACGATCCGCTGATCGGGGACGCGCTGCGGACGATCCTCGATCGTGGAGACTTCCTTCCCCCGCCGCGGGAGGAGGGTCCCGGCTGGACGGCGCCCAGCAGCGCGGGAGCCCCGGTGGAGACCGATCCGGCCCTCGTCGAAGAGCTGATCGAGCGCAGCCAGGCGGCCATCGACGCCCTGAAGCGCGAGATCCGGGACCGGTCCGGACCGGCGCTGCTCGAGTTCATCCAGGCGGACCTCAAGGAGCGGCGGGGGAGCCAGTTCGATCCGCGGAGCCTGCCGGTGATCATGGCGGGGATGGAGGCCGCCTGGTGGCTCAACGAGCGGCTGGAGACGTGGCTGGGCGAGAAGAACGCGGCCGACGTGCTCACGCAGTCCGTCCCCCACAACGTCACGTCGGAGATGGGGCTGGCGCTCCTGGACGTCGCGGACGCGATCCGGCCGCATCCCGAGGTGGTGGCGTTCCTGCGGCGCGGCGAGGGCGACGGCTTCCTGGACGAGCTGCCCAGCGTCGCGGGCGGGCGGGAAGCGCGCGACGCCATCCTGGGCTGGCTCGACCGATACGGCATGCGCGGCGTCGGGGAGATCGACATCACGCGGCCGCGCTGGAGCGAGCGCCCTGGCATGCTGGTGCCCATCCTCCTCGCCAACGTCCGGAACTTCGAGCCGGGCGAGGGCGCGCGGCGGTTCGAGCAGGGACGGCGGGAGGCGCGGGCGAAGGAGAGGGAGGTGCTGGAGCGCCTGCGGGCCCTGCCGGACGGGGAGGCGAAGGCCGAAGAGACGAAGCGGATGATCGACCGGGTCCGCGCCTTCGCGGGCTACCGGGAATACCCGAAGTACGGCATGGTCAGCCGCTACTTCGTCTACAAGCAGGCGCTGATGGAGGAAGCCGGGCGCCTCGTGCGGGCCGGCGTGCTGCGCGAGGCGGAGGACATCTTCTACCTCCGGTTCGAGGAGCTCCAGGACGTCGTGCGCACGAACCAGGTGGATGACGAGCTCATCCGCCAGCGCCGGGACGCCTTCCGGTCATACCAGGCGCTCACCCCGCCGCGCGTGCTCACGTCCGACGGCGAGGCCGTCGCCGGCGCGTACCGGCGCGACGATCTGCCCGTCGGCGCGCTCGTCGGCCTGGCGGTCTCCGCCGGGACTGTCGAGGGGCGGGCCCGCGTCATCCTGGACATGGCGGAAGCCGATCTCGAGCCGGGCGACATCCTCGTCACCGCCTACACGGACCCCAGCTGGACGCCCCTCTTCGTCGCGATCAGCGGACTGGTGACGGAGGTGGGCGGCCTGATGACCCACGGCGCGGTGATCGCGCGGGAGTACGGCCTGCCGGCCGTCGTCGGCGTGGAGCACGCCACCCGGCTGATCCAGGACGGCCAGCGGATCCGCGTGCACGGGACGGACGGGTACGTCGAGATCCTGCCGTAGGCCTCGTCCGACAGGGTGGCGCGATGCCTCCGGGGCTGCGTCGGATCCCGCGCCGGGCGCACGCCTCCGCCGCCTGCAATCGACCAGTCGGCGGTTACGTGCTCGGCGAAAAGTAGGGGCGCGCGGCCTCGTCGGCCTGGGCGCGATAGTCAGCGACGTGTCCGGCGTCGGCCTGCGCCAGCGCGGCTTTGAGGCCGTTCGCATCCAGGTCCCGGCAGTAGGCCGGGGTGCCGGGCTGCTGCCGCCACGACTCGGCGAGCGTACCGGCGTCGATGCCGTCGAAGCCGAGTGCGTCGATCAGGCCCAGCACCCGCTCCTTCGCGAGCGGCTGGTCTCCGGCGACGGAAAGGCAGACGCGCCCCGGAGTGCCGGCCGGAACGCCGCGCGTGGCCAGGCTGGGGGCGACGATGTTGTTGAATGCCTTGACCACGGGGACGCCGAGAACCCGCGCGACCCACTCGCTGTCGGCCAGGCCGTCGTCGACCTCGGCGATGCGGCCGTCCCGCGACGGGTAGTAGTTCCCGGTGTCCACCACGACCGCCGGCGATGCGGCCAGGATGTCGCGCGGCAGTCGTGGCACCGCGGCTTCCGGGACCGCGATGATGACCAGGTCGTGCGCGCGGGCGGCCTCTTCCACCGTCGCCGCGGCCGCGCCGGTCTCCGCGGAAAGGGCGGCCAGCGAGGCGGGGCCGCGCGAGTTGGCGATCGACACGTGGTGCCCGAGTGCCGAGAGGTGCCGGGCAAGAGTGCCGCCGATGTTGCCCGAACCGAGGATTCCAATGTCCATGTGCCCGAATCTCCAGGTGTTGCTCGAAGCCATCTCTCGCCTTCAGCGTCCTGTCGGGGCGGACGCGAGTTACGGGCCGGCCGCGTCGAGTGCGGCGCCTCGCCAGGGAGCCACCTTCGCCACGATGAGCACGCCACCCGGCTGATCCGGGGGGCACGATGCCTTCGGCGCGCGATCAGCCGCGCGCGCACCGATCCGGGTGCAAGCGGTGTTCGACCGCGCGGCCGACCAGCGCCGGCACGTGATCGGGAGCTGCGTGGGTGGCTCAAGGAGCACAACGCAGCATGGCCACGCGCTTCGGAAGCGCGTGGCCATCACCTCGCTTTCATCGAGCCCAGCCGCCCGGCTGGGTGGCTGGGTGGCTCGCGACGTGCCTCGCGGGACGCGTCAGCTCACGAGGCCCTGGTCGATGCGCGTCTTTCCCGCGATGTAGAGATAGCGGAAATCCGCCCTCTGCCCCGTGTCGGCGTTCGTGAGCGCGACGACGATCTCCCTGTCGCACCCACCCGCCTTCTTGACCTCGGCCCTCCATCCGGGCGTCGTCTCGATGCTCACGATGGTGCTGGTGATGCACGTCCCGCTCGTGCCGAGGGTGGCCGGAATCACGGTCTTGACGGTAATGGACGCGACCGATCCGCTCACGCCGTCGGGTTGCGTGTAGATCCCGGCGGCGTACTCGGTGATCATCACCGTGTTGCCCGCGGCGTCGGTGGAGTCGGCAACGGTACGAAAAGACTCGCCCGGCCCGAGCAGGAGCCGGGGCGCGACGGGCGAGTGCCCGCCCGTGTCCGGGGCCACGGCGTCGCCGTTGCAGGCGGCCAGTGCCGCGGCGAGAAGCAGAACGGGGATGTGGCGGAAACGCAGGTTCGACATGTGCGGCTCACTACGTGGAAGTTGAACACGACTCCTGCCGCGCGCCCGTGAAGCGGGGAGCACTGCACGGGGCGGGAGGAGCTTATCATATCCGGTCTATAAACATATGTTCAAGAACGCGAAATGACAACACGCCCGTCCGCCCTTGCTCGACGCGCCTGACATCGACCCGGCGGACCGCTGGCGGGAGGCGCGCGATGCGGAAGGCGAATGGGTGTGCGTGACGGTCTACGAGCGCGGCGCCGTCGAGGTCGCACCAGAGAGCAATTCCTGCTCGTGGGAACGCAACGAGCCGGCGATTCCGGGCGAGCGAGGCGTGGTGGAGGTGGTGCGGCGCCCGGCGGGGGAGGCGGGGGGCGGAATCGTGAAACAGCCGCGGGCGTGCGCCCGCGGCTGTTCACTCATCCGATGGGGTAGCGGCCGGCCGCCATCTGCTCGCAGCCGGTCGGTTGCCAGGACGGCAGGCACGGGTTGAACGAGGGGCATGGAAGGGTGGTGGCCGCCATCGCGCCTTGAACCGTACCGCCGGAAAGGGGTGCGGTGTGCGCGGTTTCGAACGACTCCACCCGCAGCGGCTCCAGCCGGATCTTACGCATGGCTTCTCCAGGTCGGGCGAATGGGAGTGCGGAACGTGAGGGAATGCCGCCTGTAGCGGCACTCGCAGGCCGCGGCGGACGGTCCGGTACGCCACTCGACACGGCCGCCGTTCAGCACTCGCTCAGGCAGGACGGGAAATCCGAGCAGGCGAGCGTGCAGTCGAGGTAGTTGGTGGGGCCGCACGCTTGCGGATCCTCCGTCTCGCATCCGAAGCCCTCGGAGGCCAGGCAGAGCTTGCACGACAGGTCGGTGCCCGTCTGATCGTTGCCCTGCACGGTACCGCGCAGGAAGGACGGGGCGGCGGCGGTATCGAACGATTCGACGTTCAGCGACTCCAGCTTGAGCTTGCGCATGCACGTGCTCCGGTCTGGGGCGAGGGTTGCGTCCCCGCGGGTCGCAGGCGGTGCGGAAATCTCGCAAAATGGCGGAAAACATTCAACGGCGTGATGCGGACCATCCATCAGGCTCATCACGTGGAAGGAACGCCGTCCAGCCAGCTACCCTTGCTCTCCGTCGCGAACGGAGTGCTGGGACCCCCGGAGAAGCCCGATCGCCGCGAAGTAGCCGAGGATGGGCGATGCGCCCTGGCCCAGCACGGGAACGGGAAAGTGGCCCAGCGCCGCGGCCAGGATCGTCACGGCCACGTACGTGCCGAGCGCGAGGCCCACGCGGCCGTCGCCCTGCCTCCGGGCGGCAAGGAAGGGGATCGGGAGCAGGAGCAGCGATGCCACCGCCGCGACTCCCCAGCCGGCCCCCAGCTCCGCGGCCAGCCCCACGATTCCCTCCACGTGGGGAACCGGCGCGAGCGGGTCTCGCCGCAGCCATGACAGCGCGCCGAGGGCAAGGAGCGGAACGAGGCGGACCCACGCACGCCCTTCCGCGGGCCTCCGCGGCGCGAGCAGGACGACGGCCCCGGCGACGAACGCCGTCGCCTGCGCGGCGTCCGGCTGGAGGACGAGCACGAGCGCCGTGGCGAGGGAAAGGAGCGTGGACGCGCGCCCGCGCCCCGCGCGCTCCAGCCCCGCGAGCGTGGCCAGCACCAGAGGCAGAACGAGCGCGCCCGCGTGCAGGCGGACGGGACCGAGCCCTATCCAGCGGTGGACGCCCTGCACCCCTGGTTCGAGCCACGTGGCGGCAAGGAAGCCCAGGGCCAGCACGCCGACCGCCACGAGTCCGGCGTCGGATGACCGGGGTCGGGCCAGGGCGAGGCACAGGAGGATCCCGATCACGCACGCGGCGAGGTTCTGGCCCCACGCCGTCGCGGGCACCCCCGACGCGCGCATGACCAGGATCCCCACGGCCAGCGCCGGGAGCGGAAAGAGCAGGTCCAGGATCAGCGGGCGGCGCCCGGCGGGCCGGTCGGGGCGCGTCTCGGCCAGGGGAGGAGCGTGGGGATCTCGAACGTTCACGACGGGGACGGCCATCCGGGAGCGCTGGTCAGGGGTTGGAGGATTCTCACGCGGCACAAACGGGGACGATCGCTGCACGACCTCCCGTGCCGCGATCGTCTTCTTCGTGGTTCAGCGCCGCCGCGCGACTCGATCGCGCGGGGCTACTCAGCTTTCGGCGCCGCGGGTCCAGATGGCGACGACGCCGCAGCGGGAGTTGGACTGGCTGGAGTTGAACTGGGCCGGGATCTGCGCCGAGCCGCTGTACACCTCCACCCCGGCCACCTCGTCCGGCCGGATGAAGGTGTTGATGCCGATGTCGGGGGCCACGGGAAAGGGGATCCCGTTGACGTAGTACTGGATGGTGCAGCTGCGCGGCCCGCTCGATCGCCCGGTCTGCGCGGTCTGGCTGGTGCCGAAGGGGCCGCTGTGGTTGTTGATCTGCAGCCCGGGGACGCGCCGCAGCACGTCGGTGAGGACGCGCGGCTGCATCACCTCGATCTGCTGGCGGGTGAAGAAGTGCCCCTCGCCCCGGCTGCGGCGCCGGTAGAAGTCGCGCAGCGGCGGCGGGAGGGCGTCGGCCGCCTCCACGTCCAGCGTCTCCAGCGCCAGCGGCGCCACCTGCAGGGTGACCGCCACCCGGCTCACCTCGCCGGCCGCCAGCTCCACGTCCATCCGCGCCTGCTTGTAGCCCAGGGCGGTGACCCCCAGGACGTGCGTCCCGCCGGCGAGCCCGCCCACCTGGAAGCGGCCGTCGCGCTCGCCGCGCGGCCGGGCGGCGGCGCCGTCCAGGGTGACGCGGGCGTTGGGGAGCGCGTAGCCGTCGGCGCCGCGCACGGTGATCACCAGCTCGGCCGCGCCGGACTGGGCGGCGGCGGGCGCGGCGCCGGCGAGGGCGGCCAGGATCGCGAACGCCGCGGCGGCCGCGAGACCCCGGAACGGAGCGCGCGGGCGGAGCGGGTGCCGCCGGGTGGCGGCCGGCGTGGGACGCGAGGTGCCCATGTGAAGCTCTCCCCCGAGGCGTGCACCGTCGGGATGCGGGCGGGGGCGGTGCCGCCAGGATGGCGGGCCCGGATCGGGCCGTGGAAAGACGCCGCCGCCGTCCGCAATGATGCGCGCCCGGAGCGGGGGCGTCAAGCAGGTCGTGGGGCGGAGAATCGCGGCGTTTCGGCCGCCGTCCATCCACAACCCGCGTTTCCCGAAGCTCCCCGGCCGCGTGGCTTTCCGGCGTCGCATCGACCGTGCCCGCGCGCCCCGCTTTTCGTCATCTCCGGCCGCGTTCCCGGGCGGTCGCCGTTGACAGTGGACGGCGGCGTCGGGAGATTCCGGCTCCAGGCTCCCACCGTTCCCGAACCGCTCCTTTTTTCCATGATCCTCACCCCGTCGTTCCCCGACTTCCTGGCGCTGGCGCGGGAGGCCACGCTGGTCCCCGTGCGGCGCGAGCTGCTCTTCGACACCGACACGGCGGTGACCGCCTACCACAAGATCGCGCGGCCGCCCTTCGGGTTCCTGCTGGAGTCGGTGGTGGGGGGCGAGACGTGGGCGCGGTGGACCTTCCTGGGGACGGAGCCGCGCGGCGCCTGGCGGCTGGACGGGAGCCGCGTCTCGCGCTGGACGCCGGAGGGGGGGTGGGGCCCCGAGGAGACGAGCGACGACCCGCTCGGCGACTTCGACCGGCTGCTCCGCGAGCACACGCCGGCCGAGGCGCCGGGGCTGCCGCGCTTCTGGGGCGGGGCGGTGGGCTTCTTCGGGTACGACGTGGTGCGGCTGATCGAGCGGCTTCCCAACGAGCAGCCGCGCGACCGCGACCTCCCGGACGGGCTCTTCATCCTCACCGGCGCGGTCATCGCCATCGACAACCTCTTCGGCCGCGCGCACGTCATCTCCCCCGTGGACACGCGCGGCGCCGACGAGGCGGAGCTGCGCCGCCGCTACGACGCCGCGGCGGCGGAGATCGACGGGCTGGAGGCGCGCCTCCGCGACGGCGCGCCGCCCCGGCCCCTCTCCCCCGGCGCGGCGGCCGCCGCCGATCCCCCGTTCGAGAGCAACTTCACGCGCGGCGAGTTCGAGGAGCGGGTGCGGCGGGTGCAGGAGTACATCCGCGCGGGCGACGCCTTCCAGGTGGTGCTCTCGCAGCGGCTCACCGTCCCCCTGGCGGCCGAGCCGTTCGACCTGTACCGCGTGCTGCGGGCGCTCAACCCGTCGCCCTACCTCTTCTACCTGGAGCTGGACGGGTTCCGGCTGGTCGGCTCGTCGCCCGAGGTGATGGTGCGGCTGGAGGACGGGGTGGTGACGGTGCGCCCCATCGCCGGGACGCGCCGCCGCGGCCGCGACGCCGCCGAGGACGAGGTGCTGGCCGCCGACCTCCTGGCCGACCGGAAGGAGCTGGCCGAGCACCTGATGCTCCTGGACCTGGGGCGCAACGACGTGGGGCGGGTGGCGCGCTACGGCACCGTGCGCGTCCCGGCGCGGATGGTGGTGGAGCGGTACTCGCACGTCCTCCACCTGGTCAGCACCGTGGAGGGCGACCTGCGCGACGGGCTCTCGGCGGTGGACGTCTTCCGCGCGTCGTTCCCCGCCGGGACGGTCTCCGGCGCCCCCAAGGTGCGGGCGATGGAGATCATCGACGAGCTGGAGACGGTGCGGCGCGGGCCCTACGCCGGGGCGGCGGGCGCCTTCTCCTACGGCGGCCGGTCGATGGACACGGCCATCGCCATCCGCACCGTCGTGGTCGAGGGCGGCCGGGCGCACGTGCAGGCGGGCGCGGGGATCGTGGCCGACTCCGATCCCGCCGCGGAGTACGAGGAGACGCTCAACAAGGCCCGCGCCCTCTTCCGCGCCGTCCAGGCCTCCTACGCCTGACGTCCGATCGTCCCCGCGCCGACGTACATCCACACGGAGACTGCGGGAGATGAGGATCGGGAGATGAGGATCGGGGAATCGGATCGGGAATCGAGATCGGGGAATCGAGATCGGGGAATCGAGATCGGGAATGGGGATCGGGAATGGGGATCGGGAATGGGGATCGGGAATGGGGATCGGGTTCGGGAGATCGGGATCGAGATCCTGATCGAGAGCGGATCCCCTCGCCGTCAATCTTCCTCTGATCTTCCGCCGATCCATCCTCCTGATCTTCCGCGCGATCGGGGTTTCGATCGGCGGCGGAGATGGATTCGTGGCGGGACGTCAAGACGGGAGGCCTTCGCGCGTTATCACCGTCCGACCGGAGCGATCCGCGTCGCAAGGCGGGGACAGGGGGGCGGGATTTCGGTTCGGTGACGGGCGGCGGGGTTGAGCGGATGCGGCGGATGTGGTAGCGTAGCCTATCATTGCAAATGACGGCGGCCCGCGGCGTTCCCCCCGATGACGACGGCGGGACGATGCGCGTCGCCCTTCCGCGGCGGCTCGCGGGACGATAGAGGTGGATCCTTCCCTGGCGGGCGTCCCGTCCGCCGGATTCCCAGGAGTATACGTGGCATGAGAATGCTCCGCGGGCTGCTCGCGACGCTGGTCGCCGCGGCCCTCGCGCCCGCCGCCCTGCGCGCGCAGGCGCCGGCGGTCGTGAGCGGGCGCGTGACCAGCGCGGCCGGTCAGCCGGAGTACGCCGTCTCCATCAGCATCGACGCGCTGAGCGTGGGGACCAACACCGTGGCGGACGGCACCTACCGGCTGGTGATCCCCGCCTCGCGCGTGCGCGCGGGGCAGCAGGTGGCGATCACCGCCCGCCGCGTGGGCCTCTTCACCTCCACGCACCGCATCACCCTCCAGCCGGGCGCCCAGGTCACCCAGAACTTCGACCTGAAGAACGACGCCTTCGAGCTGGACCGCATCGTGGCCACGGGGCAGGGGACCAGCACCACCCGGGTCCGCAGCACCGCCACCGTCAATACCGTGGCCGCGCGCAGCATCGTGGAGAGCCGCGAGGGAAACGTGATCGCCGCGCTGGCGGGGAAGGCGCCCAACGTCCTCTCCGCCTCCACCTCCGGCGACCCCGGCGCCGGCGCCTACGTGCAGATCCGCGGCGCCGCTTCGGTCGTTGGCGGCACCCAGCCGCTGATCGTGGTGGACGGCACCCCCATCGAGAACGGCTCGTACCGCATCGAGGACTACGACAACGACAACCCCGGCGCCGGCGGCGTCACCGGGACGGTGGTCACCAACCGCGCCGGCGACGTCAACCCGGCCGACATCGCCGACGTGCAGATCCTCAAGGGCGGCGCGGCCACCTCGCTCTACGGCTCGCGCGGCGCCAACGGCGTGGTGCTCATCACTACCGGGAGCGGGCGCCCCGGCACCAGCCGCGCCTCCTTCACCACCTCGTACGGCATCGACCAGGTCACCCGCCTGGTGCCGCTGCAGACCCAGTACGGGCAGGGGGTGAACCGCGCGCCGTTCGGGGGATCGGTGAACGAGGTGGACCCCGACATCGTCTCATACGGCGCGCCGATCCCGGACGGGACGCCGGTGTTCGACCACGCGGGCGAGGTGTACCGGCGGGGGATGCGCCGCGAGGGGACGCTGGCGCTCTCCGGCGGAAGCGGGCGCACCACCTACTACCTGTCGCTGGGGCGGCTGGACCACGAGGGGGTGATCGTGGGCCCGCAGGCGTACCGCCGCACCACCCTGCGGCTGAAGGCCACCCACGGCTTCGCCGAGCACCTGACGCTGGGCGGGAACGTGGCCTACACGCGGGGCGCCGGCGACTACGTGCAGCAGGGCTCCAACATCTCCGGGATCCAGCTGGGCGCGCTCCGCACCCCGCCCGAGTTCGACAACCGGCCGTACCTCGACCCCACCACGGGGCTCCACCGCTCGTTCCGCTGCGCGTCGGCCCCGTGCGTGGCCACGCTGGAGGAGGGGCGCGGCTACGACAACCCGTTCTGGGTGGCGCTGGAGATGCCCAACACCGCCGAGGTGGACCGCGTCTTCGGCAACCTGAGCCTGGACTATGCGCCGGCGCCGTGGGTGCGCGTCTCCTACCTCCTGGGCGGCGACTACTCGCTGGACGAGCGGCGCTCCATCTTCCCCAAGAGCTCGTCCGACTTCCCGCAGGGGCGGATGATCCGCGCCGACCTGGGGACGTCGCTGGTGGAGAGCCGGCTCCTGGCCACCCTGACGCGCGCCTTCTCCCCCCGCGCCGTGGGGACGCTGACGCTGGGGCAGAGCCTGAACCAGACGGAGTTCAGCCGCTACCAGGTCAACGGCAACAACCTGATCTACGGCGCCGGCCAGCTGGACTTCGCCGTGGACAAGATCACCGACGAGTTCCGCTCCACCACCCGCACCGAGGGATACTTCGCCAACGCCGAGGCGACGCTCTGGGACGCGGTGACGGTGACGGGGAACCTGCTGTACGAGGGATCGTCCACCTTCGGCGGCGGGGGGCGGCGCTTCCTCTACCCCGGCGTGGGCGCGTCGTGGGAGGTGAGCAAGCTGGCCATCGCGGACGACCTCCCCTGGCTGGACAACTTCAAGCTCCGCGCGAGCTACGGGGTGAGCGGCCGCCAGCCGCCGGTGTTCGCCAGCCGCGGCGGCTACGCGCGCGGCGCCTTCTTCGACGGGTGGCTGAACCTGGGGCTGGAGTCGGTCTACCAGGGGCAGGACGGGGTCTTCACCTCGCCGGTGCTGGCCAACCCGGAGATCCGGCCGGAGCGCAAGGAGGAGTGGGAGGCGGGGTTCGACCTGGCGGTCCTCGGCGGGCGGGTGGGGCTGGGCTTCACCTACTACGAGCGCGCCACCCGCGACATGGTGCTGGAGGTGCCGCTCCCCCCCTCCAGCGGCTTCCGCTCGCAGTACCGCAACGCGGCGCGGGTGGACAACGACGGGGTGGAGCTCTGGCTGGACCTGAACCCCGTGGAGCGCGGGAACGTCTCCTGGACGGTGAGCGCGCAGTACGCCCGCAACCGCAGCTGCGTCCGCGACCTCTCCGGCTCGGAGGAGGTCACGCTCAACGGCCTGGCGGGGTCCACGGTGTCGCTGGTGGCCGTGGAGGCCAACGACGGCGAGTGCGCCCCCTTCGGCGTCTTCTACGGCTCGGACTGGGTGCGCTTCGGGCGCGGGCTGAGCAACGCGCAGGGGGAGCGGATCGACGAGGTGTACGACGCCCCCGACGGCGCCGTCTACATCGGCCCCGACGGCTTCCCGGTGGCGGACCCGCGCTCGCGCATCCTGGGCGATCCCAACCCCGACTGGACGGGAAGCGTGCGCAGCTCCCTGGTCCTCTTCAACAACCTGCGCCTCTCCGGGCTCCTGGACGTCAGCCACGGCGGGGAGATGTGGAACGGGACGCGGGGCGCGCTGATGTTCCACGGGACGCACCGCGAGAGCCTCCCCTTCCAGGGCGCGGGGACGCGCGGCTCCTTCGGCGACGAGTTCCATCCCGAGTGGAAGGTGGGCGGCCCCGGCGCGGGGCGCGACACCACGCTCAACTGGGCCAACTGGACCGTGGGCGGGCCCGGGAGCGGCTTCACCGGGCCGGCGTCCACCTTCATCGAGGACGCGGGGTTCGTGAAGCTGCGCGACGTCTCGATCTCCTACACGCTGGAGCCGGAGTGGCTGGAGCGCCGCTTCGGCCTCGCCAGCGCCACCGTGACGCTCGGCGGGCGCAACCTGAAGACGTGGACGCGCTACACGGGGATCGACCCGGAGTCCAACCTGACGGGGCAGAGCGTGGGGCGGGGAATCGACTACTTCAACAACCCGCAGACGCGCTCGTGGATCGTCTCGGTCAACCTGAGCCACTGATGGGGCGGATGAAGATGCGGCCAGCGGCTCGGGAGATCCGCCGGGCGGCGGGGGCGGTGCTCCTGGCCGGCTCGCTGGCGGGGTGCTCCGACTTCATCGGCGGCGTGCCGGACAACCCCAACCTGCTGGGGGACGCGGCGGCGGCGCAGCTGTTCACGTCGGTGCAGGTGAACACCTTCTTCTTCAACGAAGGGCAGGTGGCCCGCATCACCTCCATGTGGCTGAACCAGATGGCCGGCACCGACCGCCAGTTCAGCACCATCGACCAGTACGTGATCGACGAGGAGGACGCGGACGTGGAGATGGCGGCGCTCTACGGCGCCGGCGGGCTGCAGGACATCCGCCTGGCCCGCTCCAAGGCGGAGGCGGCCGGCTACGTCCACCTCTCCGCCATCCTCAAGATCCACGAAGCCTTCCTCTTCGGGATGGGCGCCAGCATCTGGGGCGACCTGCCCTACGGCGCGGCGGGGAATCCGGCGACGCCGGCCGCGCTGGACGCGCAGGAGGCCGTCTACGCCTCCGTGCAGATCCTCCTGGACCAGGCCGTCGCCTCGCTGAGTGGATCGGCCTCCGCCAACGAGAAGGCGGTGCTGAACGTCCGCGACATGAACTTCGGCGGCGACCCCGCGTCGTGGCGGGCGGTGGCGCACACGCTCAAGGCGCGCTTCTACCTGCACTGGGTGGAGGCGCAGGCGGCGGGCGCGGCGGCGGCGACCACGGCGTGCGGCGGCGACTGCCTGACGAGGGCGCTGGCGGCGGCGCGGAACGGGATCGCGACGGCCGCGGGAGGCTGGGAGGGGGTGCACACCACCACCTCCACCGAGAACAACCTGTGGTACCAGTTCAGCCTGGACCGCTCCGGCTACATCTCGGCGGGGGAGCTGGGCGTCTCCCTCCTCCGCGACCGCGGCGACCCGCGGCTGCCGCTCTTCTACCTCCCGCGCGCGGACGGCACCTTCGCCGGCTCGCGCCCCGGGATCGACGAGGGCGACCCCGGCTCCGGCGCGTCGCAGCTGAACACCCGCCCCGGCGGCTACGCCGAGGCCGCCGCCGACCTCCCCATCGTCTCGTGCGCCGAGAACCGGCTGATCCTGGCCGAGGTGCACCATCGCCTGGGGAACGCCGCGCTCGCGGGGGAGAACCTGCGCGAGGGCGTGCGCTGCCACCTCGCGCAGGTGGGCCTCGCGTCCGGCGACGCGGCCGTGGACGCGGTGCTGCCGAATCCGCTCCCTTCGGGGGACGGGCTGCTGCGGGAGATCCTGCGGCAGAAGTACGTGGCGCTCTTCCTGAACATGGAGTCGTTCAACGACTACAAGCGCACCTGCCTCCCGGACGTGGAGGCGGTGAAGGCGGGGACCAGCGTGGAGGGCGAGACCATCCCCGGCCGGCTCTTCTACGGCCAGACGGAGCGGCAGACCAACCGCAACATCCCGCCGCCCGAGTCCCAGCCCGCGCGCAACCGCAACGACCCCGCGCCCTGCCCCGCGCCGTGACGCCGGTCGCGGGATCCGAGACGAGGGTGACGATGAAGCGAGCGGTCTCCGTGGCGCTCCTCTGCCTGCCGATGCTGAACGGCTGCCTGTCGTACGCCGCCATCTCCCCCGCCGACGTGCCGCCGGCGCCCGCGGAGGTACAGGTGCTCCTCGCCCGCCCCATGGACTTCGCCGTCACCGACCTGACGGTGCGCGACGTGGTGCGGGTGCGCGGCGAGGTGATCTCGGCGGACACCGCGTGGCTGCGGCTCTCGGCGTTCGGGCTGCGGTCCCAGTCGGGGTTCGCGTACCAGGCCGCGGGCGAGACGGTGGAGATCCCCCGCCAGCAGGTGGCCGCGCTCCATCGCCGGCGCGTGGACCCGGCGCGGACCGGGCTGATGGCGGCGGCCTTCGCGGGCGCCACGCTGGCGCTGGCCGCCCTCACCGGCGCCCTGGACGTCGGCGGCGGAGGAGGATCCCGCCCCGGCCCCGTCCCCCGCTGATCCGGATCGGCGGATGAACATCGAAGGGGCGCTCCCGACCACGGGGGCGCCCCTTCAGTTATCCGGGATCGAGCAGATTCCACATCGCACACGCACAATCCGAATCTCCCGTCTCCCTAAGGTTGTCATCACCTAAAGGTGTCATTCTGAGGCCCGGTCACGGAGAGCCGCGCACTCAGAAGCGACGGCAGGGCCGTGAGAATCTAATCGAGGCACGAGCGAGGCCCGGGCGCGGCAGCGGCGAGACCACCGCGGCCGCCAAACCCACGGCGCACGCGAAGGATCGCCATCACAACTCCAGCATGAACGCGAGCTGGAGCGGCGTGCCGCTCGCGCTGCGGGTGTAGACCAGGCCGCCCTCCATCAGCTGCCCGGACCATCCCTCCTCCAGGCGCGGCTCGAAGCGGATCGTCTCGCCGTCCACCACCACGGTCCCGGCTGACTGGGAGACGGTGTCGCCTTCCTGGTCATCGGGGTCCGCCGTCATCGTGTTGAAGACCAGCACCTGCGCGAAATCGCGGTCGTCCTCGATGGTGAGGCGGCCCTCCTTGATGCGCGACGTGGTCCCCGCCGGCGTGTTGGGGAGGACGAAGGGAAGCGGCTGCCCGTTGATGCTGATCAGCCGGTAGCGCCCGGCCACGTGCTCGGGAAGGCTGGGCCCATCGCCCCCGCACCCCGCCGAACCCGCGGCCCCGATGACGATCAGCGCCGAGCGAAGGATGGCGCGAAGCCGCATGACGATCTCTCCGGAGTGGAAGACGGGATGATCCGTGGTCTGGCGATCGAACGGACGGCATCGATCGATGGTCGTCGTGACCGAACCCATGTGGACGCTTCGAGGAGGGCGAGGCGCACCGATGCCTCCGCCACAGCCCGCGAAGGCGGGCTTCGTGCCGTCGTGGCCTCCGGCTTCAACCGGGCGGTGCGGTTCCGACCCCCGGCTTCGCGCCCCGCGATCGGCCGCGCTCCACCGGATGATGACGGTGAAGGTGATGATGCGCAACGGCTTGCCCGGGATCGCCGATCCGCGCCGAACGGCGTCGGCGCGCTCCGGCACGATGTGCGCATCAGGGCCGGCGTGCGCGACACGGGCGAGGGGGTCCAGGATCGATCCCCATCTCCCGGCATGCGAGCCGAATGCTGGGCTGTGAGCGAGTGCTCGGAGCACCAGAACCAAGCACCAGGAACCAGGCACCAGGGACTTTCCCGTCACGCCCCGCCGCCACCCGGACGGGGCCGTGCATGGTCCAAACCTTGCTCCCCGGGGCGACATGGCCGAACCACCCACTCCCAACGAAAGACGCAAGGGAGCCGACCGCCGACGTGGCGGCTTCGATGCGCGCCGCCCGCCGAAGTTCGGCGTGGGGCCACTCCTCGTCATGTTCCTGACGCTGGTCCTCCTCAGCATGCTGTGGGGAGGCGGGCAGCGCTCGGGGCGCATGGGGTACAGCGAGCTCAAGCGGCGCATCACCGACGGGCAGGTGGAGCGCGTGAGCATCGGCCTGACCTCCATCACCGCCGTCCCGCGGCAGGCCATCCGCGACAGCAGCGGCGTCAAGCAGTGGAGCGCCAGCCGCATCGCCACCGAGGACGCGTCGCTGATCCCCCTGCTGGACCAGCAGAACATCCGCTACGAGTTCGTGGAGGAAGGCCGCCTCTGGAGCGTGCTGCTCTGGATCCTCCCCTTCGGCATCATCATCGCGGTCTGGCTGATGATGATGCGGCGGATGAACCCCACGCAGGGGGTGCTCACCGTGGGGAAGAGCCGCGCCCGCATCGTGGGCGAGGAGGGGACGGGCGTCACCTTCGACGACGTGGCGGGGGTGGACGAGGCCCGGCAGGAGACGCAGGAGATCGTCGAGTTCCTCAAGAGCCCCGAGAAGTTCGCCAAGCTGGGCGCCAAGATCCCCAAGGGCGTGCTCCTCGTCGGCCCTCCGGGGACGGGGAAGACGCTGCTGGCGCGCGCGGTGGCCGGCGAGGCGGGAGTGACCTTCTTCCAGCTCTCCGGCGCCGAGTTCGTGGAGATGTTCGTGGGCGTGGGCGCCGCCAGGGTGCGCGACCTGTTCGCGCAGGCCAAGGCGCAGGCCCCGTGCATCATCTTCATCGACGAGCTGGACGCGCTGGGGAAGGCGCGCACCCCCGGCGGCGTCCTGGGCGGCAACGACGAGCGCGAGCAGACGCTCAACCAGCTGCTGGTGGAGATGGACGGCTTCGATCCGCGGCTGGCCGTCATCATCATGGCCGCCACGAACCGCCCGGAGATCCTGGACCCCGCGCTGCTGCGCCCCGGCCGCTTCGACCGGCAGATCCTGGTGGACCGGCCGGACGTGCAGGGGCGGCTGGACATCCTCAAGATCCACAGCAAGGGCGTCTCGCTGGGGCCCGACGTGCAGCTGGAGCGCATCGCCCGCCGCACCCCGGGGTTCGTGGGCGCCGACCTGGCCAACCTCCTCAACGAGGCCGCCCTCCTCGCCGCCCGGCGCGACAAGGCCGAGGTGAGCATGCAGGAGATCGACGACGCGGTGGACCGCATCGTGGCCGGGCTGGAGAAGAAGAACCGGCTGATCAACGAGAAGGAGCGCACCATCGTGGCCTACCACGAGGCCGGCCACGCCATCGTCGCCGAGCGCGTCCCCACGGCCGACCCGGTGCACAAGATCTCCATCATCCCCCGCGGCGTGGCGGCGCTGGGATACACGCAGCAGCTGCCGACGGAGGACCGCTACCTGCTCACCAAGCAGGAGCTGATGGACCGCATCGCGGTGCTGCTGGGCGGGCGCGTGGCCGAGGAGATCGTCTTCAACGAGATCTCCACCGGCGCGGGGAACGACCTGGAGCGGGTGACGGAGCTGGCCCGCAGCATGGTGATGGAGTACGGGATGAGCCGCGAGCTGGGCCCCGTGAACCTGGCCGGCCCGCGCCGGATGCAGTTCCTGGGAAGCGACGGCGACCACGGCTCGCAGCGGCAGTACAGCGAGGAGACGGCGCGCGAGATCGACAGCGAGATCCGCGGGCTGATCGACGGGACGTACGAGCGCGTCCGCCGCATCCTCACCGACGACCGCGAGGTGCTGGAGGTGCTGGCGCGGCGGCTGCTGGAGAAGGAGGTGGTGGACGAGGCGGAGCTGCGCGAGGTGATGAACCTGCCGCCGCGCACCCGCGAGCCCTCGGAGGAGCGCATCGTCACGCCGCCCCCGGTCAACGGGGTGGGGGTGGTGGGGGATGGGTCGCGCGCCGCGTCGCAGGGGGACGAGACGCTGCTGGATGGTCGCGGGGCGCACGCGGCGGACTGACAACGGCAAGTGCTTAGTCCTTAGTCCTTAGTCCTTGGTAACGACTGAACTTCTGCGGGAGATATGACGATGGGACAGGACGGCAAGGATCCGCGCTACGAGGACAAGAGCCCGCACAGCGTGGAGGAGCAGGGCCAGCCCCAGCCGGAGCGCCCGGCCGACCCCAACGAGCTGCGCCGCGAGCCCACGCCCGACGACAAGCCCTCGCAGGCCGAGGGCGAGCGGGAAGGGGCATAGCCTCCACCGAATCTCGACCCCACGCAACCGGGGCGCGCCTGAAGCAGGCGCGCCCCGGTTTTTCGCTTTCGCGGGCCACGGTGACGCGGGTTTCGTGCGAGCACCGGATGTTCATGAAGAACGTCGCTCCACGCGCTGGAGAATCGGTGCGGCGAGGCGTCCGGGATTCGGCGGACTGGGGCGGATCTTCCTCAGGGGGTGGGAGTTGCGTGTCCCGCACCGACGCTGGACATAACCGGAATCTCATGAGGGATCATGGCCTGGGGCGGCATATTGTGAGCGGTCGCGGCGGGGTTGGTTGTGCCGCACGCGGCTGGATCACGCCGGGCATCCGCCCCGGAATGCAAATCTCACCTCGATTCGAGGGTTGCACCCATGAAGAAGCTGAAGCTGGAGAACCTGGAAGTGGAGTCGTTCGAGACGGCGGCGGTCGAGAGCAAGGCCGGCACCGTGGTCGGGCACGCGCCCGTCACCCGGTACGTCGGGTGCAAGGACACCGTGGAGGACTACACCTGCGGCATCTGGTGTCCCCCCACGCAGGACCCGCAGAACACCGGCCCCTGCGCCTGCTGAGGCGCGCCGGGCATCCGCCCGGAATGCAAACCACACCTCGATCCGAGGATCGCACGCATATGAAGAAGCTGAAGCTGGAGAGCCTGGTGGTGGAGTCGTTCGAGACCGCGGCGGTCGCGAAGCTCGTCGGCACCGTGGTGGGGAACGCGATCACCCCCACCCGTGCCCCCGACTGCAAGGACACGGTGGAGGACTACACCTGCGGCGTCTGGTGCCCGCCGTCGCAGAACCCCGTGGACACCGAGCCCTGCCTCTGCTGAGGCGCGCCGGTTCCCGACGAAGCACGCCGCCGGCCGGCTCCCTCGCGGAGCCGGCCGGCGGTTGCTTTCAGCGCCGGATCACGAAAGCCATCCGCCTGCTCTCCCGGCGGCTCCGCGCAGATGCAGCCGAGGGTGGAGTGGCATGCGCCGGAGATGGAGCCCATGCTGAGGCGGTAGTTGTTGCAGTCGGTCGGGTTGCAGTACGGACCGTCACGGGTGGCTTCCGTGGGACCCGCGAACGCTCCCGTCGCGCCGAAGCCAAGCGCGACCGCAACCGCGGCCGAGAACGCGATTCTGCCCAGCCTGCGTCTTCCGTGGTTCATCGGAGCTCTCCTGAGTGGGTGTGAGTCGTGCCCGATACACGTTACACGACCAACACTCCCTGCACCAGGATTGCGCCACTCTCTGCCGCGCCAGGTTGCGCCCGATACAGGCGCGGGCGGATGCCTGGCTCCTCCGCGGAGCCGGCCGGCGGGTTTCGGCGCGAAATCTTCCGGCCTCCGGTCAGCTTCTCTTCCGTCGGCGGAAGCGCCCGATGCTGCGCAGGCTGCTCGACGCCGTCCGCGAGCGCGCGCGGACGGTCGCATGAACGTGTGACGCGCTCACCAGGAATTCGGGAGGCGGGTTGCCGTTCGCCGCGAGCTCGCGCCGGGCGATGGCCAGCCCCACCCCGAAGCGCTGCACGAACCCGAGCACGCGCATGGCCTCCGCCAGGTTCGGGTTGCGATAGTCGGCCACCCCCGGCTCCCCGAAGTTCTCCACGCTCACCACGCCGAACGGCCCGCCGGGGTTGGTGATCACGATCCGGTCGTCGAACCAGGTCACGCGCACCGGCATGTGGCTGACCTCGTACGTCCGGTGCATCACCGCGTTGCGGATCAGCTGCTGCAGCGCCGAGACGGGGTAGTCCGAGCGGCGCGTCTCCAGCGAGCCGCCGGTGATGTCCACGGCCGTCCGGTTGTGCGACTCCAGCTTGTCGTCGATCCGCCGCAGCACGTCCGCGAGGGGACCGTCGATCGCCAGCTCGTCCACGATGGGATCGGCCAGGTCGGTGCCGGCGATCCGCAGGAACTGGATGTACGCGCCCGGGAGGAAGTCGCGCGCCGCCCTCCCCAGCACGAGCATCCCCAACACCGTCGGCACCGGATCGTCCGCCGTGGCCACCATCTTGGTGGCGGCGAGCCGCTGCTCGTACGTCCGCTCGTTGGCGGCGAGCACGTCGGGCGCGAACGCTCCCGGGAGGTATTCGTTCTCGAACCGGACGCGGTCGAGGTCCCCGACCGACGCGGAGGGGAAGGAGCGGACGTCGAACGGCCGGTCGCCCGCGCGGCGCTTCTCGCTCAGGATACGCTCGTCCTGCGCGGTGGCGATCCCGCGGCGCGGCCCCACGCGGATGTACACCCGGCCCTTGTAGCGCACCGGCGGGGAGTCGGAGGGCTGCACCGTCACCACGGCCATCTCGGCGCCGCGAAGGCTGCGCTTCGCCACCGTCAGGCTGGGAGGAGGGACGATGTTGCCGTCCGACTTGATGTCCGCCAGCTGCCGCAGCAGCTCGTCCGTGATCGCCGCCCCGCTCGGACTTCCGTCGTCGCGCGCGCCGATGAACACCACGCCCGGCCTGCGGTGGTCGGGGAGATCGTTGGCGAACGCGCAGATCGCCTCGCGGACCTTGTTGGGCACGTCCCCGCCGAACGACTCCTTCCGCTCCGCCCAGTCCGACTCCAGGTCGCCGAGCAGCGCTTCCAGTTCCTGGTCCGTGTAGCTGGGCATACCGCGGGGGTCGATGTTGTGGGTGGCGCGCGATCGGTGGTCCGTGACCGGCACGTGAATCTATCGCCCGGCAAGCGGGACGAGCCATCCCCGCATAGCCTTCTCCGGTGTGGATCCCAACGGACGGGATCAGCCTGGCAGCAGCGCCTCCACGATCTCCGCCCCCCGCTCCGCCGCGCCCAGGTTGCGCTCCACGTAGGCGCGGGCGGCGCCTCCCGCGTGGCCGCGGATCTCGTATACGTCGATCAGCCCCGCCAGCGCTCGCTCCAGCGACGCCGCGTCCTCCACCTCCATGGCGCCGCCTGCGGCGATCATCTCGGCGGCCTCGCGGGCGTTGGCGTGGCGCGGGCCGAAGAGCACGGGCGCGCCGAACGCCGCCGGCTCCAGCACCGAGTGCAGCCCCGCCGTCCCGAATCCCCCGCCCACGTACGCCACGTCCGCCAGCGCGTACAGGTCTCCCAGCACCCCCACGCGGTCCACGACCACCACCTCGGGGATCGACGCCGGATCCAGCGAGCCCAGCCGGACGTGCCGCATCGACAGGCGGTCCAGCGCGGCCTCGCTCCGCGCCAGGTGCTCGGGCGTGGGCTCGTGCGGGACCAGGATGACGCGGATCGTCCGGCTTCCGCGGCGGAGGGCGGCGAGGGCGGGGAGGAGGTGCGCCTCGTCCTCCGGCCAGGTGGAGCCGGCGACCAGGGTGATCCCCTCGAATCCCCCGAACGGCGCCAGCAGGGGCGACGCGCGGTCCACGGCCTCCATCTTCCCCCAGACCTGGTCGAAGCGCGCGTCTCCCATCACCCGGCGCCGGTCCGCCGGGACGCCGAGGGCGGCGAAGCGGTCGGCGTCGTCGGGGGAGATGGCGGCGACGGCGTCCAGGCGCGCGTACGCGGGGGCCAGCAGCGCGCGCGCCGGCCCGCGCAGCCGCCCGGACGACGGCGGGAGCGTGGCGGAGAGGAGCGCCAGCCGCACGCCCCGCGACGCCGCCTCGCGCGTGAGCACGGGCCAGACGTCGTACTTGGAGAAGGCGATGACGCCCGGCCGGAGCGCGTCCAGCGCGCGGCGGACGTCGGCGCCGGCGTCGAGGGGGAGGTAGTCGGCGAAGTCGGCGGGGACGCCGCGGGCGAAGCGCTCGGCGGAGGGGGAGAAAATGGTGTAGACCACCTGCGCGTCCGGCCGCCGCGCGCGGAACCGCTCGACGACGGCGCGCGCCTGGTGCCCCTCGCCCACGCTGGGCGCGTGGAACCAGGCCAGCGGGCGCGTGGGATCGCGGTGCTCGCGCGCCCACGCCTCCATCCGCTCCACGACCCCCTGCCGCCCCCGGATCCCGCGCGCCAGCTTCCCCTCCCCGCGCGCCAGGAGCGGGAGGAGAGGGCGGGCGGCGGCCACGGCGGCGGCGTAGATCGATTCGGCGATCGGCATGGTCGGGAAGCTAGCCGCCGGCGGGGCGCGCGCCAACCATCGGATGCGGCGCCCGTCCGCCGTCCGTCACTCCTTCTCGATCTCCTCCCTGATCCCCCAGGCGATGGCGAGGAAGCCCGTCACCACGATCGCCACGCGGAGCTCCCGCGACAGCGCGCTGCGGAGCACGAACGGCTGCTCGCGGCGCAGGTAGCCGCAGGTGACGGTGGTGTCGGCGACGGCGAAGGCGCGCGCGTCGGCGGCCGCCGTGTCGGCCGGGGAGCGCGCGGCGTGGTAGACGCGCTTGCAGTGCACGCCCGCCCGGTTCAGCTCGCTCTCGGCGCGAGAAGAGTAGCCGCCGGACTTCCCCATCTCCACGCGGCCGTCCGGCGTCACGTGGAACTCGCGCGATCCCCCGCCGTACCCGAGGCTCGCCACCGTCAGGTAGCAGCGGCCGGGGACCAGCGGCTCCGGCGCCACCAGCTCCCGGAATCCCTCCGGCACCTCGCCGTACGTGACCCGGAACGAGTCGTCGCCGTCGCGGCCTCGCATGTCCTCCGTCGTGACCAGCGAGTCCGTCTCGCCGTGGTGCCGCCGCACCTGCCAGAGCGGCCGCCGCACCGCCGCCGGCCGGCACTGCGTCACCTCGAGCTCCCGCAGGCTCACCAGCGGAGCGCCGCGCGTGGAGAACGTGAACGCGGGTCGCGCGGCGGGCGAGGGGGCGCTCTGGATCTTCACCCCCGGCGGGCAGGTGGTGGCCATCAGCAGCGGCACCAGGACGAGGACGAGGCGCTTGCGCATGGGCGGGCCGGTCTTGGCGGTGGGACTTCGATGCGGAACGGATCCAGAGTATCGGGGGAGATGGGCGGCGTCCACGGTCTTGCGAATCGCGGCTCTCGGATGCGGATGCGGCCCGCAGGCGCCAGGGAATGAAATCCGCATGGCGGGCTCCATTCGTAAACGACCAGCGCCGCGGGATCGGGGTACCGATGGCTGTCCCCTGTACCCTGTCCCCTGTAACCTATTCTCTTGCATCAACGTGGCGGAATCGGAGCGGACCTTACCGGAGCGGCGTCGATTGGATATCATTCCCGCCCTATGAAGGACAAGATCGTCATCCGCGGGGCGCGGCAGCACAACCTCAAGAACCTCGACCTGGACATCCCGCGGCGCGCGGTGGTCGTCGTCACCGGACCCTCGGGCTCGGGGAAGTCTTCGCTTGCGTTCGATACCGTCTACGCCGAGGGGCAGCGGCGGTACGTCGAGAGCATGTCGACGTACGCCAAGCAGTTCCTCGACCGGATGGAGAAGCCGGACGTGGACCTGGTCGACGGCATCTCCCCCGCCGTCGCCATCGAGCAGCGCAACCCCACCAAGACCTCGCGCTCCACCGTGGGCACGGCCACGGAGGTGTTCGACTACCTGCGCCTCCTGTGGGCGCGGGTGGGCCGCACCTACTGCCCCGGCCGCCACGGCGAGCCGTGCGGCCGCGAGATCCGCCCCGACACCGTCCAGTCCGCCTCCGACGCCGTCCTGGCCCTCCCCGAGGGGACCCGGGCGATGGTGTGCTTCCCCCTCCCGCTCTCCGCCAGGGTCACGCACGCGCTGGTCGTGGAGAACCTGCGCGCGCTGGGCTTCGTGCGCCTGCTGGTGGACGGCCGCGAGCTGCACCTGGACGACGACGACGGATCGGTCGACCTGACGAAGGCGGCGGAGCTGCTGGTGGTGGTCGACCGCATCCGGGTGGACCCCGACGAGACGGCGCGGCTGGCGGACTCGGTGGGGACGGCGTTCGCGGAAGGGGAGGGGGAGGCCGTCGTGGTTCCCGTCGGCCTCCCGCGGATGCGCTTCACGGAGCGCTTCCGCTGCCCGGACCACCCGGAGATCGAGTTCGCCACGCCCACGCCGCAGCTCTTCTCCTTCAACAACCCGTACGGCAGCTGCCCGGAGTGCACCGGCTTCGGCGCCGTGCTTCGCTTCGACGAGTCGCTGATCGTCTGCAACCCCACGCGGTCGCTGCGCGAGGGCGCCGTGGACCCGTGGCGGATGCCGCGCTACGAGGGGAAGCGGAAGAAGCTGTACGACCTGGCGAAGAAGGAAGGCGTCTCGGCGGACGACCCCTGGGAGGAGCTTCCCGAGGAGTTCCGCCACAAGGTGCTGCACGGGACGCGCGGCTTCCAGGGGCTCTACGACTTCTTCGAGGAGCTGGAGGAGAAGCGCTACAAGCAGTACGTGCGCGTCTTCATCCGCCAGTACCAGACGGCGCAGACCTGTCCGGTGTGCGGCGGCGCCAAGCTGCGCCCCGAGGCGCTGCGGGTGCGCGTGGGCGGCCGGACCATCGCGGAGGTGTCGCGGCTTCCGCTGGTGCAGCTGCGCCCCTGGATCGAGGCGCTGCACGGGAACGCCGATTCCTCGGCGGACCGCTCGGCGCCGGCGCTCACCACGCAGGAGCGGGGGATCGCGGAGCAGGTGCTCAAGGAGCTGGACGCGCGCGTCGGCTTCCTGGACGACGTGGGGCTGGGGTACCTGACGCTGGAGCGGCAGACGCGCACCCTCTCCGGCGGCGAGGCGCAGCGCATCACCCTGGCCAACTCGCTGGGGAGCCGGCTGGTGGACACGCTCTACGTGCTGGACGAGCCCACCATCGGCCTGCACCCGGCCGACAACGAGCGGCTCCTGCGCCTCCTCACCCGCCTCCGCGACCACGGCAACACCGTCCTCGTCGTGGAGCACGACCCGGAGGCGATGCGGCTGGCGGACTGGCTGGTGGAGCTGGGGCCGGGGAGCGGCGAGCGCGGCGGCGAGCTGGTGTTCGAGGGGACGCTGGAGCAGATCCTGGTGGCCGACACCCTCACCGGCCGCTACCTCTCCGGCCGCGAGGAGATCGCCGTCCCGGCTCGCCGGAGGCACGTCGCCGGCCCGCGGCTGCGGCTGGACGGCGCGAGCGAGCACAACCTGCGCGGCGACCGGGTGGAGATCCCCCTCTCCGCGCTGACGGTGGTGACGGGGGTGTCGGGATCGGGGAAGAGCACGCTGGTGCACGACGTGTTGTACCGCGCGCTGGAGCGCGAGCTCTCCGGCGGCGAGACCACGGCCAAGCGGCACCTGGGCGAGACGGTGGGCCGCTTCGACCGGCTGCAGGGGGCGGGGCTGCTGAAGGAGGTGGTGCTGGTGGACCAGAGCCCCATCGGGCGGACGCCGCGCTCCAATCCCGTGACCTACATCAAGGCGTGGGACGAGGTGCGGCGCATCTACTCGTCGCTCCCCGAGGCGCGCAAGCGGGGGCTGGGGCCGGGGCACTTCTCGTTCAACGTGGCGGGGGGGCGCTGCGAGGCGTGCAAGGGCGAGGGGCAGGTGCAGGTGGAGATGGTCTTCATGGCCGACGTCTTCGTCCCCTGCGAGGTGTGCAACGGGGCGCGCTTCAAGCCCGACGTGCTGGCGGTGCGCTACCGCACGGCCAACGTGCAGGACGTGCTGGCGATGACGGTGGACGAGGCCATCCGCTTCTTCCTGCAGGAGGACCGCCTGGGGCAGACGCTCTGGCACCTGCAGCAGGTGGGGCTGGGGTACCTGCGCCTGGGCCAGCCCGCGCCCACGCTCTCCGGCGGCGAGGCGCAGCGCATCAAGATCGCCCGCGAGCTGTCGATGGGCGCGCGGCGCGGCGGGAAGAAGCTCTACATCCTGGACGAGCCGACCACCGGGCTGCACCTGGACGACATCAGCAAGCTGCTGCGCGTGCTGGGGGACCTGGTGGACGCGGGGCACACTGTGGTGCTGATCGAGCACAACCTGGACGTCATCAAGACCGCGGACTGGCTGGTGGACCTGGGCCCCGGCGCCGGCCCCGAGGGCGGCCACGTGGTGGCGATGGGCACGCCCGAGGAGGTCGCCCGCGTCCGCGAGAGCCTTACCGGCCAGCACCTCGCCAGGATGCTGGAAGCCCGCGCCATGGCCGCGGCCTCGTAGGCGATCGGGAGATCACGACGGGCGGGTTGATCCATCGCGATGGCCCGACGACGCGACGGCCAGACGACGATCCGGCGCGATCGCCATCGTCCGTGCGGATGCGGGCGTTCGCGGGTGGCGCGGGCCCCGCGCGGGTGCGTGAACACACCCGCTAAACGACGGGAAGCCCTCCGGGCTGGATCGCGCGAGATCCGGATCTCGGCGCGTTTGGCGGACGTCGTGATGCGGAGCCGGCGCCGCGTGCGGTTGAAGCCTCGCCCGCTCGATGCCGATCCCCGCGGCGAATCATGCGCGAGGCTTTCCGTGGTTGTAGAGCCTGTCCCGCAAACCCGCTCAATGAGTGAGAGGGAAGCCGAGCTTCGGGCGCTCCGCAGCGCGAGCGGGCAGGTTTAGGTGCCCTGGAATGGCATGAAGTCGCATCCTGGCACATAGA